>Ga0160472_100382_pt1 | contig 37078 bp, 30 predicted proteins | sample HID1973M_E11MG_FD_108267 | JGI IMG/M metagenome (GOLD analysis project Ga0160472, IMG submission 108267) | Enriched mosquito-associated microbial communities from UW Madison campus, WI, USA - HID1973M_E11 MG | ecosystem: Host-associated > Arthropoda: Insects > Digestive system > Unclassified ... | reverse complement strand
TCTCCCCCAACCCCTCTCCCGCAAGCGGGAGAGGGGAGAAAACCGATCAGCCGGCCGCCGTCTCCAGCAACTCGCGCGCAATCGTGTTCTTCTGGATCTCGCTGGTCCCTGTCAGCACGCGGTACATGCGCAGCATCCGGAACAGGAATTCCACCCGCCGCCCCTGCACGATGCCTTCGCCGCCATGGATCTGCACGGCCTTGTCGGCGATCTGGAAGGCGGATTCCGAGCAGAACAGCTTGGCCATCGACGAGTCCGCCTGCGCCGGCGCGCCGCCGTCGATCTGGCGCGCGGTGGCGAGCATCAGTGCGCGGGCCGCGGCGAGTTGCGTGGCCATCTCGGCCAGCATGTGCTGGATGGCCTGGAACTGGCCGATGGCGCGGCCGAACTGGCGGCGCGTGGCGGCATAGGCGACCGAGTCGGACAGCGCCAGCGACGCGAGGCCGACCATCGCCGGGCAGTGCAGCAGCCGGTTCACGCTGATGCGGCCCATCGCCAGTGCCAGCCCGCGCCCGCGTTCGCCAATCAGGTTGGCGGCCGGCACGCGGCAGCCGTCGAGCACGATATCGCCGGTGTGCGACTGCCCGGCCAGCGTCTTGTAGCCGGATTCGACCCGCGCGCCGGGGCGGTCCAGGTCGACGAAGAAGGCCGAGATCTCGCGCGTGGCGGGGTCGTCCGAGGTGGACGCCATCACCACCGCGCAGTCGGCGAAGGGCGAGCCGGAGATGAAGCGCTTGCGGCCGGTCAGCACGTAGTCGTCGCCCATGCGCACGGCCTTCGTCTGCAATGCGCCGGCATCGGAGCCGGCTTCCGCCTCGGTCAGCGCGAAGCAGATCGCCATTTCGGCGCGCGCGACCGGCTCGATATAGCGCCCGAGGTGGTAGGGCGTGGCCACGCGGGCCAGCGCGCCCACGCGCGGCGGTCCGCTCAGTTCGCCGAGGATGTGCGGCGCGAAGGGGCTGCCGCTCGCGTAGATGGCTTCCTTGACCAGCACGTGGTCGAGCACGGAGAGTCCGCGCCCGCCAAGCTCCTTCGGCAGCGTCATGCCGTAGAAGCCGAGTTCCTGCGAGCGGCGCCAGACCTTGCGCAGCAACTCGCGGTCGGGGCCGTGTTCGTGCGTCAGTCCCGCTTCCTCCGCCCTCGGCGCGAGTTCGTCGGTGACGAAGCGCTGGATGTCGGCGATCAGCGCCTGCGCCTCGGGGGAGCCCTCGAAGACGCGGGCCTGCCTGTTTTGCTGTGTCATGCCGTGCTCCTCGAAATCAGTTCACGCGGCGCTGCAGGCCGCTCCAGTACGGTTCCTGCACCGGCTTGCGGGCGATCTTGCCGTTGGCGTTGCGCGGCAGCGCGTCGACGAAGCGGATCATGCGCGGGCGCTTGAAGCCGGCGAGGCGCGTGGCGCAGAAGGCGTCGAGCGTGGCGGCGTCGGTCGCGGCGCCGGGCTTCAGCACCACGTGCGCGGCCACGGCTTCGCCCCACTTGTCGTCGGGGATGGCGAACACGCAGGCGTCGGCCACGCCGGGGTGCTCGTACAGGATCTTCTCGACCTCGTTCGGATAGACGTTGAAGCCGCCGGAGATGACCATGTCCTTCTTGCGGTCGACAATGTAGACGAAGCCGTCCTCGTCCATGCGCGCGACGTCGCCGGTATGGTAGCGGCCGTCCTTCAGCACCTCGGCCGTCAGTTCCGGCGCGCGCCAGTAGCCGGCGAACACGTCGGGCCCGCTGACGACGATCTCGCCAGCCTCGCCGGTGGCCACCGGCAGGCCCGCATCGTCGACGATCTCGACCAGCGATTCGATGAACGGCCGTCCGCAAGACTCCAGCCGTGCCGGGTGCGCGCCGCGTGCGATCAGGTGGTCCTCGGCGGACAGGCCGCACACGCCCGACGTGGTCTCGCCCGCGCCGTAACCCTGCGACAGCACCGGCCCGAACACGTCCATCGCGCGCAGGATGCGCGTGGGCGACATCGGCGCGGCGCCGTAGCCGAGCCGCTTCAGGTCGGGCAGGGGACGGTACTGGCCGTCCACCGCCTCGAGCACCATGCCGATCATGGTCGGCACCATGAAGGTGGCGGTGATGCGCTCGGCGCGCATGTCGGCGATGAAGCGCGCCGGCTCGAACGACTGGAACAGCCGCACCGTCACGCCGGTGCACAGCGCGGGGACGATCTGCATGCCCGAGGCATGGGTGATGGGGCCGACCAGCCCGAGGCTGTCGCCCGGACGCGCGCCCTCGTTGCGCACGAGGAACTTGCGCAGCTGGGCGAGGCGGTTGCCGAAGGTCTGCATGGCCGCCTTCAGCACGCCGGAGGAGCCGGAGGTGTAGTGCAGCACGGCAAGGTCGTCGGCCATCACGGCGGCGGGCGTGAAGGTGTCGGCGGCAGGCGCCAGCGCGGTCTCGTACGAGGCGTCGCCGGCGGGCTGGTCGATCAGCAGCAGACGGGGTGCGCGGCAGTCCAGCAGCGGCAGGAAGGCCTCGGCCCGCGCCGCCGTGGTGACGATCACCGCCGCGTCGGCATTGGCGATCACCTGCGCCACCTCGGCGGGCGCGAGCCGCGCGTTGATGGGCGCCTTGGCGAGCGCGGCCTTGTAGCAGGCCAGCTCGACCTCGACCACCTCGATGCAGTTGGGCAGGCACACGCCGACGCGGTCGCCGCGCGACAGGCCCAGCGCGAGCAGCGCATTGGCCAGCCGGTTGCTGCGGCGGTCCAGTTCCGCGAACGTGATCGTGCGGGCCGCCTCCGCGACGGCGATGCGCCGGGCGAACATCCGGCAGGCGCGCGACGCCAGCGCGCCGACATTGGCCACCTCTCCGTGGTAGCGGATCATGGAACTTCTCCTCTCGTTGTGCCTTGGATGGCGGCCACTATGGCAGCGGGCGGCGCACGGGAGGAAATACGGATTGTCGATGGGGGGCCATAGCCGGGCGTGATGCCCCCGGCGTGGCTGCCGACGACCTTACCGGCGACCTTACCGGCGACGTTACCGGCGACGTTACCGGCGACGCTACCGGCAGAGGCGGGCCTGCCAGGTGCCGGCGCCGACCATGTCGTGCACCACCTCGCGCAGCAGGTTGCCGACGATGTCGGCGGCGGTGTCCAGCGGACGGCCGGCCGGCGTGGCGAGGTAGTAGCGGCGCACGAGCTGCGGATCGATCACCCGCGCGCGCACCCAGGCGGGGCCGGACATCGGGTACTCCGCGAAGGCGCAGGCCGGCGTGAAGGTATAGCCGGCGCCGGCGAGGTAGAGGGAGCGGATCACGCGCGAGGCGTCGTGCTCGTGGACGATGTTGAGGCGCACGCCGCGCTGCGCGGCGGCCTCTTCCACGCTCTGGCGCACGGCGAAGCGGGGCGACTGCAGCACCAGCGGCAGGCGCGCGGCGGCATCGAAGCGGATCGCCGGGATGCCGTCCCCGCCGGCAACGGCGACCAGCTCGGACGCCACGTCGCCGGCCCGGTCGAAGCCGCAGAGGAACAGGTCTTCCTCGACCAGCGGGGTGCACTGCAGGCCGTCGCAGCGCGGGGTGTCGACCAGGATGGCAAGGTCCGAACGGCCTTCCTCCATCGCCTTGCGGACCCGCAGGCTCAGCTCGTCCAGCACGAACAGGCGGATGCGCGGATAGCGCTCGCGCAGCCGCACGATCAGCGGGCCTGTCAGCAGCGAGGTCAGCAGGAACGGCAGGGCGAGCGTGACTGAGCCTTCGGGTTCGCTGCCCGCCCGCAGCAGCCGCTCGCGGATGGCGTCGGCATCGGACAGCAGGCGCGTGGCGTCGCGGTACAGCTCCATGCCGGCCTGCGTGGCGGTGACGCCGGCGGGGGAGCGTTCGAGCAGCTGCGCGCCCAGTTCGCCTTCCAGCTTCTTGATCTGCGCCGTGAGCGCGGGCTGGGCGATGTGCAGCAGCGCGGCCGCCTTCGACAGGCTGCCGGCTTCCACCGCGACGACGAAATAGCGCAAGGTTCTGAGTTCCATCGGAACGAGACTATGCCAGATCGTTGTGAGGTCGTAGCCCGGGGCCTTGAAGCCGCTCAGAGCTGGGTCAGCAGTACCACGGCCAGCGCCGTCGCCACCCACATCGCCGGCTTGATGTCCCGCATCCGTCCGGTGAAGACCTTCAGCACGACGAAAGCCAGGAAGCTCCAGACAATGCCGTCGGTGATCGAGTAGGTCAGCGGGATCAGGATCATGGCGATGAACGCCGGGATCGCCTCTTCGAAGCGATGCCATTCGATCTTCGTGATCGCGTCCATCATGAATACGCCGACGAGGATCAGCGCGGGCGCCGTCGCGATGGCGGGCACCAGCGACAGCAACGGCGACAGGAACAGGAAGGGCAGGAAGCACAGGCCTGCCACCACCGCCACCAGGCCGGTGCGGCCGCCCGCCGAGATGCCGGCCGCGGATTCGATATAGGCGTTGGCCGGGCTGGTGCCGAGCGGCGCCGAGACCAGCGCGGACAGGGAGTCGACGATCATCGACTCGCGGATATTGCGCGGATTGCCGTCGGCGTCGAGCAGGTTGCCCGCATCGGACACCGCCATGAAGGTGGAGAGCGCGTCGAAGAACGACGTGAACAGCATCACGAAGATGAACGGCCAGTAGATCACCTTCAGCGCGCCCATCAGGTCGAGCTGGCCGATGGCCGAGAAGTCCGGCGCGGCGAAGAGTCCGTTCCAGTTGACCAGCGTCTTCGTGGCGATGGCGGCAGGCCAGTAGGCCGTGCCGTCGCCCCACCAGCGGCCGATTGGGATGGCCAGCAGGGTAGTCGCGACGATGCCGATCATCAGGGCCCCGGTCACGCGGCGCGTGACCAGCACGATGGTCAGGGCCAGCCCGAGCAGGAACGTGACGATGACGGGATTCATGTGCGCCCCGTGCACGATGGTGACCGGATCGCCGACGATGAACTTCGCGTTCACCAGCCCGATCAGGGTGATGAAGAGGCCGATGCCGCAGGACACCCCGTGGCGCAGGTTCGCGGGAATCGCGTCGACCACGAGCCGCCGCACGTTCAGCGCGGCCAGCAGCGCGAAGATCACGCCCGACCAGAACACGCAGCCGAGCGCCGTCTGCCAGCTCATGCCGCCGCCATGGACCATCACGAAGGCGAACAGCGCATTCATGCCCATGCCGGGCGCCACCAGGACCGGGTTGCGTGCGTACAGTCCCATCGCGCAGCTGCCGATGAAGCTGACGAGCACCGTGGCGGTGAGGGCCGCCGGGAAGGGCACGCCGCCCTGCGACAGGATGCCGGGGTTGACGACGATGATGTACATCGCGGTCAGGAAGGTCGTGATGCCGCCGACCACCTCGACCTTGACGTTCGATCCGGCGGCGCGGATGCCGAAGTGCCGGTCGAGGAACGATGGGGATGAGGTGGCGGATGCGGCGGACGTGGCGGATGTGGAAGAGGCGCCTGCTGCGCCCTTGCCTGGGGATGAAGAGGGTCTCGGCATGAGGCTTTTCCTTGGAGGTGCCGGATTTTATTCCATTCCGCTACCGGCACGGACGGCCCCGGACGGCCCCGGATGGCCCTGCCAGGTGCGGGCCAGCACCACCCCGTCCTCGACCGCCATGCCGGCGCCCTGCGCCATGAACGGCATCGTCGGGCGGCAGGCGTCGCCCGTCGGCGCGGCGCCAGCACTCAGGCGTGCTGGGCCTCCGCGGCCTTGAGCTGGTTCACCAGCGCCGTGTACTGCTGCATCGCCCGCTCGCGCGGCAGGCCGTGCAGGGCGGCCCAGGCGTCGTACTTGGCGCGCGCCACGGGGTCGAACACGCCGGGCCGCTCGCCGTTGGCGTCGCCGCTGCCGGCCTGCTTGTAGAGCGCGTAGAGCTTGAGCAGCGTGGCTTCATCGAGCGCCTTGCGCAGCGTCTTCGACAGGGCGCTGGCCGACGCGAAGGCGCGTTCGGCCGGGGTCGGGCCGGCCTCCAGCGGCGCGCCGCCGAAGTGAGCGTCTTCGAGCGCCACGTCGTCGGGGAACCAGCGCGCCTCCAGCAGCCTGCCGTCGCGCAGCACGAAGGCGATCACCCCCTGCGAGACCAGCGGCCCGGCCTGCAGCGTGGCCGGCACCACCGCCATGCCGGCATTGACGACGGGCAGGCCGAAGGCCGTGTAGCTGACCTCGCCCGCCCATGCCTGCAGCCGCGCCAGCGTGTCGTTCCCGCGGTAGACGCCGGTGGCGCGATTGGCGCCGGGGTGGAACCAGGCAAAGGTGTCGGTGCCGCGCGCATAGAGGGCGCCGAAGTCGCCGCGTGTCAGCGCATCCTGTGCGTGGTCGAGCAGTTCGGCGATCTGGGCGGGCGTCATGCGCGCGTCGTCCACCGCCATGCCGAGCGACGCGCCCGCGGTGGCTTCGAGGAATTCCAGCACGCGGCTGGCCACGAACTCGCGGTCGTTGTCGACGCAGACCATGTGGTAGCTGTTTTCGAGGATCACCATGCGCGCCTGCCCCGCGCGCTTGCCCTTGCCGATGTGCTCGACGAGATAGTGGGCCGAGCGCAGGCTGGTCAGCTCGTCGCGCCGCGCGTGGACCACCAGCGTGGGGCAGGGCACGCGTTCGAGCCCCTTCATGACGAAGCCGCGCAGGCGGTCCACCTCGCGAATGCAGGCGAGCGGCACCCACTGGTAGTGGAACGCATCGCCGCGCGCGAACTTGGCCTTGACGATCTCGCGCAGCTGCTCGTTGCGGATGCCGAACGGCTCTTCCTCTTCCACCCGCATCCGTTGCGGCACGCCGGGCAGGAGGTACAGCAGCGGGCGCAGCATGCGATACCACGGCGTGGCCCAGCCGTCGATGAAGACCGGCGGCGCCAGCGCGATGAGGCGGCCCCGCGTGTGGCGCTCGCGCTTGGCGGTCTCCACCGCGAGCAGGGAGCCCATGCACATGCCCATCAGGTGCACCACCTCGTGCTGCGCGATCACCTCCAGGTACCTGGTGCGGACCGCTTCCAGCCAGTCTTCCGCGTGCACGCCGGCCAGATCCTCGGGCCGCGTGCCATGGCCGGGCAGCGTCAGCGAATGCGTGACGAAGCCCGCGCGCTTGAGGCGCTTGTGCATCGAGCCGAGGTCGTACTGCGTGCCGCCCAGCCCGTGGATGAGGAAGACCGCCGGCTCAGACATCGGGCGTGGCCTCATCCGCCAGGCGCAGCAGTCCCACCACCTGCTCGACGCTGCCGTCCGCGCCGCGGATGCTGGCCAGGCGCTCGTGTACGCGCACCCGGCTGCCGTCGGGCAGGCGGACGCCGTAGTCGTGCTCGCCGCCCGACACATCGCCCCGCGCTACCGCGGTCCATGCCGCCTGCACGAGGCCTCGCTCGCCCACATCGACCTTGTCGAGCCATTCGTCGAGGCTGTACGCCTTCTCGACCACCGGCCCGAACATGCGCCGCGCGCCTTCGCCCCAGGTGGCGCGGCCCGTGTGCGCGTCGTATTCCACGCTGATCATGCCCACCGCGTCGAGCGTGCGGGCATAGCGGAGCTGCCACGCATGCGCGTGCCGGAGCGCGGCAATGCGGGCTTCGGCCATTGCGCGGCCCATGATGAACACGACCGCCCACACCATCACGAAGCCCTGTACCTCTACCACCGCCTCGCCGGGGAAGTCCTCGAACACCGCAAACGGGCCGCCACCGTGCGCCGTGCAGTAGATGATCAGCAGCGCGCCGGCCAGCGTGGCAAGCGTGCCGCCGCACGGGCCCCAGAGGATCACCGTGATCAGCAGGACGGGCATCGGCGTATACGCCAGCGTGGCGGCGGCGCCGGCAAAGTGGGCGTCGCCCGGCCGGCTGAACACCAATAGCGTGCAGGTGATGAAGACAATGAAGGCAAGCCCGCCCGCCAGGAACTGCGTCATCGGCATGCCGCCCGAGCGCCGCAGCCGGAAGCCGCGGAACGCCAGCGAGACAGGGGTTACCAGCAGCAGCCCCAACGCGGTGGAGAACGACCATGCGCGCCATTCGACGAACATGTCGAGGTGCGGCCGCTGCCAGCGCCACAGTTCGACGGCGAGGATCCCGCCGAGCGCCGCGCCGACCAGCGCGCCCGCCACCAGCAGCGCGGCCCCGGTCAGCGACTCGGGGTCATGGTGGCCGAGCGTGGCGATCCACGCCGCCGTGCCGATGCTGACCACTTCGATGGCGGCGAACACCAGCGCCGGGCCGAAGGTAAGCTCGTGGGCCGCGATGCCCCAGATCCCCGAGGCCGCCGCCGCGCCGGTCAGCACCCCGGGCCACCAGCCGCGCTGGGTCAGCAGCAGCGCCGAGAACGTCACGCCACTGGCCAGCCAGACCGGTGTGGCCTCGGTGTTCGCCGACGCGATGGCCCGTGAGGCGAACGCCGCCAGCAGCAACAGGACGCCTGTGAGTACGGCCAGCCGGGTTTGCTGCATCGCGTGCTCCGCATGGGAATGATTCCCATGCGTCCAGAATAGGTGCCGCAGGCGTGGCGTGCCAACGTGACGAGGTGGCGCGTGCGACGCAACCGGGTGAAGCGGATGGCCGGTGGTGAGGGGGTAATGGCCGGCAGGCGGCGGGCGGACCGTCCATACTGCAGGGGTCCCCCGTGTTGCGCACATCGCCGCCATGACAGTCGATTTCGCTCCGCCCCGCGACCCCATCGCCGCCGTCACCCATCCCGATCCGTACCCCTACTACCGAACCCTCGCCGCCACGCCCTTCCACCGGCATGGCGCGCTCGGCCTGTGGATCGCCGCCAGCCCGGCGCAGGTCGCCGAAGTGCTCGAGCACCCCGATTGCCGCGTGCGCCCGCTTGCCCAGCCGGTGCCGCCGGCGCTCGCCGGCACGTCGGCCGGCACGCTGTTCGGGCGGCTGGTCCGGATGAACGAGGGCGCGGCGCATGCGCCGCTCAAGGGCGTGCTGCAGCGCGAGCTGGCGCGCATCGATGCCGGGGCAGCGGCGCGGCGGGCCCAGGCCATTGCGGCGGACCTGCCGTTCGGCAAGGAGGAAGTCGACCGCTGGCTCTTCACGCTGCCGGCGCTGGCGCTGGCGGATGCGATCGGGCTGCGCATGGACGGCGACGCGGAAGGCATCGCCCACAGCGTGGCGAGCTTCGCGGCCGCCATCTCCCCGCTGGCCACGCCGGCGGTGGTGGAGGCCGGTGCCCTGGCGGCGCAGCGGTTGATGTCTTGGGCAGAGGAAGCCGGGACGGACCTGCACGCGCTGCACGAGGCGGCTGCGGAGGCGGGTGTCGAGCCCGCAGCGCTGTCCGCCAACCTGGCCGGCCTGCTCGTGCAGTCCTGCGAGGCGACCACCGCGCTCGCCGGCAGCACGCTGCTGCGGCTGGCACGTGAACCGTCGCTGCCCATTGCCGAAGCCGTCTCCCGCACCGCGCGCGAAGATCCGCCGGTGCAGAACACGCGGCGCTTCCTCGGCGTCGATGCCACGCTGTGCGGCGTTCCGGTGAAGTCCGGCGATGTCGTGCTGGTCGTGCTGGCCGCCGCCTCGTGCGCGGCAACCGACGCGGAGCGCCCGTGGACATTCGGCGCCGGCCGCCACGCCTGTCCGGGCGAGGTTCTTGCCGCAGCGCTGGCCGGCGCCACCGTCGACGCGCTGCTGTCGCGCGGCGCCGACCCGCGGGCGCTCGCCCGGCAATACCGCTATCGTCCTTCCGTCAACGTCCGCATTCCCCAGTTCTCGTGAGGTGCCCATGATCGCCATCATCTTCGAGGTCGAACCTGCCCTGGGCCGCCAGAGCGCCTATCTCGACATCGCCGCGCAACTGCTGCCGACCCTGCAGGCCATCGACGGCTTCATCTCGGTCGAGCGCTTCCAGAGCCTGACCACGCCGGGCAAGCTGCTGTCGCTGTCTTTCTTCCGCGACGAGGCGGCCGTGGCTGCCTGGCGCAATACGATCGAGCACCGCCAGGCGCAGGAGGCGGGTCGTGGCGGCGTGTTCGCCGGATACCGGCTGCGCGTGGCACAGGTGCTGCGCGACTATGGCCTGCACGATCGCGACCAGGCGCCCCCCGACAGCCGCGCGGTACACGGCTAGTGGCACGCCGCCGCCGCAGCAGCAGCACCGTCAAGCTCTGGACATCGTTCGGCAAGAGCGCCGCGCGCATGCAGCGCGCAGTCGCGAAGCCGCTCACCGACGCCATCACCCGCACCGCCCGCGCCCAGTCGAAGGCAGTGGCGAAGGCGGCGGGCAAGGCCGCGCGCAGCGTGCTGACCGGCGTGGCGTCGCCCACGCCGGCGCCGGTCAGCCGGGGCACCGGCGCGTGGCATGAGGGGGTGTTTGCGTTCGGGCTGATGCAGCGGCACTACCGGCTGTTCGTGCCGGATGGCGTCACGAAGCGCCGTCCCGCGCCGCTGCTGGTGCTCCTGCACGGCTGCGGGCAGGACGCCGCCAGCTTCGCCGCCAGCGCGCGGGTGGCGGCCGTCGCGCGCAGTGCGGGATGCGTGGTGCTGATGCCGGAGCAGTCGATGCAGGCCAACGCGCAACGTTGCTGGAACTGGTTCCTGCCGGGCGGCCGGGGCGCGGCGGAGGCGGAACTGCTGACGCTGATGGTCGACCATGTGTGCGGGCGTGTCGCCATACGCCAGGACCAGGTCTGCACGCTGGGCCTGTCGGCGGGCGGCCCGATGGCCCTGATGCTCGGCCTGCGCTATCCGCGCCGTTTTGCGGCAGTCGGCTCCCATTCCGGCGCGCTGCCCGGCAGCGCCGCCAATGCCGCGCAGGCGGCGCGCGCGATGCGGGGGCATCTCGGCCAGCCCGCGGTCGAGGCGGGCACCTTGCGGCTGGCGCTGGCAGGCCACAGGCCGCCGCCGCTGTTGCTGCTGCACGGCGACGCCGACCACATCGTCCACATCGATAACGCCACGGCCTGCGCCGCGCTGTGGCTGGATCTGCAGCCCGACGCCGAATCCGTCCGCGCGAAGCCCATGCGGCCGCGCACGGTCCAGCGCGGCACGCGCCGGGCGATGGAGATTTCGGACTGGATGGTGGATGGCGAGCCGTGGGTGAGGCTGGTGAGGATCGCTGGCCTGGGGCACGCATGGAGCGGGGGCGCGGCGGGACAGGCGTTCTCGGACCCGTCGGGACCGGACGCGCTGCGGATCGCGCTGGCGTTCTTCGGCATCAGGCCGCGCTGAAGCTCATCACGCTCATCACGCTCAGGGCGCGGCGGGCTCGATGACCACGTCGGACTCGGGCATCGCCACGCAAGGCAGGATGAAGCCCTCGTCCTTCTCGTCCAGGCTCAGTCCCGGCCATTCGATGCGATAGCGCACGCGCCCTTCGCGCAGCTTGCACATGCAGGCGCGGCAGGTGCCGTTGCGGCACGAACTCGCCAGCGGCACGCCTTCGAGCAGCGCGGCTTCGAGCAGGGTCAGCGAGGCCGGGGCCTCGAAGGTGGCGCCGGTGGTGGCGCCGATCCTGGCGACGGTGGCGGTGAAGACCTTGCCGTCAGTCATCGCCCGGCTCCGGAAAGGCGGCGCGGCCGTGCGTGGCGTCGCGCAGGGCTGCCACCGCGCCGTCATGCTCGCTCGCCGGCAGCCGGATCGACAGCCGCGCCCGGGCCCCATAGGCACTGTCGAGCAGCGCATGGCCGGCACCCTCGACCCAGCGCCGCACACGCGGCTCGTCGGCATAGTCGACTTCCACCACCAGCGTGGCGTAGGCGATGCGCTCGACGCGCTCGGCGGTCTTGAGGGCGGCGGCGATGGCATCGGTATAGGCCCGCACCAGGCCGCCCGCGCCCAGCTTCACGCCACCGTAGTAGCGCACCACCGCCGCCAGCACGCCGTCGAGGTCGTGGTGGCGCAGCACTTCGAGGATGGGCCGCCCGGCCGTGCCGGACGGCTCGCCGTCGTCCGACATGCCCGATTGGCCGCCGGCCAGCAGCGCCCAGCACACGTGCGTGGCGGTGGGATGCTGCGCGCGCAGGTCCTGCAACACGGCCATCGCCGCCGCGCGGTCGGCCACCGGCACCGCCAGCGCAATGAAGCGGCTCTTGCGGATCTCGATGTCGGCGTGGACGGGGGTGGCGAGGGTGTAGGTGGGCAAGGTGTGGCGCGGATGGAGGCCGCGGATGAGCCAGGGGCGGCAGGCCGGGAAGTTTACAACACCGCCGGACGGCGAACCGGAGAGACGATGGATGTAACGCCTCTGTCACGCGGGACCCCTAGGATGCGCGCTTGTGCCTGTTCGCCTGTCCGATTCTAAATACATAGAAAGCCATGACCCACCCACTGGACCTCTCCCGCCGCAAAGCCCTGAAACTGATCGCCGGCGCGCCCATGCTGCCGCTCGGCGCCGCTGCCGCCGGCCTGCTCGCCGGCTGCGGCGGCGACAGCGCCGAGGCCGCCACCAATCCCAACCCGAAGCCGACCGATACCGCTACCTTCGTCAGCGCGGCGTTCGCCGGCATGGCGGCGCCCACGCTAGACCAGCCCGCCGCCATGGCCACCACCACGGTCGGCTCCAGCCTGAAGGTGTCGTACAGCGACGGCAGCAGCCAGACCTACCGGCTCGCCTACCAGCCCTTCTTCGTCACCGGCGATGCCCTGCCCGACGGCAAGGGCGGCACCATCGTCGCCGGCGGCTACTTCGACATCCACAACCAGCCGATCGTGGACAACTCGGTGCCCGCCAGGGCGCGCCAGTTTTTCTCCGACAGCCCGGACGGCAGCTCGCTGCTGACCGTGCCGAACGCCAGCGTGCCCGGCGTGAAGGGCAACACCGTGTTCGCCGTGGTGCAGTTCGAATACACCTCGGTCGACCAGAGCAATGCGAGCATGTACGGCATGCTGCCGTCGCCTATCGCCGTGGTCACGCTCGACCAGGACCCGGCCACCGGCAAGCTCACGCCGGTGAAGTACCACAACGTCGATACGTCGGGCGAGAACGGCCTGTGGATCACCTGCGGCGCGAGCCTGTCGCCGTGGGGCACGCACCTGTCGAGCGAGGAATACGAGCCCGACGCCACCGTCGCCAATAACGCGCAGTTGCGCGGCTTCAGCAAGAACCTGTTCGGCGACCCCGACAAGGCCAGCCCCTACTCCTACGGCCATTTGCCCGAAGTCACGGTCAACCCCGACGGCACGGGTTCCATCCGCAAGCACTTCTGCCTCGGCCGCATCTCGCACGAACTGGTGCAGGTGATGCCCGACGAGCGCACCGTGCTGATGGGCGACGACGCCACCAACGGCGGCCTCTTCCTCTTCATCGCCGACCAGCCGCGCGAGCTCTCCGCCGGCACGCTCTACGTCGGCAAATGGGCGCAGACCTCGGGCACCGGTCCGGGTGCGGGCACGCTGTCGTGGATCCGCCTCGGCCACGCCACGAGCCAGCAGATCCGCAACCTGGTGGACAGCGGCATCAAGGCGGCCGACATCATGGACGTGAAGACCAGCGATCCGGCCGATGCCAGCTACACGCGCATCCTCTACAGCGGCAAGCCGAACTGGGTGAAGGTGGTGCCGGGCATGGAGAAGGCCGCGGCCTTCCTCGAGACGCACCGCTACGCCGCGCTCGTCGGCGGCAGCCTGGGCTTCACCAAGATGGAAGGCACCGCGGTCAATGCGAAGGACAAGATCGCGTACTCGGCCATGTCGCGCATCGAGAGCAGCATGCTGAAGGGCCATGCCGCCAACCAGGGCGACATCCAGGTCGAAGGGCCGTATTCGGGCGCGGTGTATGCGCTGAACCTGCGCGCCGGCCAGGTCGACCGCGGCGGCAACGCCATGCCGAGCGAATGGGTGCCGGTCGACATGGCGGCCGTGCCCGCGCTCATCAGCGAGGACCTCGGCGGTGGCGCGAAGAAGCAGCAGGACGCGCTGGGCAACTTCGCCAATGCCGACCGGATCGCCACGCCCGACAACCTCAAGTTCTCCGAAAAGCTGCGTACGCTCTTCATCGGCGAGGACAGCGACACCCACGTCAACAACTTCCTGTGGGCGTACAACGTCGACACGCAGGCGCTTAGCCGCGTGCTGTCGTGCCCGGCGGGCGGGGAGTCCACGGGCTTGCACGCGGTGGACGAGATCAACGGCTGGACCTACGTGATGAGCAACTTCCAGCACGCCGGCGAGTGGCTCGCGCCGCTGCACGACAAGGTCAAGGCGACGCTCGACCCGCTGGTGCGCGCGAACTACAAGGACAAGTTCGGCGCGGCGGTGGGCTACCTGACCGCCGACCCGGCGGGCGTGAAGCTGGGCAAGGCGTAACAGGCCTGACAGGCGTTAGCGGATGGGGGCGCGGCGGGCTGATGCAAGGCCCGCCGCGCTTTGCTAGTCTTGTGGCAATTCCGGTCGCGACCCCCGCGACGGAACGACAAGGAAAAGCGCCCCCACATGACCCACGATCCCGACGCGCGCCGCCTGGCGCCCGCCACCGACCGCAATCGCGAACCCATCCTGGCCGTGCTGCGCCGCGTGCTGCCGGCTTCCGGCACCGTGCTGGAGATCGCCAGCGGCACGGGCCAGCACGCCGTGCATTTCGCCGCCGCGCTGCCGGGCGTGACCTGGCAGCCGAGCGACCCCGAGGCGGCCGCGCGCGACTCCGTCGCCGCGTGGATCGCGCACACCGGCATTGCCAACGTGCTGCCGCCGCTCGACCTCGACGTCCGCCGCGAACCCTGGGACATCGACCGCGCCGACGCCATCGTCTGCATCAACATGGTCCACATCTCGCCGTGGGCTGCGACCGAGGCGCTTTTCGCCGGCGCCGGCCGCCTGCTCGCTCCGGGCGGGATGCTCTACCTGTATGGCCCCTATCGCCGCGATGGCGCGCACACCGCACCCAGCAATGCGGCCTTCGACGCGCAACTGCGTGCCACCGACCCCGACTGGGGCGTGCGCGACATGGAAGCCGTGATCGCCCTCGGCAGCGCGCAGGGCCTGTCCTGCGAGGCGCCGGTGCCGATGCCGGCGAACAACTTCAGCCTCGTGTTCAGGCGGTAGTTCGCCACGCGGCAGTCTTCCGGCGGGCGCTCAGACGAGCCCGGCCGTGGCCAGTTCGCGTTTCAGGTAGGCATAGAAGATCGGCCCGGCCACCACGCCGGGCATGCCGTACAGCGTTTCCATCACCAGCATCACGGTCAGCAGTTCCCACGCCGCCGCCTGGATGCGCGCGCCGATGATGCGCGCGTTCAGGAAGTATTCGAGCTTGTGGATGACGACAAGGTAGGCCAGCGACGCCACCGCGATCACCACCGATACCGACAGCGACGACACGACGATGGCCGTGTTCGAGATCAGGTTGCCGACCACCGGCAGCAGCCCGGCGAGGAAGGTGATGGCCACCAGCGTCTTCGCCAGGGGCAGGTGAACGCCGAAGAGCGGCAGCACCACCAGCAGGTAGATGCCGGTAAGCACCGTGTTGATGGTCGCGATCTGGATCTGCGCGAAGATGAACTGCGCAAAGGCCTGCTGCAGCGTGCGCGCCCGCGCCACCAGCGCCTGCGCCAGCGGCCGGCGGTTGGGGCGCGATACCGCGCGGTAGAGCGCCACCATCGCGCCGATCACCATACCGATGACGATATGCAGCAGCGTGCGCAGCACCTCGGCGCCAAGCTTCTGCGCCATGGCGGCGTGCTCGCGCAGCCAGGCGATCAGCGTGTCGGCCAGTTCTTCCACGCCGTTGGGCATGGCGTTGCTGACCCACGCCGGCAATTGCCCGCGCGACTGGTCCATGATGTCGGCCACGTGGTTCAGCAGGCGCTCCAGCGTATTGCCGTCGCCGGCCACCCACCGCGCCAGCGCCCAGCCGGCCATCGTCAGCGCCAGCAGGATGCCCCCGGAGAGGATGGCGACCGCCGCCGCGTCGCGGGCGCGGTGGTGGGGGCGGCCCGAGAGGTCGCGCCGCTGGTGGCGGGAAAGCGTCGGCGACAGCGCATCGACCAGCGAATAGAGCAGCAGCCCCGACAGCAGCGCGGCGACGAGATTGGCGTGCAGCACCAGCAACAGGCCGAGCGCGGTGAGGAGGTAGGCGGCGGCGCCGACGCTGAACCACGCCGCGGGCAGCAGGCGTGGCGTCGGGTCGGGATGGTTCATGGGGGCTCCGGTGAGGATGGTCGGACGGGGTGGCCTGTGGGTCGGGCCAAGGGTGTCTATATTACGGTCATGCGCCTGCCGGAAGTGACGTGAAATGACGAAAGTCACCCGGCGAATGACCAGGCGCCGACCGCTCCCAGCCAGGATCCCATGGCCTTCACCCACACCATCGGCGTCCAACGCCACGTGTTCGCCGACCTGCGCACGCTGCTGGCCAAGGCCAGCCCCGCCCGCTCGGGCGACAGCCTGGCCGGGATCGCCGCCGCCAGCGCCACGGAGCGCATGGCCGCGCGGCTGGCGCTGGCCGACCTGCCGCTGTCGCACTTCCTCGACGAACCGGTGGTGCCCTACGAAGCCGACGAGGTCACGCGCCTGATCGTCGACCGGCACGACCGCCATGCCTTCCGCGAGATCGCCGGGCTGACGGTGGGTGAGTTCCGCAACTGGCTGCTGCTGTACGAGACCGACGGCGAGGCGCTGGCCCGCGTCGCCCCGGGCATTACGCCCGAGATGGCGGCGGCGGTCAGCAAGCTGATGCGCAACCAGGATCTCGTCGCGGTGGCGCGCAAGCGGCGCGTGGTCACGCGCTTTCGCAACACCATCGGGCTGCCGGGGTGCCTGTCGGTACGCCTGCAGCCCAACCATCCTACCGACGACCCGCGCGGCATTGCGGCCTCGGTCATCGACGGCCTGCTGTACGGCTGCGGCGACGCCACCATCGGCATCAACCCGGCCAGCGACAGCCTCGCCGCCATCGTCGCGCTGCTGCACCTGCTGGACGACCTGCGCGTGCGGCACGACATTCCCACCCAGTCCTGCGTGCTGACGCACGTCACCAACACCCTGCGGGCGATGGAGCGGGGCGCGCCCGTGGATCTCGTGTTCCAGTCGGTGGCCGGCAGCGAGGCGGCCAATGCCAGCTTCGGCATCAGCCTGGCGTTGCTGCGCGAGGCGCGTGAAGCGGCGCTGGCGCTGGGGCGCGGCACCGCGGGCGACAACGTCATGTACTTCGAGACGGGGCAGGGCAGCGCGCTGTCGGCCAACGCGCACCACGGCGTCGACCAGCAGACCATGGAGGCGCGCGCCTATGCGGTCGCGCGGGAGTTCTCGCCGCTGCTGGTCAACACGGTGGTCGGCTTCATCGGCCCGGAGTACCTGTACGACGGCAAGCAGATCGTGCGCGCCGGACTGGAGGACCACTTCTGCGGCAAGCTGCTCGGCCTGCCGATGGGCTGCGACGTCTGCTACACCAACCACGCCGAGGCCGACCAGGACGACATGGACACGCTGCTCACGCTGTTCGGCGCGGCGGGCATCAACTTCATCATGGGCGTGCCCGGCGCCGACGACATCATGCTCAACTACCAGAGCACCGCCTTCCACGACGCCCTCTACTTGCGCGAGACCTTCGGCCTGCGTCCCGCCCCGGAATTCGAGGCGTGGCTGGAGCGGATGGGGATTGCCGACGAGCAGGGCCGGCTGGCGTCGGCGGCGCAACCGCTGCTGCGGCTGGCGTCAGGTCTTTAGGGTGAACAGACCCTGGGAGAACGACATGAGCGATCCGTCGACCGTCGACCCGTGGCAGGACCTGCGCGCATACACCCGCGCCCGCATCGCGCTCGGCCGCGCCGGGAGCAGCCAGCCCACCGCCGCGCTGCTGGCCTTCGGCGTGGCGCACGCGCAGGCGCGCGACGCCGTGCACCAGTCGCTCGACGTGGCCGTCGTGCGCGGCGATTGCGATGCGCTGGGTTGGCCGACGCTGCATGTGCGCAGCGCCGCCGACGGGCGCGAGTCCTACCTGCGCCGCCCGGATCTCGGCCGCCGGCTGCATGCCGAGAGCCGCGGGCATCTGGCCGCGGCCTGCCGGGAGCGCGTGGCGGACCATCATTCCGCCGAGCCGGCCGACGTGGTGTTCGTTATCGCCGACGGGCTCAGCGCGATCGCGGTGCAGCGCCATGCCGTGCCGCTGCTGGTGGCGGTGCGCAAGCTGCTGCCGGACTGGGCCATCGGCCTCGTCGTGATCGCGGAGCAGTCGCGCGTGGCCCTGGGCGACGAGATCGGCGCGGCGCTGGGGGCGCGGCAGGTGGTGATGCTGATCGGCGAACGCCCTGGCCTCAGCTCGCCCGACAGCCTCGGCATCTACCTGACCTACGCGCCGCGCGAAGGGCGCACCGACGCCGAGCGCAACTGCATCTCCAACGTCCGGCCGGAAGGCTTGTCCTACGCGCAGGCGGCGGCGCGGCTCGCGTTCCTGCTGCGCGGCGCGCGCGCCCTCGGCCGCTCGGGCGTGGACCTGAAGGACGACAGCGACGCGTTGCTGCCGGCGAATGACGGTGACGCGCTGCCTTCGCCCTAGTCAGCGGCGTGCGACGCGCGCAGCGTCGGCCAGATGGCCTGCAGTTCGGTCTTGAGGAAGGTGAGCAGGTAGCGCGTGGCGAGCGTCTGGTAGCGGTTCGGCAGCGTCAGCATGTAGAGGCGGCTGCCGAAGGCGCTCAGGCGGTAGTCGTTCAGCAGCGGCTTCAGCGCGCCCGACTCGATTTCGCCGCCGATGGCATAGGTCGGAAAAATGCCGATGCCGAGGCCGCCGAGCACGGCTTCCTTCAGGAAGTAGAAATTCTCGGAACTGAGCGTGGGCTCCAGCACGACCTGCTCGCGCCGTACGTCGGCGGCATCGCCGCGCGCGCCCGACACCTTGAGCTTCTGGCCGACGGGCGAGGCGCACACCACAGCATGGTCCTGCAGGTCGGCCAGCTTGCGCACGGCGGGCCGGCCGGCGAGGTAGCCGGGGGTGCCGCAGGCGATCCAGTCCACCTCGCCGATTTCCGTGGCGACGACCGAATCCGGCGGCGTCGAGATGATGCGCAGCGCCACTTCCACGTCTTCGGAGACGAGGTTGTGCACGCGGTTGTCGAACACGACGTCGAGGATGATGTCCGGGTAGCGCTGCTTGAACTGCACCAGCAGCGGCGACAGCAGCGCGTGGCCGAGGCCGGTGGGCACCGACAGCCGCACATGGCCGTGCAGGCTCTTGCCCATCGTGTTGATGAGCGCGTCGGCGGCGGCCACTTCGGCAAGGATGTTGCGGCCATGCTCGTAGAGGCCGGCGCCCACCGGCGTGGGCTCGACATGCCGCGTGGTCCGCCGCAGCAGTTGCACGCCCAGCTCCGCTTCGAGCGCCTTGAGGTGGTAGCTGACGTTGGCGCGCGTCATCTTGAGCTTGCGCGCGGCGGCGCTGAGGTTGCCGGCGTCGACGATATCGACGAACAGGCGCAGGGCGTTGAGGTCCATGCGTGCGGGCAAGAAAAAAGGCGGGAGGCGGGGCACGTAGTGTGCCACGCCTGCCCGCCCCGGGGTGCCGGCGGTGTGCCGGCGATGCGCCGGTCAGCGGTCAGGGTTCGTGATGCAGGTACTTCGCCTGGCGCGGCAGCCGCAGGCTGACGAAGAAAGCCAGCACCATCATGACGGTCACGTACCAGTAGAAGGTGGTCTCATGGCCGATCGACTTCAGTCCCAGCGCCACGTATTCGGCCGAGCCGCCGAAGATCGCATTGGCGACCGCGTAGGCCAGCCCCACGCCCAGCGCGCGAATCTCGGGCGGGAACATCTCGGCCTTCACGATGCCGCTCACGGAGGTGTAGAAGCTGACCACGGCCAGCGCCGCGCAGATCAGCACGAAGGCCATTTCCGGGCTGCCGATATGGGCCAGCGCGGTCAGGATGGGCACCGTGGTGAGCGCGCCGAGCGCGCCGAACAGCATCATGTTGGTGCGGCGGCCGATGCGGTCGGAGAGGGCGCCGAACAGCGGCTGCATGCACATATAGACGAACAGGCAGCCGGTCATCACGTAACTGGCCGTCTTGATCGGCATGTGCGCGGTGTTGACCAGGTACTTCTGCATGTACGTGGTGAAGGTGTAGAAGATCAGCGAGCCGCCCGCCGTGTAGCCGAGCACCGTGAAGAAGGCGGCCTTGTGGTTGCTGAACAGCTCGGCGAGCGTTCCCGCCCCCTTGGCGTTGCGGGTGGCGGCCGAGGTGGTCTCGGTCAGCGTCCGGCGCAGCAGCAGCGCCACCACGGCGGTGATCGCGCCGATCACGAACGGGATGCGCCAGCCCCAGTCCTTCAGCTCGGCTTCGCTGAGGAACTGCTGCAGGACCACCACCACCAGCACGGCCAGCAGTTGCCCGCCGATCAGCGTCACGTACTGGAAGGACGAGAAGAAGCCGCGCCGGCCCTTCAGCGCCACCTCGCTCATATACGTGGCCGTTGTGCCGTATTCGCCACCCACGGACAGCCCCTGCAGCAGGCGCGCCACCAGCAGCAGCGCCGGCGCCCAGGTACCGATGCTCTGGTAGGTCGGCAGGCAGGCGATCATCAGCGAGCCGAAGCACATCATGGTCACCGACAGCACCATCGAATGCTTGCGGCCGGCGCGGTCGGCAACGCGGCCGAACAGCCACCCGCCGATGGGGCGCATCAGGAAGCCTGCGGCGAACACGCCGGCGGTGTTCAGGAGTTGCGCCGTGGGGTCGGCCTTGGGGAAGAAGGCGGGCGCGAAATAGATCGCGCAAAAGGCGTAGACGTAGAAGTCAAACCATTCGACGAGGTTGCCTGACGAGGCGGCGACGATGGCGAAGACCCGCCGGCGAGTGTCGTGCTCGCTGGGGGCGGGGGTGCTTGTGAGTGGGGGGCTGGAGAGGTCGGTCATGGCTATTGCTGTCGTTATGCTCGCCACCGGGGTACGCCTGGCAATGCGAGGTTGCCAATTTGTGAAGCGAGGTGGGGACGAGTGTGCTGTCTAGCCTGTCTAGCGTAGCGCGAATGGACAGCCGATACACCATGAAGTGATTTGTGCATCGCAGCAGTAGCGCTGCGGGCAGGGAGGGAATGCGGTGCAATCCCTTTTGCGGCGCGGGAAACGGGGATTGTCCGTGGGGCGGGACAGTGAATTCAGCGCCGCATGACGGGGCGCTGGAGGTGGCCGCGAGGGCGGCGGTCAGGCAAGGGTAGGGATGAAGCAAGGTGATCCGGCCATTGGCCGGTCACCGGCTCAGGCCGTCTCGCTCGACGCGCTCGACCGGCTGTTGGTGTGCAGGCGGCGATACAGCGAATCGATCCGGTCGCGGCTGTTCCGGAGTTCTTCCCGGCCGAGTTCGGTGAGCAGGTACACGCGGCCGATGCCGTCGCGCAGCACGCTTTGCATGTAGCCTTCCATCTGCAGGGCGCGCAGCAGCGGCCGCACCGAGCCGATGTCGACCTGGAAGCCGTACTCGATCAGCATGTCTGCCAGCATGGCGACGGTGGCAGGCACTTCCTGCGCGAATTGCAGGACGTAGACGCGGGCGAGGAGCCCGAGGAACTGTGGTTTCATGTCGCTCGGAACGGTCAAGACGGCTAGCCGGTTGACGCGATTTTCAGGCAACAGCCCGCAACATCACGCGATTGTAATGCGTTGTAATGAAAAAAAAGCCGCCAGATGTCTGGCGGCTGTCGGGAATGCGTCGGAGGGGTCAATTAACTCTGGCGCAGACCAGATTTTAAGAGAATTGAACTCGGCTTGTCACGAATTCGTGATATCCCCCCTCGTGGGAGGGGCAGGCGCGGCGGATGCGGCACAGAATTCGTTGTGCGGACGCACTATGCGTCACGTTGCATAGAGGTCGCGGTCGCCAGGTGCTGCATGAGCGGCCGCAAAAGGGACCGCATATGTGACCGCATAGTGACCGGACGACGGTCGGCATGTTACGTCGGATTCTCTCGCCGCCCCCGCCGCCTGTCCAGCCCCCCGTCCTCATCCATATGTCCGATTGCGGCTTGCTCGTGGATGGCGCGGGGCGTCTAATCGCGCCACCTGTTCCCTTCCGGTGCCGCACCGCCGCCCAATCCGCCATGAGACCCTCCGACGTCGTCCGCCTGCTGTCCCTTTCGGCTATCTGGGGCGCCAGTTTCCTGTTTATCCGCATCGGTGCGCCAGTGCTCGGGCCGCTACCCACGGCGTTCCTTCGCGTGCTGATCGGTGCGGTCACGCTGGCCGCCTGCCTGCCGCTGCTCGGACTGCGCTGGGACATGCGTGGCAAGTGGCGCGCCGTGATGGTGATCGGCATCATCAATTCCGGCATCCCGTTCGTGATGTACGCGGTGGCGGCGCTGTGGCTGCCGGCCGGCTATTCGGCGGTCTTCAATGCGATGACGCCGCTGATGGGCGTGCTGATCGGCGCACTCTTCTTCGCCGAGCGGCTGACGCGCGCCAAGGTGGCTGGCGTGATGATGGGGGTGGCAGGCGTGGCGGTGCTGACGCGGGCCGGTCCGGCCGCCTTCACGCCGCAACTGCTCCTGGGGGCTGTGGCCTGCCTGGTGGCCACGGCCTGCTACGGACTCGCCGGCTTCCTGACGCGCCGCTGGATCAACGAGCGTGGCGGGCTCGACGCCCGCCTGGTGGCCGCGGGCAGCTTGTTCGGCGCCACGCTTTTCCTGCTGCCGTTCTGCGCAGTCGCGGTGGCGCGCCTGCCGGCCCTGCCGCACGTCGGCAATGGTGTCTGGCTTGCCATGCTCGCGCTCGGCATGGTCTGCACGGCGTTTGCCTACATCCTGTATTACCGGTTGATTGCCGACCTTGGTGCGGTGCGGTCGCTGACCGTCACGTTCCTGATCCCGCCTTTCGGCATCCTCTGGGGTGCGATGTTCCTCGGGGAGGCCCTGTCGTGGGCGCACGCCGCGGGCGCCGCGCTGATCGGGGTGGCGGTGATGCTGGTGCTGCGGCCAGCCCGTCCGGCGACCGGCGCCCAGGTGGTTCGCACCTGAAGCACAGGCCCGGCGGACGGGCTGGCGAGCGGAATAAAAAGGTGGCTTTGCTTGCCATCGGATGACGCGATCGGGAAAGCGGGGTCTGGATGCTTTCCCGATCAATCCGTTGGCTGGCTACTGCCAAACGCTCCGCGGTTTCGGAGCGGTCCCCACAAAAGCTCGTTGCGCAAGACGCCGCCAGGGTTGGCGCCGCCTTTTGGATTCGTCGTGTCGGTGACGTTGTTCAACCGGCGACGAACCCATAGTAAATGATAATGACTCTCATTACAAGAGAAATCTGCGGCCCCTGTGCATGATTTCTCGACCCCCCGGTCATTCCTCCGCGTGGCCACCCGCTCCGCCCGTCGCTTGCACGGCGTCAAGCGTGCCGTGTGCGCCGCTCCGGTTCCCTGCCCGCCCTCCGATAAATCCGTCAGCGAAGTAGACCCCGCGAGGGTCCGGCGATTTGCTGCCGGCCCCGGTCGCTGGCACTTCGGCGGCCAGAGCCCCATCAAATCGTCGAAATACGATATTCCGCCCTGCGGCGGGAGCCCAGAATCTCGGCTCTTGGGTGGGAAAACTCTGAAGTCACCGCCTTACGTGCTCCGCATGCGCCCGCCGGAGCGCCGGGGCTGCTTCGTTGAGGTTTTCCATCGACACCAACGCAGAGGACTGAAATGAATACCAGGCGGCTCATTGGGCGCTTTCTGACGCTTTCCACGCTGGCGCTTTGCACCACCAGCGCACTCGCCTCGGTCGTGATCGGCGCGACGCGCGTCATCTACAACGCCGCCGAGCATGAGACCGTGGTCAAGCTGGTCAACGAGGGCACGTCGCCCGCGCTGACGCAGATCTGGCTCGACGCAGGCAATGCACAGGCCGAACCGTCGTCCGTCGACGCGCCGTTCACCCTGACGCCGCCGGTCGCCCGCATCGATCCGGGCAAGGCCCAGACCCTGCGCATCTTCTATACCGGCGAGCCGCTGCCGGCCGACAAGGAGTCGGTGTTCTGGCTGAACGTGCTCGAGATCCCGCCCAAGCCCGGCGCGGACTCCGGCCCCAACACGCTGCAACTGGCCTTCCGCTCGCGCATCAAGCTGTTCTTCCGGCCCGCCGACCTGCCGGGCAACGCGGAGGAGGCGCCGGGCAAGGTGACGTGGCAAGTGGTCCAGCACAACGGCCGGGCGGCGCTGGAAGCCACCAACCCGACGCCGTACCACGTGTCGTTCTCGTCGGTGCAATTGCAGGGCGTCGAGCGTGTGACCAGCAGCGTCGAAAGCGGCATGGTCGCGCCCGGCGGCCGCCACGTCTTTGAACTCGACACGCCGCTGGGAGGCCAGCCGCCCGGACGGGTGCGGTACGCCGCCATCAACGACTACGGCGGCGCGGTCAGCGGCGATGCACCGGTTTCGGCGGCATCCCGCCCATTGCCCTAGGAGCGGGCTCAGCGCTCCCCCCCCCGGCTTCCTGTGTCCTGCCTCGCGGCTACGCGGGAGCGGGAACCGCTTGCCCATTCAAAGGTTCGTGACGAGATATGCCCAAGCTCTGCCAGTCCAGCCCGTTCTTTCGCTTGCGTGCGATCTATGCGGTGACGCTCGCGCTCGTGCAAGGCGGCGCGTGGGCCGGTGGCTCCGAGCCCGACGAGGAGACGAAACCATCCGGCGCGAGGCGAGCCAGGCAGTCGCTTGCCCGCGTCGAGTTCAGCGAGCAGTTCCTGCGCCATACCGGCGTGGACATCGACGTTGGCCGCTTCAACCACGGCAACGTGGCGCTGCCGGGCACCTACCGGAGCGAGGTGTACGTCAACGAAATGCGCATCGGCCGCTGGGATGTCACGCTGCAGCGCGTCCAGGCCGGCCTGGACGAAAGCGAGCCCTGCTTCGACCGCAGCATGCTCGAACGCGCGGGCGTGGCCGTCGGCAAGCTGACGCCGGCGGCATTGGCGCTGCTCGCCGACGACACCCCGGGCCTGTGCCGCCTGATCGACAACCTCGTGCCGGGCGCCACCGCGGCCTTCGACAACAACGACGTGCGGCTCGACATCAGCATTCCGCAGGTGTCGATGGAACGCCAGGCGCGTGGTTACGTCGATCCGAGCCTGTGGGACGAGGGCGTCCCGTCGGCGCGCCTGCAATACACCGCCAGCGCCTACCGCTCGCAGACATCGGCCTTCGGCAGCACGGAGAGCTATCTCGGCCTGAATGCCGGCATGAATGCGGGGCCCTGGCGCTTCCGCCACAACGGCAGCTTCAGCTCGGGGACGGGCGGCACGCACTACCAGTCGGCGCAAACGTACCTGCAACGAGCCATCACGCCGCTGCGCAGCCAGCTGACGGTCGGCGAGAGCTTCACCGACGGCGCCATCTTCGATCCCGTCGGCGTGCTCGGCGTACAGCTTGCAAGCGACAACCGCATGTACGCCGAGTCGCAACGCGGCTATGCGCCGACCGTGCGCGGCTTTGCCCAGACCAACGCGCTGGTGCGGATCACCCAGAACGGCGCGCTGCTCTACGAATCCTCGGTCGCGCCGGGCCCCTTCGAGATCGATGACCTGTACGCGACCTCCTACGGCGGCGACCTGACCGTGACGGTGATCGAGGCGGACGGCACCCGGCGCGTGTCGGTCGTGCCGTTCGCCGCCGCCGTCAATGCGCTGCGGCCCGGCGCGCTGCGCTACGCTGTGGTCGCCGGCCAGTACCACGGCATCAACCAGACCGCCCGGCCGGGCCTGGTGCAGGCGACCGTGCAATACGGCCTGTCCAACGCGGTGACCGGCTATGGCGGCGCGATTGCCGCCGAGCACTACAGTTCGGCGGTCGGCGGGGCGGCGCTGAATACGGCGTACGGCGCATTCGGCGCGGACGTGACGTTTTCGTGGGCCCGGCTGCCCCAGGAAGAAAGGCGCCGCGGCCACAGCATGCGGCTGACCTACAGCAAGATGGTGGCGCCCACGCAGACCAACATCACGCTGGCGGCCTACCGCTACTCCAGCCGCGGCTTCCTGTCCCTGGCCGACATGGCCTCGCTGCACGATTCCCACGGGCGCAACGTGGCGTGGTCGCAGTTCCAGCAGCGTGGCCGCCTGCAGGTCGCCATTTCGCAGAGCCTGCCCGAGGGCTACGGCTCTTTCTACCTGACCGGCTCGGTGCAGGACTACTGGGGCCGCAGTGGCCGCGACAGCCAGTACCAGGCCGGCTACAACAACAACTGGCGCCGCGTGACCTACGGCGTCTCGGCGGCCCGCCAGCTCAACGTGAACACGCGGCAGTGGGAAAACCGATACATGGTCACCCTCTCCGTGCCGCTCGGCCGGGGCAGTTATGCGCCGCATTCGACCACCACGTGGCAGAAGGACTCCGGGCACGGCATCAACCTGCAGGAGTCGCTGACCGGCACGATGGGCAAGGACTACGAGTTCACGTATGGCCTCAATGCGGGTTACGCGCGTGACGCCGCCGTGGTGAACCGCTCGATCGCCGCCAACGCCGCCTATGCCGCGCCGATGGCCAACTTCACGGCGAGCGCGAGCCGCAGCGCGGATTACACCCAGTACAGCGCCGGCATGAGCGGCGGGGTGGTGGCCTACGGCGGCGGCGTGGCCTTTACCAGCAGCATGGGCGAGACCATGGCCGTGATCGAGGCGGACGGCGCACAGGGTGCGCGGGTGCCGAGCGCCAATGGGCTGCGCCTGGACCCGTGGGGCCGCGCGGTGGTGTCGAACCTGATGCCATTCTCGCGCAATCCGCTGGAGATCGATCCGACCGGCCTGCCGCTGAACGTCGAGTTGAAGTCCACCGTCGAACAGGCCGTGCCGACCGCCGGCGCACTGGTGCGCGTCAGGTTCGATGCGCGCGACGCGGGAACCACCGCAATGCTGCGTGCCACGCTCGACGACGGCAAGCCGCTGCCGTTCGGTGGCCAGGTCTTCGACAGCAGCGGCACGCCTGTGGGCAGCGTTGCCCAGGGCGGCCGCGTGGTGATACGTGGCTTGCGGGCCAATGCCGGTGAACTGACGGTGAAGTGGGGCGCCGGCAAGTCCTGCACGCTGCATTACCGCCTGTCGGAAGCCGTGGGTAAACATGGCGTGCGGCCCACGGAATCGGTCAGCACCTGCGAGCGCAAGCCCGCCGCGGCCAGCACGCCGGTCGAGATCGCCGACAAGCAGCAGCGCGCGCCGCTGCCGGCTAGCCCCGGCGCGAGTTGATGACCGCCTCGGCCACGGCCGGCGGCGCCTCGGCGTAGTGCTTGAACTCCATCGAGAACGTCGCCCGGCCTTGCGTGAGCGAGCGCAGGGAAGTGGAATAGCCGAACATCGTCGCCAGCGGCACCTCGGCGCGTACCACCTTGCCGCCGCCGCCCGCGATCTCTTCCATGCCGTGTACCATGCCGCGCCGTGACGACAGGTCGCCCACCACGTTGCCGGTGAATTCCTCCGGCGTTTCCACCTCCACCGACATCATCGGCTCCAGCAGCACGGGCTTGGCACGGCGCATGCCCTCCTTGAAGGCGATGGAACCCGCCATGCGGAAGGCGTTCTCGTTCGAGTCGACGTCGTGGTACGAGCCGAACACCAGCGTCGCCTTGACATCCACCACCGGGTAGCCAGCCAGCACGCCGGAATTGAGCGTCTCGCGGATGCCCTTGTCGACCGCCGGGATGAACTCGCGCGGCACCACGCCGCCCTTGATGGCATCAACGAACTCGTAGCCGGCGCCGTGCGGCCTGGGCTCCAGGTCGAGGACCACGTGGCCGTACTGCCCGCGGCCGCCCGACTGCTTGATGAACTTGCCCTCGACGTCGCGCGCGGCGTTCCGGATCGTCTCGCGGTACGCCACCTGTGGCTTGCCGACCGACGCCTCCACGCCGAACTCGCGCCGCATGCGGTCCACCAGGATCTCCAGGTGCAGTTCGCCCATGCCGGAGATGATGGTCTGGCCGGATTCCTCGTCGGTCTGCACGCGGAACGACGGGTCTTCCTGCGCCAGCCGGTTCAGCGCCACGCCCATTTTCTCCTGGTCGGCCTTGGTCTTCGGCTCGACGGCCTGCGAGATCACCGGATCGGGGAAGACGATGCGTTCGAGGATGATGACCTTGTCGGGGTCGCACAGGGTGTCGCCGGTGGTGGCGTCCTTCAGCCCGACCGCCGCGGCGATGTCGCCGGCGCGCACCTCCTTGATCTCGTGGCGCTCGTTGGCGTGCATCTGCAGGATGCGCCCCAGCCGCTCGCGCTTGCTCTTGACAGGGTTGAAGACGCTGTCGCCCGACTTCACCACGCCCGAATAGACGCGGAAGAAGATCAGCTGGCCGACGAAGGGGTCGGTCATGATCTTGAAGGCGAGGGCGGCAAAGGGCTCGTCGTCGTTCGGATGGCGCTCGATTTCCCGGTCATGCTCATCGTGGCCGAGGATGGCGGGCACGTCGGCGGGCGACGGCAGGTAGTCGATCACGGCGTCGAGCATCGCCTGCACGCCCTTGTTCTTGAAGGCGCTGCCGCACAGCATCGGCACGATCTCGTTGCGGATGGTGCGCTGGCGCAGGCCGCGCTTGATCTGCTCCTCGCTCAGCGTATGGCCGGTCAGGTACTGCTCGAGCAGGTCTTCGCTCGCCTCGGCCGCGGCTTCGATCATCCGTTCGCGCCACGCCTGCGCCTTCGACAGCAGCTCGGGCGGGATGTCGCGGTACTCGAAGCGCACGCCCTGGCTGGCGTCGTCCCAGACCACCGCTTTCATCTTCACCAGGTCGATCACGCCCTGGAAGTGATCTTCGGCGCCGAGCGGGATCTGGATCGGCACGGCATTGCCGCGCAGGCGGTCGCCGATCTGCGACTGCACGCGGAAGAAATCGGCGCCCACGCGGTCCATCTTGTTGACGAAGGCGATGCGCGGCACCTTGTACTTGTTGGCCTGCCGCCAGACCGTCTCGGACTGCGGCTGCACGCCGCCCACGGCGTCGTAGACCATGCAGGCGCCGTCGAGCACACGCATCGACCGTTCCACCTCGATGGTGAAGTCGACGTGGCCCGGGGTGTCGATGATGTTGATGCGGTGCTCCGGATAGTTGCCCGCCATCCCCTTCCAGAATGCGGTGGTGGCCGCCGAGGTGATGGTGATGCCGCGCTCCTGCTCCTGCTCCATCCAGTCCATGGTGGCGGCGCCGTCGTGCACCTCGCCGAGCTTGTGGTTCACGCCCGTGTAGAAGAGGATGCGCTCGGTGGTGGTGGTCTTGCCGGCATCGATGTGCGCGCTGATGCCGATATTGCGGTAGCGCTCGATGGGGGTCTTGCGGGGCACGGTGATATCTCCTTGGATGACACCTTGGGCAACTAGCGTAGCACCAATGCTGCAATGCCGTACGCCATGACGCCGACGGGGGCAGTCGACTCAGTCTGAGCGGAGATTCAGAAACGTCTCACAAGACAAGGAGAATCGTCGCACAGCAGTTGCCGCTACGGCTCCCTATACTGCGTCCTCCATCGAGGGACGGATACAGGGGAGGGCATGGCGAGCATCCTGATCGTCGACGATCACCCGGCAATGCGGCTGGTGCTGAAGGCACAGTTGGCGCAGCGCCTGGGCATCCGCAAGGTATTCGAGGCCGACAGCGGGCGCGCGGCGCTTGCGATCGCCCGCGAGCATGCGCCGGACGTCGTCATGCTCGATCTCGACATTCCTCATATGAGCGGTCTCGACGTGGCCCCGCGCCTGCTCGCGCTCCATCCTGGTCTTCGCATCCTGGTCGTCTCCGGCCAGGACCCCGCAGTCTTCGCCGCGCGCGCCAGCCGGGCCGGGGCGATGGGCTTCGTCAGCAAGACGCAGCCGCTGGAGGAAATCGTGCGTTGCGTGGAAAGCGTGCTGGCCGGCTACACGGTGTTCCCGGTTTTCGGGCGGCCCGGCGCGGAGATGGCCGGCGACGATGCGCAGCGGCTGCGATCGCTGTCGGACCGCGAGGTCGCGGTGCTGCGAATGCTGGCGCTCGGGCTGACCAACAAGGACATCGCCGACGCACTCTTTCTCAGCAACAAGACGGTCAGCAGCTACAAGGCGCGCCTGATGGGGAAGCTGCGCGCCGAATCGCTGGTCGACCTGGTGGATTTCGCGCGGCGCTGCCGCCTGGCGGCGTGATCGGCGCGGCCGTGTTCAGCCGGGACGCGGTATGGCCGCACCGCTGCGGGTTGCTGGTCGCGCTGGCGGCGGTGGGATTTCGCGTGCGGATCTCGACGTCGCCGGTGACACAGCCTGCGTTGGCCGCGGGCAGCCGCGCGGTGTTCGTGCGCGGCGCGGATCTGGAAGCGTTCCCGGCGCAGGACGACGGACCGCTCCGCATAACGGTGCTCCCGCGCGATGCGAATTCATCACATGCCAGTTTGGCCGAGCCGGTGACGCTCGGGCCACTCGCCCGGCTGCTGGCGCGCCACGCCGCCATCCTCGTCCCGGACAGCGAGCGGCGCGCCCTGAAGCGGACGCTCGATGATCTCGGCGCGCGCGGCGACGGGTGCGACCTGCTGCGTGAACTGAACCGGCTGAACGGGGAAGATCTCCAGGCCCTGTCGGAGGCCTGTGCGGAGGGCCACTGGTCGACGGTCGCCCGGCTGGCGCACCGGTTCAAGGGGACCGGCGGCGTGTTCGGCTGCCCCGGCGTGCGCGTGCTCGCGGAGCGCATCGAACATGCGGCGGTCGCGCAGGATGGCAGCATGGTGGGCCTGCTCCTGCCCGTCCTGCGCGCGGCAGTCCTGCGGCTCACGCCGCTGCCAACCGCACGGCTTCAGGAAAATTGAATCCCATGCGCAATGCGCCGCGCTGCAAGGTGTGCCGTACGCTGGCAAACTGACGTCCTTCCGACGCGATCCTCGCGTCGGGTCCAATGGTTGCCGGAGACGCGCGTGGGTGAGTTGCAGGCCTTGCTGGAACAGCATGGATTGATGCTGGTATTCCTCAACGTGCTGGCCGAACAGGCCGGCCTGCCTGTGCCCGCCTATCCGATGCTGCTGGTGGCCGGCGCGCTCGGGGCGGCGGAGAAGGGACCGTCGGTCGGCGCGGTGCTGGCGGCGGTGATCCTGGCCTGCCTGATTGCCGACACGGCGTGGTATTTCGCGGGCCGGCGCCTCGGCCAGGCGATGCTGCGGACGATCTGCCGCGTGTCGATCTCGCCGGACAGCTGCATCCGCCAGACGCAGTCGCTCTACCTGAAGGTTGGCCCGCGCTCGCTGGTATTCGCCAAGCTGTTGCCGGGCGCCGGGGCGCTGTCCACTGCCATGGCCGGCATGCACGCCACGCCGCTGCCGGTCTTCCTCTTCTACGATGCCATCGGCGCGCTGGTCTGGGCCGGGGGCGGCCTGCTGCTCGGCGTGGTATTCAGCGACGTCATCGACGTCGTGCTCGCCAACCTGAGCAGCTGGGGGCACTTCGCGGTCGTCTTCTGCGGCGTTGCCCTGGCGCTGTTCATCGCGTGGCGCTGGTGGCGGCGCGTGCGCATCCTGAGCCGCACCCGCCGCGTGCCGCGCATGACGGTGGACGAACTCGAGGCACGCCGCAGTGCCGGCAATCTGCCGGTGCTGCTCGATGTGCGGGTGGACGGGCAGGTCGAGCGGATTCCGGGCGCGCTGGTGGTCGACATGGAGCGGCCGATGGAGGTACTGGCCGGCGCGGCGCAGATCGACCTGTCGGACATCGTCGTCTATTGCGCCTGCCCGCACGAGGTGTCGGCCGCCATCCTCGCCGAACGGCTGCGCGCGGCAGGCTACGAGCGAACCTGGGCGCTGGCAGGCGGCTTCGACGAGTGGAAGCGCCTGCACGGCAACGGCCATAGCCCCGCGTACGAGGGCGAGGCGCCCGCGGTACCCTGATCCGGCGCCCGCGCGCGCCCGAAGCACTAGTGGCGTTTCCTATACTGGCACTGTCTGCTTCGATTCACTTCCGGCCCGCCGGAAGCTGCCCAGGGAGGCCGGCATGCCATTGCCCGATCCCGATTCCGATTCCGATCCCGACTTCGGCGACGAAGCCACGCGCGTGGCCAACCGCCGCCAGCAACTGGGGCTGCCAGCCCGCGGTCCGGGAGGCCACTGGGCGCTGGCGCTTTCGGGCGGCGGTATTCGCAGCGCGACCTTCTGCTTCGGCGTGCTGCAGGCACTGGCCGGAATGCGGATGCCGGCCGGACAGGCCGAGGCGCCGGATTCCGACGCCAGCATCCCCGCACCGCGCACTTCGCTGCTGGCCCAGTTCGACTACCTCTCCACGGTCAGCGGCGGCGGCTATCTCGGCGCCTTCTTTGTCAGCCTGTTCATCCCCGGCCGGTTGCGTCCGGATTCCACGCCGCAGCAAGCCGCGGCCGATGCCTACGGCACGCTGCAATGCGAGCCGCCCGGGCGCATCCGCACCACGGTGTCCTATGCGGCGCTCCCGGGTGAAGGCGCGGTGGCGTGGCTGCGCGAGAACAGCCGCTACCTGACGCCGACCGGCGCGGGCGATGCCATGTACGCCGCCGCGCTCGCGCTGCGCAACTGGCTCGCCATGCACGCCGTGATCGGCAGTGCGCTGCTGGTCCTGCTGTCGGTGCTGGCGCTGGGCCAGCATCTCGCGATCCGGTACTGCTACGGGCTCGGCCGGGTCGAGATGGACCTGTTGCACGAGGCGCGGCTGGCCTATTTCCTCGATGAGCCGGCGATCTGGTGGAGCTTGCTGCTATGGCTGCCGGCTGGCGCGCTGCTCCTGCTCGCGGTGCCGCCGGGCATCGCCTACTGGATGGCCTGTCCGCGCTCCGGCGACGCCCAGGCGCCGGCGCGGGCGTTCGGCATCGGGTCCCTGGCGGCTGTCGGGGTCGGCATCGGCATGCTGGGGCTGGCGTGGATGTTCGCCGCCCTGAGTCCGCCTGCCGCGCCGAGGCTGCACCTTGTGACGGTATGCGCCTGCCTCGGCGTGCTGCTGCTAGGCGTGCTGACCTGCGGCGTGATCGTCTGCACCGGCCGGCCCAGTGTGGCGTTGTACCGGGTCCGGGCCACCCGCCTGTTGCGCAGCGCCCTGACGATCACGCTATGGCTGTTCGCCCTGGGCGTGGCCGATACGCTGGCGCGCACCGCCTACCTGTATTCCCATCTCCTTTCCGGACACTGGGGCGCGCTGTGGCCCGGCACCGTGCTTGGCGCGCTGGTCTGGCTGGTGCGCTACGGGGCGACGCTGGCCGACGGCTCGCCGGGCGCCAGTGTCCCGGGCTGGGCGTGGCTGTCGCGCCTGCCGGTATCGTTCCTCGCCGGGGTGCTGGCTGGGCTGATCGCCTTGCTGGTCTACGTGATGTGGTCGTGGGCCGTGCTATGGGTGCGATGGGACGGCCGCGAGCCGGTCGACTGGCTGGTCTACGGGCAGGCGTGGGTGACGCCCTCGCTGCTGGCGCTGCTCGGGGTGTCGCTGCTGCTGGCATTGCTGGCCGGGCAGTTCGGCGGGTTCCTGAACCTCTCGACGCTGCAGGCGTTCTACGCCGCGCGGCTGACGCGGGCCTATCTCGGTGCGTCCAATGGCGCCCGGTTTGGCGCGACGCCGGCCGGCATGCCCGCCGCAAGCGCCCTCGCCAGATTCAGCGTCGCCGAGCCGGAGCCGGGCGACGCGGTCGCGCTGAATGCCTATTACGATCCGCGCGTGCTCGCCCCCGTACACCTGATCAACGCGACCGTCAGCCTGACTGTCGATCCTGCCGAACAACTGGTGCAGCGCGACCGCAAGGGCAAGCCGCTCTGTCTCGCCCCCGGTCCGGCGCGGCCCCTGCCGGCGCCGCTGTCGGACTATGCCTATACCCGCTTCACCGTCGACGGACAGCGCTGCCTGCCCGACGACAGCGGCCGGGCCGTCCAGCTGGCGCCGGCCCGCACCGTCGGCGACTGGATCGCCATATCCGGCGCGACGCTGTCGACCGGCCTGGGCCGCGCCACGACGCTCGGCACGTCGCTGCTGCTCGGCATGGCGAATCTGCGTCTCGGCGTCTGGTGGCCGTCGACCCTGGAAGACGAGGCGGGTCGCGGCGCGAGTCCCGGGCAGGCACACCCGCCGCGGCGTCCGCTGGTGGCGCTGTGCGAGGCGCTGTTCCGCACCCAGTACTACCTCGGCTGCGAACTGACCGCGCGCTTTCACGGCACGCGGCGCGGCTGGCAGTACCTGTCGGACGGCGGCCACTTCGACAACACCGGCGTGTATGAACTGCTGCGGCCGGGGCGCGGCGTCGGGCTGATCGTGCTGTGCGACTGCGGCTGCGATCCGGACTACCTGTTCGGCGACCTTGCCAACCTGATCCGGCTGGCGCGCATCGACTACGGTCTCGAGCTGGAGGTCGACACATCGGTGCGCGCCGATCCCGGCCTGAGCGAGATCTTCGGTATGCCGGAAGAGTTCGCCGCTGGTGGGACGCGGAAGTGTGCGGTGCTCCTGAATGGCTACCGTGGTAGCTCTTCCGCCCCGGTGTGCCGCATCGTTCTGCTCAAGCCCGCGCTGGGCGACTGGGCGCCGGAGGACGTGCGCGAGTACGGGGCCGCCCACCCGACCTTCCCGCAGCAGTCCACGCTGGACCAGTTCTTCGACGAGGCGCAATGGGAGAGCTATCGCGCGCTCGGGCTGGCGGTGGGCCGACGGGTGTTCGGCGGGGCCGGGGCGCGCCTGCTGCAGGCGGGGTAGCCAGGGGCAGGCTAGTGCGCCGGGCGGAAGCGGATGTCGCCGTACCAGGCGCGGGTGGTGGTGCCGGTGTTGTCGGTGTCGGTCAGCAAGCCGTAGCCAGTCACCTTGCCGGGCTTCTCGTGGAAGATTTCTTCATAGTCGTGCGCCACGTTGCGCGTGATGGTGCGCCATTGGCCGGCGTCGCCGGACGCGCCGGAGACCACGACCATCTCCACGCGGGAGGTATGGGGATTCGCGATGACGGTGCCCGGCGGCGCGGTGTTCGACCAGATATACATGAGCGTGGCGTAGGGCAGCGGTTGGCCGCCGATGTGCCGCGTCAGTTCGAGCTCGGCGCGGTCGCCGAGCGACAGGCTTGATTCGTTGCCGCCGAACACGAACACCAGCCGCGCCGGCGCGTCCTCGTGCGAGCCCTCGCGGTTGTTGGCGCCTTCGATCGGCGTCGCCTTCCAGCGCCAGGTCACCACTGGCATGCGCGAGAGGTCGACCTCGTCGCCGGGATGCATCAGGCCGGACGCTGCCGACTGGGCGTCCGCCTGGAGGACCGTGGTGCCGTGGTCGTCGACGAGCGAGTAGTGCGTGAGCGTCTTGCCCTGGACGACCGGGAGGTTCTGCCAGCCGGCGGGGAGCGGATCGCCGGGTTTGGCCGCGGAGAACGCCACGCCTTGGGCCATGACCAACGGCGCCGTTGCAGCCAGCGCGGCGGAAAACACGAAGCGGTGCAACTGACAGCGGGGGCGTGATGTCATGGCGGGCGTCGTCCGGTGGGGGCCCGCAGATTGTAGCCTTGCGCCGACGGTCGCGTCAGGCGGTCGTCGCCTGCGCGATATGGACCGGTTCCGGACTGGCGGGGGCGCGCTCGCGCTGCAGGCGGGCGACATTCTCCAGGAGCCCGTCGCGTGCGGCGTCGAGCCACGCGGTACGGTGTCGCACCGGGTCGTGCGGCGAAAGATCGCCTTCGGCGATCTCCCGGAGGAAGTAGCGCACCATGCTGCCGGCCCTTGCCGGAACAGGCATCATCCCGAGCAGTTGCTGCGGCGCCAGCAGGCCGAGGTTGACCGCATGCTGCAGTCCTGCCCATGCGGTACGGCCCAGGGCCAGGTAGACGGCGTCGGCGCGCAGTTGTGGCAGGTCGGAGAGGAAGGTGGTCTCGAAGACGTCGCGCAGCAGTGGCGTATCCAGCAGTGTCTCCAATGGCCCGTCGAAGGCGAGTCCCCGCCGCGTGGTGGCGTAGGGCAGTAGCGCCAACGGCTGCAACTGCTCGAAGCCGTCGTCCCAGAGTGCGGCGGCATGCGGCAGCCCGACCAGCTCGGGCACGCGGAAATGGTCGAGCATCCGGATCAGGTTTGGCCGGACGAGTTGGCCCCCCAGTTCCACGCGGCGCTTGTTCTCACGCTGGATGATCCTGCCGGGCGTCCGCGCGCGCAACAACTGGTGCGTGACCTCCGCCGCCAGCCGCACGTGGGTGTGGCCGGGCGTGGTGCTGACCAGCACCAGCCGCGCCTTGGCGTTGATGTGCTCGTGCGGTACGTAGCACAGCTTGTAGGCCCCGTCCTGCCCGACAATGACCGGATTTTCGACGACGGTCATGGAACCGCCGCGCCGAATGCGGTCGCAATATGTTTCGATGTACTTCGCCAAGTTGTCCCCGCATCCCGTGTAACGACGTTCACGCCTGTGGTGGCTGTGTTCTGAATGTCTGTCCGGCCTTTTTCCCAATGGTAAGCAGGGATGGCCCGGGTCCGCAGGGGCGGGGTGATTCTTCCGGCCTTTTGCAACGCAGCGTGCGTGGGCGAGCCAACACAAAGTGCTGGCCGCCTCGCCCGCCGCGGGCGTATGGGCTCAGCGCAGCGACGTCTCGATGTTGAACTGGCCGGACAGGGTCTTGTGTACAGGGCAGCGGTTGGCCACGCGCAGCAGGTCGTCGAGGGCTTCCTGGGTCAGCCCGTTGCCGCGCACCGTCACGCCGCGCTTCATGGTGTACACCCCCGAGGCTTCCTCGTGGTCGACCGTCACCACGACCTCCTCCACCGGATAGTTGCGGCGTTTGGCGTAGAGCTGCAGGGTGAGCGTCGTACACGCCGCCAGAGCCGCGTCCAGCAACTGGTGCGGATTGGGCAGCGCAGGGTCGCCCCCGATGCCCGGATCGACATCCGCCTTCCAGCGTCCGCTGCCGTTGCTCAATTCACAGACCGTGGTGTTCTGGCTGGCCTTCCAGTTGGCTTCGATAGTCATGCGGGGCGTCCTCTTGGAGTGGGGTGGGAACAGGCTCCCCTGCATTCTATATAGGCATGTGGCCCGTACGAGAAGTGATGACTGCGACGCGCCCAAGCGAAGATGACAGCTTGACGAAAAAACGCTTGCCAGCCGGCTGCGGCTCCCTTATTATTCGCCCCCTCGCAACACAAACCGCTCCGGCGGGACGGGTTGAGGGGTCAGCAGGGCAGCAGTCGAAGCGAAGTCAGCGACGACAGCGACGCAAAAAACCTGTTGACGAAACGTAGAAAGTTCTTCATAATCTCGTTTCTCTGCTGCTGACGAAGCAGCAGCGCAAGACGGCAAAGCCGGTTGCGCCAGTTCTTTAACAAACAAACAACCGATAAGTGTGGGCGCTTGGTGACGAACGCCGAATCCTTCGGG
>Ga0160472_100380_pt1 | contig 37122 bp, 29 predicted proteins | sample HID1973M_E11MG_FD_108267 | JGI IMG/M metagenome (GOLD analysis project Ga0160472, IMG submission 108267) | Enriched mosquito-associated microbial communities from UW Madison campus, WI, USA - HID1973M_E11 MG | ecosystem: Host-associated > Arthropoda: Insects > Digestive system > Unclassified ... | reverse complement strand
TCAAGACCTCCCTCGGCCGCATGCTCGAAGTCGGACCCGCAGCCATCGCGCTCCTCCTCGCCGAAACGATCTTCCTCGGCGCATTCGTCGTAACAGGAATTCATGCGATCGGCTGAGGGGCCGGTGATCGGAAAAGGGGGCGCGGAGCGCCCCCGTTCCCGGTTTCAGACGATGCCGCCGCCACTGCCGGTGACGCGGGGGCGCTCTTCTGCGACCTTGGCGCGGTAGCCCGAGGCGCGAAAGGCCGCGACCGGGTCGATCGCCGCGCCCGCGCGGAACCGCGCCATGGCGAGGATCGGCTCGACATCGGTGCGGAAGGCGGCGCGCAGGGTCGCCGCCGCCATCAGCGCGTCATTCGCATCGCGGTAGCCGTCCAGCGCCGCGCGATCGACCAGCGCGGCCTGCACATAAGCGCGCTGGATCTCTGCGGCCGAGACGATCAGGCTTTCGATAGGGTCGGTGACATTGTGGCTCTGGTCGATCATGTGGGCGAGGTCGAGGCCGGGCGTGTCTTCCAGCTCGACCAGCTCGTTAAAGACGAGGAGCAGGCGGAAGGGCTCGATCGTGCCCGCGTCCAGATCGTCATCGCCATATTTGCTGTCGTTGAAGTGGAAGCCGCCAAGCTTGCCGGCGCGGATCAGGCGCGCGACGATCATCTCGATATTCACGTTCGGGGCGTGATGGCCGAGGTCGACCAGACATTGCGCCTTGTCGCCCAACTCCTGCGCGATCATCAGGCTGGTGCCCCAGTCCTGCACCACGGTCGAGTAGAAGGCGGGCTCGTAGATCTTGTGTTCCGAGAATATCCGCCAGTCGTCCGGCAGGGCGGCATAGACCTGCTTCATCGACGCGAGATAGCGGTCGAACTGGCGGCTCAGCGAGGTCTGGCCGGGGAAGTTCGAACCGTCGCCGATCCAGACCGTCAGCGCGCGCGAGCCGATGGCGCGGCCGATCTCGATGCATTCCAGATTATGCTCGACCGCCTGCTGGCGCGTCGCGGGGTCGGTATGGCTGAGGGAGCCGAATTTGTAGCTGTAGGGCTGGTCCGGCTGGTCCTGAAAGGTATTCGAGTTCATGGCGTCGAAGCCGAGCCCGACCTCCTCGGCCTTGGCGAGCAGGGCGGCGGGGTCGGCCTTGTCCCAAGGGATATGCAGGCTGACGCGGGGGGTGGCGTCGGTAAGCCGGTGGATCACGCCGCAATCGTCGAGCTTGTCCATGATGCCGCGCGGCTCGCCCGCGCCCGGGAAGCGGGCGAAGCGGGTGCCGCCGGTGCCGGTGCCCCAGCTTGGCACCGCGACGCCGAAGGCAGTGGCGCGGGCGGTCAGCGCCTCGATATCCACGCCGCGGCGGGCGAGGCGCGCGCCGAGCGCGTCGTAATCGGCCTGAAGGTCGGCCGCGCGGGTGGCGTTTTCCGCCTCGATCAGATGCTTGTCGATCATGGCACTCACCGGGGGAAGGATTGGACGTTGCCGGCATCCACGTTCAGGATATTGCCGGTCGATTTGGCCGAGAGGTCGCTGGCGAAGAAGTAGGCGGCCTCGGCGATGTCCTCGGGCAGGACCGAGCGTTTCAGCATCGAGCGCTGGCGATACATCTCCTCCAGCCCCTCCTTGTCGGTGCCATATGTCGAGGCGCGCTGCTCCAGCCACTCGCCCTCCCAGATCTTGGAGCCGCGCAGGACCGCGTCGGGGTTCACGACATTGACGCGGATCTGCGCCCCGGCCCCTTCCAGCGCGAGGCAGCGCGCAAGGTGGATCTCCGCCGCCTTGGCGGTGCAATAGGCCGAGGCGTTCGGGCTGGCGGCGAGGCCGTTCTTGGAGGCGACGAAGATCACCGAGCCGCCGATCCCCTGCGCGCGGAAGGCCTTGAACGCCTCGCGGCTGACGAGGAAATAGCCGGTGGACAGGATGTCCATGTTCTTGTTCCAGAGCGCGAGCGAGGTTTCCTCGATGGGCGCTGACGACGCGATACCGGCATTCGAGACGAGGATGTCGATGCCGCCATACTCGACCGCGAGTTCGGCATAGGCCGAGGCCACCTGGTTTTCGTCGGTGACGTTCATGCGGACCTTGCGAACGACGTCCCCACCATGGCGCGCGGCAAGCGCCTGCGCGGTTTGGTCGAGCGCGCCCGCATCGATATCGGCCAGCATGACGCAGGCGCCCTCACGCAGAAACCGCTCGGCCGTGGCCGCGCCGATGCCACCCGCACCGCCCGTCACCAGCGCGACGCGCCCGGCCAGCGACTTGGGCTTCGGCATGCGCTGAAGTTTCGCCTCCTCAAGCAGCCAGTATTCGATGTCGAAGGCCTCCTGCTCGGGCAGGCCCTGATAGGTCGAGACGCTCGAAGCGCCGCGCATCACATTGATCGCGTTGACGTAGAATTCGCCCGAGATCCGCGCCGTCGCCTTGTCCAGCGCGAAGGTGATCATGCCGACGCCGGGGACGAGGTAGACGACCGCGTTCGGGTCGCGCAGGGCCGGGCTGTCGGGCCGCTTGCAGCGGTCGTAATAGGCGGCGTAATCCTCGCGGTAATCGGCGATGGCCTTGGCAAGCCCGGCGATGGTCGTGTCGAGGTCGGGCGCCGCCGGGTCGAAATCCACGACCAGCGGCCGGATCTTGGTCCGCAGGAAATGGTCCGGGCAGGAGGTGCCGAGCGGCGCGAGGCTGTCCAGCATTTGCGAGCCCACGAATTCCAGCACCGCGGGCTGGTCGTCGAAATGTCCGACCTTGTGGCGTTCCTTCGAGATCAGGCCGCGGATCACCGGCATCAGCCGGGCCGCGATTGCGCGGCGCTGGTCGGTGGGCAGGGTCGGGCGCTTTTCGCCGCGGAAGGCCGGCTTGCCCTCTGTCCGCGTCTCAAGCCACGCGGCGGCCTTGTTGATGACCGCGAGCGTCGTCAGGTAGCAGTCCTTGGCGTCATCGGCCCAGGTGAAAAGGCCGTGACTTTCGAGGACGCAGCCCTTGGCCTGCGGGTTCTCGGTCGCGAATTTCTCCAGCCACAGGCCCAGTTCATAGCCGGGCTTTTTCCACGGCAGCCAGCCGATCTCGTCGCCAAAGATTTCGGCCGTCAGCTCGCGCGAGTTGACCGAGGCGGCGATGGCGATGATCGCGTCGGAATGGACGTGATCGACATGCTTCTTCGGCACATAGGCGTGCAGCGGCGTGTCGATCGAGGCGGCGCGGGGGTTCAGGGCGAAGGTGCAATGCGGCAGATAGCCGACCATCTCGTCCTCGAATGCCACACCGCGATACTTGCCTTTCAGCGCGTTGAGCCTGTCCATGTAGAGGGTCGAGAAGCCGTCCATCTTCATCGAGCCGATGTCGCCGCCCGAACCCTTGACCCAAAGCACCTCGACCATCCCGCCGGTCAGCGGATCGGTCTCCATCACCTTGGCCGAGGTATTGCCGCCACCGTAATTGGTGACGCGCTTGTCCGAGCCGAGCAGGTTCGAGCGATAGAGCAGCCTTTCCGATTCGCTCATGCCGGATGCGCGGGCGTCGTCCCACAGGTTTTCAAGCCGATTGGCCGCAACTGTCTCAGTCATGCAAAAACCTCTCCCTGTCGCGACCCGGGGTCGCAGGCTCTCTGCCGCGAGTTAGACGCGGAATCGCGCAATGGTCAATCAGTTTCGATCATAAACGATCATTGTGCAGGCGCAGAAAACTTCCAACGATCAATTATGATTGACAGTGAGCGGTAATGATGGAAACTCGTTGGGCAAGGGTAGGAGCCAAGATGCTGGAAACCGAACGCCACCGGATCATTCTTTCTGCGGTGCAGGAGCGCCCGGTGGTGACGGTCGCGGATCTCTGCGCGCTGACCGGCGCGTCCGAGGCGACGGTGCGGCGCGACATCGGCCAGCTACATCTCGCCAAGAAGCTGCGCCGGGTGCGGGGCGGGGCCGAGGCGATCGCGCCGCCGCAATTCGTGGGCATCAATGCGCGGCCCTTTGCGGTGAACCAGATCATCCACATCGCCCAGAAGCGGGCCATCGCGCAGGCCGCCGTCGATCTCTGCGAGGATGGCGATGCGATCATCGTCAATGGCGGCACGACGACCTTCCAGATGGTCCATCCGCTGACGACGAAGCGACTGCAGGTCTTCACCAACAGTTTTCCCATCGCCGAGCATCTGCTGAAGCATTCGAAGAATACCGTGCTGCTGCCGGCGGGCGCGATCTACCGCGAGCAGAACATCATCCTGTCGCCCTTCGATGCCGATGGCAGCAACCATTTCTATGCCCGGCGCATGTTCATGGGCTGCCGCGGCCTCGGCCCGCTTGGCCTGATGGAGGGCGACCCGCTGCTGATCCAGGCCGAGCAGAAGCTGATCGACCAGGCGGATGAGCTTGTGGTGCTTGCCGACAGCTCGAAATTCAACCAGCGCTCCAGCCTGCTTCTATGCCCGCTGACCCGGATCCACACCGTCATCACCGACACCGGGATCGAGGATCGCGCGGCAAAGATGCTGGAGGCGGCCGAGATCCGGTTGATCGTGGCGGAACCCGCCGCGACCGACCGCAGGAAACGCGCGCAGGAGGAGTGACGCGCTTAACAGCTCATAGGGGAGGAACGAATGAGCGCAATTGGAAAGGCACTGGCCACGGCCGCGATGGGTCTGGCCCTGATGACGACGGGCGCTGCTCAGGCCGAGGAGATGCGCATCGCGCTGGTCGTGAAGGCGCTGGGGATCGGCTTCTTCGAGGCCGCGAACAAGGGCGCCGAGGAGGCCGCGAAGGAGCTGGGCGACGTCAAGATCATCTATACCGGCCCGACCGACACCACCGCCGAGGGCCAGATCGAGGTGATCAACAGCCTGATCGCGCAAAAGGTCGACGCGATCGCGGTTTCCGCGAATGACACCGACGCGCTGGTGCCGACGCTGAAAAAGGCGATGGATCGCGGCATCACCGTGATCTCGTGGGATTCCGGCGTCGCATCCGAGGGGCGGCTGATGCAGCTCAACCCCTCGTCCAGCCCACTGATCGGCAACATGATCATCAAGCTGGCCGCCGACAACCTGCCGGATGGCGGCGAGGCGGCAGTGCTTTCGGCCACCACCACCTCGACCAACCAGAACACCTGGATCGAGGAGATGAAGAAGGTCGAGGGCAACTATCCGAAGGTCAAGGTCGTCGGCACCGTCTATGGCGACGATCTGGCCGACAAATCCTATCGCGAGGCGCAGGGTCTTATGCAGACCTATCCGAACCTCAAGGCGATCATCGCGCCGACCAGCGTCGGCATCGTCGCCGCCGCGCAGGCGGTGACCGATGCGGGCAAGATCGGGCAGGTGAACGTGACCGGGCTTGGCCTTCCGTCCGAGATGGCGGGGCATGTGAAGTCGGGCGCGTCCAAGTCCTTCGCGATCTGGAATCCGATCGATCTTGGCTATTCCGCGACCATGGCGGCCTATCATCTGGCCAAGGGCGACGCGAAGGCCGAGCCGGGCGCGAAGATCCCGATCGGCCGCATGGGCGAGATCACGCTGGACGACAAGACCGAAGCCGCGATGGCCGATCCCTTCGTCTATGACGCGACGAATATCGACCAGTTCAGCTCGATCTTCTGATCGTCCGACCCACCGGCCCGGTGCCACCAGCCGGGCCGGCCCATCCAAGGATCGCTTCCCATGCAGCCCAGATCAGGGGTCGTGGACGGCGCGGCGCCGCCCGTGCTGTCGCTTCGCGGCATCGTCAAATCCTTTCCCGGCGTGCGCGCCCTTGGTGGCGTGCAGCTTGATCTCTATCCCGGTCAGGTCACCGCGCTGGTGGGCGAGAACGGGGCCGGAAAATCCACCATCGTCAAGATCCTGACCGGCATCTACCAGCCGGACGAGGGCCAGATCCTGATCGACGGGACCGTGGTGCATTTTCCGACCGCCGAGGCCGCCGGCAGGGCGGGCGTGACCGCGATCCATCAGGAAACCGTTCTGTTCGACGAACTGACCGTGGCCGAGAACATCTTCGTCGGCCATGCGCCCCGCACCCGTTGGGGCCTGATCGACCGCCGCGCCATGCATGCCCGCGCCGCCGGCATCCTCGACAGCATCGGCGCCGACCTCGATCCCGGCGTGCGGCTGAGGGATCTCAGCATCGCCTCGCGCCATCTGGTCGCAATTGCCCGCGCGCTCTCGATCGACGCCCGCGTGGTGATCATGGACGAGCCGACGGCCGCGCTGAGCCACAAGGAAATCGCCGAGCTTTACGGACTCGTCGAGAAGCTGAGGGCACAGGGCAGGGCGATCCTGTTCATCAGCCACAAATTCGACGAGATCTTCCGCATCGCCGACCGCTGGACGGTCTTCCGCGACGGGCAGTTCGTCGGGCAGGGCGCCATCACGGATGTGACCGAGGCCGAGCTGGTCCGCATGATGGTCGGCCGCGCGGTCGACCAGATCTATCCCAAGCGCCCCGCCCGGATCGGACCTCCCGCACTGGTCGTCGCCGGATATTGCCACCCGACCGAGTTCGAGGACATCAACTTCACCCTCCATCAGGGCGAGATCCTGGGCTTCTATGGCCTTGTGGGCGCCGGGCGCAGCGAGGTGATGCAGGCGTTGTTCGGGATCACTCGACCCTCGCGCGGGGCCTGTCGGATCGGCGACGATGTGCGCGTCATCCGCTCGACCGCGCAGGCGGTAGGGGCGGGGATCGTCTATGTCCCCGAGGATCGCGGTCGGCAGGGAGCGGTCAAGGGCCTGCCGATCTATCAGAACGTCACGCTGCCCTCGCTGGCCCGAACCAGTCGCGCGGGCTTCCTGCGGCTGGCCGAGGAATTCGCCCTTGCGCGCGACTATACCCAACGGCTCGACCTGCGGGCGGCCAGCCTCGATCAGGACGTGGCGCTGATCTCGGGCGGGAACCAGCAGAAGGTGGTGATCGCGAAATGGCTGGCGACACGGCCGCGCGTCATCATCCTCGACGAGCCGACCAAGGGCATCGACATCGGATCGAAGGCGGCGGTCCATGAATTCATGTCCGAGCTTGCCGGGCAGGGCCTTGCCGTCATCATGGTCAGCAGCGAGATCCCCGAGGTGCTGGGCATGTCCGACCGGGTCATCGTCATGCGCGAGGGCCGCATCGCCGCCGAGTTCCGGGACGAGGCGATGACGCCCGAAAACCTTGTCCGCGCCGCCGTCGGCATCAACGGAGCCGCCGCATGACCCTGCTGAAATCCCGCGAGGCCATTCTTGCGCTGGCGATCCTCGCCTTGCTGGCCCTGATCGCGACCCGCTTTCCCGGCTTCGTCGCGCCCGCGAACCTTGCGCGGGTGCTGACCGACACCTCGCCCCTGATCCTGTTGGCGCTGGGGCAGATGGCGGTGATCCTGACCAAATGCATCGACCTGTCGATTGCCGCGAACCTCGCGCTTTGCGGCATGATCGCGGCCCTGATGAACGGCGCGGGCGTGCCGCTGCCGCTGATCCTTCTGGCAGTCATCGCGCTTGGCGCGGTGTTGGGCGCGGTCAATGGCCTGCTGGTCTGGAAGCTGGGCATCCCCTCGATCGTCGTGACGCTGGGGACGATGACGATCTATCGCGGCACCATCTTCCTGCTGACGGGCGGCGCATGGATCAACGCACATCAGATGAGCGCGGGGTTCAAGGCCTTTCCCCGCATGATGATCGCGGGATTGCCGGTGATGACATGGATAGCGCTGGCCATCGTCGCTGCGGTCGCCGTGCTGATGACACGCACGGCCTTGGGTCGCGCCTTCTACGCGGTCGGCGGCAATCCCCATGCGGCGGTCTATGCGGGGATCTCGGTCGGGCGGACGCAATTTCTGGCCTTCGTCATTGCGGGGGCGCTGGCCGGGCTGACCGGCTACCTTTGGGTCGCGCGCTATGCGGTCGCCTATGTCGACATCGCCGGCGGGTTCGAGTTGGACGTGGTCGCCGCCTGCGTGATCGGCGGCATCGCCATTGCCGGCGGCTCGGGCAGCGTCGCGGGCTGCGTGATGGGGGCGCTGTTTCTCGGCATCATCAAGAACGCGCTGCCGGTCGTCGGCATCTCGCCCTTCTGGCAGATGGCGATTTCGGGCGCGGCGATCCTGATCGCCATCGCCTTCAACGCCACCAACCAGCGCGAGCGCGGCCGGATCATCCTGAAACAGGCGGAGCATCGGACATGACCAGCGCCACCGGACGCCGCATTCCCGACCGCCTGACGACGCCTGCGGCGCGTGCCTTCAAAAGCTGGGAGGCCCTGCTGCTGATCGTCGCCGTGGCCATCTTTGTCCTGAACTCGCTGGCCTCGCCCTATTTCCTCGACCCATGGAACCTCAGCGACGCCAGCTTCAATTTCACCGAAAAGGCGATGATCGCATTCGCCATGGCGATGCTGATCATCGCGGGCGAGATCGACCTGTCGGTCGGCGCGATCATCGCGCTGGCCTCGACCGTGATGGGGGCGGCGGCCGCGGCGGGGGCGGGGACGCCCGTGCTTGTCGTATTGGGGCTGGCGACCGGGCTGGCCTGCGGCGCCTTCAACGGGATGCTGGTCGCGCGCTTCGGCCTGCCCTCGATCGTCGTCACCATCGGCACGATGAGCCTGTTTCGCGGCATAAGCTACATCGTGCTGGGGGACGGGGCCTATACCGCCTATCCGGCCAGCTTCGCGTGGTTCGGGCAGGGCTATGTCTGGTGGGTCATCACGGTCGAGCTGGTGACCTTCGCCCTTGCAGCGCTGGCCTTTGGCATCCTGCTGCACCGCACCAATTTCGGCCGCATGGTCTATGCGATCGGCAACAACGCCACCGCCGCGCGCTTTTCCGGCATCCGGGTTGAGAAGATCCGCTTCATCCTGTTCCTGCTGACCGGACTGATGAGCGGGATCGCGGCGATCTGCCTGACCTCGCGCCTTGGTTCGACCCGGCCCTCGATCGCCTCGGGGTTCGAGCTTGAGGTGGTCACGATCGTCGTCCTTGGCGGGGTCAGCATCCTTGGCGGCTCCGGCTCGATCCTCGGCGTGGCGCTGGCGGCGCTGGTGATGGGGCTGGTGACCTTCGGCCTCGGCCTGCTGAACGTGCCGGGGATCGTCATGTCGATCATTGTCGGCCTCCTGCTGATCGCGGTCATCGCGCTGCCGCGGCTCTGGACCATGCTTTCGAGGCGATGATGCAGAAATACGCGTTCCGAATGATGCTGAATCCGGGGATGGAGGCGGAATACCGTCGCCGCCATGACGCGATCTGGCCCGAACTGGTGGCGCTGTTGAAAGAGGCGGGGGTCGAGGATTACTCGATCCATCTCGACCCCGAGACGAATGCCCTGTTCGGGGTTCTCTGGCGGCGCGACGATCACGGGATGGACGAATTGCGCGCCCATCCGGTGATGCGCTGTTGGTGGGCGCATATGGCCGACCTGATGGCGACGCATCCCGACAATGAGCCTGTCGCCGTGCCGCTGGTCCCGATGTTCCACCTGCCATGACCCGCATCGCCGTTCTCGACATCGGCAAGACCAATGCCAAGCTCGCGCTGGTCGAGGGTGAGACTCTGGCCGAGATCGCCGTCGTCACCCGCCCGAACCGCCCGCTGCCCGGCCCGCCATGGCCGCATGTCGATCTGGAAGGGCATTGGCAATTCTTCCTCCATCACCTTGCCGCGTTTCACGCGGCGCATGGGATCGACGCGATTTCGATCACCACCCACGGCGCGGCGGCCGTGCTGCTGGATGGGCGGGGAGAGGTGGCGGTGCCGATGCTGGATTACGAGCATCCCGGCCCCGACGATCTGGCGGCTGAATATGAGGCCCTGCGTCCCGGTTTCGATCAGACGGGTTCCGCGCGGTTGCCGCATGGGTTGAACCTTGGCGCGCAGTTGCATTGGCTGCTGCGGACCTGTCCCGATCTGGCGTTGCGCGTCGCCCATGTCGTGACCTATCCGCAATATTGGGGCTGGCGCCTGACCGGAGAACTGGCGACGGACGTGACTTCGCTTGGCTGTCACACCGATCTCTGGGATCCGTGGCGGCGGCAATTCTCGGATCTGGTCGAGGGACTTGGGCTGACGGGCAAGATTGCGCCCGCGCGCAATGCGAACGAGGTGCTGGGACATCTGCGCCCGGAGCTTGCGGCGGCGACCGGGCTGCGCCCCGGCACGCCGGTCGCGGTCGGCATCCATGACAGCAACGCCTCGCTTTATCCCTATGTGCTGGGGCGGCAAGGGGCGTTTTCGGTCGTCTCGACCGGCACATGGGTCGTCGCGATGGCGGTCGGCGGCGACAGCGTGCCGCTGGACCCGGCACGCGACGTGCTGGTCAATGTGAATGCGCTTGGCGAATGCGTTCCCTCGGCCCGTTTCATGGGCGGCCGGGAATATGAAATCATCCGCGCCGGGTCAGAGGTCATACCGACCGAGGCGGACCGGGTGGCCCTGCTGGAGGCGGAGGCGATGATCCTGCCCGCCGTCGAGCCCGCGTCCGGTCCCTTTCAGGGACGCCAAATGCGCTGGACGGCCGAGCCTGCGGGCGCCGGTCAGCGCATGGCGGCGCTAGGCTGGTATCTGGCGCTGATGACCGACACCTGCCTTGGCCTGATCGGCGCGCGGGGCACGGTCTTTGTCGAAGGCCCGTTTGCCCGAAACCCGGATTATTGCGCGATGCTGGCAAGCCTGCGCCCCAAAGGTGTCCGGCTTGCGCGCTCGGCCACCGGAACCTCGGCCGGGGCGGCGCTGCTCTGCATGACGGACAGCGCCGGTCCGGCGACCGACCCGGTCGTGCCAGACCCGCGCCTGCGCGCCTATGCGACGCGGTGGCGGGCTATGGCGCGGTGACGCCGGGCCTGAGGGCAGGGCATACTGTGGCATCGGTGCCATAATCCGCGCCTGCGCGCGGGGCTGGCCGGGGTTATCCGATTGTTTTTGTCGAATAACCGCACTATCCCCTGCGGCACATCACCGGGGTGGAGGGGTGGACTTCGATCCAGATCGCTCCCCGCCGGGCCTTGAACATCGGGACCAAGATCATGAACTCGCGTCTTCTCCTTTCCACGCTGCTGGGCAGTGCAGTTCTTGCGGGCAACGCCGCCGCGCAGGAGCCGGTCCGGCTTAACGAGGTTGTGCTGGAAGCCGAAAGCGACGAGACCCTGCTGCAGGACGGCTATATCGCGCAATCGGGCCGTCAGGCGATGCGGGTCGATACCCCGATTCAGCGTCTGCCGCAGGCGATCAGCGTGATCACGCAGGACCAGCTTCAGGATCAGGCCCCGCGCACCATGCTGGAGGCGCTGAACTATACCGCTTCGGCCACGCCGGGGAATTTCGGCTTCGACAGCCGCTATGACTCGTTCTATCTGCGCGGTTTCCCGGCCTATCAGAGCGGCGTCTTCCGCGACGGGTTGCGCAGCTTCAACGGGCTTTCCGCGTGGTATCGCAATGATCCCTATACGCTGGAGGGGATCGCAGTGCTGAAGGGCCCGGCCTCCTCGATGTTCGGGGTCAGCACGCCGGGCGGGGTCGTGAACCTTGTAAGCAAGCGCCCCAAGGACACGCCCTATAACGAGACGCGGCTGAGCTATGGCAGCCATTCGCGGGTCGAGGCGGCGGTGGATTTCACCGGCCCGCTGGATGCCGAGGGCGACACGCTTTACCGCTTCATCGCGCTGGCCCGTGACGCGGACACCTTCATCGACGGCTATGCCGATGACCGCATCCTGATCGCGCCCTCGGTCAGCTTCCGGCTGGCGGATGACCAGAGGCTGCTCCTCAGCGCGGAATATGCCAAGGACCAGACCGGGGCGGTGGCCTATTTCCATTTCGGCGACGATCTGGATGTCACTGACGCGCCGGCGGGCGATCCGAATTACAACCGCTTCGATCAGGAGCAATTCCGCCTCGGCTACGAATATAGCTGGGACATTTCCGACGACACGCAGCTTCGCCAAAGCTATCGGTGGAGCAAGGTGCGCGCCGACATGCGCTATGCCACGCGCTACGGCACCTATCCCGACCTCGTCCCCGGATATTGGGAACGCTATCACGAGACCGCCACCTCGCATGTGCTGGACCTGATGGTCGAGCATCGCTTCCAGACCGGCGATTTCCAGCACAATTTCGCCATTGGCGCGGATTACACCCGGGGCGAATATGACGCCGATTATGGCGGGACCGGGCTGGGTCAGGCCGCGAACGAGGCGTTGGACGTGCCGTTCTATGCGTGGCGGAAGCAGTCCCAGACCGGCATCTATGTCGCCGACCAGATCGAGCGTGACGCGCTGACCATCTCGGCCTCGGCCCGCTATGACTGGGTCGATACGGATTATTCCGACTACAATTTCACGACCGGCGCGGTCGACAGCGGCAGCCAGAGCGACGAAGCCTTCACCGCGCGCTTCGGCGTCTCCTATGAATTCGCGAACGGCATCACTCCTTACGTGAACGTGGCAAGCTCCTTCGCGCCGAACGTGGCGCAGGTCTTTGACGACGTGACCGACCCCTCGGGCAGCCCGGCCGATCCGACCGAGGCGTTGCAGAAGGAAATCGGCGTCAAATATGAATTGCCTGACCAACGCACGGTGATCACGGCCGCCTATTTCGATATCCGCCAGGACAATGGCATGGTGCTGGTCGTCGGCGCGGATGGCCGCAACCGGGGCCTGCAATATGACCTGACCTCGCGCGGGGTTGAGCTTGAGGCCGTCAGCAACCTCGAGAACGGGATCAGCCTGATCGCCTCCTATGCGCATATGAAGGTCAAGATCAACGAGGGCGCCCCCGGAACCGAGGGCAATGAGCTGTCCGGCGTGCCGAATGACACGCTGTCGCTCTTCGTGAAATACCAGCCGCAATCGGGCGCGCTGGAGAATCTCTCGGTCATGGGCGGGATGCGTTATATCGGCACCAGCTATGGCAATGACGCGAACACGATCAAGAATGCCAGCCGGACCTATTTCGATCTTGGCCTTGCCTATGATTTCGCGGCCTTCGGCTATGCCGGGACCGAGATGCAGCTGAACGTGAAGAACCTGTTCGACCGCGAGGGTCAGACCTGCACCGGCGACTGGTGCTATCGCGACGAGCCTCGCATGATCGACCTGACCCTGTCGCGCCGGTTCTGAGGATGACAGCGCGCAGGCTGCCGGGGGCGATGCCCATCGCCCTGGCATCTCTGGGCGGGCTCTATGTCACCCAGAGCGTGCTGGGCGGCTTCATCTGGTCCGCCCTTCCCGCCGTCCTGCGCGAGCGGGGCATGCCCCTGGAGCAGCTTGGTTTTCTGTCGCTGCTGGTTCTGCCCTGGGCGCTGAAATTCCTCTGGAGTCCCTGGGTCGAGGCATGGCGGCGCCCGCCCCACGCGGCGGCACGCACCAAGGCGGTGATCCGGCTTGGCGGCGCGCTGATCCTGATCGCCACGCTGGCTCTCGCGGTCTTTGCGCAAATGCCGCTGCCCTGGCTCATTGCCACGCTTTTCGTCATCGCGACTGCCACGGCGACGGTCGATATCGCCTGCGACGGCCACGCGGTCGAATCCTTCCCGTCCTCGGCCTATGGCTGGGCGAACATGATGCAGGTCGGCGGCGCCTATGTCGGCGCGGCGCTTGGCGGCGGGCTGGTCCTTGTCGCGATGGACAGGCTGGGATGGAGCGCGGGTCTTGGCGTGCTGGTCCTGACCTGCCTTGCCTGCACCCTGCCGTTCCTGCTGCTGCGCCAGCCGGAACCCAAGGCTCCGCCCGCGCCAAACGGCCCCAGCCTGCGCGCCGCGCTGGCCCGCCCGCGTCTGCGCCACGGTATCCTGATCACCGCGCTTTTCGTCGCGGCGATGAAATCCTGCCTCGGCTTCTTCGGCCCCTTCCTCGTTGATCAGGGCTTTACCCTGACCGAGGTGGGGCTGTTCGGAGCGTCGGGCAGCCTTGTCGTCGGGCTGATCGGCGCGGTTGGCGGCGGCTATGTCGTGGCGTGGCTGGGAACGCTGCCGGTCCTGATGATCGCGCTGGCCGGGCAGGCCTTGGTATTGGCCTATTGCCTTGGCGTGGCAGCGGGGGCGAACCTGCCGTTGCTGCCGCTTGCGGTGCTGACGCAGATCGTCTCCTCGGCCTGGCTCGCCTTTGGTTTTGTCGCCCTCTATGCGCGCTTCATGCAATGGTCGGATCCGGGGCAGGCGGGGGTCGACTTCACCATTTTCCAATGCACCGATGCCGCCATCGGCATGGTGTTGGGCTTCCTCGGCGGGCAGATCGCCGGGTATTTCGGCTATTCCGCGCTTTTTGCTGCCGCGCTCGCTTGCTCGGCGCTTTGCGCGACGGGGATCGTTCTCAGTTGGGGGCGCGCGGCGGAACGGCCCGCCTAGGCATTCGCTTCAAGCATCATTTCGGAAATCGCGCTGAGCGAGCTGGCCATATGGGCGCGCATCAGCGCCGCCGCCCGGTCTCCGTCCCGGGCCAATACGGCGTCGAGGATGGCGCGATGCTCGGCGCGGGATTGGTCGATCCGGCTCGACTGGGCGCGGAAGCTGGCATCCCGCCACGGCAGGCTGCGGCGGTTGAGGTCGTCGAGCAGGCCCGCCATGACCCGGTTCTGCGCCCCCTCGCGCAGGGCGTCGTGGAAGCGGGCGTTCACGGCCGCATAATCATCCGTGTCGTCGGAAAGGATGCGGGTCAGCCCGTCACGCTCGATCTCGGTCATGCGATGGGCGGCGAGGCGGGCGCAGACGGCCTCGATCTCGCCCAGACTCTCGAAAAGGGCGCGCAGGTCGGCGACGCCCATGCGCCGGACGGCGAAGGCGCGGCGCGGTCCACGCTCGACCAATCCTTCGCTGGCCAGCCGGTGCAACGCCTCGCGCACGGGGGTCCGCGACATGCCAAATTCGGCGGCAATCGTGGACTCGGCCAGCGTATCGCCGGGCCGCATGATGCCGCGCACGATCCGTTCGGACAGCGCGGCATGGACCTGATCGGCGGATCTTTTGCTTTGAGCCATCGCAATTCATTTATGTGTACTGGACAAAACGACATGTATACATAAAAAGGAATCCCGACCAGATCAAACCGTATGGGACCAGGCATGAGTTTCGACTTTCTTTCGGGCCGCCGCCCCTCGACCTTTGCCGGCAAGGCGATGATCGCGACCTCGCATCCGCTGTCGACCGCGGCGGGGCTTGAGGTGCTGGACCAGGGCGGCAATGCCGTCGATGCGGCGATTGCCGCAGTCGCGGTGCAATGCGTGGTCGATCCGCTGATGACCGGGCTGGGCGGTGACTGCTTTGCCCTCTACGCCCCTGCCGGGGGCGAGGTGCGGGCGCTGAACGGCTCGGGCCGCGCGCCTGCCGCCGCCACCGTCGCGGCGTTGAAAGGCGCGGGCCTTGGCGAGGAGATTCCCCAGACCAGCCCCCATGCCGTCACCGTTCCCGGCGCGGTCTCGGCCTGGTGCCGGCTTCATGCCGATCACGGCAGCCTCCCGCTGGAGCGCCTTTTCGCCCGCGCCATCGGCTATGCCGAGGAGGGCTTCCCGGTCACGCCGCGCGTCGCGCAGGACTGGGCCACGGCCTCCGCGCATATCGGCGCGGATCCCCATGCCGCGGCGGTCTTCCTTCCCGGTGGCCGCCCGCCGCAACCGGGCGAGCGTCATGCCCAGCCCCTGCTGGCCGACCGCCTGCGCGAGATCGCCGAAAAGGGCGCCGCAGGCTTCTACGAGGGCGAGACGGCGGCGCGCATGGTCGCGCATCTGCAAAGCCTCGGCGGATTTCACACGGTCGAGGATTTCGCCGCCGCCACCGATGGCGCGGATTGGGTGACGCCGATCAGCGCCAGCTATCGCGGATACCAGATCCATGAATGCCCGCCGAACGGGCAGGGCCTCGCCGCGCTGCTGATCCTGCGCATCCTCGAAGGTTTCGACATGGCTGCCCTGCCGGACGCGGACCGCATCCATGTCCATGCCGAGGCGACAAAGCTGGCCTATCACCACCGCGACGCGCTGATCGCCGATCCCGCCGAATGCGAGGGACTGGCCGAGCGGCTGCTCTCGGACGAGGTGGTCGCGACCCTGCGCGCGCGGATCGACATGACCCGCGCCCTGCCGCCCGCGCTGTGGGACGAGCCAGAGCACAAGGACACGATCTATCTTTGCGTGATGGACGAGGCGGGCAACGCGCTTTCCTTCATCAACTCGATCTTCCACGGCTTCGGCTCCGGGCGGCTCGACCCGGCGACCGGCATCCTGTTCCACAGCCGCGGGGCGTCCTTCCGGCTGATCGAGGGGCATCCGAACGCCATCGGGCCGCGGAAGCGGCCGATGCACACGATCATCCCCGGCATGGTCACGCAGAACGGCCGAGTGGTCATGCCCTTTGGCGTGATGGGCGGGCAATATCAGGCGGCGGGTCATGCCGCCTTCCTCTCGGGTGTGATCGACCGCAAGATGGGCCTGCAGGAGGCGATCGACCAGCCGCGCAGCTTCGCCTTTGGCGGCGTGCTGGAACTGGAGCGGACCGTCCCCGAGGAGACCCGCCGGGCGCTGGAGGAGCGGGGCCACAAGCTGAAGGTGATGGAGTCCCCGATCGGTGGCGCGCAGGCGATCCGGGTCGATCAGGGCTCGGGCGTGATCGAAGGCGGGTCGGACAGCCGCAAGGACGGCATGGCGCTGGGATATTGAAGGCGAAGGACGGCAGAGAATGGGATTCCTGAAACGGATCGGCATCGACAGCTACATGATGATGCTGGTCGCCACGGTGCTGCTTGGTGTCATCCTGCCCGCGCAGGGCATGGCTGCGACCGGGTTGAAATACGTCACCTACTGGGCGGTGGCGCTGCTTTTCTTCCTTTACGGGGCAAAGCTGGACCCGGCCTCGGTCCGGGCGGGCCTGCTGAACTGGCGGCTGCAGGGGCTGACCTTTGCCGCGACCTATGTGGTGATCCCGCTGCTCGGGCTGGCGGTTGTGGCCATCTTCGGCGGGCTGCTGGGACCGCAGGTGACGCTGGGGGTGCTTTTCCTTGCCGTGCTGCCCTCGACGGTGCAATCCTCGATCGCCTTCACCGGGATGGCGGGGGGCAACGTGCCCGCGGCGATCTGCGCGGCCTCGCTCTCGAACCTGATCGGGGTGGCGCTGACCCCGGCGCTGGTCGCGCTGATGCTGCATCAGGATGGCGGCGGGATCAGCATGGACGCGGTGGTCAAGATCGGCACGCAAATCCTGCTGCCCTTCGTCCTCGGCCAGCTTTTGCGGCCGGTGATCGGTGAGTTCGTCAAGCGCCACCGCACCTTGACGCTGACCGTCGATCGCGGGTCGATCCTGCTGATCGTCTATTCGGCCTTCAGCGCCGGCACGACCTCGGGCCTGTGGAATGAGATCCCTGTCCAGAGCCTGATCGCGCTGATCCTTGTCATCCTCGTCTTCCTCGGCACGGTCTTCGGGCTGATGACGGCGGCGGGGCGGGTCTTTGGCCTGCCCTACGAGGACCGGGCGGTGCTGTTCTTCTGCGGCTCGACCAAGAGCCTCGCCAGCGGGCTGCCGATCGCCACGGCGCTTTTCCCGGCGGCGACCGTGGGGGCGACCGTGCTGCCGGTGCTGGTCTATCACATGTCGCAGTTGTTGATCTGTGCGATGGTGGCGCAGGCCAGCGCCCGGCGTCGCGCCCGCCCGGATGCGGCGATGGTCAGCTAAGCTCTGCGTCCGCGCCAGTCGCGTGGGTTTCACGCTCCAGCGGCGCGCGCAGCAGGACGCGGACCCGGCCCCGACTGATCTCGATGACGTCGCGCAGGCGCAATTCGTTCAGCTTGCGGTTCACGGTCTGGCGCGAGCAGCCGGCCAGCGCGGCCAGATCGGTCTGGTTGATCCGCAGTTCCGGTTGCGCCGCCGTGGTGAATTGCAGCAGGTAAAGGCAGATGCGCTGGTCGGCGGTCAGGAAGTGGTCGATCGACCGTTGCCTGTTGTCGCGCAGCAGCCGGTCATGCAGGACGCTGGCGAGGTTCACCACAAGGACCTCTGCCGGAACATGCTTGAGAAGCTGGGCCGCCGTGCAATAAAGCAACCGCGCATCCGCGAGCGCCTTGCAACTGGCCGCGCAGGGCTTGCCCGACAGCGCCTCGACCTCGCCCAGAACCTCGCCCGGTCCGGCGATATGCACGATGATCGAGTTTCCCTGGCGGTCGATATAGGTGACTTCGACCTGACCATGCTCGACCATGTAGAAACCGTCGATGACCTCACCCTGCCGTAGGATGTCGCGGGGCGTGCGAAAGCTGCGGAACTGGCATTCGGCCAGCAAGGCGCGCTTCTGCACGACGCCGAGGCCGTCCAGCAGCTCTGTTTCCATCAATGGCGATACGGTCGGAGGCATGTTCACGCGACAGCCCCCCGCCGGTGGCCGGGTGCATCTGTTCCGTGAAGGTCGTGAGAGATGGTCCGTGGCATGCGCGGGAACGGGGATCACTTTGGCGGGTTGAGGCCCATCATGTGGTCCGGAGCGGGACGACGCAAGTCGCCCCGCTCCAACAACTGCAACTGAATGCACTTGAAACAATTATCACTCGATACAACACGCTTTGTGGGTAACGACTTTTCCCACGTCTTGAGTATCTTAGATCTAGCAGGAGGCGAGGCGCCGAAATGTCGGCTGGGCGACATTTCTCGCACAATAACGCGAAACTGTCCAAAAGGGCAGGTCAGTTCCGGGGCGCGCCGGTTTCCGGTCTGAGGCCGGTCAGGAACCGGGTGACGCGACGGGTCAGATGCGCCTCGACCTCGGCCTCGTTCAAGGGGGGCATCATCAGCAGCGCGCGTCTTTGCAGCCCGGCAAGGATGAGGTCGACGAACTCTGCCGCGGCGGCCGTGCAGTCGTCGATGACCAGATCCCCACGGCCACGGCGCAGGTCCAGATAGTCGGCCAGCGTCGCCACCGAGCGGGCGGGACCGGATTCGTAGATCTTGCGGGCAAGATTGGGGAATTTCTCTCCCGCGCCGATCATCATGCGCATGGCGCCCATCACCTCGGGTTGCAGCAGCATGCCGATCATCTGCCGGCCGATCGCCGTCAACTCGTCCTCGACCGTGCCATTCCCCGAGCCGAGGCGGCGCAGCGTTTCCTGCATGCGCCCGCATTCCTTCAGCACCAGCGCCTCGAACATCGCCTCCTTGCTGTCGAAATAGACGTAGAGCGTGCCCTTGGAGACTGCAGCCGCGCGGGCGACATCCTGCATGGACGCGCCTTCGAACCCCTTGGACAGGAACATCCGGCGCGCGCCGTCCAGAATCTGCTGCCGCTTCGGGGTATCGACAGGCTCGCCCTGGCCCGGCGGCTCCGGCGTCGTATCGGTCATCTTCATCCAAATCCTCGGGAAAGGCGGATCTTCAATAGGTGCATTGTAAGATTGACCGAACGGTTCGGTCAATTGTATTCTACAGAAAGCAGCACCCGGCCCCGATTCCCCGAGGCCGGGTGCAATCCGTAAAAACCGAACGCCGCTGGCGACTGAGAACCGAGAGGCCGCAGCAATGTCGTCCAATGCAGACAGCCCGACCGAAAAACCGCAGCCAAAGTCCGGCAAGGCCAAGCGCGTCCTTGCCATCCTGGGCATTCTGGTGATCTCGGCCGCCGCCTATGAAGGCTGGCACTGGTACAGTTTCGGCCGCTTCCACGAATCGACGGATGACGCCTATCTGCAGGCCGACCTGATCACGTTGCAGGCCCGCGCGACCGGCTATGTGTCCGAGATGCTGGTGGCCCCGGACGCCGCGGTCGAACGCGATCAGGTGATCGCGCGGATCGACGCCGAGGATTACCGCCTCGCGCTGGAGACGGCGCAGAACAATTTGGCGCTGGCGCAAAGCGCGCAGGCCCAGCTTGAGGCGCAGATCCGCTCGGGCAATGCCGCGATCGCGCAGGCCGAGGCGGCGCTTGCGGCGGCCACGGCCACGAATGACGGGGCGCAGAAATCCTACAATCGCGCGCGCGAGCTGAAAAGCAGCTCGGCCGGGACACAGGCCGCCGTCGATGCCGCCGAGGCGACGGCGAAAAGCGCCGCTGCCCAGGTCAAGAGTGCCGAGGCCGCGCTGAGCCAGGCGCAGGCCGAACTGACCGTGCTTCACGCCAAGCAGGACAGCGCGGCGCTGGACGTGCGCGCGGCCCGAACGGCGGTCAAGCAGGCCGAGCGCGATCTGGGCTTCACCGAGATCCGCGCGCCCTTTGCCGGCGTCCTGACCGAGCGGCAGGTGGAGGTCGGATCCTTCGTCAGCACCGGCAGCCGGATCGGCACGCTGGTTCCCGTTCAGGACATCTATGTCGAGGCGAATTTCAAGGAAACCCAGATCGCCCATATCCATCCCGGCGCCAGCGTTTCCGTCCGCGTCGATGCATGGCCCGACGAGGTCCTCCATGGCACGGTCGACAGCATGGCGGCTGGCACCGGGCAGGTCTTCAGCCTGCTGCCCGCCTCGAACGCCACCGGCAACTTCACCAAGGTCGTCCAGCGCGTGCCCGTGCGCATCGGCATCGACGGCGAAAGCCGCAACCACCTGCCATTGCGGCCCGGCATGTCTGTCGTCGCCGAGGTCGATACCCGCACCGGCGAGGACCGGCCCCTGATGCCCGACACCACCAAGGAGCGGGGGCAGGGCAAGGTCGTCCCGCCGCAGGACGCGCTGACGAGTTCGCTCGAGCAGGGCGCCAATGCGCAGCATTCCACGCGGACCGGAGGCTGAACCATGGCCGGCGCGGCCACGGCCAGCGGGGTGGCGGTCGTCGATGACGATCGGATAGATCCCCGCCGCCTCGTCACCTTCCTGCTGATGGTGCTGGGCATGTTCATGGCGATCCTGGACATCCAGATCGTCTCGGCCTCGCTGTCCGAGATTCAGGCCGGTCTTGCCGCCTCGGGTGACGAGATCCCGTGGATCCAGACCTCCTACCTGATCGCGGAGGTCATCATGATCCCGCTTTCGGGCTATCTCTCGCGCATGCTCTCGACGCGCTGGCTGTTCACCATCTCGGCGGGCGGGTTCACGCTGATGAGCCTGCTCTGTGGCTTCGCGAACTCGATGGGCGAGATGATCCTCTGGCGGTCGCTGCAGGGCTTCATCGGCGGGGCGATGATCCCGACCGTGTTCGCCTGCGCCTATACGATCTTCCCGCGTTCGAAGATGCACATCGTCTCGCCCATGATCGGTCTGGTCGCGACCCTCGCCCCGACGATCGGCCCGACGCTGGGCGGCTATCTCACCGAATACATGAGCTGGCACTGGCTGTTCTTCATCAACGTCATTCCCGGTATCATCGTCACCACCGCCGCCTTCTTCCTGATAGATTTCGACAAGCCGGATCTCAGCCTTCTCAAGCGCTTCGACTGGTGGGGCTTCCTCGGCCTCGCGGTGATGCTGGGCGCGATGGAATATGTGCTGGAGGAAGGGGCGGGCGACGACTGGTTCGCCGACGAGATGATCGTCGCGATGACGGCAGTGATGATCGCGGGGATATTCCTGTTCTTCTGGCGGGCCTTCACCGCCGAGGAACCGATCGTCCGCCTCGACGCCTTCGGCGACCGCAACTTCGTGATGGGATCGGTCTTTTCATTCGGCCTCGGGATCGGGCTTTACGGGCTGATCTACATCTTCCCGGTCTATCTCTCGGCCGTGCGCGACTATAATTCGCTTCAGATCGGCGAGGCGATGATGGTCTCGGGCGTGGCGATGTTCATGACCGCCCCCATCGCGGGCCGCTTGTCGCAGAGCGTCGATCCGCGGCTGATGATGGGCTTCGGCTTCGCGCTGTTTGCGCTGAGCTGCTGGATGATGACCGGCCTGACCGAGGATTGGGACTATTGGGAGATCTTCGTGCCGCAGGTGCTGCGCGGCGTCTCGCTGATGCTGTGCATGGTGCCGGTCTCGAACATCGCGCTGGGGATGCTGCCGCCCGAGAAGATCAAGAATGCCTCCGGCCTGTTCAACCTGACGCGGAACCTCGGCGGCGCGGTGGGGCTTGCGCTGATCAACACCATCCTGTCGAACCGCGAGGACATGCATTACGCCCGCCTGGCCGAGGCCGTGAACCCCGGCAACGATGCCGCGAACCAGGCCATCGGCATGCTGACGCAGGCCTATTCCACGCTGGGTGACGCGGCCGAGACGGCGGCGCTTGCCACCGTCACCAGCATGGCGCGGTTGCAGGCTGTGATCCTGTCGCTCTCGGACATATTCCTGCTGCTGGTGGCGATCTTCGCGGGGCTCGGCCTGATGCTGTTCTTTGTCGAAAAGCCCGGCAAGGCGGCGGGCGGCGACGCGCATTGATGGCGTATAACCGGGCGTTATGAAGATCATTAGACATTAGAAATTAATCTAATCGTCGCAATGCGCTATTAAGGTTCCCGTAACGCGAGTCATCATTGGCCACGCCGCACGGGCGTCGCGCCAAGGTCGCCAGTCAGTGAAGGGAGCTACCATGGACGAGAAAGTGGTGCAGTCTGGGGGCGGTTGCCCTGTGATGCATGGAACGACGCGGTCGAAAGCGCGCTCGAACCGGGAGTGGTGGCCGAACCAGCTCAACCTGAAGATCCTGCATCAGGACAATGTGCAGTTGAACCCGCTGGGCGAGTCCTTCGACTATGCCGAGGAGTTCAAGAAGCTCGACCTCGAGGCGGTGAAGGCGGACCTTCGCGCGCTGATGACCGACAGCCAAGACTGGTGGCCGGCGGATTGGGGCCATTACGGGCCGCTTTTCATCCGCATGGCCTGGCACAGCGCCGGAACCTATCGCACGGCCGATGGCCGTGGCGGGGCGCGGGCGGGTGCGCAGCGGTTTGCGCCGCTGAACTCCTGGCCGGACAACGTCAACCTCGACAAGGCGCGGCGACTGATCTGGCCGATCAAGCAGAAATACGGCAACGCGCTGAGCTGGGCCGACCTGCTGATCCTGACCGGCAACGTGGCGCTGGAATCGATGGGCTTCAAGACCTTCGGCTATGGCGGTGGCCGCCGCGATGTCTGGGAACCGCTCGAGGACATCTACTGGGGCTCGGAGGTCGAATGGCTGGCGCTGAGCGACTCGAAAGGCAGCCGCTATTCGGGCGAGCGTGAGCTGGAAAGCCCGCTTGCGGCGGTGCAGATGGGCCTGATCTACGTCAACCCCGAGGGGCCGGACGGCAATCCCGACCCCCTGCTGGCCGCCAAGGACATCCGCGAGACCTTCGGTCGCATGGCGATGAATGACGAGGAAACCGTGGCGCTGATCGCCGGCGGCCACACCTTCGGCAAGACCCATGGCGCGGGCGAGGCCACCCATGTCGGCGCCGATCCCGAAGGCTCGGCGATCGAATTGCAGGGCCTCGGCTGGACCAGCAGCCATGGCTCGGGCTTTGGCGGCGATGCGATCTCCTCCGGGCTGGAGGTGGTCTGGACCCAGCAGCCGACGCAATGGAGCCAGGGCTTCTTCAGGAACCTGTTCGACTATGAATGGGAACTGACGAAATCCCCGGCGGGCGCGTGGCAGTGGAAGCCCAAGGACGGTGCCGGCGCGGGCACCGTGCCCGACGCGCATGATCCGTCGAAGCGCATCGCGCCCTCGATGCTGACCACCGACCTGTCGCTGCGCTTCGACCCGATCTACGGCCCGATCTCGCGTCGCTTCTACGAGAACCCGGATCAGTTCGCCGATGCCTTCGCGCGGGCCTGGTTCAAGCTGACCCATCGCGACATGGGACCGAAGGTGCTGTATCTGGGCCCGGAGGTTCCGGCCGAAGACCTGATCTGGCAGGACCCGATCCCGGCACCCGATCATCCGCTGGTCGATGTGGCCGATGTCGCGGCCCTCAAGGCCGAGGTGCTGGCCTCGGGCCTCGCACCTTCGGAACTGGTTCGGACCGCCTGGGCCTCGGCCTCGACCTTCCGCGGCTCGGACTATCGCGGCGGCGCCAATGGCGCGCGCATCCGGCTGGCGCCGCAGAAGGACTGGGAAGCCAACCAGCCCGAGGAGCTGGCCCGCGTGCTGTCGGTGCTGGAGGGCATCAAGGCCGGCTTCGACGCGAAGGGCGCCAAGAAGGTCTCGATGGCAGACCTGATCGTGCTGGCGGGCGATGCCGCGGTCGAGGCCGGGGCGAAGACCGCGGGTCACGATCTGGCGCTGCCCTTCCATCCCGGCCGCGGCGACGCGACGCAGGAGCAGACCGATATCGGGAGCTTCGACTGGATGGAGCCGCTGGCCGACGGCTTCCGCAACTACCAGCGCAAACAGTTCGCGGTCCCGGCCGAGGAGTTGCTGATCGACCGGGCGCAGCTTCTGATGCTGACCGCGCCCGAGATGACGGTGCTGATCGGTGGCCTCCGTGCGCTCGACGCCAATTTCGAGCATACCGCGCATGGCGTGCTGACCCACCGGCCCGGCCAGCTGACGAACGACTTCTTCGTCAACCTGCTCGGCATGGACACGGTCTGGAAGGCGCAGTCCGATGCGCAGGACGTGTTCGACGGCACCGATCGCAAGACCGGCGCGCCGAAATGGACCGCCACCCGCGTCGATCTGGTCTTCGGCTCGAACTCGCAATTGCGCGCCATTGCCGAGGTCTATGCCCAGGACGACGCGAAAGCGAAGTTCGTCGCCGATTTCGGCAAGGCGTGGTCGAAGGTGATGAACGCCGACCGCTTCGACGTGAAGTAGAAGGCCTGAGAAAACGGGGGGCGCGGGCGGAAGTCCGCGCCCCTTTTCCGTTTGGCCAGCCCCTATGGCATATACTGCCCGCCATTCACGTCGAGGATCTGCCCCGTCACATAGGCGCTGAGCCGTGGCGAGCAGAGGAAGAGATAGGGGCCGACGCAATCCTCGGTCGTGCCGAGCCTGCCGAGCGGGATCGAGGCCTTGAGCGAGGCCATGACCTCGGGTGGGGTGGTCGCGTGGAACGGCGTGTCGATCACGCCGGGCGCCACCGCATTGACGCGGATGCCCAGTGGCGCGAATTCGCGCGCCATGCCGCGGGTGACGGTATGGACATAGCCCTTGGCGGCGGCATAGAAGCCCGCGCCCGGACCGCCACCGTTCCGCCCGGCGATCGAGCCGGTATTGACGACCGCCGCCGCGTCCGAATTGCGCAGGAAGGGCAGGGCGGCATGGGTCACGCTGACGAGCGATCGGCAGTTCAGGTCAAAGACCTCGGTGGCGAGCCTGCCGCCTGCCGCCGCGAATGTCTGGCGGAGTCCCATTGCCCCGGCATTGTTGATGAGGATGTCGATGCCGCCCAAGGCCTCTGCGGTCGCCGCGACCAGCCCTTCGGCCGCTTCATCCGCGTTGAGATCGGCCCGGAGCGCGACGGCGCACCCGCCATCGGCCTCGATCCGGCGGACAAGTGCCTGGGCTGCCTCAGCATTCTGGTTGTAATGCACCGCGACCATCGCACCATGGGTGGCCATGGCCTCTGCCACGCGATGACCGATCCCCGAGCTTGCCCCCGTCACCAGTGCCTTGAGGCCCCGGAATCCAAATACATCCGTCATGCAATCTACCTTTCGTGAAGAAATTTCCGCAGTCGGAGGTTTCCGGCGAATGTCCCCGCCGGGGTGCTTCCCGGTCTTTCGACTGCCTTGGAGATCAGTTCAATTACTAATTGGCCCCGCCCTTCGCAGGGGATTTGCCCTTGGCCTTCTTTGCAAGGTTCAGCGCGATTGCGGCGCGGACAAGGGCCTGAAACGAACTGGCGTCGATCGTCTCACCCTCGTGTAGGTCGATTGCGCGGCGGGTGTTGCCGTCGAGGCTTGCGTTGAAGAGGCCCTTCGGATCGTCCAGCGACGCGCCCTTGGCGAAGGTCAGCTTCACCACCGCCTTGTAGCTTTCGCCGGTGCAGATGATCCCCTCGCGGGACCAGACCGGGACGCCGCGCCATTTCCATTCCTCGATGATGGCGGGGTCGCTGTCGAGGATCAGCTTGCGGATATGGGCCAGTGTCTCGCCACGCCAGTCGTTCAACGCGCGGATGCGCCCGTCGATCAGCGCCGAGGCGTCCTCGCCGCTCTCCGTGTCTGCCATGTCGTCCCCTCCTGACCGGTTCCGCCCGATCCTATCCCCGGAGGGCAGAGGCTGTCATGCAGAGATGCGGCTTCGCGATTCCCAAACCCCGCCTGCTCGCCTAGAAGGGGCGCGGCCCGCTGCGAGGGCGGGAGCGGAGGGGAAATGCTGCAAAGGGTCACCGACTGGGCCTCGGTCTACGACAATACCGGGAATATTGCCGACGGCACCGCATGGCCGGGCAGGTGGGTCGAGCCTGCGCGCGCCTTCCGCGAGGCGATGCAGGCGGAGGGCCGCGCGAATATGGGCCTCGCCTATGGTCCGGGGCCGCGCAACCGTTTCGATCTGTTCATGCCAAAGGGCGCGCCGCGCGGGCTGGTCGTCTATATTCATGGCGGCTTCTGGATGCAGTCCGATCGCAGCTATTGGTCGCATCTGGCGGCGGGGCCGCTGGTTCATGGCCTTGCCGTGGCGGTTCCCGAATATTCGCTTTGCCCGACGATCAGGATTTCCGGCATCACGGTCGAGATCGGCGCGGCCATCACTGCCGCCGCGTCCATGGTGGCCGGTCCGATCAGGTTGGTCGGGCATTCGGCCGGTGGGCATCTGGCCAACCGGATGGCCTGCATCGGCGCGCCGCTGCCGCGCGAAATGCAGGCGCGCATTGCAAGGATCGTCTCGATCTCGGGACTCCACGATCTGCGGCCGCTTTTGTGTGTGCCGCAATGCGAACCGCTCGGGCTGGACGAAGCAGAGGCGGCGGCGGAAAGCCCGGCACTGCTGCGGCCCGTGCCGGAGACGCGTCTCACCTGCTGGGCCGGTGGGGCGGAAACCTCGGAGTTCCGGCGGCAGAACGCGCTGCTGGCGAATATATGGCTGGGGTTGGGCACGGCGACCGAGGCGGTGGAGGAGGCGGGGCTGCATCATTTCGATATTGTCGACGGGCTGACGGATGCCGGGCATCCGCTTGTCCAGAAGTTGCTGGACCTCGGCTGAACCGGCGCGATTCCGTCACGCGCGCGTCACCCTAGGCGGGTATAGGCAGGGACGATTGTTCATGCCTATCTTACCAATTTCTTTTCCGATCAATCCGTTAATGTGACAAGGCACAGTCCGGGGCCGATGGTTCCGGACTGTGCTGTCCGGTCTGAACCACCGCGACCGGCGAACCTGCGGCCGAGGCGTCCAGGGGCAGGCGGATCTCGGCCCGCAGACCGTGGGGGTTGCGGTTGCTGAGGACGAGGACGCCGCCATGCGACCGGATGATGTCCTGCGCGATCGAAAGGCCAAGCCCCACGCCGCCGGATTCGGATGAGCGGCTGGCCTCGCCCCGGACGAAGGGTTCGGTCACACGCCGCAGGATGTCCTCCTCGATGCCCGGCCCATCATCCTCGATCCAGATCAATGCCGCCGCTGGGCCGCGCCGCAGCCGCACGCGCGCGCCGCCGGCATAGCGCTGCGCATTGTCGAGAAGGTTTCCGATGGCGCGGCGCATCGCGACCGGCCGCAACCCCAGTTCCATCCCCGGCGCGCCGGAATAGGACAGGCCCCGTTCGGCGCAAAGCTGGGCCAGCAGCGCGTCGAGATCGCCGTCCTGCACCGGCTCGCGGCTGGCGCCGGCGGCCGCGGCGTGCAGCAGATCCTCGGTCATGACCGCCATTTCGTCCAGCACGCGGACCATCTCCTCGCGCTGGGTGTCGTCGTCGAGAAGCTCGGCCCGGATGCGCAGGCTGGTGATCGGGGTCCGAAGGTCGTGGCCAAGTGCGGCCAGCATCCGCAGGCGCTCGACCTCGAATTCCCCAATCCGCCGCTGCATGTCGTTGAAGGCGAAGGCGGCGTTGCGAAATTCGATCGCGCCGCATTCGGTGACGCGGGCGCGCCGGTTGCCCTGACCCGCGACCCGCGCCGCCTCGGCCAGCGCGCGCAGGGGCTGGGTCATCCGCCGGATGAACAAAAGCCCGACTGCGAGCGTCCCGATCAGCGAGGCGATGAGCGGGGCGAAGAATCCGATCTTCCATTTCCAAGCCCGGTGACTGGGCAGGGGATAGGCCAGCGCGTTGAGCCAGTTACCCGCCTCGACGCCCTGATCCAGCCGGACCGAGACCAGAAGCAGCGGGTCGCGCGCTCCGGTATCGCCGGAATGCGCACCCTCGCGGATCTGGATCTCGCGATAGGGCAACTCGATCGCCAGATCGGATTCGTGGACGGGAAGCCGCTGGGTCCCGACAAGGGCAAGCGGCGCGGGATCGACCGAAAATCGGGTGAACCCGGTGCTGCTATGCGCGGGCAGCATCCGCGCGGTTTCCGGGTCCGAGGTTTCGAGCATCTCGACCAGCGCGGCAAGCCGGTGCGCGTCACCCTGAAGCCGGATCGCCCGGTCAAACGAGGTGCCCTCGCGCGCGAAAAGGATCGCGGCGATCAGGTTTCCCCCCAGAAGGGCCGCCGTCAGCAGCAGCGAGAACCGCGCCGCAAGCCCCTGTGGAAAGGACCGGCTCACGCCAGCGTCTCCACCTCGGCGGCGAGGCGGTAACCGCCACCCCATTCGGTCAGGATCAGGCGCGGGGCGCGCGGGTTTTCCTCGATCTTCTGGCGAAGACGGCTGATGGTGTTGTCGACGGCCCGGTCATAGGCCCGCGCCTCGCGCCCGTGCAGCAGGTCGAGGAGCCGCATCCGCGACTGCACCTGCCCCGGATGATCGAGAAGCAGGCCAAGCAGCCGGTTCTCGCCCGGCGTCAGTTCCACCGCTTGCCCAGAGGGCAGGTCGACGCGCCGGTTCTCGGCATCATGGACCAGTCCCGCGAACCTGCGGCGCAGAAGTGCGGGCGAGGGCTGCTCAGGCGGCACACGGCGCAAGACCGCGCGGACCCGCGCCAGCAATTCGCGCGGGGCAAAGGGTTTCGTCACATAGTCATCCGCCCCGAGTTCGAGGCCGCTGATCCGGTCGTCCTGTCCCGTCAGCGCGGTCAGCAGGATCACCGGCATCCGCGACCCCTGCGCGAGGTCGCGGCAAAGGTTCAGGCCATGCTCGCCCGGCATCATCACGTCGAGGATGACAAGATGCACCGGCTCCTCGGCCAGCGCCTTGCGCGCCTCTGCCGCGTCGGCGGCCAGCCGCGTGCGATAGCCGTGGCGGCGCATATACTGCCCCAGCGGCTCGCGGATATCGCGGGCGTCGTCGACGATCAGGATGCGCGGCTCTTGCACTTCGCTCATCGCTTGGCCTCCGGATGCAGAGAGGTCGCGCCTCCGCTCGGATGCGCGCCTGCCGGGATTGCGAGGGATGGCTGGCGTGGTGCGGGCTGGCCCGCTTCAACCATCTGCGGGTTGGAACATCAATGGCAAAGCTGGTTTGAAATATGCCCGGACGTCACCCCAGATTGAAATTCTGCTCGACCACCGCCTCCATCGAGACATGGCTGGAGGTATTGCTGATATGCGGCAGGACCGAGATCTTCTCGGCCAGGATCTGCCGGAAATGGGCCATGTCGCGCGACCGGATCTTCAGGAGATAGTCGCAGCCCCCGGCGATCATGTAGCATTCCTCGACCTCGGGAATGGCGCGGACGGCGGCGTTGAACTGCTGCAACGCAGCCTCGCGCGTGTCATTCATGCTGACCTCAAGATAGGTCACGTTGGTCAGCCCCAGCTTCATCGGCGACAGGATCGCGCGATAGCCGGTGATCAGGCCGATTTCCTCCATATGCCTGATGCGAAGCGCCACCGGGGTCTTGGAAAGACCGACCTTGCGCGCCAATTCTGCGATGGGAATGCGCGCATTCTCGGTCAGCTCGGCCAGAATCTTGCGGTCGATGCCGTCCAGCTTGTCGTCCATGTCCATTCTTGCCTTAAAAAATGCTCCATTCGCCTAGCTGCTAACACAAGTTCAGACACATCGCCTAGCATCAATTTGCTATCTGTCCCCGATCGAATAATGGAGACCCCGATGCCCGATCTCAGCCCCGCCGCGTTCTCAACCAAGGCCAAGTTCGCCGATGAGGCGGCGCTTCTGAACGCTCTGGTCGTTCAGGCCGGACTGGATGACGGGCAGCGCACCGCCATCACCGCCCGCGCCGCCGATCTGGTGCGCCGCATCCGGGTCGAGGCGCGGCCGACGATGATGGAGCATTTCCTCGCCGAATATGGCCTTTCGACGCGCGAGGGTGTGGCGCTGATGTGTCTGGCCGAGGCGATGCTGCGCGTCCCCGACCGCCAGACCATCGACGCGCTGATCGAGGACAAGATCGCGCCATCGGACTGGGGCAGGCATCTGGGCGAGGCGTCCTCGTCGCTGGTCAACGCCTCGACCTGGGCCCTGATGCTGACCGGCAAGGTGCTGGACGATGATCAGGCGGGCACGCTGCGCCGCATGGTCCGCCGTCTGGGCGAGCCAGTGATCCGTTCCGCCGTCGGCCGCGCGATGAAGGAGATGGGGCGGCAATTCGTGCTGGGCCAGACCATCGACGCCGCGCTGGACCGTGCTGCCAAGCGCGAAGCGCAGGGTTTCACCTACAGCTACGACATGCTGGGCGAGGCAGCGATGACCGGGGCGGACGCGGCGCGCTATGACCGCGCCTATTCCGACGCCATCGCCTCGATCGCGAAAGCCTGCACCAAGGGCTCGGTCGAGGATAACCCCGGCATCTCGATCAAGCTTTCCGCGCTGCATCCGCGCTATGAGGTCGCGCAGGAGGCCCGCGTCATGGCCGAACTGGTGCCGGTAGTGCTGCGCCTCGCGCAAGCGGCCAAGGCCGGTGGCATGGGCATGAACATCGACGCCGAGGAGCAGGACCGGCTGGTTCTGTCGCTGAAGGTGATCGAGGCGGTGCTGTCCGATCCCTCGCTCGCCGGATGGGACGGGTTCGGCGTCGTCGTGCAGGCCTATGGCAAGCGCGCCGGGCTGGTGATCGACTGGCTCTATGAGACCGCCACGCGGCTGGACCGTCGCATCATGGTCCGGCTGGTCAAGGGCGCCTATTGGGATACCGAGATCAAGCGCGCCCAGGTCGAGGGCTTTCCGGGTTTTCCGCTTTTCACCTCGAAGGTCGGAACGGATGTCAGCTATATCGCAAATGCCCGCAAGCTGATCGGCTACGCCGACCGGATCTATCCGCAATTCGCCACGCATAACGCCCAGACCGTGGCCGCCATTCTGGAAATGGCCGGCGATACCCGCTTTGAGTTCCAGCGCCTCCATGGCATGGGCGAGCGGCTGCATGACATCGTCCTGCGCGAGACGAAGGGGCGCTGTCGGATCTATGCCCCGGTGGGCGCGCATCGCGATCTGCTGGCCTATCTGGTGAGGCGACTGCTGGAAAACGGCGCGAACAGCAGCTTCGTGAACCAGATCGTCGATGAATCGATCAGCCCCGAGGAGGTCGCCCGCGATCCCTTCGCCGCGCTCTCGACGGCGCGTCCGCCGCAATCCCTGCGCGCGCCGGATGATCTTTTCGGGGAGGGACGCCGGAACTCCTCCGGTTGCGATCTGAATGACGAGGAGACGCTTGCCCGCCTCTATGCCGCACGCGACCTGCCGATCCCCGATGTGCTGCCGCTGACCGTTTCGGCGGCGACGGGCCGGATGCAGGACGTGCTGAACCCCGCGACCGGGGACAGGATCGCGCAGGTGATGATGGTCGACGCCGCGACTGTGGCGCGCGCCATCGACGACGCGCGGGTCTGGGACATCTCCGCCGCCGAACGCGCACGGGTGCTGCGCGCGGCTGCCGACCTTTACGAGGCGAATGCCGCGCGGATCTTTGGCATCCTCGGTCGCGAGGCCGGAAAATCCTTGGCCGATGCGGTGGCCGAACTGCGCGAGGCGGTGGATTTTCTGCGCTATTACGCGGCCGAGGGCGAGGACTGCCCCGATGCCCCGCGCGGCATCGTCGGCGCGATCAGCCCGTGGAACTTTCCGCTGGCGATCTTTACCGGGCAGATCGCTGCGGCGCTGATGGCGGGGAACGCGGTCATCGCCAAGCCGGCCGAGGCGACGCCGATCGTCGCGGCGCTTGGCGTGCAGCTTTTGCATCAGGCGGGCGTGCCGGTCGCGGCGCTGCAATTGCTGCCGGGGCGCGGCAGCGTGGTCGGCACGGCGATCAGCGCCGATCCGCGCGTGGCGGGCATGGTCTTTACCGGCTCGACCGCGACCGCGCAGACCATCGCTCGGAACATGGCCACCCATCTGGCGCCCGGCACGCCGCTGATCGCCGAGACCGGCGGGCTGAACGCGATGATCGTGGATTCGACCGCGCTGCCCGAGCAGGCGGTGCGGGATATCGTGGCTTCCTCGTTCCGGTCGGCGGGCCAGCGCTGCTCGGCCCTGCGTTGCCTTTATGTGCAGGAAGACATCGCGCCGCATCTGATCGGGATGATCAAGGGCGCAATGGATGAATTGAAGGTCGGCGATCCCTGGGAGCTTTCGACCGATGTGGGGCCGGTGATCGATCCCAAGGCGCAGCAGGAGATCCGCGAGTACCTGGAGGCCAATGCCGGCCGCGTCCTGCACAAGCTCGACGTGCCGGGGCAGGGTTTCTTCATCCCGCCGACACTGCTGCGCGTGAAAGGCATCAATGATCTGGAGCGCGAGATCTTTGGCCCCGTCCTCCATGTCGCCACCTTCCGCAGCAATGAATTGGGCAAGGTGATCGCCGATATCAACGCACGCGGTTTCGGCCTGACTTTCGGCCTGCATACCCGCATCGACAGCCGCGTGCAGGAGGTTTCGGACGCGATCCATGCCGGAAATATCTATGTGAACCGCAACCAGATCGGCGCGGTGGTCGGCAGCCAGCCCTTTGGCGGTGAGGGGTTGTCGGGCACCGGTCCCAAGGCGGGCGGGCCGCAATATGTGCCGCGTTTCTTCAGGGCTGCCGGTCCCGGGGCGCAGGCTGGAACGTGGCAGCATCAGGCTGACGAGGCACGCCTTCGCGCCGCCTTGGGCGTGGACGAGCCAAAGCTGATCGAGGAACGCCTGATGCCCGGCCCGACCGGAGAGCTGAACCGGCTGTCGGCCCATGCCCGTTCTCCGCTCCTCTGCCTCGGGCCGGGCCACGAGGCGGCCGAGGCGCAGGTTCGCGCGGTCGAGGCGCTTGGCGGCCTTGCCGTTGCTGCGGATGGCGCGTTGCCGCCGGAGGCGCTAAGCCGTCTGCCGAAGCTTTCGGCGGTGCTCTGGTGGGGCGACGAGGCGCGGGGCCGGGCCTATGCGGCGGCACTGGCCGAACGGCAAGGGCCGATCGTGCCGCTGGTCACGGCGCTGCCCGACCTCGCCCATGTCGCGCATGAACGCCATCTTTGCGTTGACACCACCGCCGCGGGCGGCAATGCCGCGCTGCTGGCCGGCTAGCTCTCCGGGGAGCCGCCCATCTGGCGCGCCTTCCGGGTCGCGGCCTCCAGCGCGCGGGCGATGGAGGTCGAAAAACCCGCCGCCTCGGCCGCGTCCAGACCTGCGGCGGTGGTCCCGCGATAGTCGCGATAGGCGGCAAGCAGGGTCTCGGCTTCGCTGATCCGACCGGCAAGCATGGCGCCGCCGCCGCAGACCGCCGCCTCGGTCGCGCGCCATGCGATATGGTCGGGCACGCCCTGACCCTGCATGTAACCTGCCATCGCGACCGCCATCAGTGCCGGATAGGCGGCGCCCGATCCGGGCAGCGCCGTCATCAGGTCGATCTGCGCCTCCTCGGGCAGTTCGTCCGAGGTTCCGATCGCTGAAAGCAGCCTGATGACGGTCTTGCGGTCGTCCTCGGTCACATCCGCATCGGCCCAGAAGGGGGAGTAGGATGCCCCGATCTCGGCCGCCGCATTCGGCATGACCCGGACGATGCGTCCGCCCGAGCGTGAAAGCTCTCGCGCGCCGACCCCGGCCATGAAGGAGATGACCAGCCTGCCCGGCGCTTGCAGGTCAAGTGCGGGCCAGTCCTCCGGCCTGACGGAGACGACGATCACATCGCACCGCCGGGCCAGATCCTGCGCATCCGCTGCCCATTCGACCTGATGCCCGTGATAATCCGGCCGCGGCCCGCTGCGGTTCAGAAGCAGCAACTCCCCCGGTTTCAGGATGCCCAGCGACAGCAGCCGCCGCCCCAGCGACGAACCCAGCCATCCCGTTGCCCCGATGATCCCTATGCGCATCCCATCCACCTCCGTCCTCTCGTCCATGCAGTCACGAAGCCGGGTGCATGGCAATGGGCGTCACGCCGGTCCGGCCGCCTTGCGGATCCTTGCATTGAAGCGGGCGATCTCTCTCGGTTCCGGCTCCTGATCCGCGTAGATCCGCACATAGGCCGGGATGCGGGTGAGGCGGGTTTCGATATCCTCGCGCGCCTGCATCGAGATATAGCCGATCTGCACCAGATAGATGGTCCGGGCGCGGACATCGGCCTCGGCCGGATCGACGCCCCATTCCGTCAACATACGGGTAAGGGCCAGCAGGCGAACATCATCCGCGCTCCTGACCCGTGCGGCGACCTTTTCATCCTGCAGCGCCCAGCTTCGCATGGCGAATTCCAGCCTCGCGTCGAAGGCCGCCGACAGAAAGCTGGCCAGCACGTTCAGCATCGCCTCGGACCGGCTTTCGGCATATTCGGTCGCGGCTTCCACGAGGGGCCTTGTCGTCCGCTCCTCCCATCCGTCGAGAAGCGCCGCGAGGAGCGCCTCGCGATCTTCGAAGAACCAGTAAAAGCTGGTGCGGGAGAGGTTCAGCCGCTTGGCCAGCGGCAGGATCTTTACCGCGTCGATGCCGCCCTCGATCAACGCCTGATAGCCGGCTTCAAGCCAGCCCTCGCGCGATCCGCGCCAACCGCTATCCGATGCGTTCGCCTGATCCATGCGTCGTTGATAGGGCGCGCGCGGCTGGGCGGCAAGAAGAATGTTCACTAATGATTTTTAAATTGACATGAGTGAACATTTTGCCATTTCCTTCGGCTATCAGCATTCCACCCATCCAGGCAGAATCATGTCGAACGATCCGCTTCTCCAGCCGTTCCAGCTGAAGCACCTGACGCTCCGCAACCGGATCATGATCACCAGCCACGAGCCGGCCTATCCCGAGGACGGGATGCCCAAAGACCGTTACCGCGCCTATCATGTCGAGCGGGCGAAGGCGGGGGTGGCGCTGACGATGACGGCGGGCTCGGCCTCGGTCTCGCGCGACAGCCCGCCGGTTTTCAACAATATCCTGGCCTGGAAGGATGAGGTCGTCGGCTGGATGAAGCAGCTGGTCGACGAATGCCACGATCACGGTGCCGCAGTGATGATCCAGCTGACCCATCTGGGCAGACGGACGCGCTGGGACAAGGGTGACTGGCTGCCGGTCGTCGCACCCAGCCATGAGCGCGAGGCCGCGCATCGCGCCTTTCCCAAGCGTATCGAGGACTGGGACATTCAGCGCATCATCGGCGATTTCGCCGATGCGGCCGAGCGGATGAAGGCCGCAGGCGTCGACGGCATCGAGCTGGAAGCCTATGGCCATCTGCTCGAGCAGTTCTGGTCGCCGCTGACCAATGATCTGGATGCGCCCTATGGCGGCAGCCTGGAGAACCGCCTGCGTTTCACCTTCGACGTGCTGCGCGCGATCCGCGAACGCTGTGGGCCGCAGTTCATCGTCGGCCTGCGCTATACCGGCGATCAGGTGCTACCGGGCGGCATGACGGCGGACGAAGGCATGCAGGTCTCGCATATGCTGAAGGAGAGCGGGCTGGTCGATTTCCTGAACGTGGTCAGGGGCCATATCGACACCGATGCCGGGCTGACCGATGTGATTCCGGTTCAGGGGATGCGGAACGCGCCGCATCTGGAATTTGCCGGCCAGATCAGGAAGGCGACCAATTTCCCGACCTTCCACGCCGCCAAGATCCCCGATGTGCCGACCGCACGCCATGCGATAGCGGCGGGGCTTCTGGACATGGTCGGGATGACGCGGGCGCATATCGCCGACCCGCATCTGGTCCGCAAGGTGATCGAGGGGCGCGAGGATGACATTCGCCCCTGCGTCGGCGCGAATTACTGCCTCGACCGGATCTATCAGGGCGGCATGGCCTTCTGCCTTCACAACGCCGCCACCGGCCGCGAAGAGACCATGCCCCATATCATTCCCGCCGCCGGGACAAGGAAGCGCATCACCATCGTCGGCGCCGGCCCCGCGGGCATGGAGGCCGCCCGCATCGCCGCCGAGCGCGGCCATGCCGTAACCGTCTTCGAGGCGGCAGGCCAACCCGGCGGCCAGATCCGCCTGACCGCCCTGCAGGAGCGGCGGCGCGAGATGATCTCGATCATCGCCTGGAGGCAGGCCATGTGCGAGAAGCATGGCGTCACCTTCAGGTTCAACACCTTCGCGGATGCCGGTGACGTGCTGGCGACCGATCCCGACGAGGTGATCATCGCCACCGGCGGCCTGCCGCATACCGAGGTGCTGGCCAGTGGCAATGAGCTGGTCTGCTCGGCCTGGGACATTCTTGCAGGCGACGTGAAGCCGGGACGAAACGTGCTGATCTATGACGACGCCGGCGACCACGCGGCGCTGCAGGCTGCCGACCTGATCGCCGCGACCGGCGCGAAGGTCGAGATCGTGACCCCCGACCGAGCATTCTCGCCCGAGGTCATGGCGATGAATCTGGTGCCCTATATGCGCAGCCTGCAAAAGCTCGACACCACCTTCACCGTGACCTGGCGGCTGCAATCGGTCGCGCAGGACGGCAACCAGCTTCGCGCCACGCTGGGCAGCGATTACGGCTCTGTGACGAGGGATCGCATCGTGGATCAGGTCGTGGTCAACCACGGCACAAGGCCGCTGGACGATCTTTACTTCAATCTGAAGCCACTTTCGTCGAATCTTGGCGAGGTCGACTACGAGGCGCTGACCACCGGCGGCCTGCAAGATGTCAGGACGAACCCCGAAGGCGCCTTCCGCCTGTTCCGCATCGGCGACGCGGTTGCCGCGCGAAATACTCATGCGGCGATCTTTGATGCGCTGAGGTTGGTGAAGGACCTGTGAAGGGGTGAGGTTGGCAGAGGACCCGCTTCCTAAATCGTTGGACGCCAAAATAATACATAATCAAAGTTATTGGATAATCAACTGTAGAGGGGGCACGTGCTATTTCTGAATGCGACTTTTTATGCTCGACAAGGGGTTGAGCCATGAAAGGATCGCAGAATGAAGGTTCGGTTTTCTCACCTTTCGCTCTCCGACCGGCGCAAGATCGAGCGCTGGCGGC
>Ga0160472_100379_pt1 | contig 37679 bp, 36 predicted proteins | sample HID1973M_E11MG_FD_108267 | JGI IMG/M metagenome (GOLD analysis project Ga0160472, IMG submission 108267) | Enriched mosquito-associated microbial communities from UW Madison campus, WI, USA - HID1973M_E11 MG | ecosystem: Host-associated > Arthropoda: Insects > Digestive system > Unclassified ... | reverse complement strand
TAAGCTCAAGGGTGGCGTGGACTTGTTCCGATAGCATCGGAACGCGAAGTTAACAGCTCAACACGCGGTTTACAACCCCAAAAACAAAAATGCCGTTCAGACTTAACTGAACGGCATTACCGCGTCATGCGGGCCTTTTTTGCTTGACGCTGCCGGGGCGGCGGCGGCTCAGTAGTTGTCGCGGTCGACCTTGATTTCCTGGAGGATGGTCGTTGCGATCTCCTCGATCGACTTGTGGGTCGACGAGAGCCACTTGATGCCTTCGCGCCGCATCATCGCTTCCGCTTCATTCACCTCATACCGGCAATTCTCGATGGCCGCGTACTTGCTGCCCGGCCGCCGCTCGTTGCGGATCTCGGTCAGGCGCTGCGGGTCGATCGACAGGCCGAAGATCTTGTTCTTGAAGGCGTACAGCGCCGTGGGCAGCCTGCCGCGCTCGAAGTCGTCCGGAATCAGCGGGTAGTTGGCCGCCTTCAGGCCGTACTGCATGGCGAGATAGAGGCTGGTCGGCGTCTTGCCGCTGCGCGACACGCCCACCAGGATCACGTCGGCTTCTTCCAGGTTCCGGTGCGACTGGCCGTCGTCGTGCGCCAGCGAGAAGTTGATGGCCTCGATGCGGTTCTTGTACGCCTCGGTATCGGCGTTCTGGTGGAAGCGTCCGATGGCGTGGGTCGACTTCAGGCCCAGTTCCTTCTCGAGCGGCTTGATGAAGGTCTGGAACATGTCGAGGATCATGCCCTTGGCCCGGCGCAGCACATTGTTCGACGCCTGGTCCACCAGCGTCGTGAAGACGATGGGTTGCACGCCCTCAGCGTAGAATGACTCGTTGATCTTGCTGACCGCCACATGTGCCTTTTCAGGCGTGTCGACGAAGGGCATGCGCACCTTGCGGAAGCGCATCTCGAACTGGGCGAGGATGGAGTGGCTGAATGTCTCCGCGGTGATGCCGGTTCCGTCCGAAACGATGAAGACGGTGCGGACGGCGGGGCGGTTCTCCGCTAGCGCCTGCGGCGCCTGAACGTCGCTTTGTGTACCCTCGGGCCCTTCTTGTTGTGCCATGACTGAAACAAGTTTTTAATTTCCGGGCCGCGAAAGTGCGGCGCAGCACGGTAGAATAGCGGCGATCTTTTCGCTAAGCAATTCCGCCGCCACCGCTTGTCGGGGCGGCCCGCACACCAGGTCCGCGTGTGAACCCCGCTGGGAATTGTCGACAATGCGCGCCGCGAAAGTCGAGCGCCTGATCGGCAGCCCTTTGTGGATGCCCACTGTGGAACCCCTCTGCGGATTATCCATTGGCGCATCAGCCATGCGGGATTGCTCAGCAAAGCGATCCGTCCCGGGAGCAGAACTCCTACAAGATACCGGGCACGCAAACAGTTTCTTACTTTGTTTTGAGGCTTTTGATGACTAACCAGGCTCATGACGGCGCCTACGTGCTGCCGTTCGAACAGTTGCGCATGGAGGATGTGGAGACCGTCGGCGGCAAGAATTCGTCGCTCGGCGAAATGATCTCCCAGCTCGCCGAGGCCGGCGTCCGTGTTCCCGGCGGTTTCGCCACCACGGCACTCGCATTCCGCGACTTCCTCGCCCACAACGACCTGACCACCCGCATCTCCGAGCGCCTGAAGGCACTCAACGTGGACGATGTGAAGGCCCTCGCCGAGGCCGGCGCCGAGATCCGCAACTGGGTCGTCGCCGCCCCGTTCCAGCCGCGCCTGGAGCAGGAAGTTCGCGAGCACTACGCGCGCGTCGCTGCCCGTGAAGGCGCCGAGGCTTCGTTCGCCGTGCGTTCGTCCGCCACCGCGGAAGACCTGCCCGACGCCTCGTTCGCCGGGCAGCAGGAGTCGTACCTGAACGTCAGCGGCATCGACGACGTGCTCGACAAGATCAAGCACGTGTTCGCCTCGCTGTACAACGACCGCGCCATCTCGTACCGCGTCCACAAGGGCTTCGCGCACGACGTGGTCGCACTGTCGGCCGGTATCCAGCGCATGGTCCGCTCGGACCTGGCCGCTTCGGGCGTCATGTTCACCATCGACACCGAGTCGGGCTTCCCGGACGTGGTCTTCATCACCTCCAGCTACGGTCTGGGCGAAACGGTGGTGCAGGGCGCCGTGAACCCCGACGAGTTCTACGTCTTCAAGCCGACGCTGCAAGCCGGCAAGTACCCCATCATCCGCCGCTCGATCGGCTCCAAGCTGATCAAGATGGAATTCACCAAGCCCGGCGAAGCCGGCCGCGTGAAGACCGTCGACGTGCCGGGCGAACTGCGTAACCGCTACTCGATTTCCGACGACGACGTCACGGAACTGGCGAAGTACGCCGTGATCATCGAGAAGCACTATGGCCGCCCGATGGACATCGAGTGGGGTAAGGACGGCAAGGACGGCAAGATCTACATCCTCCAGGCCCGCCCGGAGACCGTGAAGAGCCAGTCCGCCGGCAAGGCCGAGCAGCGCTTCAGGCTGAAGGGCACCGCGCCGGTGCTGACCGTCGGCCGCGCCATCGGCCAGAAGATCGGTACGGGCCCGGTCCGCGTGATCAACGACCCGTCCGAGATGGAACGCGTGCAGCCCGGCGACGTGCTGGTGGCCGACATGACCGACCCGAACTGGGAACCGGTGATGAAACGCGCCTCGGCCATCGTCACCAACCGTGGCGGCCGCACCTGCCACGCCGCGATCATCGCGCGTGAACTGGGCGTGCCGGCCGTTGTCGGCTGTGGCGATGCCACCGACGTGCTGAAGGACGGCACGCTGGTGACCGTCTCGTGCGCCGAGGGCGACGAGGGCCGCATCTATGACGGCCTGCTGGAAACCGAAGTGACCGAGGTCCAGCGCGGCGAGATGCCCGAGATCGACGTCAAGCTGATGATGAACGTCGGCAACCCGCAGCTTGCCTTCGACTTCGCGCAGATTCCGAACAACGGCGTTGGCCTGGCCCGCCTGGAATTCATCATCAACAACAACATCGGCGTCCACCCGAAGGCCATCCTCGACTACCCGCAAGTCGATGCCGACCTGAAGAAGGCCGTGGAGAGCGTCGCCCGTGGCCACGCCAGCCCGCGTGCGTTCTACATCGACAAGCTGGCCGAGGGCATCGCCACTATCGGCGCCGCCTTCTATCCGAAGTCGGTGATCGTGCGCCTGTCGGACTTCAAGTCGAACGAGTACAAGAAGCTGATCGGCGGCTCGCGCTACGAGCCGGACGAGGAAAACCCGATGCTCGGCTTCCGTGGCGCCTCGCGCTACATCGCCGAAGACTTCGCCGAAGCCTTCGAGATGGAATGCAAGGCCATGAAGCGCGTGCGCGACGAAATGGGCCTGACCAACGTCGAGATCATGGTGCCGTTCGTGCGTACGGTCGGCCAGGCTGCGAAGGTCATCGAGCTGCTGGCCAAGCACGGCCTGAAGCGCGGCGAGAACGGCCTGCGCATCATCATGATGTGCGAAGTGCCGTCCAACGCCATCCTGGCTGACGAGTTCCTGGAGTACTTCGACGGTTTCTCGATCGGCTCGAACGACCTGACCCAGCTGACGCTGGGCCTGGACCGTGACTCCGGCATGGAACTGCTCGCCAAGGACTTCGACGAGCGCGATCCGGCGGTCCGCTTCATGCTGTCGCGTGCCATCGAGGCCTGCCTGCGCCTCAACAAGTATGTCGGCATCTGCGGCCAAGGCCCTTCGGACCATCCGGACTTCGCCGCGTGGCTCGCCAAGGAAGGCATCAAGTCGATCTCGCTGAACCCGGATTCGGTGGTCGAAACCTGGCAAAAGCTGGCTTCCTGAGGTCTTTTGCATCACAATACAAAAGCTAGATAAGAGATGACCGGCGCCGACTGGCGCCGGATCGCAGCACCGGCCTTGGGTCAGGTGTGTTCAACTGCCCCCGCCAACGCCGAGCGTTGCGGGGGTTTTTGTTTTTTCCTGGGAAGTACGGGAAGGGGAAGCCGAATGCCGTCCTACTACGTCTGGTTTGCCGCTGCTGTGTTGCTGGTGATCGCCGAGATGGCGAGCGGGACGTTCTACCTGCTGATGGTGGCGCTGGGACTCGCGGCCGGCGGCCTCGGGGCGCTGGGCGGGCTGGGCTCGACCGGGCAGACCCTGCTGGCCGCCGCCGTGGCGGTGGTCGGGATCATCCTGCTGCGTCGTACCCATTTTGGTCGCATGCGCCGGCGCAATGCCCGCGCGGACCCGGGCGTGAACCTCGATATCGGCCAGGAGCTCGATGTGCCGGGCTGGGATGCCAACCGGTGTGCGCGCGTGCCATACCGGGGTGCCGACTGGAACGTCGAACTGGCCGAGGGCGGGGCTGCCGAACCGGGCCGCTTCCGCATCGTCGAAATCCGTGGCAGCACGCTGATCGTCGCGCCGCGCTGAACCTAACTCCTTTCCTTGTTCCTGCCGTAGCCAATCCGGAGAGTCCTACATGCCCGCATTCCAGCTCAGCCTGTTGCCGCTGATCGTCCTTATCGCTGCCGTCGTCCTGATCGCCAAGGGCATCAAGATCGTGCCGCAGCAGCACGCGTGGGTACTGGAGCGGCTTGGGCGCTACCACGCCACGCTGACGCCGGGGCTGACGATCGTCGTGCCGTTCATCGATCGCGTCGCCTACAAGCACATCCTGAAGGAAATCCCGCTCGACGTGCCGAGCCAGGTCTGCATTACCAAGGACAACACGCAGCTGCAGGTGGACGGCGTGCTGTATTTCCAGGTGACGGACCCGATGAAGGCGTCGTACGGGTCGAGCAACTTCGTGGTGGCGATCACGCAGCTCTCGCAGACCACGCTGCGCTCGGTGATCGGCAAGCTGGAGCTGGACAAGACCTTCGAGGAGCGCGAGTTCATCAACCACAGCGTGGTCAACTCGCTGGACGAGGCTGCCTCCAACTGGGGCGTGAAGGTGCTGCGCTACGAAATCAAGGACCTGACGCCGCCGAAGGAGATCCTGCACGCGATGCAGGCGCAGATCACCGCCGAGCGCGAGAAGCGGGCGCTGATCGCGGCGTCGGAGGGCAAGCGGCAGGAGCAGATCAACCTGGCGTCCGGCGCGCGCGAGGCAGCCATCCAGAAGTCGGAGGGTGAGCGGCAGGCGGCCATCAACAAGGCGCAGGGCGAGGCCTCGGCCATCCTGGCGGTGGCGGAGGCCAATGCGCAGGCCATCGAGAAGATTGGTCGTGCCATCCGCACCGAGGGCGGCATGGAGGCGGTCAACCTTAAGGTGGCCGAGGAATATGTCACGGCCTTCGGCAATCTTGCCAAGCAGGGCAATACGCTGATCGTGCCCGGAAACCTGGGCGAGATGAGTTCGATGATCGCGTCGGCCCTCCAGATCGTGAAGGGCCAGAAGACTGCCTGACGGGGCAGTCGGCGCCGGGGTTACTCCTTGGCGCCGCCCTTGAGGATGCGCGACTTCTCGCGCTGCCAGTCGCGCTGCTTTTCGGTCTCGCGCTTGTCGAACTGCTTCTTGCCCTTGCCGAGACCGATCTCGCACTTCACGCGGCCGCGCGTGTAGTGCAGGTTGAGCGGCACGAGCGTGTAGCCGCGCTGCTCGACCTTGCCGATCAGCTTCTTGATCTCGTCCGCCTTCAGCAGCAGCTTGCGGGTGCGTACCGGGTCGGGCTTGACGTGGGTCGACGCGCTTTGCAGCGGGCTGATGTGCGCGCCGATCAGGAACAGTTCGGCGTTGCGCACCACGACATAGCCTTCCTTGATCTGCACGCGATTGGCGCGGATTGCCTTGACCTCCCAGCCCTCCAGTACGATACCCGCCTCGTATCGTTCTTCGATGAAGTAGTCGAAGAAGGCCTTCTTGTTGTCTGCGATGGTCATTCGGTGCGTAGAGGAGTGTGGCGGCGCCGGGTGCCGGTCGGGCCCGGGTCGGCTAAAATCCCGATTCTAACAAACCAAGCCCGGGCCGATGCGGGCCCCGCGCCAGCCGGACTTGTCCGGTGAGGCTGACGGACCATTCCCGCGCCCCTGTTTTTCCCCGATCAATGGCTGACGTCCATAAATCCGTTCTGCTCGGTTACTCGGCCGAGCAGATGTACGACCTTGTTACGCGCGTGGAGGACTATCCCAAGTTCCTGCCGTGGTGTGGCGGCGTGGAAGTATTCGAGCAGACCGAAACCCTGCTCGACGCGAAAATCCACATCCATTTCAAGGGCATCAAGCAGTATTTCCACACCCGCAACACGCAGGAGCGCCCGGTCCTCATCGACATGACGTTCGCCGACGGTCCCTTCAAGGCATTCCACGGTACCTGGCACTTCAGGCCGCTGCGGGAGGACGCCTGCAAGATCGAGTTCCACCTGCACTACGAATTCTCGAGCGTGATCCTGGAGAAGCTGATCGGCCCGGTGTTCAGCATGATCGCCAACACGTTCGTCGATGCGTTCGTCAAGCGGGCAGAGGTGGTCTATGGGAATAATTGAACCGAAGGCCGGGGAGACGACCATCAAGGCCTGGGTCTGCTTTGCGCGGCCCGGCGATGTATTCCTGAAGGAAGTCGAGGTTCCGGCCGGCACCACGCTGGCCGGCGCCATTGCCCGCTCCGGGCTAACCGACGCCGTGCCGGAGGTCGATCCAACCGTCATGCGCACCGGGGTCTTCGGCAAGCTGCGCCCGTTGGACACCGTGGTGCAGGCGGGCGACCGGATCGAGGTCTATCGGCCCCTGACGGCCGATCCGAAGACCGCGCGCCGCAAGCGGGTGCAGAAGACGCGCGAAGGCGGCGCGAGGGAAGGCCAGAAGTGGCTGCGCAGCGGCTGAGCGCTGCTTGACGTTACCCCGGACCCCGGAGGCCGGGGCGGCGGCGCTCAGGCGCAGTTCTTTTCCAGGGTCGCCCGGGTCCGCGACATTTCAGCCGCACGCTGGTCGGAGTCCATGTGCTGCAGCGTGCCGTCCGCCGAGGCCTTGCCGACCCGCATCCCGCCCTCCAGCCCCGCCGCGTAGGTGCGCAGTTCATTGCAGTAGCTGGCGCGCTCCATGTCCGTACGCTCCTTTTCGGCCGCTTTCGTGGCGGCCTGGAGGCGTTCCTCGCGGCGTTTCTCGAAGGCCTCCTCCGCAGTGGGAGCAGGCTTGCCGGGTGCGGCCCTGGCCGCTGTCGGTGCGGGACTCGCCGCAGGCCTGGCGGCGGCGTCCTGCCCGGTGTTCTCGGACTCGGCGACGCGGTAGTCGCCGGCCAGTCGGCCGGGCGCCTGGAGGACGCCGTGGATGGGCGGAGGCGGAGGCGTGTCGCTATAGACCATGCGACCGTTGGCGTCGCGCCATTGCCACGGGGCGACGGTTGACGCAACGTCGGCCGCGGCGGGACCGGCGGCAAGCAGACCGACAAGAAGCAGGGGCAGCGGCAGGGACAGCGCGGACGATCTTGTCATGGAATTGGGGCGTCTGAGGGCTGGCGGGCTCTGGCGCATGTGACCCGGGCGCCATCGCGTGCCAGTCTACTCAGACTTGTCGTCTGCGTGCAAGCGCACCGACCAGGCGACACCGACCATTAACAACACAATGGCGGCGATCTCGAGCGGGCGGGGCCAGCGGTGATCGAACACAAAGCCATACGCCAGCGCGAACAGCGTCTCGAATACGATCATCTGGCCCGATAGCGTGAGCGGCAGCACCCGGGATGCGATGTTCCACAGGTTGTTGCCAATCAGCGACGCTCCGAGCGCCACGCCGGCGTTGACCATCCAGAACCAGTGCCAGTCACGCCCGCTGCCGGGGGCGGTCAGCAGGTCCCCGGCCAGCAGCCAGCCAATGCCGCCAAGCACCACCGACACCAGTCCGGTCGACAAGCCATACAGCGCCGACCACTCGTTGCCGCTGTATTGCGGATTGCGCTGCAGGTAGCGCGCGTTGTCGACGGCATAGAGCGTCCACGAAATCAGCGCGCCGACGGCGCAGCCGACCCCGGCCAGCTTTTGCCAGACCGGCCGCACTGCCGCGCCGGATGCCGCGGCATGGGCGCCCGCGCTGCCGCCGAACAGGTCGATATTGATGCAGGCGATACCCGCTGCCACCACCAGCAGCGGCCACATGAGCCGCGACAACGGCACCGCGCCGTGATCGCGCCGGCCCATGATGGTGACCGAGATCGGCAGGATGCCGATGATCAGCGAGGTGGGGCCCACGCCCGCCAGTTGGACGCCGAAGGCCAGCAGCACGTAGTAGAGCAGGTTGCCGGTAAAGGCTTGCCGGAGCAGGGCGATGCAGTCGGCCCGCGTCAGCTTGCGGGCGATGCGCGCCATCAGGGGCAGCGCGGCGATAAACGCGACCAGGCCATAGGCGAGGTAGCGGCCGATGGCCAGTTCCCACGGCGAGAAGACCGGCAGCAACTTGGGGGCGATGAACACCATTCCCCAGAACGCGCCAGCCAGCAGGCCGCACAATACGCCGAGTCCCATTCCCTTATCCCGTGGCAGCGCCTCGCGGTATGCGGCGACCGCTTAAAAAGGCGGAGAGGATAGCAGAATTCGCCGCCGTGTCATTCACTGTGCGTCATGAAGGTCATCAGGAACAGCGCCATTCCTGTATAATCTGCTTTTGCGCCTAGAGGATTTGCTATGCGTCTTGTCCAGAAAGCACTCACATTCGATGACGTGCTGCTCGTCCCGGCCTACTCGGCCGTCCTGCCCCGGGATGTTTCCCTCCGCACCCGCCTGACCCGCTCGATCGACCTGAACGTTCCGCTCGTGTCCGCTGCCATGGATACCGTGACGGAAGCCCGCTTGGCGATTGCCATGGCACAGGCCGGCGGCATCGGTATCGTCCACAAGAACCTGAAGCCCGCCGATCAGGCCCGCGAAGTGGCGCGCGTGAAGCGCTACGAATCGGGCGTGCTGCGTGATCCGATCACCATTTCGCCGGACATGAAAATCCGCGATGTGATCGCGCTGTCGCAGCAGCATGGCATTTCGGGCTTCCCGGTCCTCGAAGGCAAGGCTGTCGTCGGCATCATCACCAACCGCGACCTGCGCTTCGAGGAAGAGCTCGACGCCCCGGTCCGCGCCAAGATGACGCCGCGCGAGAAGCTGGTGACCGTGCCGGAAGGCGCCGCGCTGGAAGATGCCAAGCGGCTGATGAACCGTCACCGCCTGGAGCGCGTGCTGGTGGTCAACACCGCCTTCGAACTGCGCGGCCTGATCACGGTGAAGGATATCCAGAAAGCCGTCGAGAACCCGCTCGCCTCGAAGGATGACCATGGCCAACTGCGCGTAGGCGCCGCGGTGGGCGTGGGTCCGGACAACGACGAGCGCGTCGAACTGCTGGTTAAGGCGGGTGTCGACGTGATTGTGGTGGATACGGCGCACGGCCACAGCCAGGGCGTGCTGGACCGCGTCCGCTGGGTCAAGCAGAACTTCCCGCAGGTGCAGGTGATCGGCGGCAACATCGCCACCGGCGCCGCCGCGCTGGCGCTGGTCGAGCATGGCGCCGACGGCGTCAAGGTCGGTATCGGCCCGGGCTCGATCTGCACGACGCGTATCGTAGCCGGCGTGGGTGTGCCCCAGGTTACCGCCGTGTCGAACGTGGCCGAGGCGCTGAAGGGCACCGGCGTGCCGCTGATCGCCGATGGCGGCATCCGCTATTCCGGTGACGTGGCCAAGGCGCTGGCAGCCGGCGCGCATACCGTGATGATGGGCGGCATGTTCTCGGGCACCGAGGAAGCGCCGGGCGAGGTGTTCCTGTTCCAGGGCCGTTCGTTCAAGAGCTACCGCGGCATGGGTTCGGTGGGCGCCATGAAGGATGGCGCGGCGGACCGCTACTTCCAGGAAGACAACACCGCCAACGTCGACAAGCTGGTTCCCGAAGGGATCGAAGGCCGCGTGGCCTACAAGGGCTCGGTGATGGCCATCATCCACCAGCTTTGCGGTGGCGTGCGCGCGTCGATGGGCTATTGCGGCAGCAGCAGCATCGCCAACTGGCACGAGACTGCAGAGTTCGTGCAGATCACGGCGGCGGGCATGCGCGAGTCGCACGTGCACGACGTGCAGATCACCAAGGAAGCGCCGAACTACCATATCGACTGATCGGCCGGCTGACCGGTTCAACAGCTGCGCATCGCGCCTGCGGGCGGGGTGGCAGCCACCGGCCAGCCCGCGAGGGCATCACGGCTTGCGGATGGCCGGCTCCCATCACAAGGAGCGTCCATGAAGGTATTGCTGCGAGCCGTGCTGTTTTTCGATGCGGTACTCGACCTGCTGCTCGGCCTGTTGCTGCTGGTCGCGCCCGTGAGTTCGCTCTATACGGCGCTGCAGATCCCGCAGCCGCAGCCGGCGCTGTTCGGCCAGTTGCTCGGCGTGGCCCTGATCGGGCTGGCCTGGCTGCTGTGGAAGGCCACGGTGAACGGACAGTTGACAGTCGCCGTTGCGCGCACCGTCGGGCACGTCAACCTCGCCAGCGCGGGGCTGGTCCTGGCCTGGATGCTGTTCTTCGACATGCAACTGCAGATGGCCGGCAAGATCTGGCTGGCAGGGCTGTCGGTGGTGCTGATCTTCTTCGCGTTGGTGCAGATTCCAGCGGCCAAGCGTGTACACCTGCGCGAGAAGCAGCAGCGAGAGCAGGAAGCCGAGGCCCGCAAGGGCCAAAAGAAACCATCCGGCGCAGCCAATGGGGCGCGTCAGACGAATGATCCAGATTACCGGCAGGAACCGGTCATCACGCCGCCGCCGGGCTATGGTCCCGGCACCGAGGTCGTGACCGAGCCCGCCCCGGAAGTAACGCCATCCGCCAATCATGCACGACAAAATCCTCATCCTTGATTTCGGCTCGCAGGTCACGCAGCTGATTGCCCGCCGCGTCCGCGAGGCGCACGTCTACTGCGAGATCCATCCGAACGATGTGTCCGACGACTTCGTGCGCGAGTACGCGCCGAAGGGCATCATCCTGTCGGGCAGCCACGCCAGCACCTACGAGGACCACCAGCTCCGCGCGCCTCAGGCCGTGTGGGACCTGGGCGTGCCCGTGCTGGGCATCTGCTACGGCATGCAGACCATGGCCGTGCAGCTGGGCGGCAGGGTCGACTGGAGCGACAGCCGCGAGTTCGGCTACGCCGAGGTGCGTGCCCACGGCCATACCGGACTGCTCAAGGACATCCAGGATTTCGCCACGCCGGAAGGCCACGGCATGCTCAAGGTCTGGATGAGCCACGGTGACAAGGTCACCGAGTTGCCCAAGGGCTTCAAGCTGATGGCGTCCACCCCGAGCTGCCCGATCGCCGGCATGGCCGACGAGGCGCGCGGCTACTATGGCGTGCAGTTCCACCCCGAGGTCACGCACACCGCCAAGGGCCGCGAGATGCTGGAGCGCTTCGTCCTCGCCATCTGCGGCGCGAAGGCCGACTGGGTCATGCGCGACCACATCGCCGAAGCCGTCGCAAAGATCCGCGAGCAGGTGGGCGATGAAGAGGTCATCCTGGGCCTGTCGGGCGGCGTGGACTCGTCCGTTGCCGCCGCGCTGATCCATCGCGCCATCGGCGACCAGCTGACCTGTGTCTTCGTCGACCACGGCCTGCTGCGCCTGGACGAGGGCAAGATGGTCATGGAAATGTTCGCAGGCCGCCTGCATGCCAAGGTCATCCACGTTGACGCCGCCGACCAGTTCCTCGGCCACCTGACCGGCGTGACCGACCCGGAGCAGAAACGCAAGATCATCGGCCGCGAATTCGTCGAGGTCTTCCAGGCCGAGGCGAAGAAGCTGACCAACGCCAAGTGGCTGGCGCAGGGCACGATTTACCCGGACGTGGTGGAATCGGGTGGCACGAAGACCAAGAAGGCCACCACCATCAAGAGCCACCACAACGTCGGTGGCCTGCCCGAGACGCTGGGCCTGAAGCTGCTGGAGCCGCTGCGCGACCTGTTCAAGGACGAAGTCCGCGAACTGGGCGTGGAACTGGGCCTGCCGCATGAGATGGTCTACCGTCACCCGTTCCCGGGGCCGGGCCTGGGCGTGCGTATTCTCGGCGAAGTCAAACGCGACTACGCCGACCTGCTGCGCCGTGCCGATGCGATCTTCATCGAGGAATTGCGCAACACCATCGCTACCGAGCAGGATGCTGCCGCCGGGCTGTGCGAGCCGTCGCAAGTGGGCAAGAGCTGGTATGACCTGACCAGCCAGGCCTTTGCCGTGTTCCTGCCGGTGAAGTCGGTGGGCGTGATGGGCGATGGCCGCACCTATGACTACGTCGTGGCGCTGCGTGCGGTGCAGACCACGGACTTCATGACGGCGCACTGGGCGCACCTGCCGTACTCGCTGCTGGGTCGGACGTCGAACCGGATCATCAATGAGGTTCGGGGGCTGAATCGGGTGGTGTATGACGTGTCGGGGAAACCGCCGGCTACAATTGAGTGGGAGTGATTTGAGGTCCTTCGGTAGCTGTCCTCGGCTATCGTGAATCTCCCGGAAACCCGCGCTACGGCGCGGGTTTCGTCTTTTTGGTGTTCGCCATCTGTTCCGAGACGAAGCTGGGCGGCAGCGCTTCTGCTTTATGCAGGGCTCGAGTCGTTCACAGACTCGGCATCGAGAATCGAACTCGCGAGCCGCGCGCGCAGCCCAGCATTTTCGGATTCCAACGCCTCCAGCCGCGCGTGCAGCGCTCGGGCCGCCTCCGCAACCTGCGCCTCAGTGAACCGCGGCGTAATGTGCTGCGAGCAGTTCCAGTCGAACGCTTCCAGCCGCAGCCGAATGATGCGTTCTGGCCGGCCCTTGTATCCGGGGTCGGTGACGCGCGCCGTCAGATCGGGATCAGCCTCCAGCGCGAGCACTTCCACACGGACGAACACCTTCAACCGGGCGCGGCGTGCATAGTCCATCAGGAACAGGCTGGCGCGATCATTCGCTGCCACGTTTCCCACGCTGAGGTACTGGCGGTTGCCGCGATAGTCGGCGAAGGCGAGGGTGCGGTCGTCCAGCACCTTGAGGAAGCCCTGCGGGCCCCCTCGGTGCTGGATATATGGCCAGCCGGTTTCGGACACCGTGGCGATGTAGAAGCTGTCCCGTTCGGCAATGAACGCGGTCTCGTGTTCGGTGAAGCGGTCGAAGGCGCGGCTGCCCTTGAAGTCGGACCACAGGCCATCGACGCCCATGGATTCCTGGACGGCGCGGACGCTGGGTGTGACGGCAATGTCGAGAAAGCCATAGGACATGACGGACCTCCTTTTTGGTGATGAATGAAGGATCGGTCTTTCCGAAGAAAAAGAGAATCCGCTACTATCGGGAATCTCTCTACCGAAAATCGGAAGGAAGAATGGACCGCCTGGAAGCCATGTCGATGCTGGTGACGGTCACGGAGCAGGGCAGCCTTTCCGCGGCCGGCCGAGCGTTGCAGGTGCCGCTCGCCACCCTGAGCCGCAAGATTACTGACCTCGAGACGCTGCTCGGCGCGCGGTTGCTGGTCCGCACCACCCGCAAGCTCACGCTGACGGACGCTGGCGTGGCCTACGTGGCGGCGGCGCGGCGCATCCTGGAGCAGGTCGACGACGCCGAGCGTGCCGCCGCCGGGGAATTTACGGTACCGAAGGGAGAACTTGTGGTAACCGCGCCGGTCATGTTCGGTCGGCTGCATGTCCTGCCAGTGGTGGCCGACTTCCTGGCGGAATATCCCGAGATCAATATCCGCCTGCTGCTGTCGGACCGTAACGTTGACCTGATCGACGACCGCGTCGACATGGCTGTCCGGATCGGCAGGCTGCCGGACAGTTCGATGGTGGCCACGCAGGTGGGCGTGATGCGGACGGTGACGTGCGCGAGCCCGGCGCTGCTTGCCGCGCATGGCGTGCCGCAAGATCCGGGCGACCTGCTCCGCTGGCCGTGTGTGACCGTGGATACGTCGGTGCTCTCGCCGACCTGGCGCTTCCGGGGCACAGCGGCAAGCGCGACGTCGGATATCGCCGTCTCGCCACGCCTGGCCGTGACCACGACGGAAGCCGCGGCACAGGCGGCGAACCTCGGCGTCGGCATCGCGCGACTGCTGCATTACCAGGTGGCGGAGGCGGTCGGGCGCGGCGCGTTGCGGATTGTCCTGGAGCGCTGGGAGCCGGAACCCTCGCCCGTCCATCTCGTCCACGCATCGCGCGGCCAGATGCCGCTCAAGATGCGCCGCTTCCTGGATTTTGCCGCCCCGCGGCTCAGGGAATCGATTGGGCGGCTGACTACCGGCTCGCAGGAAATTTCCCGCTGACGGAACCGCCTATAGTGAGTCGATGACCCGCTGATTCCGCACTGCACCATGCCAACCGACCTGATCCTTTTCGACATGGAAGGCGTCCTGTCCCACTACGACCGTGACGCGCGCACCGCCCGCCTGTCCGCGATCACCGGCCAGCCGCCCGAGCGCGTGCGGCATGCCATCTGGGATTCCGGGCTGGAAGCGCGGGCCGATAGCGGCGAGATCACCGACGATCAGTATCTGGACGAGTTGGGTGTGCTGCTGGGCCGTCGCGTCAGCCGGGCGGAATGGCTGGATTCCCGGCTGGCCTCGATCACGCCGAATGCCGAGGCGATCGGCCTCGCGGCGACGCTGGCGGAACGCTACAGGATTGCCGTGCTGACCAACAATTGCCGGCTGATGACCGATCACATCGCCATGCTGAACCCGCCGGTCGCGCAGGTGTTCGGGCGGGACGTCTATTCGTCGGCGTCGTTCGGGGCGGCGAAGCCGGCGGCCCAGTCCTATCTGCGGTGCCTGGCGCAACTCGGGATCGGCGCGGCGCAGACGCTCTTCATCGACGACTCGGCAGCCAACGTGACGGGCGCCATCGACGCCGGCCTCCAGGGTTACCGCTTTGTGAGTACCGAGGCACTGGCGGCGGAACTGGCGCGGCGGCAACTCATCTAGCTCCCGGGATCAACCGCCACCCAGCAGGTCACGCTCATCCAGCAGCGCGTAGGCGATTGCCGGCGTTTTTTCCATCGCCCGACGGATTGCCGCCGGAATGGCCTGCTTCGTCTTGCGACACAACCCCGCCTGTTCGCGTAGCTGGATGCCAATACCGCGCAGCGTGCGCACGCCGCGTTCGCTGGGGGCGATTTCGAGCACGATGCCCAACTGCTCGAACAAGCGCTGTTCCATGCGCCGCAGGTCGTCCAGGCTCTGCAGGTTTTCCAGGCGATCGAGCAGCCGCTTCTCTTCCTCCCGCGTCAGGCGCAGGATGCGCCAGTCGCCCTGGGGGTCGTCCAGCAGCGCCTCGCGCCCGCAGGAGCAGGCGCCCGGCGGACATTCCTTGCGGATGGGGAAAGGGGCGTTCATGGGGGGAGATGGCCGCGATGGATCAGCCGAATCTTAAATCAGGATCGCCCGAGCAAGATTCCGTGTTTCGCCTTATGCTGCGGCAGCGCGCCGGCCGGCATGGCGCCTGCGTGACCCACACATCCAACAAGGAGACCCCATGGCACTCTCGATGTACGAAGTCTCGGTTCCTCTCTTCATCCGCGCGCTGCGCAACCTGTCGGCCATCCTGGACAAGGGAGTGGCCCACGCCAAGGCGGAGGGCACCGATCCGGCCGAACTGATCCAGACGCGCCTGGTTGCCGACATGGAGCCGTTGTCCGCCCAGGTGCAGCGCGCCAGCGACGCCGCCAAGGGTTGCGTCGCCCGCCTGGCGGGTATCGAAGTGCCGTCGTTTCCCGACAATGAAACCACGTTCGCGGACCTGAAGGCGCGGATCGACAAGACCATCGCCTTTCTCCAGGAAGTCCGCCCCGAGCAGTTCGAGGGCAGCGAGACACGTACCGTCGAGCTGAAGCTGCGCGTGGGGCCGCTCACGTTCGATGGCAAGTCGTACCTGCTCGGCTTTGTGCTGCCGAACTTCTACTTCCACGTCACGACCGCGTACGACATCCTCCGCCACAAGGGCGTGCAGATCGGCAAGATGGACTACCTCGGCAAGCCCTGACGCCTACAGTCCAGCGCGCCCGTGCGGCGCGCCGAAATCCAGCGCCGGACCGGCCGGCACGATGCCGGTCGGGTTGATGGTGCGGTGGCTCTCGTAGTAATGGTGCTTGATGTGGTGGAGGTTCACCGTCGGCGCGATGCCGGGCATCTGGTAGACGTCGCGCACGAATCCTGACAGGTTGGGGTAGTCGGCAATCCGGCGCAGGTTGCACTTGAAATGACCGACGTAGACGGCGTCGAAGCGGACCAGTGTGGTGAACAGCCGGATGTCGGCCTCGGTGAAGGTGCTGCCCGTCAGGTAGCGGCGCGTGGCGAGGCGTTGCTCGAGCCAGTCGAGCGTGTCGAAGAGCGGGTAGACGGCCTCTTCGTAGGCCTGCTGCGTGGTGGCGAATCCGGACTTGTAGACGCCGTTGTTCAGCGTGTCGTAGACGCGGGCGTTGATGGCGTCGATCTCCTCGCGCAGCGGGGCGGGGTAGAAGTCGCCGGGCGTCGCGCCAAGGCCGTCGAAGGCCGCGTTGAACATGCGGATGATCTCGGACGATTCGTTGCTGACGATCGTCCCGCGCGCCTTGTCCCACAGGACCGGCACGGTGACGCGGCCGGTGTAGTGCGGGTCGGCCGCCGTATAGACCTCGTGGAGGTGGCTGGCGTGGTTGACCGTGTCGGGGATCACGCCGGGACCGTCGGCAAACGTCCAGCCCTCGCCCAGCATCAGCCAATGCACCGCCGACACGCCGATCATGTCTTCCAGCCCCTTCAGCGCCCGCACGATCAGTGTGCGGTGCGCCCACGGGCATGCCAGGCTGACATACAGGTGATAGCGCCCCGCCTCGGCGCGGAAGCCGCCCGTGCCGCTTGGGCCGGGCTCGCCGTCAGCGGTCACCCAGTTGCGGAAGGCGGCGTCCTTGCGGACGAAGCGGCCGCCGGTGGCGGCGGTGTCGTACCAGCGGTCCTGCCACTGGCCGTCGATCAGCAATCCCATGGTGTCTCTCCTGTCTGCGTGCCTCCATGGTGGGGCAAGCGGACCGCCGTGCCGTGCGCAAATTGCAAAGGATTCGTTCGAAGTCATTGAACGAGCGACCGAGCGACCGACTCGCCTGACGATCCCGGTCTCTCAGTCCCAGGCGGGAGCAAAGCCGGGGCTGGCCAGCCGCTCGCCCCGGTCCAACGCTGCGATGGACTGCATGTCGTCGTCCGACAGCCGCAGGTCGCGTGCGGCGAGGTTGCCGGCGAGGTTCTCCCGCTTCGTGGAGGACGGAATCACCGCATACCCTTGCTGCAGCAGCCACGCCAGCGCGACCTGCGCCGGCGACACGCCGTGCCGCTGCGCGATCCCTTGCAGCACGGGATCGTGCATCACCTTGCCGTAGGCGAGCGGCATGTAGGCGGTCACGTGGATGCCTTGCGAGCGCGTGAAGCCAGCCAGCTTGCGGTTTTGCAGGAATGGGTGGATCTCGATCTGCTGGGTCGCGATCTCCGCCGCGCCCACCGCATCGATGGCCTGCTTCAGGTGGGCGATGGGGAAGTTCGACACGCCGATCGCCTTCGTGAGCCCGGCAGCCTTCGCCTCGGCCAGCGCCGTCATGTATTCGGCGACCGGGACAGCATCACCCGGCGACGGCCAGTGGATCAGCGTCAGGTCTAGCTGATCGAACTTCAGCTTCGACAAGCTCGTCTCCAGGCTGGCGCGCAGCTTGTCGCGCGACAGGGCTTCGGTCCAGATCTTGGTCGTGACGAACAGTTCGCCGCGCGGCACGCCGCTGGCCGCGATAGCCTGGCCGACTTCGGCTTCGTTGTCGTAGATCTGCGCGGTGTCGACATGCCGGTAGCCGAGGTCGAGGCCGGTTGTCACGGAATCGATGACCTGCTGGCCCTTGAGTCGGAACGTGCCGAGGCCGATGGCGGGAATTTGCATGGGAAATCTCCGGAGAAGAAGGCGATATCAGTGCTGCATGGCGCTAGCGGGTACGCCGCCGGCGCGGGGATCGAAGCCGGCCGCGCGGTCCAGCCGGCCGCTCAGTTCCGTGAGTGCCAGGGCGACCAGCACCACCAGGGCGCCAATCCAGGGCGTATGCATCAGGCCGAGATGCGTGACGATCAGGCCGCCCGCCCACGCTGCGCCGGCAATGCCGAGATTGAACGCGGCGATGTTCAGGCCCGAGGCCACGTCGACGGCGTGCGGGGTATAGCGCTCGGCCTGCTTGACCACATAGACCTGCAGGCCCGGCACGTTGCCGAATGCCACGGCGCCCCACGCCAGCACGGTCGCCACTACCAGCCAGCGGTGCGGGGCCGTGAAGGTCAGCACGAAAAGGACGACTGCCAGCAGCAGGAAGACGATGCGCAGTGCCGGAATCGGGCCATGCCGGTCGGCGAGCTTGCCGCCCCAGATATTTCCGATCGCCACGGACACCCCGTACACCAGCATCACCAGCCCGACCGCGTTGGCGCTGAAGCCGGACACGTCCTGCAGGATAGGCGCCAGGAAGGTGAACGGGATGAATGTGCCGCCGTAGCCGATGGCCGTCTTGGCATACACCAGCAGGAGCCTGGGCTCGGCCAGCACCCTCGCCTGCTGCAACAGCGAGGCGGGCGGCGCGTGGCGGATCGACGACGGCACGAACAGCAGGCTGCCGACGAGCGCAATCACGCCGAGGCCCGACACGGCAAGAAACGTCTCGCGCCAGCCGAAATGCTGGCCGATGAACGTGCCGAGCGGCACACCCGTGACGAGCGCCACGGTCAGCCCGGTGAACATGATGGCGATGGCGCTGGCCGCCTTCTCTTTCGGCACGAGGCCGGTGGCGATGGTCGAACCGATCGAGAAGAAGACGCCGTGCGCCAGCCCGGTGAGCACGCGGGCGAGCACCAGCGATTCATAGCTGGGCGCCTTCCACGCCAGCAGGTTGCCGAGCGTAAAGAGCGCCATCAGCGCGACGAGCAGGGTCTTGCGCGGCAACCGGCCAGTCAGGGCGGTCAATACCGGCGCGCCGATGGCCACGCCCAGCGCATACAGGCTGACCAGCAGGCCCGCCGAGGGCAGGGTGATGCCAAGGTCGTTGGCGATGGTGGGAATCAGGCCGACGATCACGAACTCGGTCGTGCCGATGGCGAAGGCGCTGACGGTCAGCGCCAGCAGGGCGATGGGCATAGTGGGGGCTCCGTTGTCAGGAATCTCAGAACGACGGATCGGAGTTTGCCCGTTCGACTCTTGCAGAAAAACGCGGTGATCGGCAGAAGATATTTGACTACTATTCAAGAATGAAGCTGACCCTGGAAGAACTCGCCGCCTTTGTCACCGTGGTGGACAGCGGTTCCATCACCGCCGCCGCCGAGCACCTCGGACAAACCGTCTCGGGCGTCAGCCGGGCGCTGGGCCGTCTGGAGGAGAAGCTGGAAACAACGCTGCTGCGCCGGACGACGCGCCGCCTGGAGTTGACCGAGGAAGGCGCGGCGATGCTCGAACATGCGCGCAATATCCTCGCGGCAACGGACCAGGCCGAAGAACAGATGGCCTTGCGCCGCCAGCGCCCGGCCGGGCGACTCCGTGTGAATGCGGCATCGCCCTTCATGCTGCATGTGATCGTGCCGCTTGTCGGTGACTTCCGCGCACGATACCCGGAGATCGCGCTGGAACTGAACACCGACGACCAGGTCATCGACTTGCTGGAGCACCGCACGGACGTCGCCATCCGCATCGGCGCGTTGCGCGACTCTACGTTGCACGCGCGACCTCTGTGCCGCAGCCGTCTCCGGCTGCTGGCCAGTCCTGCCTATCTCAGGGAGCGCGGGGCGCCGCGTGATGTCGCCGACCTCGCGCAGCACGACCTGCTGGGCTTCAACCAGCCCGAATCGTTGAACCGCTGGCCACTGCGGGGTGACGACGGGGCCGAATTGCAGATCCGTCCGCAAATCCGCGTATCGAGTGGCGAGACGCTAAGGCACCTGGCCCTGGCCGCGCAGGGCGTCGTGTGCCTGTCGGATTTCATGACGGCAGAAGACCGCCGCCGCGGCGATCTGGTGGAAGTGCTGCCGGACCTGACGCTCGACGTCTGGCAGGCCATCAACGCGGTTTACTACCTGAACACCCAGCTATCGGCCCGTATCGCCGTCTTTCTCGATTTTCTCGCAGCCCGCATGCAGGCGGGGAGCGAAGCGCCTGCATATCAGCGAAAACCCTAATCGACTGGTATACTTCCAGTTTGCCCGGCAAACTTCCATCGCCGGCCGCATCCGCGCAAGACGCGACGAACGCTTCCCAATCTCCCGACTCCACGAAAGACCGGCCACCCGAGCCGGTGACCGACCGTTTACATGACCTACGCCGTCAAGGAAATCTTCTACACGCTGCAAGGCGAGGGCGCCAACGCCGGCCGCGCCGCCGTGTTCTGCCGTTTCGCCGGATGCAATCTCTGGACCGGCAGGGAAGAGGACCGCGCGAAGGCGATCTGCCAGTTCTGCGACACCGACTTCGTCGGCACGGACGGCACGCGCGGGGGCAAGTACCGCAGCGCGGAGGAACTGGCGGCGGTGGTCGCGTCGGAATGGCAGGGCGAAGGCGGCAAGCCGCTGGTGGTCTGCACGGGCGGCGAGCCGCTGCTGCAACTGGACAAGCCGCTGATCGATGCCCTCCACGCCAGGGGCTTCGAGATCGCCATCGAGACCAACGGGACCATCGCCGTGCCGGAAGGCGTGGACTGGGTCTGCGTCAGCCCGAAGATGGGCTCGGAACTGGTGGTGAAGGCGGGCGATGAGCTGAAAGTCGTGCTCCCGCAGGACGGACAGGACTTTGCCGCATACGAGCAACTGGATTTCAGGTATTTCCTCGTGCAGGCCATGGATGGCCCGCTCGTGCGGCAGAATACCGCCGCCGCGGTGGACTTCTGCCAGCGGCACCCGAAGTGGCGCCTGTCGCTGCAGACGCACAAGCTGCTCGGCATTCGCTGACAACCGCATGCCCAGCCGCGACAATGCACGGCATGCGCCTTGCCTTGTGTCCGACGTATTCATGTCCGACGTATCCATTCAAGCTGCCGTAGCCTTGCGGCGCCGGATCCCATGAGCAAACAAGTTTCGATTACCCGCCGGCTGGAGTTCGACGCCGGCCACCGCATCCCGAGCCATGGCGGCCAGTGCCGCAACATCCACGGCCACCGCTATCGCCTCGACCTGACGCTGTCGGGCGAAGTGCTGCACCGCGAAGGCGCGTCGGACGACGGCATGATCCTCGACTTCGGCGACATCAAGGCGCTCGCCAACGAGCATCTGGTGTCGAAGTGGGACCACGCCTTCCTGATCTCCGCGGGCGACACCGCGCTGCTGGAATTCCTGCGCACGATGGACAACCACAAGACCGTGGTGATCGACGCCATCCCCACGGTCGAGAACCTCGCACAGGTCGCCTTCGACATTCTCGCCCCGGTCTTCAAGGACTGCTTCGGCCACCACCTGCAGCTGACGCGGCTGGTGCTGTTCGAAACGCCGAATTGCTGGGCGGAAGTCATCGCCCCCATCGTCCTGCCGGCGCAGGATTGACGACGGAGCAGGCAACTCCCATGACCGCACCGGACCTCGTGCAAGCCTTTTCCGACGAAGCCGCCCGCGACCGCCATTACATGCAGGCCGCGCTGGACGAGGCCCGCCTGGCCGAGGCTGCCGGCGAGGTGCCGGTGGGCGCGGTGGTGGTCTGGAACGACCGGATCATCGCGCGCGGACACAACCTGCCGATCACCTCGGTCGATCCGTCCGCGCACGCCGAGATGCAGGCGCTGCGCGCCGCCGCACAGGTGCTCGGCAACTACCGCATGCCGGAGTGCGAGTTGTACGTGACGCTCGAACCCTGCGCCATGTGCAGCGGTGCCATCCTGCACGCGCGCATGCGCCACGTGGTGTTCGGTGCGACCGATCCCAAGACCGGCGCGGCCGGCAGCGTGGTCAACCTCTTCGCCGAGGCGCAGCTCAACCACCAGACCACCCTGACCGGCGGCGTGATGGCCGCCGAGTGCGGGCAGATGCTGAAGGACTTCTTCGGCGCCCGCCGCCGCGCGCAGAAAGCAGCACAGAAGGCAGCGCGGACGCAGGCCACCCCAGGCAACAACGAGAACGCGTGACAGGACCGTGACAGGACCATGAGCCAGCCGAAGCCGCATACCGAAGTCCACCTGATTGCCTCGTCGGGCTACCCGCACGATGTTGCCATCGCTGCGCGCGGCGTGGCCTGGCTCAAGCACCATGGCTACCACGTGGCCAACCCGGATGTGCTGGCCCGGCGCTATCTCCGCTTCGGCGGCACCGACGCGGAACGGCTGGCCGACCTCCACGCCATCGGCACGGGCCCGGACAACACGCTGACGCTGGCCGTCCGCGGCGGCTACGGCATCGCCCGCCTGCTGGAGCAGCTCGATTTCGGCCGGATTGCCGGGCAGGCGCGCGCCAGCGGCACGCCCATCGTCGGTCACAGCGACTTCACCGCCTTCCAGCTCGGCTACCTCGCCGTCACGGGCGGCGTGACGTTCGCCGGACCGATGCTGCTGGCTGACTTCGGGGCGGAGGAGGGCGTCGATCCCTTCATGTGGGAGCATTTCGAGGGCATCTTGCGCAACCCGTCGTACCGCCTCGAGGTGCAGGCCGTCCAGGAGAAGCCGTTCGGCGGGACCGTCGGCGGCACCCTTTGGGGTGGCAATCTCGCCATGCTGTGCAGCCTGCTGGGCACGCCGTTCATGCCGCGCATCGAGGGCGGCATCCTGTTCCTGGAGGACATCAACGAGCCCCCGTACCGGGTGGAGCGGATGCTGGTGCAGTTGAAGCAGGCCGGTGTGCTCGGGGCCCAGAAGGCCATCCTGCTGGGCGACTTCTCCAACTACCGGGTCACCGAGTACGACAACGGCTACGACCTGCCTTCGGTCATTTCCTACCTGCGCGAGCAGTTGCCGGTGCCGGTGCTGACCGGGCTGCCCTTCGGCCACTGCGCCCGCAAGCTGACGCTGCCGGTCGGCGGCCAGGCGGAGTTGACGGCACATGCCGGCGGCTTCACGTTGGCGTTGTCGGGCTATCCGACGCTGACGGCCCGTACCTGACCGGGCCGGATACCGGCGCCAAGCCGGTTTATGTAGCCCGCGGATGGTAAAATCGCGGGTTATTTCCTGAATTTTGCGGACGCCGCCTCCCGGCGCCCCGCCAGCCTGCGGCGCGAGCGCGCCGAGGCCTCATCGATACAAGGTCCCAGACGTGCTTTCTACCGCAAACATCACCATGCAGTTCGGCCCCAAGCCGTTGTTCGAGAATATCTCGGTCAAGTTCGGCGAGGGCAACCGCTACGGACTGATCGGCGCGAACGGCTGCGGCAAGTCCACCTTCATGAAGATCCTCGGCGGCGACCTCGAGTCGTCGGCCGGCAACGTGATGCTGGAGCCGGGCGTGCGCCTGGGCAAGCTGCGCCAGGACCAGTTCGCGTATGAAAGCATGCGCGTGCTCGACGTCGTCATGATGGGCCACACCGAGATGTGGAGTGCCGCGCAGGAGCGCGACGCGATCTACGCCAACCCGGAAGCCACCGACGACGACTACATGAAGGCCGCCGAACTGGAGGCCAAGTACGCCGAATACGACGGCTACACCGCCGAGGCGCGTGCCGGCGAACTGCTGCTTGGCGTGGGTATCCCGACCACGCAGCACCAGGGCACCATGAGCGACGTCGCCCCGGGCTGGAAGCTGCGCGTGCTGCTGGCTCAGGCGCTGTTCTCGAATCCGGACGTGCTGCTGCTCGACGAGCCGACCAACAACCTCGACATCAACACCATCCGCTGGCTGGAGACCGTGCTCAACGAGCGCAACTCCACCATGATCATCATTTCCCACGATCGCCACTTCCTGAACATGGTCTGCACCCACATGGCAGACATGGACTACGGCACGCTGAAGGTCTACCCGGGCAACTACGACGAATACATGGAAGCGTCGATGCAGGCCCGCGAGCGCCAGGTGGCCGCCAACGCGCGCGCCAAGGAGCGCATCAGCGAACTGCAGGACTTCGTGCGCCGCTTCTCGGCCAACAAGTCCAAGGCCCGCCAGGCCACCTCGCGCGCCAAGCAGATCGAGAAGATCAAGGTCGAGGACATCAAGCCGTCGTCGCGCCAGAACCCGTTCATCCGCTTCGAGTTCGAGAAGAAGCTGCACAACCTGGCGGTGGAAGTCCAGGGCATCACCAAGACCTACGACCGCAAGATCATCAACAACCTGTCGCTGGCGATCCAGGCCGGCGAGCGCGTGGCGATCATCGGCGAGAACGGCGCGGGCAAGTCCACGCTGCTGCGCAGCCTGCTGAATGGCGCCGTGCAGACCGGCGTGCAGCGCGGCGTCGAGGTGGACCGCGGCGAGGTCAAGTGGGCCGAGAACGCCAACGTGGGCTACATGCCGCAGGACACCTACGAGGAATTCCCCGCCGACCGCGACGTGATGGACTGGATGAGCCAGTGGACCCAGGCCGGCGACGACGAGACCTCGCTGCGCGGCACGCTCGGCCGCCTGCTGTTCTCGGCCGACGACATCAAGAAGAACGTCAAGGTGCTGTCCGGCGGCGAGAAAGGCCGCATGATCTGGGGCAAGCTGATGCTGGGCCGCCATAACGTGCTGGCGATGGACGAGCCGACCAACCACATGGACATGGAGTCGATCGAATCGCTGCAGGTCGCACTGGACAAGTATCCGGGCACGCTGATCTTCGTGTCGCATGACCGCGAATTCGTCTCGGGCCTGGCCACGCGCGTCATCGAAATCCGCACCGACGGCACGCTGACGGATTATCTCGGCACGTACGACGAATACCTGCAGTCGCAGGGGATCGACGGCTGAGCGTCAGCTACCGACGCAAGAAAACAGGGCTGCCTTCGGGCAGCCCTTTGTTTTTCCGCGGGATTTCCAGGCAATGACCTAGCCACCAGCCAGCGAGCGCAGGAGCGCCGGAACCTTGGCGCTGCTCGTGGCCTGTACCTTGGCGATGAGGCTGTGGTCGACCCGCTTCAGGCCGTAGGTCTGCGCGATATCCCGCTGGAGCTTGTGCCACAGGTGACTGGTCATCTCCGCGTCGGCCATGGCCCGGTGCGCTCGCCCGGCCTTCGGCAATCGCAGCATATCCACCAGCGTCGACAACCTGTGATTGTGGGCGTGCGGGTAGATACGCCTCGATACGAGCATCGTGCAGGCAAAAGACTGGCTGGCTGTCATCCCCAGGATCGAAAGCTCGGCCTGCCAGAACCTGCGGTCGAAGCCGGCATTGTGTGCCACCACCGGATGCGCGCCAACGAACTCGGCCGCTTCACGCATGACCCGGGATGCGGGCGGCGCCGATGCAACCATCTCGTTGGTGATCCCGGTCAGGTTCACGACCTGGGAGGGGATACGTCTTCCCGCGTTCATCAGGCTTTGATAGCGGTCGACGATCTGGCCGTCCTCACGCAATAGCGCGACAGCAATTTCGGTGGCCCGGTCGCCTTGAGCGGGCGACAGCCCCGTTGTTTCAAAATCCAGAACCGCAACGGTCTGCATGGTGTTCCCTATCGTTTGCAGGCTTCGATCTGTTCCTCGACAGATTCATTTGGATAGGGTCGCGCCGCACCTTTCCTCACCCTCCCGCCAACCAAAGGTGGGAAGTGTAACGGAAGTCGTTCAAGCTGGCCCCGATGCACAAGGCAGCAAGGCAGAGCACCAGTCCGGGCGGGCGTGGCCTCAGCCCGGGGGCGTCGACTCGCTGCCCTGCAGGCAATCGTCCAGCGAATCCATGATCTCGGCCGCCTGCATGTCGCCCCTGGCCTTGCGCAACGCCTGGTGAATGGGCTCGCGCAGGGCCAGCAGTTCATCCACCGTGCCGGCCTTCTCCACCTTCATCTGCATCAGGTAGCCCCGCAGCCCGAGATGGGCCCCGATGACATCCGTGTAGAAGTGGTAGATGCGCTGGTACTGGCCGGCTTCCGCCGATACCGGGGATGCCGGCGGTGGAGGTGGCGGCTCGCCTGCGGCTGGCGCGGTCTCCACGAGGGGTGCGGAAGTTGGCGCGGCAGTGGGCTCGGCCGTTGCCTCCGTCTCGATCAGTCCCATTTCCCGCAGCGCGTCGAACGCATCCGCGCCTACGCCCATACCGCTGACCTGCGCCAGCAGATCGCTCTGCCGGCGTTCCCCATTAATGACCAACAGCAGCGCGCGCAGTCTTGAATCGAGCTTGCGGGTGCGGGTGCGGATCTCGTCCAGGCCTGCTTCCGTCTTGTGAAAAACCGGGTCGACCATGTCTCGCTCCTTTGTTTTGTTCCGGCCGCTCGCCGTGCTGGAACGGCGCCGGAGACTGCGCGGCCGAATATCGCCGCCTCAGTTGCAGGGTTGCCGCACCGCACGAAAACGCGCGGGGCGATAACGCCTACAATGGGCAAGCAATATAAAAGTAACAAAAATTGCACTCGCCGATAGACCTATCTACAGACTGTGGCCATGCAACAACGAGACAAGCTATTTATCAACGGCAAGTGGGTGTCGCCCCACGGAACCGGCCTGATCGACGTCATCCACTCCGCGACCGAAGACGTCATGGGCCGCATCCCGGAAGGCCACGCGCGCGACGCGGAAGACGCCATCCAGGCTGCCCGGGCCGCCTTCGACGGCTGGGCCGCCACGCCGCCTGCCGTGCGCGCGGGCTATTTGCGCAAGATTTCGGACGGGCTGAAGGCGCGTACCGAGGAGCTGGCGCAGACCATCGCCGGGGAAGTGGGCATGCCGATCAAGCTGTCGCGCGCCATCCAGGTGGGCGGTCCGGTCTTCAACTGGGCCGAGAATGCGCGGCTGCTGGAAGAATTCGAATTCGAGGAGCACGTCGGCAACTCGCTGGTGGTGCGCGAGCCGGTGGGCGTGGTCGGCGCCATTACGCCGTGGAACTATCCGCTCAACCAGATCACGCTGAAGGTTGCGCCGGCACTGGCGGCCGGATGCACGGTGGTCCTGAAGCCGTCGGAAGTTGCGCCGCTGAATGCCTTCATTCTCGCCGAGGTGATCGAGGCCGCCGGCCTGCCGCCCGGCGTGTTCAACCTCGTGACGGGCTATGGCCCGGTGGTGGGCGAGGTGCTGGCGGCCCATCCGGAAGTGGACATGGTGTCGTTCACCGGCTCCACCCGCGCCGGCAAGCGCGTGGCCGAACTGGCCTCGCACACCGTCAAGCGCGTGGCGCTGGAACTGGGCGGCAAGTCCGCCTCGGTCGTGCTGGACGACGCCGACCTCGCTGCCGCCGTCAAGGGCACCATCAATGCCTGCTACCTGAATTCGGGGCAGACCTGCTCGGCCCACACCCGCATGCTGGTGCCGCGCGCCCGTTACGACGAGGTCAAGCAGATTGCCCGCGAGGCGGCCGAGCGCTTCACCGTCGGCGATCCGCTGCAGGAGACGACCCGGCTCGGGCCGCTGATTTCCGCTACGCAGCGCGAGCGCGTGACGGGCTATATCCGCCAGGGCCTGGAAGAGGGCGCCGAACTGGTGACCGGCGGCCCCGAGGCGCCGGAAGGGCTTGCGAAGGGCTTCTTCGTCAAGCCGACCGTGCTGGGGAACGTCGAGCCGCGGGCGACGGTGGCGCAGGAGGAGATCTTCGGCCCCGTGCTGTCGATCATCTGCTACGACACCGAGGAGGATGCCATCCGCATCGCCAACGACAGCATCTACGGCCTCGGTGGCGGCGTGTGGTCGGGCGACGAGGCGCGTGCCATTCGCGTGGCGCGTCGCATCCGCACGGGCCAGGTCGACATCAACGGCGGCCCGTTCAACATGCTGGCGCCGTTCGGCGGCTTCAAGCAGTCCGGTACCGGCCGGGAAGCCGGCAAGTACGGGCTGGAGGAATTCCTCGAGTACAAGTCGCTGCAGTTGAAGAAGTCGGCCGCCTGACGGGGTCGTATACTGGCAACGAGGAAATGCCCGACTGGTTCGGGCATTTTCTTTGCCGGTACTATCCGGCTTCCGCGCGGCAATCAAGGAGACGAGGATGCGTTGGTTCAAGGGGGTCGCGTGGGGCGTGGCCGGCTTGGTGGCGGCGCTGGCGGTCGGCGGCATCGGCAGCTATACGTGGTATCGCGATGCCTCGCAGCCGCAGGTGGCCGGCACGCTGGCACTGCCCGGGCTGCGCGAGCGCGTGACCATCGTGCGCGACCGCAATGCCGTGCCGCACATCCGCGCCGCCAGCGCGCTCGACGCGTACTACGCGCTCGGCTTCGTCCACGCGCAGGACCGCCTGTGGCAGATGCAGATGAACAAGCGCATCGTCTCCGGCCGCCTGGCCGAGATCCTCGGCCCGAGCGCGCTCAATACCGACAAGTTCCTCCGCACCCTCGGCGTGCGCCTCAATGCCGAGGCCATGTACGCGCAGAGCACGCCCGAGACCCGCGCCGCGCTGCAGGCCTATGCCGACGGCGTCAATGCGTGGATCGACAGCCGCAAGTCGCCGCTGCCGCCCGAATTCCAGATCCTGCGCATCCAGCCCGAGCACTGGGAGCCGGCCGACACGCTCGCCTGGCAGACCATGATGGCCTGGGACCTCGGCGGCAACTGGACGCAGGAGGTGTTGCGCATGAACCTGGCGCAGGTGCTTCCCGTGTCGCGCATCGCCGAACTGCTCGCCCCGTATCCGGGCGACCAGCCACTGCGCACGATGGACTACGGCGCCCTGTACCGCCACCTGACGCCGCTCGCCACCGCCATGGCGCAGGTCGAGAAGCAGGCCCCGCCGGGCTATGTGGAGGGGATGGGATCGAACAACTGGGTCGTCTCCGGCAAGCACACGCTGTCGGGCAAGCCGCTGCTCGCCAACGATCCGCACCTCGGCCTGCAGGCGCCCGCGCTCTGGTATTTCGCCCATCTGCAGGCGCCCGACCTCGACGTCAGCGGGGCCACGCTGCCCGGCGCGCCGATGGTCGTGCTGGGCCACAACGCGCGCATTGCCTGGGGCTTCACCAATACCGCGCCGGATGTGCAGGACCTCTATATCGAGCGGATCGAGCCGGGCCTGCCGGGCAAGTACCAGACGCCCGAGGGCTGGGCCGACTTCGAGACCCGCAACGAGGTCATCCACGTCAAGGGCGAGCCCGACGTGAAGCTGGCCGTTCGCACCACGCGCCACGGCCCGGTCATCTCCGACGTCGCCGAGCCCGTGAGCGCCGCCGTCACGCCGCTCGGTGCCCAGTACGTCATCGCCTTCCAGTGGACCGCGCTGCGCCCGGACGACCACACCCTGCAGGCCGGCCTGGAACTCAATCGCGCGCACGACTGGAACAGCTTTCTCGACGCCATGCGCGACTTCCACTCGCCGCAGCAGAACATCGTCTACGCCGACGTCGACGGCAATATCGGCTTCATCGCGCCGGGCCGCATCCCCGTCCGCCGCCCCGACAACGACCTCAGGGGCCTTGCGCCCGCGCCCGGCTGGGACGCGCGCTACGACTGGACCGGCTTCATCCCCTTCGACGACCTGCCGCGCGTGTACAACCCGCCGTCGGGCATCGTCGCCACCGCCAACCAGCGCATCGTCGGGCGCGAGTATCCGTATTTCCTGACGAGCGAATGGACGGTGCCGTACCGGTACGAGCGCATCCGTGCGCTGCTCGGCGCGACGCAGAAGCACACCCCGGACACCTTCGCCGCCATCCAGAAGGACGTGGTGTCGCTCGCCGTGCGCGACGCGCTGCCGCTGCTGCTCGACGCCCCCATCGCCAGCGACGAGAACCGCCCGGCCCGCGAGCGCGAACTGTTCGCCGCGCTGCGCAAGTGGGACGGCAACATGCTGCCCAACCGTGCCGAGCCCCTGGTGGTCACGGCGTGGCTGCGCGAACTGTCGCGCGTGCTTTTCCTCGACAAGGTCGGCGACGCGCAATTCAACCGCCTGTGGGAGCAGCGCAACGTCCAGCAGCCCATGCTGAATATCCTGCGCGACCCCGAGGGACTGGGCGCCTACTGGTGCAACAACACCCAGACGCCGTTCCCCGAGTCGTGCGACGACGCCATCGCCCAGGCCTGGCAACGCGCCATGGCCGACCTCGGGCAGCGCTACGGCAACGATCCGGGCGCGTGGCGCTGGGGCAACGCCCACACCGCGCGCTCGGAACACAAGCCCTTCGGCAAGGTGCCGTACCTCGCCGGCCTGTTCAACCTGCGCGTGCCGACGGGCGGCGATACCTACACGGTCAACGTCGGCCGCCACAACCTGCGCGACGAGGCCGCGCCGTTCGAGAGCACCCACGCGGCAAGCCTGCGGGCGATCTACGACCTGTCCGACCTCGACGCCTCGCGCTTCATGGACTCCACCGGCCAGTCGGGCAATCCGCTGTCGTCGCACTATGGCGACTGGACCGCCAGGTGGGCAGCGGTGGAATACATCACGATGGCCCAGCCGCGCCAGCGTGCGTTCGACACGCTGGTACTGGCGCCCGCGGGCGCCGCGAAATAGGCAGCAGGCGGGGTCAGGCGGCCACGGCCTGGTCCACCACCGCGCACAGGCCGTTGCGTACCGCCTCGGCCTGCCGCAGCACATTGGCGATGATCTGCGCAGCCGGCAGCACCTCGCGCACCAGCCCCTGCGACTGCCCGATCGGCGAGATGCCGTTCTCCAGGTCGCCGTGGTAGATCGCCTTCCGGCCCTGCACCCCGAAGGCGCCCCATTGCGCCTGCTGGTACAACTCGCCGGGGCGCGACAGCGCCATCTGCAGCAGTTTGCCGAGCGGTATATGCATGGCGCGTGCCGATTGCAGCGCGCCCACGCAGGCGGCCGGGAAGGAAAGCGGCCGGCGCGCCTGCCGGCGGGCGGCGGGACCGTCCATCACGCGGCAGGGGATGCCGTCGAAATTCACGCTGTAGAGGGTGTCGAACACGCTGTTGCGCACGGCGCTCGCCTTGATGTTGCCGTGCAGCGGACTTTCGGCCGAGGTGGCGAAGCGCGTGCCCATGGCGATGGCGTCGGCACCGAGCGCCAGCGCGGCAACGAGCCCGCGCCCGTCGGCAAAGCCGCCGGCGGCGATGACGGGCAGGCCGACCGCGTCGCGCAGGTAGGGCACCAGCGTCAGCGAGCCGATGGCCCCGGCATGCGCGGCCGCCTCATGGCCGGTGGCGATCAGCGCGTCGGCGCCGGCCTCGCGCGCCGCCTTGCCGTGCTTCTCGGTCGTCACCGTGTTGACTACCTTGCCGCCATACGCGTGCACCGCGTCGGCCAGCACCCGGCTGCGGCCCAGCGAGACGTTGACCACTGGCACGCGCTCCTCGAGCGCCACGCGGATATTGCCTTCGGCGTAAGGCGTGCGCAGCGTGATATTGATGCCAAATGGGCGTCCGGTCAGTTCCCGCACGCGCCGGATCGACGCGCGGGTCTGGTCGGGCGACAGCGGCGCGCTGGCGAGGATGCCCAGCCCGCCGGCCTCCGACACGGCGGCGATGAGTTCCGGCACGGCAACATGGCTCATGCCGGAGCAGACGATGGGATGGGTAATGCCGAACAACTCGGTGATGCGGGTCTTGAAGGGTGTCTCCATGGCGCTCTCGGTCGGCGTTCAGGCGGGGGCTCCCGCCGGGAATCCTCAGACTACGGCCGGGCGGAAAGTCATCACCCGCCCGCATCGGGGGGGCGTGGGGCAAATGCGGAGCGGTGAGCGCGCCGGTGCCGTTCGCTTACCATAGGTTCCTGCCAATCCATGGGTCCGAAACATGCAAGATCAGAATCACCTCGCGCCGGTCGCCATTCGCGCCGTCCTGACTGGCCGGTTGCAACCGCTGGGCCGCAAGGCTGTAGCGAGCGGCATGGCGAAGACGCCGGTGTCGGGCCCTTTACGGGTGACCACGCTCGGCCTGGCCGGTGACGAGCAGGGCGATTTGCGCGTCCACGGCGGGCCGGAGAAGGCCGTGCACCACTATCCGCTCGACCACTACGCCGCATGGCGCGAGACGCTGCCGTCCGAGGCCGCGCACGCGCTGCTGTCCGCGCCCGGCGCATTCGGCGAGAACCTGAGTACGCTGGGGCTGACCGAAGCCAACGTCTGCATCGGCGACCGCTTCCGGCTCGGCACCGCGCTGGTCGAGGTGTCGCAGGGCCGGCAGCCATGCTGGAAGCTCAACGAGCGCTTTGCCTGGGCGGGCATGTCGCGCGCCGTGCAGCAGAGCTTGCGCACGGGCTGGTACTACCGGGTGCTGGAGGAGGGCGAAGTCAGCGGCGGAGACGCGCTGGAACTGGCGGCGCGGCCATGCCCGGACTGGCCCCTGGCGCGGCTGCTGCATGTGTTGTACGTCGACCGGCTCAACCAGGATGCCCTGGCGCAGATGGCCGGGATCGAACCGCTCGCGGAAGGCTGGCGCAAGCTGGCGCGCCAGCGGCTGGCGAACCAAGCCGTCGAGGATATGGGCCGCCGCCTCGGCGACGCTTAGAGACCGTTTCAGAATGATTCTGGCGTCGTTGCGCGGCCTTATCGTGCCACTTGCACTGTCTGCGGCCGCGCGCCTAGCCAGAACCGCTTCGCTTCATTCTGAAACAGTCTCTTAGGCTTCAGCGCTGCCGGAAGCGCCGCGCCGTGCCCTCGTGCGTGATGCGCTCCCAGACGGCCTGCTTCTCCTCGTCGGAGAAGAACACCCAGTTGCTGACCTCCGCGGCCGTGCGGCCGCAACCCTGGCAGATCTCGTCGAACAGGGTCGAGCAGATGCCGATGCAGGGGCTGTCGGGGCGGTCGGTGAGGGAATCGTTGGATGACATCGAAACGGCGGGAGCGCGGGGTGACGCGAGGCGGATGAAACAGGGCCGCACATTATACGGCGCCGCGGCGGGTCGTCCGGTGACGGGTAGCCGACATCCAGGCGGTGCTTCCGGGCCTCTCTTTACTTCCGAGGTTATTGCCCGAAGCCACCGTGTCGGCCAGACTGCTCCCAGGCACACCACGACGACAGGAGACCTCATGCACCAGGCCGCAGTCGATCCCCGTATCCGCAAGCTGGTCGAGCAAGTCCTCATGCAATCCCCGGTCGCCCGCACGCTCGGCATTCGCCTCGACGTGCTGGAGCGCGACCACGTTGAACTGCTGCTGCCGTTCAGCCCGGGCAATATCACCGTCGGCGAGATGGTCCACGGCGGCGTGATCGCCACGCTGCTCGACGTGGCGGGCGCTGCGGCCTCCGCATCGGCGGCGGATGCCGACACGATGAAGGGCGGTGCCACCGGCAACCTGTCTATCCAGTACCTCGCGCCCGCCAACGGCGTGACGCTGCGCGCGGTGGCCGACGTGGTCAAGCGCGGCAAGCGGCAGGTGGTGTGCGATGTGTCGGCCTACGCGGAGCGCCCCGAAGAGGGCGTGCTGGTCGCCAAGGCGCTGATGAGCTGGACGATTCTCTGACGCCGCAGTTTCCCGCGGCCCGATCAGCAAGCCCCACAAGCAAAAAAACCCTCTTCCGGATCACGGAAGAGGGCGAGAGGCGTATCCGACCGGAAAGTCGATACGCGGACCGATCGTTGAATCTGTCTATCTGTCTGTCAGGCGGTGCCGGCGGGAATCAGAAGGAATCGCCGGGCACGCGCACCCAGCCTTCCATCAGCACCCGCGCGCTGCGGCTCATGATGGCTTTCTTCACCGCCCATTCGCCGTCCACCAGCGAGGCTTCCGCGCCCACGCGCAGCGTGCCGGACGGATGCCCGAAGCGCACCGCGTTGCGCTCGCCGCCGCCGGCCGCGAGGTTGACCAGCGTGCCGGGGATGGCCGCAGCCGTGCCGATGGCCACGGCTGCCGTGCCCATCATCGCGTGGTGCAGCTTGCCCATCGACAGCGCGCGCACCAGCAGGTCGACGTCGCCGGCATTGACCGGCTTGCCGCTCGACGCGGTGTAGTCCTTCGGCTTCGACACGAACGCCACCTTCGGCGTGTGCTGGCGCTTCTTGGCCTCGTCCACGTCCTTGATCAGGCCCATGCGCAGGGCGCCGTAGGCACGGATGGTCTCGAAGCGGGTCAGGGCCGCCGGGTCGCCGTTGATGGCTTCCTGCAGCTCGGTGCCGGTGTAGCCGATCTCCTCGGCGTTCAGGAAGATCGTCGGGATGCCGGCGTTGATCATCGTCGCCTTGAAGGTGCCGACGCCCGGCACTTCGAGGTCGTCGACCAGCTTGCCGGTCGGGAACATCGCGCCGCCGCCATCGCCTTCGCCTTCATCGGCGGGGTCGAGGAATTCGAGCTGGACTTCGGCGGCCGGGAAGGTCACGCCGTCGAGTTCGAAGTCGCCGGTCTCCTGCACCTGCCCGTTGGTGACGGGCACGTGGGCGACGATGGTCTTGCCGATATTGGCTTGCCAGATGCGCACGGTGCAGACGCCGTCCTGCGGCACGCGGGACGGATCGACCAGCCCGCCGCTGATGGCGAACGGACCGACCGCGGCCGACAGGTTGCCGCAGTTGCCGCTCCAGTCGACGAAGGCGCTGTCGATGGAGACCTGGCCGAACAGGTAGTCGACGTCGTGGCCGGGCTGGCTGCTCTTCGACACGATCACCGTCTTCGAGGTGCTCGACGTGGCGGCGCCCATGCCGTCGATCTGCTTGCCGTACGGGTCGGGGCTGCCGATCACGCGCATCAGGAGCGCATCACGCGCCTTGCCGGGGACCTGCGCCGACTCGGGCAGGTCCTGCAGGCGGAAGAACACGCCCTTGCTGGTGCCGCCACGCAGGTAGGTGGCGGGGATTTTGATCTGGGGTACGTGGGCCATGAATATGTCCTGAAGATGGTGTTCTCCCCTCTCCCAGAGGGAGAGGGGAGTAACAACTCAAGCCGCTGCCTTGTTCGATTCCAGGAAGTCCTGCGCAAACCGCTGCAGCACCCCACCGGCTTCGTAGATCGACACTTCCTCGTCGCTGTCCAGACGGCAGGTGACCGGCACTTCCACGCGCTCGCCATTGCGGCGGTTGATCACCAGCGTCAGGTCCGCGCGCGGACGGCGCTCGCCGATCACGTCGTAGGTCTCGGTGCCGTCCAGCGCCAGCGTCAGGCGATTCGTGCCCGCCTTGAACTCCAGCGGCAGCACGCCCATGCCGATCAGGTTGGTGCGGTGGATGCGCTCGAAGCCTTCGGCCACGATCACTTCCACGCCCGCCAGACGCACGCCCTTGGCCGCCCAGTCACGCGACGAACCCTGGCCGTAGTCGGCGCCAGCCACGATGATCAGCGGCTGCTTGCGCTCCATGTAGGTCTCGATGGCTTCCCACATGCGCGTGACCTTGCCTTCCGGCTCGATCCGCGTCAGCGAACCCTTCTTGACCTCGCCATTCACCACGGCCATCTCGTTGATGAGCGTCGGGTTGGCGAAGGTGGCGCGCTGCGCCGTCAGGTGGTCGCCGCGGTGGGTCGCGTAGGAGTTGAAGTCCTCCTCCGGCAGGCCCATCTTGTGCAGGTACTCGCCGGCCGCGCTGTTCATCATGATGGCGTTCGACGGCGACAGGTGGTCCGTGGTGATGTTGTCACCCAGCACCGCCAGCGGACGCAGGCCCTGCAGCGTGCGCTCGCCGGCCAGCGCGCCTTCCCAGTACGGCGGACGGCGGATGTAGGTGCTCTGGGCGCGCCAGTCGTACAGCGGGCTGATCTGCTCGCCGGTGGCTTGCGTCAGCGTGAACATCGGGTCGTAGACCTTGCGGAACTGCTCGGGCTTCACGGCCTTGGCGACGAGCGCGTCGATTTCCTCGTCGCTCGGCCAGATGTCCTTCAGGTAGACCGGCTTGCCGTCCTTGTCCGTCCCCAGCGAATCCTTCTCGATGTCGAAGCGGATCGTGCCGGCGATGGCGTAGGCGACCACCAGCGGCGGCGAGGCCAGGAAGGCCTGCTTGGCGTACGGGTGGATGCGGCCGTCGAAGTTGCGGTTGCCCGACAGCACGGCGGTGGCGTACAGGTCGCGGTCGATGATCTCCTGCTGGATCTTCGGATCGAGCGCGCCCGACATGCCGTTGCAGGTCGTGCAGGCGAAGGCCACGATGCCGAAGCCCAGTTCCTGCAGGTCGGGCAGCAGGTTCGCTTCTTCCAGGTACAGCTCGACGGTCTTCGATCCCGGCGCGAGCGACGACTTCACCCACGGCTTGCGGGTCAGGCCGCGCGCGTTGGCGTTGCGCGCCAGCAGGCCGGCAGCGATCACGTTGCGCGGGTTGCTGGTGTTGGTGCAGCTCGTGATAGCGGCGATGATGACCGCGCCGTCGGGCATCTGGCCCGGGACTTCTTCCCACGCGCCGGCGATGCCGCGCTCGGCCAGCGCCGAAGTCGGCAGGCGGCGGTGCGGATTCGACGGGCCGGCCATGTTGCGGCCGACGCTCGACAGGTCGAAGCGCAGCACGCGCTCGTACTCGGCATTGGCGAGGCTGTCGGCCCACAGGCCGGCGGTCTTCGCATACGTCTCGACCAGCTTGACCTGCTCGTCCTCGCGGCCGGTCAGGCGCAGGTAGTCAATGGTCTGCTGGTCGATGAAGAACATGGCGGCGGTGGCGCCGTATTCGGGGGCCATGTTCGAGATCGTGGCGCGGTCGCCCAGCGTCAGGCTGGAGGCGCCTTCGCCGCGGAATTCGAGGTACGCGCCGACGACCTTTTCCTTGCGCAGGAATTCGGTCAGGGCCAGCACGATGTCGGTGGCGGTGATGCCGGGCTGGCGCTTGCCGGTCAGCTCCACGCCGACGATGTCAGGCAGGCGCATCCACGAGGCGCGGCCGAGCATGACGTTCTCGGCTTCCAGGCCGCCCACGCCGATGGCGATCACGCCCAGCGCGTCGACGTGCGGAGTGTGGCTGTCGGTGCCGACGCAGGTGTCGGGGTAGGCAATGCCGTCGCCGGCATGGATCACGGGCGACATCTTCTCCAGATTGATCTGGTGCATGATGCCGTTGCCCGGCGGGATCACGTCGACGTTCTTGAACGCCTTCTTGGTCCAGTTGATGAAGTCGAAACGGTCTTCGTTGCGACGATCCTCGATGGCGCGGTTCTTGGCGAACGCATCCGGATCGAAGCCGCCGCACTCGACGGCCAGCGAGTGGTCGACGATCAGCTGCACCGGCACCACGGGGTTGACCTTGGCGGGGTCGCCGCCCTGGTCGGCGATGGCGTCGCGCAGGCCGGCGAGGTCGACCAGCGCGGTCTGGCCGAGGATGTCATGGCACACCACACGGGCCGGGAACCAGGGGAAATCGAGGTCGCGCTTGCGTTCGATCAGCTGCTTGAGCGAGTCGGTGAGCGTGGCCGGGTCGCAGCGGCGCACGAGATTCTCGGCCAGCACGCGCGACGTGTAGGGCAGCTTGTCATAGGCGCCAGGCTGGATGGCCTCAACCGCGGCGCGCGCGTCGAAGTAATCCAGCGTGGTGCCCGGCAGGGGTTTACGGTTTGCAGTGTTCATGACGTGGGGTAAGTCTGTGTAATTCGTGGCGGTTTTCTCCCCTCTCCCGCGAGCGGGAGAGGGGCGGGGGAGAGGGCCGGACTGCCTCGATGCGAATGCGCGGGACCGACCGCCTTTCCCTCTCCCCCAGCCCCTCTCCCACAAGTGGGAGAGGGGAGTACTACCCTCAACGCTTTTCGATCGGCACGAACTTCAGATTGTCCGGACCCGTGTAGTTGGCGCTCGGGCGGATGATCTTGTTGTCGATGCGCTGCTCGATGATGTGGGCAGCCCAGCCCGACGTACGGGCGATCACGAACAGCGGCGTGAACATCGCGGTCGGCACGCCCATCATGTGGTAGCTGACGGCGCTGAACCAGTCGAGGTTCGGGAACATCTTCTTGATGTCCCACATCACCGTTTCCAGG
>Ga0160472_100377_pt1 | contig 38041 bp, 36 predicted proteins | sample HID1973M_E11MG_FD_108267 | JGI IMG/M metagenome (GOLD analysis project Ga0160472, IMG submission 108267) | Enriched mosquito-associated microbial communities from UW Madison campus, WI, USA - HID1973M_E11 MG | ecosystem: Host-associated > Arthropoda: Insects > Digestive system > Unclassified ... | reverse complement strand
GATTGCGGCGACTCGGTTTCTGTTGTGTTGCAGGAGACGCCATCGCTGGCAAGCCAGCTCCTACAAAATGAGCGTTCGCTTCGACATCTTCAAAAATGCACAAATTTGTAGGAGCCGGCTTGCCGGCGATTGCGACGACTCGGTTTCTGTTGTGTTGCAGGAGACGCCATCGCTGGCAAGCCAGCTCCTACAAAATGAGCGTTCGCTTCGACATCTTCAAAAATGCACAAATTTGCAGGAGCCGGCTTGCTGGCGATTGCGGCGACTCGGTTTCTGTTGTGTTGCAGGAGACGCCATCGCTGGCAAGCCAGCTCCTACAGACTCAGCATTACTTCGCTTTAACCCCTTCAAAAGTCACGTACAGCTCAACTGCGTCAGACGATGGGCCCAGGTCTTTCTGTTTGCCGAAATCGGAACGCTTGATGCTGGTAGTGCCCTCGAAGCCGGCACGGTAGCCACCCCATGGATCCTTGCCTTCACCCAGGAAAGTCGCCTTGACCACAACCGGCTTGGTCACGCCCAGGATGGTCAGGTCGCCGGTCACGTCAGCAGTGTCCTTGCCAGCGGCGTTCTTGCCGGTGGATTTGACGCTGGTGGACACGAACGTGGCCTTGCTGCCGTTCAGGAAGTCTTTGCTGGAGATGTGTTTGTCACGCTCGGCGTTATTGGTGAACACGCTGGCGGTATTGACGTTGAACTCGATCTTGCTGTCTTCAGGCTTGGCAGCGTCGAAGCTGAACTTGCCGTCGATGTCCTTGAAGGTACCGGTGATGTAGCTGTAGCCCAGGTGGCTGATCTTGAAGTCAACGAAGGCGTGCTGACCTTCCTTGTCGACCACGTAGTCAGCGGCCATTACGTGACCGGCGGACAACAGGGCCGAACCGATAGCCAGAGCGGCGAGAGTCTTTTTCAACATGCTTTGTTTTCCTTGGGAGTCGAGGTTGAACTTCAGGCTTTGCGACCCAGCATGCGCTTGAGGGTCACATCACGGTCGATAAAGTGGTGCTTCAAGGCTGCCAACGCATGGAGGCCGGAAAAAATCACCAGCGCCCACGCCAGCCAGAGGTGAATCACGCCTGCGGTATCGGCCTGGTCCGGCAGCCCGGAAACCAGTGCAGGCACTTCAAACCAGTCAAACACCGGAATCCCGACACCCTCTGCGGTGGAAATCAGGTAACCGGCAATCATCACAGCGAACAGACAGAGATACAGAAAACCATGGCCGAACCTGGCGCCCAGGCGCGTCATGCGGCTGTAGCTGGTCAGGGTCGGTGGCGGCGGGCTGACGAAGCGCCACAGCACCCGCAGCAACATGACGCCCAGCAGGATCAGGCCAATGCTCTTGTGCAGATCCGGCCCGGCCTTGCGCCAGGTGTCGTAGTAGTCGAGATCGACCATCCACAGACCCAGGCCGAACAGACCGAACACAGCCAGTGCCACGCCCCAGTGCAGGAGGATGCTGACCCAGCCATAGCGGGCGGTAGAGTTACGTAGCTGCATTGCCGAGATCCCTGTAAGTACTGGCCCAAGACTATCGAGTTATCTATCGAATTAAAGCCGAAAATTTCGCTTTGAAATATCGAGAAATACGATCAAGAGTCTGAAATGGGTGAGTTAAGGAAAGATTAAAGGCCAGATTGTGAGAACAAGTGTGTCCAATTAAAGAACACTTTCCCCAAAAGTTTTATTCGCTGCCTGCCCCGGTTTTCTTCAGGCATAAAAAAACGCGGCATTTCTGCCGCGTTTCTTGATTGCCGCGCTCGTTACGCCTTGGCGTCCGTCGCAGGTTTGGCCGCCGACTTCTTCGCCGTCTCGTCTTTTTTCACCGGAGCCTTGGCCGCCGGCGCTTTTTTCGCCTCGGGCTTGGCTGCTGGCTTGGCTGCTGGCTTGGCTGCCGGTTTGGCCGGTGCCTTGGCTGGTGCCTTCTTCGCCGGCTCGGTTTTCACCGGAGCTGCAGGCTTCGGTGGTTCAACCGGGGCCGGTGCGGCAGCCGGGGCAGGTGCCGGCGCTGGCGGTGCTACCGGCTCAGGCGCCTTGACCGGCTCTGGCTTCTTCTCGTCGTCCGAGCCGCCAAACAGGTTGCTGAAGAAGTTGCCCTTCTTCGCCGCCACTGCGCCTGCCGCTGCTGCGGTGGCGGCTGTCGCGGCTTTTGCCGGCTCAAACGACTTGCCTGCGGCCAGGTCTTCAACCTGGCTGGCAGCGCGCTGGCCGGTGCGCAGGGCGCCTTCCAGGGTGCCTGGATACAGGGAGTCGGTGTGCTCGCCGGCAAAGGCTACGCGCTGGATCGGACGTTCCCACAGGCGCCAGAACTTGCTGATCTGGCCAGGACCGAAGGCCAGGTAGGCGCCGCCCATCGAAGGGTCGGTGCTGTAGCGGCGGATTTCATAACCGGTGAACGAGCCGCGGGCCTGTGGATAAAACGCGTGCAGGCGAATCAGCACCTGGTCGACCATCTGCTTGTCGCCGAACGCCTGCATTACCCGCGCATTGTCGCCGGACAAGTTGATCACCACGTTGGCGCCGCCCTTCAGGGCCGGCTCGACCCACAGCATACCCAGACCGGCGTTGCTGTAGATTTCGCCGGACATGCGCGCTTTCGGCTCCCACACCGGCGTCTTGAACTTCAGCATGATCTGGTCGCGCCAGCCGTAGTTGGTGCCCTTGATCGCGGCCAGGTGCTGGGCGTCGAGCACCGGGGTCATCTGGATCTTGTTCAGGGCGCGCAGCGGCACCGCCAGGACCACGTAGTCCGCCTGGTAGCCGACGCTGCCGACCTTGACGGTCACGCCGTCCTTGTCCTGGCTGATCGCCGAGACGGGCGAGTTGGTCTTGATGGTTTTCAGCTCTTTGACGAAGGCCTGGGCCAGTACCGGGCTGCCGCCGACCAGGCGCGAAGCACGCAGGTCACGGTCGGAGACGCCACGATAAACGCGGCTCTGCTGCGCGTAGTACAGCAGCGAGATACGCGAAGGTTCGTCATAGCGGGTACGAATCTGCTGGTTGATCAGTTGGCGGGCGGTCGCTGGCAGGCTCAGGCGATCCAGCCAGTTGGACACGTTGATCTGGTCCAGCGACTGCAGGGTGTTATTGGCCAAGGGGTTCTGCGGGTCGTCAATCGACCGCGCCAGATCATCCAGGGTCTTCTCGTAGCGTTTGAGCGCCTCGGCGGTGGCCGGCTGCTTGGTGGTCAGGTCGGCGGCGGAATAGTACTCGCCATCGATCAGGTAGCTCGGCGTGCGCACGAATTCAGGCGCCGGCGTGGTGCTCAGCTTGAAGGTCGAGACGTACTGGTTCAACACCGGCTGGGCCTTGTCGTTGCCGATCCACTCGCTGGTGGCCATGCCGGAACGGCCGCCCGGGCTCGTCTTGGCTTCCAGCAGGGTGACCTGCCAGCCTTTTTTCTGCAGTTCATAAGCGGCGGTAAGGCCGGAGACCCCGCCGCCGATCACGATTGCGGTTTTATCCTTGGCCAGCGCAGACACGCTGAACAACCCCAACATCACCAGCGCACAGGCGCGCAGCCATCCGACAGACATTCAGCGAACTCCGGAAAAACACAAAAAAGGCAGTTATTGCGGGTCAGGCGACCCAAGGAATCGCGAAGAATACGTCAGCCATCAAAAGGCCGCCAGCCACGTCTATCGCCCCATACAAAGTAGCTCAATTGACACAATGGGTTGTCCCCACGCGATGCATTGCATAGGCTTGCGCGATTGTTTGTCCGCGTGTGTCTCGGACTGCCTCCAGGAGACTGAAAATGGGCCTGAATAATCAATGGATGCAACGCGATCTCGCCGTGTTGTGGCATCCCTGCACCCAGATGAAAGATCACGAGCAACTGCCGCTGATCCCGATCAAGCGCGGTGAAGGCGTCTGGCTGGAGGACTTCGAAGGCAAGCGCTACCTGGATGCGGTCAGTTCCTGGTGGGTCAACGTATTTGGCCACGCCAATCCGCGGATCAACCAGCGCATCAAGGACCAGGTCGACCAACTGGAACACGTGATCCTGGCCGGCTTCAGCCATCAACCGGTAATCGAGCTGTCCGAGCGCCTGGTGAAGATGACCCCGGAGGGCCTGACCCGATGCTTCTATGCCGATAACGGTTCGTCCTGCATCGAAGTCGCGCTGAAAATGAGTTTTCACTACTGGCTCAACCGCGGCCAATCGAACAAGAAGCGCTTCGTCACCCTGACCAATAGCTACCACGGCGAAACCATGGCGGCGATGTCGGTCGGCGACGTGCCGCTGTTTACCGAAACCTATAAAGCGTTGCTGATGGACACCATCAAGGTGCCGAGCCCGGATTGCTACCTGCGTCCCGAGGGCGTGAGCTGGGAAGCACACTCGCGCACAATGTTTGCTGCGATGGAGCAGGCCCTGGCGGAGAACCACGACAGCGTCGCGGCGGTGATCGTCGAGCCGTTGATCCAGGGCGCCGGCGGCATGCGCATGTACCACCCGGTGTACCTCAAGCTGCTGCGCGAAGCCTGCGACCGCTATGGCGTACACCTGATCCATGACGAAATCGCCGTGGGCTTCGGCCGCACCGGGACGATGTTCGCCTGCGAACAGGCGGGCATCCGCCCGGACTTCCTTTGCCTGTCCAAGGCCCTGACCGGCGGTTACCTGCCATTGGCGGCGTGCATCACCACCGACGAGGTGTACAGCGCGTTCTACGACGACTACCCGACCCTGCGCGCCTTCCTGCACTCTCACAGCTACACCGGCAACCCGCTGGCCTGCGCCGCGGCCCTGGCGACCCTGGATATTTTCGAAGAAGACAACGTCATCGAGAATAACAAGGCCCTGGCGCAACGCATGACCACCTCCACCGCACACCTGGCCGATCACCCGAACGTGTCGGAAGTGCGCCAGACCGGCATGGTGCTGGCCATCGAGATGGTCAAGGACAAGGCCAGCAAGGAAGCCTACCCGTGGCAGGAGCGCCGCGGCCTGAAGGTGTTCCAGCATGCCCTGGAGCGCGGGGCGCTGCTGCGGCCGTTGGGCAGCGTGGTGTATTTTCTGCCACCCTATGTCATCACCCCGGAGCAGATCGACTTCCTCGCCGAAGTGGCCAGCGAAGGCATCGACATTGCGACCCGCGACAGTGTGAGTGTCGCGGTGCCGAAGGATTTCCATCCGGGGTTCCGTGATCCGGGTTGAGAGTCTGATGCAAACTCCTGTGGCGAGGGAGCTTGCTCCCGCTGGGCGGTGAAGCGGCCCCAAAGGGCAGCCGTATTCTGTCAACTAAACCACGCCAGCTGTTTTACGACTGCTTCGCAGCCGGGCGGGAGCAAGCTCCCTCGCCACGAATGCGACTCCGATCCAATTTCTTGAGATTCATCATGAGACTGTCCCGCTTCTTCATCGACGCCCCCCTGAGCCTCGGCCAGCACGAATTGCCCGAAGCCCAGGCCCACTACATCAGTCGCGTGCTGCGCATGGCCGACGGCGATGCGTTGCAGTTGTTCGACGGTTCGGGCCAGGAGTTTCGCGCCACGCTGGTCGAGGTCGGCAAGAAACGCGTGGTGGTGCAGATCGACGAAAGCTTTGCCGGCCAGGTCGAATCGCCATTGCAGATCCACCTCGGTCAGGGCCTGTCCCGGGGCGAACGCATGGACTGGGCAATTCAGAAAGCCACTGAACTGGGCGTCAGCGAAATCACGCCGATTTTTACCGAGCGCTGTGAAGTCCGACTCAAGGACGAACGCGCCGATAAACGCCTGCTGCACTGGCGTCAGGTGGCGATCAGTGCCTGCGAGCAGTGTGGGCGTTCACGGGTGCCGGTGATTCATCCGCCGCTGTTGCTGGCTGACTGGTTGAAGCAGACGCAGGCTGAGTTGAAGCTGGTTCTGCACCCGGTGGCTGAGCCATTGGTGAGCCATGCCAAGCCTGCAACGCTGGCGTTTTTGATTGGGCCGGAGGGTGGTTTGTCGGATGCCGAAGTCGATCAGGCCAAGGCCGGCGGCTTCCATGCCGCCCGCCTCGGTCCTCGGGTGTTGCGCACCGAGACAGCGCCGGTGGTGGCATTGGCGGTGGCCCAGCAGCTTTGGGGTGACTTTTAGGTTTTAAAAGATCGCAGCCTGCGGCAGCTCCTACATAGGAATACGCATCTCCCCGTAGGAGCTGCCGCAGGCTGCGATCTTTTGCTCTTCAATGTCACAGGACATAAAAGAAAATCGCCACAAAATGCAGCAAACTCCCGGCAATCACGAACAGATGCCAGATCCCGTGGGCATGCCGCAGCCGGTCATCAAGGGCAAAAAAGATAATCCCCACGGTGTACAACACCCCGCCCGAGGCCAGCCAGGCAAAACCGGCACCGCCCAGCGCCGCCAGCAGCGGCTTGACCGCCACCAGCACGATCCAGCCCATCACCGCGTAAATCACGATCGACAGCACCCGCGCTTCCGAACGCGGCTTGATCTCCTGCAGGATGCCGATCAATGCCAGCCCCCAGACAATCCCGAACAAGGTCCAGCCCCAAGGCCCGCGCAGCGTCACCAGGCAGAACGGTGTGTAGCTGCCGGCAATCAACAGGTAGATCGAAAAGTGATCGACCTTCTGCATGATCGCTTTCTTGCGCCCGCGCACGCTGTGGTACACGGTTGAGGCGCTGTAGAGCGACATTAAGGTAAATCCGTAGATCGCCACGCTGACGATCTTCCATGGACTGCCGTCGAGGCTGGCGATCACCAGCATCCACACCACGCCGACCATCGCCGCGACCGCTCCCACCAAGTGCGTCCAGGCGTTCAGTCTTTCCCCGTGATACATAAGTTGCTCACCTCGCAATTCATTGCCGCAGAACGCAAGGCTCAGGCCTGAAGCGTAAAAGCGCAATGTTTCAGAACACAAATCCCCCTGTAGGAGCCGGCTTGCCGGCGATGGGGCCATGGAATTTTGCGCTGCTTTCAAGATTGCTATCGCCGGCAAGCCTGCTCCTACAAAGGCCTGCGTGGTCTTATGGAGTTAGGCACAATCGAGGCATTCGAATAAGAGCCACTCCCCATGCTGATCGATGAAGAATTGACCCTGAAAAAACTCGAGGTGTTCCTGGCCTTCATGCGCTCCGGAAACCTGGCGCGGGCGGCGGCCGAATTGCAGACCAGCAACGTCAGCGTGCACCGCGCCATCCACTCGCTGGAAAGTGCCCTGCGCTGCCCGCTGTTCAAGCATGAAGGCCGCAACCTGACGCCGCTGGAGAGCGCCTATGTGTTGGAGGAGCGGGCGCAGAAGCTGATTCAGGACGTTGTCGAAAGTGTGCGCCTGACCCGCGAGGCCGCCGGCTTCTCCGCCGAACGCTTCAAACTGGGCTCACTGTACTCACTGACGGTAAAGACCGTGCCGCAGCTGATCATGGGCTTGAAGATCCGCCGCAGCGAACTCAACATCGACCTGATCCTGGGTTCCAACATCGACCTGCTGTACAAGCTCAAGAACATGGAAGTCGACGCGATCCTGGTGTCCCTGGACGACAGCGTCAACGATCCGGATTGCGAGCAGATCCCCCTGTTCTCCGACGACATCTTCCTCGCCACCCCCGCCGACTCGAAGTTTGCCCAGCGCACCGAAGTCGATCTGGCCGAGGTTTGCGATGAAACCTTCATCACCCTGACCCAGGGCTTCGCCACCCATCAGGACGGCAAGCGGGTCTTCGAGCAGGCCGGGTTCGAACCGAAGGTGGCGATGCAGGTCAACGACATCTTCACCCTGCTGAGCATGGTCAGTTCGGGCGTGGGCTATGCGTTGCTGCCAGGGCGGATTGCGGCGGTGTACGAGAACCGGGTGAAGCTGATCCCGTTGCAGGAAAAGTACCGCTTGCAGCAACACATTGGCGTGGTGTTCCTCAAGGCCAAGGAGCGTGACCCGAACCTGCTGGCGTTGCTGGCGGAGTGTCGGATGTATGCCAACCGGCAAGGCTGAAACCGAGTCACGCCCATCGCCGGCAAGCCGGCTCCTACAGGATTTGCGTATGCCGTAGGGGCAACCCAACCTGTAGGAGCCGGCTTGCTGGCGATAGCGCCGGAACAGGCAACACAAACTCGCAAGCTAACCCACAATCCCCCGAACAATAAAGAACAACAACGAAGGCCCCAGCAGGCAGCCAAGCCCGGTGTGAAAGGTCGCGGTCAACGCGCCATAAGGCACCAACCGCCGATCCGTCGCCGCCAGTCCCGCCGTCACCCCGCTCACCGTGCCCGCCAAACCGCCGAACACCATCGCCGAGCGCGGGTTATCCAGGCCCATCCAGCGCGCCGCCATGGGGGTGCCGACCATCACCAGGATCGCCTTGATCAACCCGGTGGCAATCGACAGTGCCATGACATCCGAGGTCGCGCCAATCGCTGCACCGGTCACCGGCCCGACGATGTAGGTCACTGCACCCGCGCCAATGGTGGTCATGCTCACCGCATCGCGATAACCGAAAGCCCAGGCCATGCATGCGCCGACAATAAACGGCAACACAGTACCCAGCAGCAGTGCGATCACGCCGATCAAGCCGGCCTTTTTCGCTTCAGTCGCCTGCACCTCGAATGCCGTGGCGACGATGGCGAAGTCTCGCAGCATGGCGCCGCCCATCAAGCCGATGCCGGAAAACAGGGTCAGGTCCGCCAGGCCTTTTTGCCCTCCCGTCATGGTGCCGCCGACCCAGGCCAGGACCAGGCCGATGACGATGGCAATCGCCGAGCCGTGAATCCGCCCGAAGGTCAGGCGTCTGGAGAGAATCACCGACACCCACATGATGATGCCGACGAATGCGAACGCGGTAACCAGGCTGTTGGTGGCCAGGCCTTTCTCGATGAGTTCCCACATATCAGCGGCCTCCTACAGGTGTGCCCACCGGGGTGATGTCCACCGGTTCGTCGGGCAGGGGTTCACCCTTGTGAGTGCGGCTGATCAGGGCGATGGTGCAGCCGCAGACCAGTACCGAACCCATCGCCGCCAGCACCGCCACCGGGCCGCCGTGCAGTGCCGTCACCACGTTCTGTTGCGCGGCCATCGCCACCACGACCGGAATGTACATGGCGCCCCAGAAGCCGACGCCCATTTCGCAGTCCTTGGTCATGCCGCCGCGCTTGTGCATCCACAACCGTGCGCAGATCAGCAGGATCATCGCGATCCCGACCCCGCCGACGTTTGATTTCACACCCAGCAACACACCGAGCATGTCACCCATGATCACCCCTGCCAGCGTACAGATCGCCAACAGCGCCACACCGTAAATAATCATTGTTGTAATCCTCAACGTGCATTTCGAATGTTGTTTTTGTTGTTCGAAGCCTGAGTCGGTGATCTAAGGGTGGCGGCTTCCCTCCTCATGCATCAGCGCCTGCAAGGTATCGAGCCGCGCACCGTCGAAGGCAATCACGGTGCCCTGCTCGAACACCCGGCGCGCCAGCCCGGTCAGCACCGCACCGGGCGGCAGTTCGATCTGCAGGCGAACGCCGCGCTCGTAGGCGCTTTGTACCGTACCGCGCCAATCCACCACGCGGCACATGTTGAACGCGAGGTCGTCGCGCAATGCGTCGACCTTGATCACCGGCCGCGCGCGGCTGCCGCTCAGGTAACCGATCTTCGGTGTCTGCAATGTCACCCTGGCGAAGGCTGCGGCGAGTTTTTTAGCAGGCACTTCCAGCAGCGGGCAGTGCGACGGCACGCTCACGGCCAGTCGCTTGACCAGACCCGCCCCGCGACTTCTTGCCAGCTCTGCCACCTGTTGCATCGCGCCGTCACTGCCGGCAATCACCACCTGGTTATCGGCGTTGATGTTGGCCAGATAAACTGGCCTCTCTGCGCTGTGCACCCGGGTCAGCAAAGACTCCACCGTGACCAGGTCCAGGCCGATGATCGCGGTCATGCCGTAGCCTTGTGGATAAGCCTGCTGCATCAACTCACCGCGCAGGCTGACTAGCTGCAAGGCATCACTGAAGCGCAAGGCGCCGGCCACCACTGCCGCCGGATAGGCGCCGATGGACAGCCCGGCCACGTAATCCGGGGGCATCGCCAACTGCCGTGCCGCGGCGACGCCGGCGATCAGCAGGCACAACTGAACCGCCCGGGTCGACTGCAATGCCGCGGCATTGTCGAGCAACAAGACGTCTTCACCCAGCACGTCACTCGCCTCGCCCAGTAGGTCCCGAGGCAAATGCTGGAGCATGCCCGGCTGCTGCGCGCCTTGCCCCGGGAATACCAGCAAGCTGCTCACGCTGCTTGCTCCTGCGGGTTCCATGGATCTGTAACCAGACAGGCTTCGATGGCGTTTTTCAGCAACACACGACTGGAAGTACCGGCCCATTCGCGCAAGGCAACGGCGCCAAAGGGCGTCTGCAATTGCACATCGACCACGCCGGCCGTGCCATCGAGCAACGCCCACAATCTACGGGCCTGCTCACGGGCCATAGGTTGCGGCGTGCGCAGGATCAGATCCAGGTCGCTGCTCTGATGCAGGGCTGCGAACCCGCTGGCCAATTCAAACCCGACACTGCCGCTGACACCCCAGGCCCAACCGCAAGCATCGAGAACGGGGCGCAATTGAGCCAAGGCGTTGAGCGCCGGTAAATCACGTCCGGAATCGACGTGGCAAAGTTGCTCCGGGGTGACGCGACGGGTGATCGCCGCAATCGCCATCGACGCTGCATAACGCTGCTCGCGCAGACACCCACGCACGCCGACCGCGATCCGGCCGGTCGACGCCACCGCGCGCCGCACCACCACCGGTTGCCCGGCAGCGAGCGATTCGACCACCCACGCTGGGGCATCATCTGGCAATTGCGCCGGGGTCATGCCCCAGAGCAAGTCGTGGGCCAGTGGCGTGTTCACCACTGCGCCCTCAGCAATTGACGGACCTTGCTCGACGCCGCCCGGTGGGTAGCGCCCAGACGACCGCCGAGATCGGTGCCCTTCCCGGCAACATCGCCGATCGCTTGCAACAGGCAGTCGGTCACCCGCGCCACGTCCGCCGGTGTCGGCTGTTCGATCTGCTGCACCGACAAGGTTTCCCACAGCAGGCCGAGGCTGGCATAGCTGTCGATGTCATAGGCCATCGGTGGCACGCTGGCGGCCAGGGTTTCCAGTTCTTCGACGCTGCGCAAGGTCACCCGCGCCGCCGACGCCTTGCCCATGGCATGCACCATCACCCCCGGATCGCGCAGGGCGATCAAGCGATTGGCCTGGTAACCGTGAGCCAGAAACGCCCCGGACATGGCCTTGCCCACCAGCAAGCCGATCACCGCGTGGCCGGCCAGACGGGCACGCGCGTAGCTGCCTGCCGCCGCGGCCAGCGCCTGATGGATGCCAAGGGCTTCCTCGCGGCGCCCGTAGGCCTGGCTCGGCACATCGATGATCGCGATCAAGGCGCGCTTGTCTGCCTTGTGTTGATCGGCGGCGATGACTTCATCCACGGCCTTGGCCAGGCCCCAGCCTTCGAGCAGGCCGACTTCGCCGTTGCGGGCACGGACAAAGCGGTTGGCGGGATCGGCCACCACGGCGATAAAACGCACCGGCTGATCGCCCAGCACGCCCTGCGCCACTTTCAGCGAAGCCGGCAAACCTTCAACGGCTGGCGCGCCGGCACTCAAGGCGTTGAACCAGTTCAAGCCTCGCAGGGAATAGGCGTTCATGGACGTTCTCCTTGATACAGATCGCGAACCACCGACGGCTCGATTTGCGGTTCGGCGTCCAGGCGCGCCAACCGTTGCAGAAACAGTTCGGCCTGCTGGCTGCGCGGTTGCGCCGGCAACCCTTGCTTGAGCAAGTCGCCCACTTGCTGGCGGATCTGCGCCACGTCGTCATCGACATAACGATCCACCAGGCCACTGGCGAAACGCTGCTCGCCACCGGTCAGGCTCCAGATGAAGGGCCTGTCGCGGGAGTCGTATTCCTCAAGCCCGGCTTCCTGTTCGATCACCTGTGGGCCGTTCAGGCCCAGGCGCGCTTCCCGGGTCACCAGCAGGTAGCTGCACAACCCCGCGGCAATCGACATGCCGCCAAAACAACCGACGCTGCCCGCCACCACACCGACCACGGGCTGGTACTGCTGCAAATCAACGATCGCCGCGTGGATGTCGGCAATCGCCGCCAGGCCGAGGTTGGCCTCCTGCAAACGCACGCCGCCGGTTTCCAGCAGCAGCACGGCGCGGGTGGCAATGCCGTTGCGGTTATCTTCAGCCGCCAGCTCCAGGGCACCGGCTATTTTTGCCCCGCCGACTTCACCGAGGCTGCCACCCTGGAACGCGCCTTCAATGGCCGCGATCACCACCGGCAAACCGCCGAAGCTGCCCTTGGCGATGACCACACCGTCGTCTGCCTGGGGCACCACGCCCTGACGCGACAGCCACGGCGACATGACGCGCTGGAACGGATCGAGCAATTCGCGAAACGTCCCGGCATCGAGCAAGGCTTTGGTCCGTTGCCGGGCACCGAGTTCGACGAAGCTGTGTTTGTTGAGCAAGGCTGCGCTGTCAGTCATGGCCGACCTCCTCGAAGCCCTGTTCCAGGCGTAGGCGCACCACGCCTGGGGTCGCGCCGAAATCATGAATGTCGATGGCCATCGCCGGTGGCACCTGGCCGTCGAACATCCGCGCAAACAGATGCTGCCAGCGCTGCTCGCTGCCATTGACCGAGGTCTGCACACTGATCGTCAGCTTGCCGGCCTGACCCGGTTCGATCAGCACTTCCAGATCGCCGGAGCCGACACAGCCCACCAGGGTTCGACCCCGTGGCGGCTGCCCGGCGGGAAATTCAAAGGATAAGGTTTCCATCAAAGCGCTCCCTGAAAAATACCGTCGCGCTCGATACGGTCGAGCAGCAGAGTGGCGGCAAGCAAGTCGGCGGCACCACCCGGCGAGGCATTCAATGCGATGAGTTGTTGATCCAGTTCATGCAGGCGACGACGGCCCGCGAGGCTGGCACTGCCGCCCGCGTCGAGCACCGCCTGAGCGCCGGATTGCATGGCGTGCAGGCCTTCTTCCCCGGCGCGATAGAGCACGCAGGTGTCCGCCAGGTGCGTCATGATCGCCAGCAGCGCATCGAGTCGGGCGTTCTGCTCGCCATGGGCGGCGGCACGACTGCGGCGGAGTTGTGGCAGTGCACGTTGGGTCACCGCCGGAAAACCGAGTTGTGCTTCTTCCCGGGCACCGCGGGCGCCGTAGCGCTGGGCGACTTGCGCACCGTGGCTGAGCGGACGGGGTGCAAAACGGTCGTCGAGCAGCGCCAACCGCGCGGCACGCAGCGCCACGCTATTGGCACTACCAGATTGGGGCTCCAGCGCCGCCGCCGAGATCAACAGACCCAGGGCCCAGATCGCCCCGCGATGGGTGTTCACGCCGCCGGTGGTGTCGAGCATCGCCTGCTCGCCCTCGCGTCCGATGCGCCCCACCGCTTCGCGCAGGGGCAAGCCGATCTCGCCGAACTCAAGGGCGGCTTCCGCCATTTCTTTGAAGGCCGGCCACAGGGACAGCGCCGAGGCGTGCATCAGCCCCAGGTGCAAATCGGTATGGGCGCCATTGCCGCGACGGTCGACCAGTGCCGGTTTCGGCGACAGGTCAGCCTCTTCGATCAACGCGTCCACAGCCAGGTCCGCCAGGCGCTCGGCCAGGCTCAGGGGTTTGGGTTGCAGGTTGAGTGCGTGCATTACCAGCTCCTGAACTTGGCGGGCGGGTTGTAGAGACCACCGGACCACTCCACCAGATCGGCCACGCTTTTTGCCGCGAGCAATTCACGGGTGGCATCGGTGCGGCGGATGCCGAGGTCTTCGGGCAAGGCGATCAGGCCTTCGCGGCGCATGCGTTCGGTGTCTTTGGGGTTGTGGCGCAGGCCGATGGCGGTCACCCCGGCGACGGCGGCGATCATCGCCTGGCGCTCTTCCAGCGAACGCGCCTTGTACAGGTAGGCGATGCCTTCTTCGGTCAGCAGGTGGGTGACGTCGTCGCCGTAGATCATGATCGGTGCCAGGGGCATGCCGCTTTTCTTCGCCACTTCGACGGCATCGAGGGTTTCCACGAAGGTCGGCTTGCCGCCTTCCTGGAAGGTTTCGACCATCTGCACCACGAGTTTCCTGCCGCGTTCGAGCATCGGCTCGGCGACATCGGTGTTGCGCATGTCGAGCCAGGCCGGCGTGCCGTGGCGACGACCGCGCGGGTCGTGGCCCATGTTCGGTGCGCCGCCGAAGCCGGCCAGGCGGCCGCGGGTCACGGTGGAGGAATGGCCGTCGCCATCCACCTGCAAGGTGGCGCCGATGAACAGGTCTACGGCGTATTGCCCGGCCAGTTGGCTGAACATCCGGTTCGAACGCAGTGAGCCGTCGCGCCCGGTGAAGAACACATCCGGCCGCGCCGCGATGTAGTTTTCCATCCCCAGTTCGGTGCCGAAGCAATGCACGCTTTGCACCCAACCGCTTTCAATCGCCGGTATCAGCGTCGGGTGCGGGTTGAGGGTCCAGTTGCGGCAGATTTTGCCTTTGAGGCCCAGCGATTCGCCGTAGGTCGGCAGGATCAGTTCGATGGCCGCGGTGTTGAAGCCGATGCCGTGGTTGAGCGACTGCACGTTGTGTTTTTCGTAGATGCCACGGATCGCCATCATCGCCATCAGCACGTGCACCGGCTTGATGTGCCGAGGGTCGCGAGTGAACAGCGGTTCGATGTAGAACGGCTTGTCGGCCACCACCACGAAATCGACCCAGGACGCGGGAATGTCGACGCGCGGCAGGTCGCTGACGTCGTCCACCAGCTGGTTGACCTGGACGATGACGATGCCGTCGCTGAAGGCCGCCGGTTCAATTAACGCCGGGGTGTCTTCGGTGCTCGGCCCGGTGTAGATGTTGCCGGCGCGGTCGGCCATGAACCCGGCCGAGAGCACGACGTTGGGAATCAGGTCCACCACCAGCCGCGCATAGAGTTCGATGTAGGTGTGGATCGCGCCGATTTCCAGCAGACCGTCTTCGAGCAACTGACTGATGCGCAGGCTCTGGGTGCCGGCAAAGGAGAAGTCGAGCTTGCGGGCAATGCCGCGTTCGAACAGGTCCAGGTGCTCGGAGCGTCCGACGCTGGGCATGATCATGTGCAGGTCATGCAGCTTCGCCGGATCGGCCTTGGCCAGGGAACGCGAGAGGAAATCCGCCTGCTTCTGGTTGTTGCCTTCGAGCACCACGCGGTCGCCAGGCAGGATCAAGGCCTCCAGCGCGGCGACGATCTTGTCGGTGGGCAACACCACGCCGTCGGCAAGGCCCCGCACCTGTTCGAGACGTCGCTGCTTCTCGATGCGCCGCCGCGTCCATCGCGAGTCGGGGGATATTGTTGTTGTCATGACCACTCCACAGGTTCGCTGTCGTGGAGGTCACCTTAGGAGTGTTAAGTGGGAGCATCAATCAAGCACAGCGCTGGATCGTTACGCTCAGAGTAATGGTTGTCTGGACTGACGCCTTCGCTGGCAAGCCAGCTCCTACAAGGTTTTGCGTCAGCCGCCAATCCAGCTGGCCTGCCAGCGCCTACAGGATTTTGTGTCCTTCGCAAATCCACCTGGCCTGCCAGCGCCTACAAGGTTTTGTGTCCACCGCAAATCCACCTGGCTTGCCAGCGCCTACAGGGTTTTGTGTCCTTCGCAAATCCACCTGGCTTGCCAGGGCCTACAAGGTTTTGTGTCCTTCGCAAATCCACCTGGCTTGCCAAGGCCTACAAGGTTTTGTGTCCTTCGCAAATCCACCTGGCTTGCCAGGGCCTACAAGGTTTTGTGTCCACCGCAAATCCACCTGGCTTGCCAGCGCCTACAAGGTTTTGTGTCCACCGCAAATCCTTTGTAGGAGCTGGCTTGCCAGCGAAAGGGCCAGCACATTCACCACAAAATCCGGATTCAGCCGACGAGACCGGCATCCACCAACAATCCCTCCAGCGCCAACAAATCCGGCACCTTGGCCACCTGCTCCCCCACCTGCACCGCCGCCAGTTCCAGCGCGCACAACGGCACATCGACATAACTCAACTGGCTGTCGAGCTTGTAGGAACGCGGAATCCCCTGCACCAGCAGCGCAATGAATTTCAGCTCGGGGCGCCCGCCGAGGGCATTGAGGATGACGATGCGCGCGCGCTCGCCCATGACGATTTTCTGCCCACAGGCCGACTCGAAGCTGATCAGCGGAATCCGCCGGTCGCGCCAGGTCACCAGTCCCAGGTACCAGGGTGGCGTGTCCAGGTCGAAGGTGCCCTGCTGGAAATCGATCAGCTCCGCGACCGCGACGTTGGGCAGGATCAGGTTGCGATCGGCCAGCGGCAGCAGCAGACCGGTGAGGTTGCTGGTGCGGTGCTCAAGCATGGGTCTTGCTCCACAAGGCGATGCTTTCGAGCAGCACCGATTCCTGGTACGGCTTGCCGAGGTAGTCATTGACGCCGATGGCCATGGCGCGGTCGCGATGTTTCTGTCCGGTGCGCGAGGTGATCATGATGATCGGCAGGTGCTGCAGGCGTTCGTCGTTGCGCACCTGGGTCGCCACTTCGAAGCCGTCCATGCGTGGCATTTCGATGTCCAGCAGCATCAGGTCGGGCATGTGCTCTTCGAGCAGCAGCATGGCGTCGACCCCGTCCTTGGCGGTCAGCACTTGCATGCCGTGGCGTTCGAGCAGGCGGCTGGTGACCTTGCGCACGGTCACCGAGTCGTCGACCACCATCACCAGCAACGGCCGCTGCGGTTCGGCTTCGGCTTCATGCCCTTGCGGGCGTTGCGGCACATGGGCCTGCAAGGCGCGGATCGGCGCCAGCAGATCGAGAATCAGCACCACCCGGCCGTCGCCGAGAATGGTCGCCCCGGACACGCCCTGCACCGCGGCAAACTGCGGCCCAAGGCTCTTGACCACAATCTCGCGGGTGCCGGCCATGGCATCCACCTGCACGGCGATGTGCCGCTCGTTGCACTGCACCAGCAATACCGGCAACGGTTGGCTCTGGCCCAGCAATGTTGGCCGTACGCTGGTTTTCAGCAGCTCGCCCAGATAACACAGCTCGTAGCGCTGCCCGGCGTATTCGTAAGTCGGCGGATCCAGCCGGTAGTGGCCTTCGAGTTCATTGGGCAGGACGCGGACAATGCCATCGATGGTGTTCAGCGGAATCGCGTACTGATCCTCGCCGCACTGCACCATCAGCGCCCGGTTGACCGACACGGTAAACGGCAGCCGGATGCGGAAATGCACGCCCTTGCCCGGCACCGAGTCGATGCTCATGGTGCCGCCCAGTTGCCGCACTTCTTCGTGCACCACGTCCATGCCGACACCACGCCCGGAAATCTGGGTGATTTTCTCCGCCGTGGAAAAACCCGGCTGCAGGATGAACTGGAGCACGTCGTGATCGCTCAGATGACTGTCGGGGTCGAGCAGGCCACGCTTGATCGCCTTGCGCCGCACCGCCTCCAGCGGCACACCGGCACCGTCGTCGCGGATGTCGAAAATGATGTCGCCGCCCTCGCGCAGCAGATCGAGGGTGATCCTGCCCTTGGCCGGCTTGCCCGCCGCCAGGCGCGCCTCGGCGGACTCCAGGCCGTGGTCCACGGCGTTGCGCAACATATGTTCCAGCGGCGCGGCCATGCGTTCGAGCACGTTGCGGTCCATCTCGCCTTCGGCGTTGTCGACGATGAAGTCCACATCCTTGCCCAACTCGCTGGCGACCTGGCGGACGATGCGTTGCAAGCGCGGCAGCATCCGCTCGAACGGCACCATGCGCGTGCGCATCAGGCCTTCCTGCAATTCGGTGTTGATGCGGCCCTGCTGTTGCAGCAGATTTTCCGCATCCTGGTTGCGCCGGTCGAGGGTTTCCTTGAGGTCGAGCAAGTCCGAAGCCGATTCGAACAACGCCCGCGACAGCTGCTGCAACTGGGAGTGACGGTCCATCTCCAGCGGGTCGAACTCTTCATAGCCCAGGCGCTCGGCATCGACCTGCTGACGACTGAGGATGCGCCCTTGGGTTTCGGTGTCGAGGCGGCGCAACTGGTCGCGCATCCGCTCGATGGTGGTTTCCATTTCGTGCAGGGCGACCTGCGCGTCGTTGACCTGTTGTTCAATGCGGCCACGGAAGATCGAGGTTTCGCCCGCCAGGTTGACCAGATCGTCGAGCAACTCCGCCGACACCTTGACCATGTCCGCGCCGGTATCGGGTTGCGCGACCACAGGTTCGACTTTTGCCACAGCCGGCGTTGATGCAGGTGACGGGACATCCGGCACGCTCGGATGGCTGAAGTTCTTGATCGCGTCGATCAGGCGATCCGTCGGCGGCATTGGCTCGCCGGCCCGTGCCGCATCGAGCATCTGCGCCAAGCGGTCCTGGCTGCGTTGCAACAACGCGAACAGCTCCGGGGTCGCTTGCAGCACGCCCGCAGACAGGCCTTCGTAGAGAAACTCCAGCTCATGGGCCAGGTCGCCGATGGGCGTGATTTCCACCATGCGCGCACCGCCCTTGAGGGTGTGCAAATCGCGCAGCAGGGTTTCCATTTCCTGTCGATTGGAAGGCTGGGCCTGCCAGCGCAGCAGCGCTGCGCCGGAGCTCTCGATGATGTCGAAGCCTTCTTCGAGGAAGATCTCCAGCAATTCCGGATCGTGGCCCGCAGCTTCAGTATTGAGCGCCGGCTCACTCACTTCGGCGTTGGCCCCATGGCCCTGGCGGTAGGCACGAATGGCCTCGATCAACTGTTCGGAGTCGCTCAAGGACTGATGAGCCTGCAACTGCTCGAGCTGCTGCGCCAGTCGGTCGTGACTCTGTTGCAGCAGCCGCGCCAGCGTTTCGCTGTAGAGGTAACGCCGATCCACCAGGCCTTCATAAAGGTTTTCCAGCTCATGGGCCAGGTCGCCCACCGGCCCGACCTCGGCCATCCGCGCCCCACCCTTGAGTGTATGCAAGTCACGTTGCAGGGACGACAGTGGCGCGCCATTGTCCGGGTCACGCAACCAGCGTTGCAGGGCCTGGCCGGCGCTTTCGAGAATATCCACCGCCTCTTCGAGGAAGATCGCGACAATTTCCTCATCCTGCCCCGGAGCCAGTGCTGCCTGCTCCAGGTCGGCGGTGGCGCGGCTCAGTTCGTGGATACTCAGGGTGCGGCTGCCGTCGCTGCGGATAAGGCCCATGGCGGACGGATCAAGGCTCTCGTCGAGCAAGCCGCGCAAGGCGGCGACCTGTTGGGGTTGCGGACTGACTTCCTGGCCGGCGGCCAACTCGTCGAGCATGTTGATCAGCGCTTCGTGGGCACTCTGCGCTTCATGGAAAAACCGCTCGCTGACCGCCAGGCTGCTTTCTTCCACCGCACCATAGAGATCGAGCAAGGCTTCGCACAACTCATCGACCGGATGCAGATCGGCCAGGTGCGCGCCTTCGCCGAGGGTGGTCAGCTCGTCCAGCAGTGCGCTGAGTTCCTGGCGCTCACCGGGATGCTGCTGCCAGCGCTGCAACAGGCTCTCGGCGTCCAGCAGGATGTCCATGCCCTGGGCGAGGAAGTTATTGATCAACTGCGGATCACGCTTGCTGCGCAAACCGATGTTCGGCGTGTTTTGAAACGCCTCCAAATGTGCGCTCAACAGGGCCCTGGCCTGATCAGCGAGACGCCGGGCTCCGGGGATTTCCGCCAGCGGGTCGACCTTGAGCTGGCGCAAGCCGAGATGGAACAGGCCTTCAGCTTCCAGTAAAAGCTCGACTTCATCCAGATCGAGGGCGATCAGGTGCGCCTTGTACTCCCGGGCGAGCAGATCCAGCGCTGCGGCCAGTTCGGCAATCGGCAGGACACCGGCCATGTAGGCGCTGCCCTTGAGGGTATGCAGGGCACGCTGCAACTCGTCGCTGGCTTGCAGTGGTGCGTGCTCCGCCGCCTGATCGAGGAAACGATTGAGGCTGCCGAGGTGGGTTTGCGCCTCTTTGCGGAAGATCTCCAGCAACAACGGGTCGAGGGCCGCGACATCCTGCGTATCCTCATCGGGCACCGGCTCTTCGCCCTTGGCCAGGGCGTGGGCGCGGGCAGCCAACTGGTCGACATCGTTGCGCTGACGCTGGGCGTTGGCGGCATATTCGGCGACCAGTTCCGGCAACAGATGCAGTACGTCGCCGATCAGTTGCTGCACCGTGGCGCCCGGCTCGACGCTGTTTTCCAGCACGCGGTTGAGCAGGTTTTCCACCGCCCAGGCCAGTTCGCCCAGCACCAGGGCGCGCACCATCCGCCCGCTGCCCTTGAGGGTATGGAACGCCCGGCGCAGTTCACTCAGGGCCGAACGGTTGTCGGGGTTGACCGACCAGCGCGGCAAATATTCGCGAAGGATCTCCAGGACCTCGTCGGTTTCCTCGAGGAAGACTTCGCGCAACTCGTCGTCTACCGGCTCTTCGCCAATCGGTGGCGGCAACAGGCTGCCCGGGGTGTTCAGGGCTGGCGGATTGAGCGCCGACAACGGATTGGCCAGCATATCGGCGAGGGACTGCACGAGCTGCGGATCATCCAGCTCCTGCATCATCTGCATGACCTGGGCCTCGCTCGGGCTGAGCACATCCTCAAGCACCGGCACCTGTTCCCGGGGGTAAAAGCCCAGGGCAGCGAGGCTGTTCTCGGCGACGTCGAGCAAGGCTTCTCCCGGCGCCTCGGGGTCATCGCTCAAACGCTCCAGGTAGTACTCGATGCTGGTGATCACGTCGGCCAGGTTGTCGAGTTCCTGCCAGCCCGGCTGGCCCGGTTCGAGCAGCAGGTGCTCGCGGATAAAGTGGTTGCAGGTTTCCACCAGGCTCGCCGCGCGGCTCAGCGCAATCATCGCCAGCGCACCGCGCACCTGGGTCAGCAAGGCCGGCAATGGTTGCAAGTGCTGGCGGTCCCAGTCGGCGTCGATGTAGTCGACGATCATATCCTTGACCTGCTGCAGGCAGATGCGCGCTTCCTTGATCACGATCTGATGAATCTGCGTCAGGTCGGTGGTTGGCAGGCGGCTGTCTTCCTGGCTTTCCGGCTCGACGGTGCCGACCATGCCGGCCAGCGTCGCCTCGACGTACAGCAGGGCGCCGGCGACATCCATCAGGATTGCATCGTTGGGTTCGCGCTGCCCCTGGGCCAGGCTGAGGACCACCGCCAGCTGATCGATGATGACCTTGCGCGGCTGGCCGAAGCCGAGCACCGCGAGGGTATCGGCGATCTGCCGCAAGGGCGCCAGCAGGCTGTCCAGATCGGAGGTGTGCTGGCGGTCGCTGCGCACGAACAGGTCCAGGCGTTCCTTGACCCGTACCAGTTCCTCGCACAGGGCCGCCAGCACCGAGCGCATCGCGTCACGGTCAGGCCCGGCCAGCCGCGCGCGTTCTTCATCGACCATGGCGCTGTCGGGCAGTGCATCGTCCAGCGAGTAGCGTTCTTTCATGGTCAGCATCTGCCCGGTGGGATGTTCGGCCTTGGCTATGTAAAACAACAGACTCTTGAGCAACTCCGGCGGCGCCGGCTGATTGATTCCGGGCATGCCCTGTTCGAGCAGGCGTTTGAGTTCGCTGTCGGCGTCCTTGAACAGGCTGCGCAGGGCCGGGCTGTTGGCGATGGCGCCGGCCTGCATGCCCTCGACCAGTGCCGACGCTATTTGCCACAAGGGGCCGAGCGGCGCGCTGCCGCACAGCGCTTCGAGGCGGCTGAAGACTTTGGCCAGATAATCGAGATTGGTTTCGCTGTCCTGTTCGCGCAGAAAACCCACCAATGCCATTTGCAGCATCTGCCGCAACTTGCGCAGCACCGTGGGCAATTCCGCCGGCTCAAGCAGCGCCAGGGTTTCTTGATCCAGAGGCGGCAGGTCGGGCCATTGCGGGCTGAACAGACTGGTTTCCGACAACAGGCTTTCGCCGCGGGCGCTGCGCAGATCGTTGATCAGGGGTAGTACCACCAGCGGCAGGTCACGGCGTGCGCCCTGCACCCGATCAAGGTAGATCGGCAACTGCCCGAGGGCCTGCATCAACAGGTGCAAGGTCTCGTCGCGATGACTGACGCGATTGTCCTGCAGGGCCATGGTCAGCTGTTCCATCTCTTCGGCCAGCAGCGCCGCGCCGTAGAACTCGACCATCTGCAAGCTGCCGTGGACCTGATGGATGTACCCCAGGCAGTCGCTCAGCAGGTGCACGGCCTGCGGGTCATCGAGCAGGGCTTCAATCGCGTGATGAGCCTGCTTCAGCGTTTCGGCAATCTCGCCCTTGACCCATTCGAGGGCCACGTAGTCGTGCCGATCACCCATAACCACTCCAGTTACCATTGATTCACCACTGGGCGCTTCAAGCTTTATCCACAGCCTGCGCCTTGGCCGCCGGCAAGGTGAAACCGGAGACCGAACGGCGCAACTGGCTGGCCATCTTCGCCAGGTTGCCGATGCTTTCGGCGGTGGCGGTCGAGCCCGACGAGGTCTGCGAGGTGATCTGCTGGATCACGTTCATCGTCAAGGAAATCTGACCCGCCGACGAAGTCTGCTGCTGGGCGGCATTGGAAATGCTCTGGATCAGCGCCGCCAGGGTCTTGGACACCCCTTCGATTTCTTCCAGGGCGACCCCGGCATCCTGCGCCAGGCGCGCACCACGCACCACTTCCGTGGTGGTCTGCTCCATGGAAATGACCGCTTCGTTGGTGTCGGTCTGGATCGCCCGCACCAGGGTTTCGATCTGCCGGGTCGCGGCGGACGAGCGCTCGGCCAGGCGCTGTACTTCATCGGCCACCACGGCGAAACCGCGTCCGGCGTCACCGGCCATGGAGGCCTGGATGGCAGCGTTGAGGGCGAGGATGTTGGTCTGATCGGCAATGTCGTCGATCAGGCTGACTATGTCGCCAATTTCCTGGGAAGACTCACCCAGACGCTTGATGCGCTTGGCGGTGTCCTGGATCTGTTCGCGAATGTTGTCCATGCCATGGATGGTGTTGTGCACCACCTCGTTGCCCTTGTTGGCGATTTCCACCGAGCGCTCGGCCACGGCGGAAGATTCGGCGGCGTTGGCCGAAACCTGATCGATGGACTCGGCCATGTCGTTGATCGCCGTCGAGGCTTCGGAAATCTGCTGGGCCTGGTGCTCCGAGGCCTGGGCCAGGTGCATCGCGGTGGCCTGGGTTTCCTGCACGGCGGCAGCCACCTGGCCGGCTGTAAGGTTGATGGTCGCCACCAGGTCGCGCAACTGGTCCACGGAATAGTTGATCGAGTCGGCGATGGTGCCGGTGAAGTCTTCAGTCACCGATGCGGTGACGGTCAGGTCGCCATCGGCGAGGTCGGCGATCTCGTCGAGCAGGCGCATGATCGCGTTCTGGTTGCGCTCGTTTTTTTCCGCAGTTTCCCGCAGCTGGCGGTTGGTTTCGCGCACCATCACCAGACCGATGAGAATGATCGAAGCCAGCGCCAGCAGACCCAATACATAGCCGCCAATGGTGTCGATGTTGCGCCCGCCGGCCAGGTTTTCGAAACCGTTGGCCAGGTGCGACGCCTCGTCGAGCAGGGTTTGCGACAGGCTGAAGATATTGCTCGCCGATTCGCGGACTTTGAACAGCTCTGGCGAGGTTTCGAGGATTTCATCCACCGAACCGGACACGAACTCGAACAACTCGGAAATTTCCGTGAGACGGGCACGGGCATCGCGATCTTCGACCTGGCTGACCTTGAGCGCCGGGTCACCCTGGAGCATGCCGTTGAGCACCTTGCCGAACTGGGTCGCGTCACGGCCAAAGGCGTCCGCGGCCTGCTGTGAGTTTTCGTCGCCGGCCAATACCGTGTTCACCGCCCCCAGAATCCGCTCCGCCAGCAGCGACTGACGCTGAGCCATTGCCACCTGGGCCGCCGGGGCGCCGCGCTGCAACAGGGTCTCGACCACCTTTTCGTATTCGACCTGCAATTGTGGCACGGTTTCGGCCAGCGTCGCTGCCACCTGGTGCAGCGACAGGACGGTCTGCTCGCTGGAAAGAATCGCGTCGGTGTTCTTCAGCAGACGCTCCCAGTCCTGCTGCACGGCGCGCATTTCCGGGCGCACGCTGGCCGGTGCCGGCGGCAGGCCGGTGACCGGGTCACCCTTCTTCAGATAGCTCCAGCGCCGGGCAAAATCGTTGCGCGCATCGCTGAGCAGCTTGAACGCGGCGGCCTTGCCAGCGGCGGCTTCTGTAGCGTTCTTGGCGATGCGCTGGGACAGCACGCGCAGCTCGCCGGCGTGACCGATGTATTGCTTGTCGTAAGTCGCCTGGGTGTTGAGGTACGCGAAGTTGGCGAACAGCAACATGATGAAGACGATCAGCGCGATAAACAGCGCGATGATCTGCGACCGGCTGCGCGACCCTTCCATTGGCTTGCCTGCTTTTGCTCTTATCATCGGTATTCGCCTGTTGACCCACACCTTCCAAGACTTACCAGGAAATCTGTGGGAGCGAGCTTGCTCGCGATGACGGCGTGTCAGTCGACATAAATGCTGGCTGCAAGTCCGTCATCGCGAGCAAGCTCGCTCCCACAGGGTTCTCTGTTGTTGCGTTTACCCCGCGACGCTCATGAAGCCCTGGGATTGCACCAGCGCAAACGGGCTGAACACCCGCCAGCACCGCTCACCCTGAAACCGGCCCTGGACAAACCCCGCCATCGGCCCGCGCAGTTCCTCCTCAGGCAACGGTTCCAGGCTGTCCCGGGCAAAATGCTGCAGGCCGAAGACTTCATCGACCATCAACCCGGCAAACACATCCTCATGCTCGACCACCAGCACCCGCCGCTGCCGGCGCGCCGCCGACAGCTCATGGCCGAAAAAGCCGCACAGATCCATGATCGGCAGCAGTCGCCCGCGCAGGTTGGCCACGCCCCTGACCCAGGGTTTCACCCCCGGCAGCTGGGTGAAACGCGGCTCGTGCAGGACTTCACCGACTTCACTCATGGGCGCTACATACCAGTGTTCACCGAGGCGAAAACCGATGCCGCTCCAGCTGTCCCGCCGGGTCGGCTGGGACGGCAGGTCCGCCGCCAGCACACGGCAACGCCGGTCGATCTGCAGCAGCAGTTCGAAAGCCGTCAGCGATTCGTTCATGGACGGACGATCAACCGGCCAGCACGTTGTTCAGGGTCTTGATCAGGGTTTCTTCGTCGACCGGCTTGGTCAGGTAATCCTTCGCGCCCTGGCGCGTGCCCCAGACCTTGTCGGTTTCCTGATCCTTGGTGGTGATGATGATCACCGGGATGTGCCCGGTGTCCGGGTCCTTGGTCAACTGGCGGGTCGCCTGGAAGCCGTTGAGACCGGGCATGACGATGTCCATCAGCACCGCGTCGGGTTTTTCCTGGCGGGCCAGGGCGACGCCGTCGGCGCCGTTTTCGGCTTTTAATACTTCATGACCGTGCTTTTCCAGCATGCCAGTCAGTTTGTACATTTCAGTCGGCGAATCATCGACGATCAGAATTCGTGCCATGGTCTTCCCCATTCTTATAGACGCAAGGCCAAATGGCCGGGCATCACTGTGAGTGTCCTACTGCGGCAAAACGGCGGCGAAGCCCGGTACATGGGCCTGGATCGCATCCAGCAGCTCTTCCTTACTGAAAGGCTTGGTCAAAAACTGATCGGAACCGACGATGCGTCCCTTGGCCTTGTCGAACAAGCCGTCCTTGGACGACAGCATGATCACCGGCGTGGATTTGAACGCACTGTTGTTCTTGATCAAGGCACACGTCTGATAGCCATCCAGGCGCGGCATCATGATGTCGACGAAGATAATCCCGGGATGGTTGTCGGCAATCTTGGCCAGGGCATCGAAACCGTCAATGGCGGTGATGACCTCGCACCCGACACTCTTGAGCAATGTTTCGGCCGTGCGGCGAATCGTCTTCGAATCGTCGATCACCATGACCTTCAAGGCGCTGGGGTGCTGTTCCATAGTTTGCTCTGGCGTCGCCTTTACGAATCAATTTGTCCGCTTGCGCTAATCGGTGGCTTGAAACCCTTGATGCTCAAGGGCCAGCACGACATGGCAGCCTTTTTAGCACAGTCTCCGGAACCAATCTATCGGCTGACTGGCGCGATGGTTTTTCCTTGACCCGGAACACACTCAGCGCCAATCTGACGCCACTTTTATATGGCCCTGCTCCGTTTAACTGTAGGAGCGAGCCTGCTCGCGATGGACGTCAACGATAACGCGGGAAACCTGACACCCCGCGGTGTCCTTGGCTTCATCGCGAGCATGCTCGCTCCTACAGGAGTTCGGTATCTGCCCCCACATTTTCGAGGAAAACCCAATGAGCGTTCGCGTCGGGATTGTAATGGACCCTATCGCCAGCATTTCCTACAAAAAGGATAGCTCGCTGGCCATGCTGCTGGCTGCGCAGAAGCGTGGCTGGGAACTGTTCTATATGGAACAGCGCGACCTGTACCAGGCCGAAGGCCAGGCCCGGGCGCGGATGCGGCCGTTGCAGGTTTTTGCCAACCCGGAAAAATGGTTCGAACTGGGCGCCGAAAGTGACGCGCTGCTGAGCGACCTCGACGTGATCCTGATGCGCAAGGATCCGCCGTTCGACATGGAGTTCGTCTACTCCACCTACTTGCTGGAGCAGGCTGAGAGCGCCGGCGTCCTGGTGGTGAACAAGCCGCAGAGCCTGCGTGACTGCAACGAAAAGCTGTTCGCCACGCTGTTCCCGCAGTGCACGCCGCCGACCATCGTCAGCCGTCGCCCGGACGTGCTACGCGAATTCGCCGACCATCATGGCGATGTGATTCTCAAGCCGCTGGACGGCATGGGCGGCTCCTCGATCTTCCGCCACACCGCCGGCCACCCGAACCTCTCGGTAATCCTCGAAACCCTGACCCTGCACGGCCAGCAACAAATCATGATCCAGGGCTATCTGCCGGCCATCGTCGACGGTGACAAGCGCATCCTGATGATTGATGGCGAGCCGGTGGATTACTGCCTGGCACGGATCCCGGCCGCAGGCGAAACCCGTGGCAACCTGGCTGCCGGTGGCCGTGGCGAAGCCCGTCCGTTGACCGAGAAGGATCGCTGGATCGCCGCCCAGGTCGGCCCGACCCTGCGTGAAAAGGGCCTGCTGTTCGTGGGCCTGGACGTGATCGGCGAGCACCTGACGGAAATCAACGTGACCAGCCCGACCTGCATTCGCGAGATTGATAACGCGTTCGGCACCGATATCGGCGGGATGCTCATGGATGCCATCGATCAGAAGCTCAAGGCTCGCTGATACAGAACAGCCAAGATGAATCCAACATTGCGTTATCATGCGCGGCCTGTGAAAAACGCGATGTTGGTTTTTTTGCCATGACCCTCCCGTCCGATCTGCCTGCCGAACTCGCCCACCGTGGCGTGCGCCCGGCCGATCGCCTCGGTTTTACCCTGTTTCTCGCCGCACTGATTCACCTGGCGCTGCTGTTGGGCGTCGGCTTTGCCGTGGTCGAGCCCCAGCAGATCAGCAAAACCCTGGAAATCACCCTCGCGACCTTCAAAAGCGAGAAGAAACCGGAAAAAGCCGACTTTCTCGCCCAGGAAAATCAGCAAGGCAGCGGCACCCTGGACAAAAAGGCGATTCCCAAGACCACGGAGATTGCGCCGTTCCAGGACAACAAGGTGCAAAAAGTCACGCCACCACCGGCGGCCAAGCCTGAGGTACAGGAAGCCCCGCCCAAGGCTGCCGTGACCACCATCGCGCCAAAGCCGAAAAAAGCCCCGGCCAAGACCGAAGAACCCAAGGTCGAAGCCAAGTCTCAGGTCCAGGCACCAACGTTCGACAGCGAGCAGTTGTCCAGCGACATCGCCAGCCTGGAAGCCGAACTGGCCAACGAACAACAGCTGTACGCCAAGCGCCCGCGCATCCACCGTTTGAGCGCGGCCTCGACCATGCGCGACAAGGGCGCCTGGTACAAGGATGAATGGCGCAAGAAGGTTGAGCGCATCGGCAACCTCAACTATCCCGACGAAGCGCGGCGCAAGCAGATTTATGGCAATTTGCGCCTGATGGTGTCGATCAACCGCGACGGCTCGCTGTATGAGGTGCTGGTGCTGGAGTCGTCCGGGCAACCCCTGCTGGACCAGGCGGCGCAGCGTATCGTGCGTCTGGCGGCGCCGTTCGCGCCGTTTACCGGCGACCTGTCGGACATCGACCGGCTGGAGATCATCCGCACCTGGAAATTTGCCCGGGGCGACCGCCTTTCCAGTAATTGATTGAAGATCAAAGGATCGCAACCTCGTTACACTCGGCAGCGCCTACAGGTCGATGTGTTCCCGTAGGAGCTGCCGCAGGCTGCGATCTTTTGGCTCACTCAAGCTTGTCAGTTCGCCCCTCCAACGCCACACTAGCGCACATGAAAAACGTCAGCCCCAGCTACCTCAAGCATCAATTCCTGATCGCCATGCCCCACATGGCCGACCCGAACTTTGCGCACACCTTGACCTACATCGTCGAGCACACGGCCAATGGTGCCATGGGGCTGGTGGTCAACCGTCCGCAAGAGCTGAACCTGGCCGATATCCTTGAACAATTGCGCCCGGATATCGAACCGCCTGCGCTCTGCCAGCACGTACCAATCCTCATCGGCGGCCCGGTGCAGACCGATCGCGGTTTTGTCTTGCACCCCAGCGGCCAGAGCTATCAGGCGACCGTTGATCTGCAGGACGAGCTGTCGCTGTCGACTTCCCAGGATGTGCTGTTCGCCATCGCCGATGGCGTCGGTCCGGCGAAAAGCCTGATCGTCCTCGGTTACGCCGGCTGGGAACCCGGTCAGCTGGAGGCCGAACTGGCGCAGAATGCCTGGCTGAACTGCCCGTTCGATGCCGACATCCTGTTCAACACCAGCTGCGAGTTGCGCCTGGAAGCGGCGGCCAGGCACCTGGGGGTCAACCTCAGCCTGCTGACCAGCCAGGCGGGGCACGCCTGATGGCCCTGCGGCTGATTCTCGGATTCGACTACGGCACCAAACAGATCGGCGTTGCGGTCGGCCAGGTCATTACCGGCCAGGCCCGCGAGCTGTGCACCTTGAAGGCGCAGAACGGCATTCCCGACTGGAACCAGATCGAAGCGCTGATCAAAGAGTGGAAACCGGACGCCGTGGTGGTGGGCCTGCCGCTGAACATGGACGGCACCCCCAGCGAGATGTGCGCCCGCGCGGAAAAATTCGCCCGGCGCCTGAACGGTCGCTTCAACCTGCCGTTCTATACCCACGACGAACGCCTGACCACCTTCGAGGCCAAGGGCGAACGCCTGGCCCGGGGCGGACAGAAAGGCAGCTACCGCGACAATCCGGTCGACGCCATCGCCGCCGCCCTGCTGCTGCAAGGCTGGCTGGATGAAAACAGCGCGCTGTTCGATTCCTGACTGCTGCACCTAATCCTGGAGAGCCGCGAAGCGCCTCTTATCGCTACAACCCGAGCCAACCGAGGCAGCATCGCCCTCAACGCAGGGCTCGGGCCCAAGAAGGAGCAACCATGAGCCTGCCCAATCCCGCCGAGCTGATCAGCCAGATGGCGACCCGCCTCAAGACGCACCTGGAACACCGTGGCATCAGCGATCCGCGCTACATCGGCATCCGCACCGGCGGCGTCTGGGTCGCCCAGGCCCTGCTCAAGGAGCTGGGCTGCGCCGATGAACCCCTCGGCACCCTGGACGTCTCCTTCTACCGTGACGATTTCAGCCAGAACGGCCTGCACCCGCAGGTGCGCCCCTCGGCCCTGCCGTTCGAAATCGAAGGCCAGCATCTGGTGCTGATCGACGACGTGCTGATGAGCGGCCGGACCATCCGCGCCGCCCTCAACGAGCTGTTCGACTACGGCCGCCCGGCCAGCGTGACTCTGGTGTGCCTGCTGGACCTGGACGCCGGCGAGCTACCGATCCGCCCGAACGTGGTCGGCGCCACTTTGAACCTGGCCGCACACGAACGCGTGAAGCTGTCCGGCCCCGAGCTTGCGCTCGAACTGCAAGACCTTGCCCTTTAATTCGCCCTATTGAGAGTCCCCCTCGCGATGACGCCTCTAGAAACCAAGCGCCCGCTGCAGCTCAATGATCAGGGCCAGCTGCGCCACTTCCTCTCGCTCGACGGTTTGCGCCGCGAGTTGCTGACGGAAATCCTCGATACCGCCGACTCCTTCCTCGAAGTCGGCGCCCGGGCGGTGAAAAAAGTCCCGCTGCTGCGCGGCAAGACCGTCTGCAACGTGTTCTTCGAGAATTCGACCCGTACCCGCACCACCTTTGAACTGGCGGCCCAGCGCCTGTCGGCGGACGTTATCACCCTGAACGTGTCGACATCGTCGGCGAGCAAAGGTGAAACCCTGCTCGACACCCTGCGCAACCTTGAAGCCATGGCCGCCGACATGTTTGTCGTGCGCCACGGCGATTCCGGCGCTGCGCACTTCATTGCCGAACATGTCTGCCCGCAAGTGGCAATCATCAACGGCGGCGACGGCCGTCACGCGCACCCGACCCAGGGCATGCTCGACATGCTGACCATCCGCCGGCACAAGGGCAGCTTCGAGAACCTCTCGGTCGCCATCGTCGGCGACATCCTGCATTCGCGGGTCGCGCGTTCGAACATGCTGGCCCTGAAGACCCTCGGCTGCCCGGACATCCGCGTGATTGCGCCGAAAACCCTGCTGCCGATCGGTATCGAGCAGTACGGCGTGAAGGTCTACACCGACATGGCCGAAGGCCTGAAAGACGTCGATGTGGTGATCATGCTGCGCCTGCAACGCGAGCGCATGGCCGGTGGCCTGTTGCCGAGTGAGGGCGAGTTCTACCGCCTGTTCGGCCTGACCACTGCGCGCCTGGCCGGGGCCAAGCCCGACTGCATCGTCATGCACCCGGGACCGATCAACCGCGGCGTGGAGATCGAGTCGGCGGTGGCCGACGGCCCGCACTCGGTGATCCTCAACCAGGTGACCTATGGCATTGCCATTCGCATGGCCGTTTTGTCCATGGCCATGAGCGGACAAACCGCGCAACGCCAATTCGAGCAGGAGAACGCCCAGTGAAGCTCAGCATTCTCGGCGCCCGCGTCATCGATCCGGCCAGCGGCCTGGATCAAGTCACCGATATTCACATTGAAGCCTGCAAGATTGTCGCCCTGGGCGCCGCGCCCGCCGGCTTCGTGGCCGTCGACACCCTCGACGCCAAGGGCCTGGTCGCCGCGCCTGGCCTGGTCGACCTCAACGTCGCCCTGCGCGAACCGGGCTACAGCCGCAAAGGCTCGATCGTCAGCGAAACCCGTGCAGCGGCCGCCGGCGGCGTCACCAGCCTGTGCTGCCCGCCCAGGACCAAACCGGTGCTGGACACCTCGGCCGTGGCTGAACTGATCCTCGACCGCGCCCGTGAGGCCGGCAACACCAAAGTCTTCCCGATCGGCGCCCTGAGCAAAGGCCTGGAGGGCGAACAGCTCGCCGAACTGGTGGCGCTGCGCGACGCTGGCTGCGTGGCCTTCGGCAACGGTCTGGAGAGCTTCCGCAACACCCGCACCCTGTGCCGGGCGCTGGAGTACGCCGCGACATTCGACCTGACAGTGATTTTCCACTCCCAGGATCACGATCTGGCCGAAGGTGGTTTGGCCCACGAAGGCCCGACCGCCAGCTTCCTCGGTTTGCCAGGCATTCCGGAAAGCGCCGAGACCGTGGCCCTGGCCCGGGACCTGCTGCTGGTCGAGCAGAGCGGCGTGCGCGCGCACTTCAGCCAGCTCACCAGTGCCCGCGGCGTCGAGCTGATTGCCCAGGCCCAGGCCCGCGGCCTGCCGGTGACCGCCGATGTCGCGCTGTACCAGTTGATCCTCACCGATGAAGCGCTGATCGACTTCAGCAGCCTGTATCACGTGCAACCGCCACTGCGCACCCGCGCCGACCGCGAAGGCCTGCGTGCCGCCGTGAAGTCGGGGGTGATCTCGGCCATCTCCAGCCATCACCAGCCCCACGAGAAGGACGCGAAACTGGCGCCGTTCGGCGCGACCGAGCCGGGCATCAGTAGCGTCGAGCTGTTGCTGCCGTTGGCGATGACGCTGGTGGAGGATGGCTTGCTGGACCTGCCAACGCTGCTGGCACGCCTGAGCGCCGGCCCTGCCGAAGCCCTGCGCCTGCCGGCGGGTAAGCTCGCGGTCGGAGGTGCAGCGGACATCGTGCTGTTCGATCCGGCGGTTTCCACCGTGGCCGGTGAAACCTGGCTGTCGAAGGGCGAGAACTGCCCGTTCATTGGTCACAGCCTGCCGGGTGTGGTGCGCTATACCCTGGTGGATGGGCGGATCAGCCACCAGGCGTAAAAACAAAAGATCGCAGCCTGCGGCAGCTCCTACGGGAAACTCATATCCCGTGTAGGAGCTGCCGCAGGCTGCGATCTTTTGCTATGGGCTATCGACGCTGAGCGTTCCGCACCGACACCTGATCATTCAGCGTCCAGAAGTCATACAGCACGCCCACCAGGAACAACCCTCCCGTCAGCAGGTAAATCAGGCCGCTGATCCACTTGCCCTGGTACATCCGGTGCAAACCGAACACCCCGAGGAACGTCAGCAGGACCCATGCGATGTTGTAGTCGATCGGGCCCGAGTTGAACCTCATGTCGGCTTCACGGTCCATGGCAGGGATCAGGAAAAGGTCAATCAACCAGCCGATGCCCAGCAATCCAAAGGTAAAGAACCAGATCGTACCGGTGACCGGCTTGCCGTAATAGAAGCGGTGGGCACCGAGGAAACCGAAAATCCACAGCAGATAACCGATTATTTTGCTGTGCGTATCGTGATGTGGGACAGCGGGCTGATAGCCGTTCATGAACAACCTCGTTTCAGACGATAGATAAATATTCTTGAATTCTTTGTGACTTTTTCACTGTCACCCGACGTATGGCATTTGACCCTGACGTCCCCGCCAAACCCTTATAACACTTGAGTTCTGTCGGACAATTGCGTCTATCTGGCGCTTTTTTAGTTCCGTTCGCACCCAGTTGAATCGACCAACGGACTCGGAAGCGCAAAAAAAGCTGTTATAAAGTTGCGCGTTCACCTATTCGAGCCCTGCCTAATGCGTTCATTTTTAAAGACATGGCTAACCATTTGCCTTTTGATGCCACTGGCCGCCCACGCCACCAATCGTGAGCAACGTCTTCCAAACGTTAATGGTTACACCCCAAAATCTCACGCTTCTGCTCCATCCAGCAAAAGCAAAAAGTCGCTCAAGAGCGCTCCACAGTTGACCAGCAAAAGCAGCCTGGTGCCACCGATGGGGGCCTCGGCCAGCAGCGATGTGCTGAGCCGCGCTGTCAACGTCCTCGGTACCCCGTACCGTTGGGGCGGCAGCAGCCCGAGCAAGGGCTTCGATTGCAGCGGCCTGGTCAAGTATGCGTTCAACGATACCAACTTTGACCTGCCGCGCACTTCCAATGCTATGGCCAGCGGTCACGGCGAGAAGGTCGATCGCGAAGACCTGAAGCCAGGCGACCTGATTTTCTTCAACATCAAGAGCCGTCGGGTCAACCATGTTGCCATCTACCTGGGCAACGACCGCTTCATCCACGCGCCGCGCCGTGGCAAGTCGGTGAGCATCGACACCCTGAAGAAGCCGTACTGGGACAACCACTTCGTGGTGGCCAAGCGGGTTCTGCCGAAAGAGCCGAATCAGATGCGGGTTGTTCAGCGCTAAGGTTTCTATCGACTCTGAAGGCCCCATCGCGAGCAAGCTCGCTCCCACAGTTTCCGTGTCGTACGAAGTTTTTGTGTACGACACAAAAACTGTAGGAGCGAGCTTGCTCGCGATGGGGCCAGTCAAAGCGCCGCAAGTCTCTCTCACAGACTATCCGGCGACCGCGCCTTCTCCCGCGCATGCTCGCGACTGATCAAGCCCTTCCCCAGCAATTGCTTCAAACTCATGTCCAGCGTCTGCATCCCCAACGCCCCCGCCGACTGAATCGCTGAATACATCTGCGCCACCTTGTCCTCGCGGATCAGATTACGGATCGCCGAGGTTCCCAGCATGATCTCCCGGGCCGCGACGCGCCCTCCTCCCACCTTCTTCACCAGGGTCTGCGACACCACCGCCACCAACGACTCGGAGAGCATGGAGCGCACCATGTGTTTCTCGTCACCCGGAAAGACATCGACAATCCGGTCGATGGTCTTGGCCGCCGAAGTCGTGTGCAGCGTACCGAACACCAGGTGGCCGGTTTCCGCCGCGGTCAATGCCAGCCGGATGGTCTCCAGGTCGCGCATCTCGCCCACCAGGATCACGTCCGGGTCTTCACGCAAGGCCGAGCGCAGCGCCGTGGCAAAGTTGCGGGTATCGCGATGAACTTCGCGCTGATTGATCAGGCATTTGTGCGGTTCATGGACGAACTCCACAGGGTCCTCGATGGTGAGGATGTGATGATGGCGATGGTGGTTCAGGTAATCGATCATCGCCGCCAGCGTGGTGGACTTGCCCGAACCCGTCGGGCCGGTGACCAGCACCAGGCCGCGGGGAGCGTCGGTCATTTTGCGGAACACGTCACCCATGCCCAGCGCCTCCATGCTCTGCACGTTCGACGGGATGGTCCGAAACACTGCTCCCGCGCCGCGCTGCTGATGGAACGCATTGACCCGGAACCTCGCGATGCCCGGCACCTCAAAGGAAAAATCGATCTCCAGCTGCTTCTCGAAGTCCACCTGCTGGGCACTGGTCATGACTTCATGGATCAGCATCAGGACCTGCTTGTGATCCATGGCGGGCAAGTGGATGCGCCGAACGTCACCATCGACGCGAATCATCGGCGGCAGGCCGGCAGACAGGTGCAGGTCGGAGGCGCCCTGCTCCGCGCTGAAAGCCAGTAGTTCAGTGATATCCATAGCGCTCCTCAATTCCAGTAGAATGCCGCAGACCTTCAGGCCGCTGGCGCCTGAATCCTCGCTTGAAAAGTCGCCGGGCGATGATCAGGCAAGGCAAAAGTCGGCGAAGAAGCGGAGTTGACGTGAGTCAATGAGCATTCTGAGTCGACTTTTAACGCAGCATGATTGAGCGTAGGCACTTTTCAGGCAGGATTTGATGTCCAACATAGCAGACAACACTAGTTTGGTTAGTTCGCGCATACACGCCGCCACACTCGCTGCCGGGCGCGACGAAAACAGCGTCCAGCTGCTGGCCGTGAGCAAGACCAAGCCCGCCGAGGCGCTGCGCGAAGCCTATGCCGCCGGCCTGCGCGACTTCGGCGAAAACTACTTGCAGGAAGCCTTGGGCAAACAGCTCGAACTGGCTGACCTGCCCTTGATCTGGCATTTCATCGGCCCCATCCAGTCGAACAAGACTCGCGCCATCGCCGAGCATTTCGCCTGGGTGCATTCCGTGGATCGCCTGAAAATCGCCCAGCGCCTGTCCGAACAACGCCCTGCCGACCTGCCGCCGTTGAACATCTGCATCCAGGTCAACGTCAGCGGCGAAGACAGCAAGTCAGGCTGCACACCGGCCGACTTGCCGGCCCTGGCCTGTGCCATCAATGGCCTCCCGCGCCTGAAATTGCGTGGGCTGATGGCGATTCCCGAGCCAACCGACGATCGTGCCGCTCAGGACGCCGCGTTCGCAGCCGTACGCAATCTGCAAGCCAGCCTTGATCTGCCGCTCGACACACTGTCCATGGGCATGAGCCACGACCTCGAATCCGCCATCGCCCAGGGCGCCACCTGGGTGCGCATCGGTACCGCGCTGTTTGGCGCCCGCGATTATGGTCAGCCGTGAATTATCCGAATTCCCTCATTTATAAGGACCTGACATGAGCAAGACACGTATTGCCTTTATCGGTGCCGGCAACATGGCCGCCAGCCTGATCGGCGGCCTGCGGGCCAAGGGTCTGGAAGCGGCGCAGATCCGCGCCAGCGACCCGGGCGAAGAAACCCGCGTGCGCGTGAGTGCCGAGCACGGCATTGAAGTCTTTGCCGACAACGCCGAAGCCATTCAAGGCGCGGACGTAGTGGTCCTGGCAGTCAAACCCCAGGCCATGAAAGCCGTGTGCGAAGCCATTCGCCCAAGCCTCAAGCCCAACCAACTGGTGGTATCGATTGCCGCGGGCATCACCTGCGCCAGCATGAACAACTGGCTCGGTGCCCAGCCGATCGTGCGCTGCATGCCCAATACGCCGGCACTGCTGCGCCAAGGCGTGAGCGGCTTGTTCGCCACTGCCCAGGTCACCGCCGAGCAACGCCAGCAGGCCGAAGAACTGCTGTCGGCCGTGGGTATCGCCCTGTGGCTGAACGAAGAACAGCAACTGGACGCCGTCACTGCCGTGTCCGGCTCCGGCCCGGCGTATTTCTTCCTGCTGATCGAAGCCATGACCGCCGCTGGCGTGAAACTCGGGCTGCCAGCGGACATCGCCGCACAACTGACCTTGCAAACGGCGTTGGGCGCCGCGCACATGGCGGTCTCCAGTGACGTCGACGCCGCCGAACTGCGCCGGCGCGTCACCTCGCCGGCGGGCACCACGGAAGCGGCGATCAAGTCGTTCCAGGCCGGCGGCTTCGAAGCCCTGGTCGAAACCGCACTCGGCGCCGCCGCGCATCGCTCGGCCGAGATGGCTGAGCAACTCGGTCGCTAATCAGCTCTTACAAAGGGAAGCAAAAATGCTCGGACTCAATGACGCTGCCATTTTCATCATTAAAACCCTAGGCAGCCTGTACCTGCTGATCGTACTGATGCGCTTTATCCTGCAACTGGTTCGGGCGAACTTTTACAACCCGCTCTGCCAGTTCATCGTCAAAGCCACTCAACCGCTGCTGCAGCCGCTGCGCCGGGTGATCCCGAGCATGTTTGGCCTGGACATGTCGTCGCTGGTGCTCGCGCTGATCATCCAGATGGTGCTGATCGCGGTCATCCTCGCGCTGAAGGGCTTCGTGGTCGACTGGGTGCTGCTGGTGCCGTGGGCGTTGATCGCACTGTTCTCGCTGTTTCTGAACATCCTGTTCTACGCAATGATCATCAGCGTGATCCTGTCCTGGGTCGCGCCGGGCAGCCACAATCCGGGCGCGGAACTGGTCGCGCAGATTACCGAGCCGGTGCTTGCGCCTTTCCGCCGTATTATCCCGAGCCTGGGTGGCCTGGATATTTCGCCGATCTTTGCGTTTATCGTGATTCAGTTGCTGCAGAGCTGGCTGATTCCGCGGCTGGCCTACTTTGCGTTCATGCCGCAGGGGTTGCTTGGGTTGATCTAATGCGCCCGGCGGGTTGATAGCCTCATCGCTCATCGCGAGCAGGCTCGCTCCTACATTGGAATGCGTACCCTGTGGGAGCCAGCCTGCTGGCGATGAATGCGCCTCGGTGCAACTGAGTAAAATCAGGCCTGATCGTTGCTTGCCGCTAACCCCCCCGGTCTTTAGACTTACGCCTCATTTCAATGAGAGCAGGGTCGATGCCAGCTGCCTTTCCCCCCGATTCTGTTGGTCTGGTGACGCCGCAAACGGCGCACTTCAGCGAACCCCTGGCGTTGGCCTGTGGCCGTTCGCTCCCGGCCTATGACCTGATCTACGAAACCTACGGCACGCTGAACGCCACGGCGAGCAACGCCGTGCTGATCTGCCACGCGTTGTCCGGGCATCACCATGCCGCCGGTTACCACAGCCCCGACGACCGCAAGCCTGGTTGGTGGGACAGCTGCATCGGCCCCGGCAAGCCTATCGACACCAGCAAGTTCTTCGTCGTCAGCCTGAACAACCTCGGCGGCTGCAACGGTTCCACCGGCCCGAGCAGCATCAACCCGGAGACCGGCAAGCCGTTCGGCGCCGACTTCCCGGTGCTGACCGTGGAAGACTGGGTGCACAGCCAGGCCCGTCTGGCCGATCGGCTCGGCATTGCGCAGTTCGCCGCGGTCATCGGCGGCAGCCTCGGCGGCATGCAGGCGATGCAATGGAGCATCACCTACCCCGACCGTATCCGCCACTGCGTGGCCATCGCCTCGGCGCCCAAGCTGTCGGCACAGAACATCGCGTTCAACGAAGTGGCGCGCCAGGCGATCCTCACCGACCCCGAATTCCACGGCGGTTCGTTCCAGGAACACAGCGTGATCCCCAAGCGCGGCCTGATGCTGGCGCGGATGGTCGGGCACATCACCTACCTGTCCGACGACTCCATGGGCGAGAAATTCGGCCGCGGCCTGAAGAG
>Ga0160472_100376_pt1 | contig 38209 bp, 35 predicted proteins | sample HID1973M_E11MG_FD_108267 | JGI IMG/M metagenome (GOLD analysis project Ga0160472, IMG submission 108267) | Enriched mosquito-associated microbial communities from UW Madison campus, WI, USA - HID1973M_E11 MG | ecosystem: Host-associated > Arthropoda: Insects > Digestive system > Unclassified ... | reverse complement strand
CCCAGGCCCTGTAGGAGCGAGCTTGCTCGCGATGGCGGTGTGTCAGGCGACATGGATGTTGAATGTGCCGCCCTCATCGCTGGCAAGCCAGCTCCTACAGTTGTTTGTGGTGTACCCAGGCCCCTGTAGGAGCGAGCTTGCTCGCGATGGCGGCCTGTCAGGCAACATCAATGTTTGATCTGCCGACAGCCATATCCGCATTCTGCGTCCGACCGGTCTCGTAATAGGCCTTCAGATTCTCCGCAATCTGCCGCACTACCTTGTTGAACGCCTTGCCCAGCAAAGACTCCATCAGCCTGCCGCCGCGCAGGCTGTAGTGCATTTGCAGGGTGATGCGTGTGGCGTTGCCTTCAGCCTGCAAGGCATAACTGAAGCTGGCCTCGCGAAACGGAAAGGGTGAGTGATTGCTGCCCTTGTGCAACAGCAACTCGAACCCCGTGCCCTCCTGCCAGTGCACCACGGTTTCATCCAGATACTGACCGCCCTTGCGCAGCACCCGGCGACTGGCGCCGAGGCCTTGCGTGGCGCCAGGATGGAACTGGCAGCCGGTCAGGCCTGCCACATAATGCGGTGCCAGGCTCAGGTCGCGCAGTCTGGTCCAGGCGGCTTGTGGGGTGAGGTTCAGCAGCACGCTGTGGCTGGCAATCGCGGGCATGGCGGAGTTCCCTTTTGTTATTTGAATGTTGGAAAGATCGCAGCCTCGTTTCACTCGGCAGCTCCTACGGGTTACGGGATACGGGTTACGGGTTACGGGTTAAGGGTCACGGGTCACGGGTCATGGGTTACGGGGAACGGGCAACGTGTGCAACGGACAACCGGTCTGCGTAGGAGCTGCCGCAGGCTCGGGCCGCGTTCGGACGATCTTTTGATCTTGTTCTTTACAGGTCAACCTACAGCCGCATCGAGAAACGCCGGCCGCTCGCCGCCACCGTGTACCGCAATGTCCGCGCCGCTGACGTAGCGGGCCAGGGTCGAGGCCAGGTACAGGCAGGTGTCGCCAATGTCTTCCGGATTCGCCAGGCGTTGCAGCGGAACAGTCGCCGCCACCCGGGCGATGCCTGCGTCGTCACCATAATGCATCGCCGCCTGCTCGGTGAGAATCAGCCCGGCGGTAACGGCGTTGACCCGCACCTTGGGCGCCCACTCGACCGCCAGCGAGGTGGTCAGGTTCAATAGGCCGGCCTTGGCCGCACCATAGGCGGCGGTGCCGGGAGAGGGGCGGGTGGCGCTGACGCTACAGATGTTGATGATCGCGCCGCCGTCGGCCTGGGCCTGCATCACCCGGTTAGCCTGCTGGCAGAGGTTCAGCGGGGCCAGCAGGTTCAGACGGATGATCGACTCGCTGAAGCGCGGCGACGCCGTGGCCGCCTCGGCATTCGGCGAGCCACCGGCGTTGTTGACCAGCACGTCGAGACGGCCGAAACCCTCGACAATTTGCTCGATCAGGCGCGCGGATTGCTCGACATCGCGCAGGTCGCAGGCCAGGAACAGCGCTTCGCGTCCGCCGCTGGCAGGCAAAGAGGGCGGGGCTTCGCGACCGCAGATCAGCACCTGCGCGCCGCACTCGAGAAAGCGCTGGCTGATGCCGCGGCCAACCCCTTTGCCACCGCCGGTGACCAGTACCACTTTGCCGCGAAAGTCCATCGGATCAAGCATAGGTGTGCCTCGTTTCTGTCGCTGGGGGATGCGCTTGATGCTAGGTCTGCCGACCGTGTAATCCAACGTCCGATGAGACTAGAGACGGTTGTCGCGTAGGAGCTGCCGAAGGCTGCGATCTTTTGTTTTTGTTTGTTCAAGCAGGATCAAAAGATCGCAGCCTTCGGCAGCTCCTACAGGAGGTCAGAAGATCAGGAGAACGGGGCGTAGTCCTGTCGGACGATGTTGCCTGCCTGCCCCCCCGGAATAATCCCGCTACAACAACAGGCCGGGAGGACACCTTATGGGCGCTTCAGCGCTAGGGCACTTCGTTACGCTGCCGGATGGATTGCAGCTGCATTACAAAGACACCGGCGGTGATGGCGAGCCGGTGATTTTCATTCATGGCAGCGGGCCGGGCGCCAGCGGCCACAGCAACTTCAAACAGAACTATCCGGACTTTGCCGACGCCGGCTACCGAGTGATCGTCCCGGACCTGCCGGGCTACGGCGCCTCGGACAAACCCGACACCCTCTACACCCTGGACTTCTTCGTCGGCGCATTGAACGGTCTGCTCGACGCCCTCGACATCCAGCGTTGCGCGCTGATCGGCAACTCCCTGGGTGGTGCGATCGCCATCAAGTTTGCCCTCGACCAGCCCGGGCGCGTCAGCCGCCTGGTGCTCATGGCGCCCGGTGGCCTGATGGAAAAGGAACAGTATTACCTGCAGATGGAAGGCATCCAGAAAATGGGCGCGGCCTTCGCCAAGGGTGAGCTGAACGATGCGGCCGGCATGCGCCGTCTGCTCGCCCTGCAACTGTTCGACGCCAGCCTGATCAGCGACGAAACGGTCAATGAGCGGGTCGCCGTGGTCCTGCAACAACCGGTGTGCGTGCTGTCGACCATGCAGGTGCCGAACATGACCGCGCGCCTTAATGAGTTGCAGTGCCCGATCCTCGGTTTCTGGGGCATGAACGACAAGTTCTGCCCATCCTCCGGCGCCCAGACCCTGCTCGATCACTGCAGCAAAATCCGCTTTGTGATGCTCAGCGAGTGCGGGCATTGGGTCCAGGTCGAGCATCGCGAGCTGTTCAACAGCCAGTGCCTGGCCTTTCTGCAGGAGGCCCGCGGATGAGCGTGCAATTGCGCCGCGAGTTCGGCGAAGAGCTTTATCAGGCGCTGCTCAGCGGCTCCACCCTGGCGCCGCTGACCGAGCGCTGGCCGTCGATCAGCATTGAAGACGCCTACCACATTTCCCTGTACGCCATTGAACGCCGGGTGGCGGCCGGTGACGAGATCGTCGGCAAGAAAATCGGCGTGACCTCGGCAGCGGTCCAGCAGATGCTCAATGTGCATCAGCCGGATTTCGGCTTCATTACCCGGCAGATGTCGTTCGCCGACGATGCGCAGATTTCCCTGTCGGCGAACAAGCTGATCCAGCCCCGCGCCGAAGGCGAGATCGCCTTCAAGCTCAAGCATGATCTGGTCGGCCCCGGCATCACCGAAACCGACGTGCTCGACGCCACCGAATACGTGATGCCGTGCTTCGAAATCGTCGACTCGCGCATCCACGACTGGCGCATCCGCATCCAGGACACCGTGGCCGACAACGCCTCCTGTGGCGTGTTCGTGCTCGGTGACAGCCAGGTCGATCCCCGTGAGCTGGACCTGCCCAACCTGCGCATGCGCGTGTTCAAGAACGGTGAACCCCTGAGCGAAGGGCTCGGCTCGGCGGTGCAGGGCAATCCGCTGACCGCCGTGGCCTGGCTGGCCAACACCCTGGGCGCGTTCGGCATTCCGTTCAAGGCCGGGGAGATCATTCTCTCGGGCTCGCTGGTGCCGCTGGAACCGGCCCGTGCCGGTGACCGCTTCGAACTGACTATCGATGGCCTGGGCAGTGCCCGGGTGTCTTTCTGCGCCTGACTTTTGGAGTTTGACCCCATGAGCAAAAAACTCAGAGCGGCCATTATCGGCCCGGGCAATATCGGCACCGACCTGCTGATGAAAATGTGCCGGTCGCAATGGATCGAGCCGGTGTGGATGGTCGGTGTCGACCCTGAATCCGAAGGCCTCAAACGCGCCCGTGAGATGGGTATCAAGACCACCGCCGGCGGAGTCGACGGCCTGCTGCCCCACGTGCTCGACGATGACATCCGCATCGCCTTCGATGCCACCTCGGCCTACGTGCACGCGGAGAACAGCCGCAAACTCAACGAGCTGGGGGTGATCATGATCGACCTCACGCCGGCGGCCATCGGCCCGTTCTGCGTGCCGCCGGTCAATCTCAAGGAACACGCTTTGAGCCTGGCGATGAACGTCAACATGGTCACCTGCGGTGGCCAGGCGACCATCCCGATGGTGGCGGCGGTTTCACGGGTGCAACCGGTGAGCTATGGCGAGATCGTCGCCACGGTGTCTTCCGGTTCCGTGGGCCCGGGCACGCGACAGAACATCGATGAATTCACCCGCACCACCGCCGGTGCCGTGGAGCGGATCGGCGGCGCCCGGCGTGGCAAGGCGATCATCGTGATCAACCCGGCCGAGCCGCCGCTGATGATGCGCGACACCATCCACTGCCTGACCGACGATGAGCCGAACCAGGACGCGATCCGCACTTCGGTGCTGGAGATGGTCCGCGAAGTGCAGCGCTACGTGCCCGGTTACAAGCTGATCAACGGACCGGTGTTCGACGGGCGCAAGGTGTCGATTTTCATCGAGGTCGAAGGCCTCGGCGATTTCCTGCCCAAGTCCGCCGGCAACCTCGACATCATGACCGCTGCCGGTCTGCGCACCGCCGAGATGTTCGCCGAAGAAGCCCACAAGGGCACCCTGCAACTGCCTGTCCGTTGAGTGGAGTATTGCCATGAATTTGCAAGGTAAGCGCGTGCGCCTGCACGACATGAGTCTGCGCGATGGCATGCACGCCAAGCAGCATCAAATCAGCCTGGAACAGATGATCTCAGTGGCAACCGGCCTCGATGCGGCCGGTGTGCCGCTGATCGAAATCACCCACGGCGACGGCCTCGGCGGGGCTTCGCTGAACTACGGCTTCCCGGCCCACAGCGACGAAGAATATTTCGCCGCAGTGATCCCGAAGATGCAACAGGCCAAGGTCTCGGCGCTGCTGTTGCCGGGGATCGGTACCCTCGATCACCTGAGAATGGCCCACGAACACGGCGTCTCGACCATTCGCGTGGCCACCCATTGCACCGAGGCGGACGTGTCCGGCCAGCACATCGGCATGTCGGCGAAGATGGGCCTGGACACCGTCGGCTTCCTGATGATGGCGCACATGGTCAGCGCGGAAAAGCTGCTGGAACAGGCGCGTCTGATGGAAAGCTATGGCGCCAACTGCATCTACTGCACCGACTCGGCGGGCTACATGCTGCCCGATGAAGTGACGCAGAAAATCGGTGCCTTGCGCGCCGGCCTGAACGCGGGGACCGAAGTTGGTTTCCACGGTCACCACAACATGGGCATGGCCATCGCCAACTCCCTGGCCGCGATCGAGGCTGGCGCGGCGCGGATCGACGGCTCGGTGGCCGGGCTCGGCGCCGGGGCTGGCAATACGCCGCTGGAAGTGTTCGTGGCGGTGCTGGAGCGCATGGGCGTCAACAGTGGCATCGATCTGTACAAGATCATGGACGTCGCCGAAGACCTGGTGGTGCCGATGATGGACCAGCCGATCCGCCTTGATCGCGATGCGCTGACCTTGGGTTATGCCGGGGTGTACAGTTCGTTCCTGCTGTTTGCCAAGCGGGCTGAGCAGAAGTACGGGATTGCGGCGCGGGAGTTGCTGGTGGAGCTGGGGCGGCGCGGTACGGTGGGGGGGCAGGAGGACATGATTGAAGACCTGGCGTTGACCTTGTCACGGGCCCGTGGGGTGTTGCCGACCTGATTGACGCGTTAACAAAAAAACCACCGACATCGGTGGTTTTTTTATGCCGCTGATTAAGTTGGCGCTCAAGGCAGCAGATTGCGTACCAGCGGCGGATAACAATTGAGTGCCGCGCTGGAGCAACTGAAATAGGCCGTGGTCGGTCGGTAGGCTTCGTTCTTGAACAGCTGGCACAGGCTGGTGGACGTCCCGGCACAGATGATGATGAACAGAGCACAAGTGGATTTGCGCATGATGGGTCTCGACACGGTTTTGTTGTTGTAGAGACAGGTTATGGCGCAGGTCGATGGGTGGCTTCGTCCGAATGGACTAGGTGATGTTTGCAGGCATCCGGGACTTTTGTGGGAGCGAGCCTGCTCGCGAAGGCGGTGTGTCAGACGACGGGGATGCTGGATGTGCCGGGCTCTTCGCGAGCAGGCTCGCTCCCACAGGGTAAAGCGGTGTTCTCGGGATCTGTGTTTGGCAGCGATCTCACTGTAGGAGCTGCCGAGTGCAACGAGGCTGCGATCTTTTGATTTTCAAGAGCAATGTCAAGAGATCGCAGCCTTCGGCAGCTCCTACAAAAAACTGTGTCAGCCACGGCGTGCGAGGGCACCCATGGCCATGAACAGCGCCGCAATCGCCCGGGCCTCATGCAGTTCGCCGCGAGCGACCAGGTCGGGGATCTGCGCCAGGGGCACGCGCAGGCATTCCAGGGGTTCAGGTTCGTCGCCGGGCAGTTGGCAAAGGCTCAGCTGTTCAGCCAGTACCACCCGATAGCGATGACACAGATGCCCCGGTGCCAAGGTCAGTTCGCCCAGTTCGGTCAGGCGTTCGGCGCGCAGGCCAACCTCTTCGCTCAATTCGCGCTGCGCCGCCTGCAAGTAATCCTCATCAGGCTCCGCGCCGCCCTTGGGCAGGCCGAGAATGGTTTTTTCCACCCCGACCGCGTATTCGCGCACCAGCAGCACATGCTCTGAATCGGGCATCGCCACCAGCATCACCGAGCGATAGCCGGTGCCGCGCAAGCGCTCGTAGACCCGCTGCTGGCCGTTGCTGAATTGCAGGTGCAGGGCTTCGATCTGGAAGTGGCCGCTTTCGGCCAGCAATTCAGTCTTGAGGATGGTCGGAGAGTTGCGCATGGGTCTAACCCCTGGTTGGGATAAGACACTGTGCGCCCCGGCGCAAGGGCCGCCATCGTCCAAGCGGACGAGGGCGGCGACGAGGCTAGCCGAGGGTGGCGACGCTGCGCAGGATCAGGCGCACCAGCATGGTCTGGCGGGTTACGCCGGTCTTGGAGAAGGTCGAGCGCAAGTGCGCCCGCGAGGTGTTGCGGCTGATGCCCAGTTCTTCCGACGCTTCGTCGAGGGTCAGGCCGTTGGCCAGCAGCATGGCCAGCTGGGTTTCCGCCGGGGTGAAGTCGAACAGCGCGCGGACGATGTCCTGGGGCGCGGTGGATTGCTGCTCCGGGTCGCTGATGAAAATCACCACGGTGGGGCACTGCTTGCCTTCGCTCCAGTCGCTCAAGGGCACCGAGCGCACGATGATCCCAAGATCCGCCTTGCCGGACGGCCGCTGCACGCGCAGGGCCTCGACCACCGACGGGTTGCCGCTTTTTTGCGAGAGCAGCGACTGCTTGACCAGGCGGCGGAACTCTTGGGTATCCCGGGCCGTGCCGACCTGCAGGCCGTCGTTGACCAGCTTGATGCCGTCCTTTTCCTGGATCAGCCGATCAGCGACCTGGTTGGTTTGCAGCACCTTGCCGGCTTCATCGAGGATGATCGTGCCCACCGCCATCTGGTTCACCGCGCCGGCGTACAGGTTGCGCTCGGCTTCGATGCGGTTGAGCTGCATGTGAATCTTGATCGAGCGTTCCAGGTGCGGAATGAAGTGCGTCAGCAGCGCTTTCTCTTCGGCACCAAAGGCCTTGTCGTCGCGTCCGCGGCTGATGCGAATGCGGCACTGGGCGCCGTCGACGGTGTTGATGTCGGCACCGAGGATGTGGAACACGTCCACCGGCTCGAGGAAATTCTTGTAGAACTCGGAATTCTGCCAGTCGTCGTTGGAGACGAACTCGGCGAGGGTCACCACCTGGCGGTTGGGCAGGTCGACGAAGGGGTCGAGGCTGAAAAAATGCGTGTTGTACGACGCCGTCGCCTCGGTCGAGGTGCCGGTGGTGTTGACCATCAAACCGTCCACATGGGCGCTGGGCGGACGCAGGATGAAGGTCACGTATTTGCTGTGCAGGTGCACGTTGAGCTGATTGAGGAAGGTCGCCCAGGGAATGGTTTCCAGCGGACCCTGATAGAGGTTGCCGATCAAATCACTGAACGTATCGAGGCTGAGGCACTGCTGCATAAGGAAAAACCGTTCTTATTATTGGCGTTGGCGGTGGCCGAGGATAAGCGCCGTTATCGACTCCTTGCAACGCTCGGGCTCAGGGCCTGACCGGCGGCTGCCGCTCAGGCCCGGGGCGGGCGAAAAGCCGCGGGCGTCAGACCCGTTCGCTGGCGCGCACGACGTATTTCTTGTGCTCGTGCACGTCCGCCGAGAGGGCTTCGACGTCGGTGTAGAACTGCTCGTACCAGCGGCGCAGCTGGTAGACCGGGCCGTCGCCGTCACACAGCAGCGGGTTGTCGACGCGGGTCTTGCTGTGCCAGATGGCCACGTCTTCGTAGAAGGCTTCCTGGGCCTGCTGCACGTAGGCCTTGGCCATCGCCTGGTTCTGTTCTTCGCTCAGGCCCGGGATCTTTTTCACCAGCACGCCGTAGCGCAGGGTGAAACTGTCGAGGTCGATCGGCACGTGGCAGTTGAGCAGGATCGAATGGATCGGCTGGCCGTTCATGGCGCCGGTCATTTCGGTGATCTGATAGGCCGGGCCGAAGTAGGTGGCTTCGGTGGACAGTACGCTGTCACCGGACAGTCGTTCACTGCGCGCACGCATGATCTGCGTGGCCAGGTGGCCTTCGAAGACGTTGATGAACTCGTCGACCGGCGCACCGTGCACGGTGCCAAAGTGCGCCATGTCGGCGATGTTGTCGATCAGTTCGCGGCAGTTGGTGCCGATCTGCAGTTCGGCGACTTCCCAGGCCGCCCATTCGTCGCTGAAGCAGGCATCGATGCGCGGAATGCGTTGCTCGGGCAGGGGCGCGTTGCCTTCCGGATCATTCCAGACGAACAGCAGCTGGTTTTCTTCCATCAGCGGCCAGCTTTTGATTTTCGCCCGTGGCGGAATGCGCTTGGCGTAGGGAATGTCGTCGCAGACGCCATCGGCGCCCCAGCGCCAGGCGTGGAACGGGCAGCGGATCGAGTTGCCTTCGACGCAACCGGTACTGAGGTCGGCGCCCATGTGCGGGCAGTAGCCATCAAGGATGTGCAACTCGCCATCTTCGCCCTGGAACGCGACCAGGCGGGTGCCGAACACTTCCAGGCGGTGAGCCTTGCCGTCGCGGTATTGCGCGGCCAGGCCCAGGCAATGCCAGCCACGGGCGTAGCGCTCTTCCAGCAGTTTGGCTTCGATGCGGTGCAGGGTACTCATCTTATTATTCTCCCAAGGGGATCACGGGTTTACGCATGTCACGGATTCTGCCGCCCCTGTAAATGCGGGCATCGTCTGAATGGACGATGGCTGCATTTGGCCGGCCCGCTCTACTGGCACCATTGGACCCAGTCAGGAGTTGGCGATGAATAATGAACAAGGACCGGTGGCGGTGATTACCGGGGCCGCCAGCGGTATTGGCCGTGGCCTGGCCGAACACGCGGCGGTGCAGGGCTTACGCCTGGTGCTGGCGGATCGGGATGCGGCGAGCCTGCATGCCCTGTGTGATGAATTGAAGGCCAGTGGTGTGCAGGCAGTGGCCTGCGTCACCGATGTCGGCGATGTGAAGCAAGTCGAGCGCTTGCGCGATCAGGCGGTCGAACAGTTTGGCGGCGTCGATCTGCTGTTCAACAACGCCGGGGTGATGCAGACCGGTTTCAGCTGGGACATCACCGAGGCGCAATGGCAGCGCATGCTCAACGTCAATTTGAACGGGGTGATCAACGGCATTCGCAGTTTCGTGCCACTGTTGCTGCGCCAGGGGCGTCCGGCCCACGTGATCAACACCGCGTCCCTGGCGGGCCTGGTCAGCAGCCCGTTGATGGCGCCCTACAACGTGACCAAGCAAGCGGTGGTCGCGCTCTCGGAAACCCTGCATTACGAGCTGGCGATGATCGGTGCGCCGGTGTCGGTTTCGGTGCTGTGCCCGGGCCCGGTGGCCAGTGAAATCATGGCGTCCAACCAGGTGGTCGATACTGCCGGTGCCGACTTCAGCCAACTGCTCGACAGCACCATTCGCCAGGGCATGACCCCGGCGGAACTGGCTTCGCAGGTGTTCGCCGCCATCGCCGAAAAACGCTTCTGGATCCTGCCCCACAAGGGTTTCAAGCCGGCGCTGGAACGTCGGGTGCAAAGTATTCTTGGCGAAACCAACCCGCAGTTTCAGATGGCTGACGTAGAGGACAATGCCCATGCCGCTCGATAAGCAGATCGCTGGGGTGCTCCAGCAGTTTCGCGACATTCCGGAACCGGATTACAGCCAGGTCGATGCCGCACAGTACCGACAGTTCTCCGACAACATGCTGCCGGCCATTCCTGGCGAGCCGATGAGTGAAGTGCGTGAGCTGCGGGTGGCCGGTGCGGACGGAGAGCTGGAGGCGCGGCTGTATCGCCCGCTGGAACAGGACAATCTGCCGTTGCTGGTGTTCTTCCATGGCGGCGGTTTTGTCATGGGTAACCTCGACACCCATGACAACCTCTGTCGTTCACTGGCTCATCAGACCGGGGCGGTGGTGGTGTCGGTGGCTTACCGACTGGCGCCTGAGCACAAATTTCCCGCCGCGCCGCTCGATTGTCATGCGGCCACCTGCTGGCTGGTCGAACATGCCGCCGAGCTGGGTGTCGATGGCAGCCGGCTGGCGCTGGCCGGTGACAGTGCCGGGGGCAACCTGGCGCTGGCGGTCAGCCAATTGGCGGCGCAACGCGAGGGACCAAAGATTCGCTATCAGTGCCTGTTCTATCCGGTTACCGATGCGGGATGCGACAGTCAGTCCTTCGAGGAATTCGCTGAAAGCTATCTGCTGTCCGCCAAGGCAATGCGCTGGTTCTGGCAGCAATACCTGCAGGAGGAGGGGCAAGCGGATGATCCGCTGGCCTCGCCATTGCGCGCCGAAAGCCTGGCGGGTTTGCCGCCGACCGCCTTGCTCACCGCCGGCTTCGATCCGCTGCGGGACGAGGGCGAGGCATTGGCCGAGTGCCTGCGCGAAGCCGGTGTGCCGGTGCGCCTGCAGCGTTACGAAGGCATGATTCACGGTTTTATCAGCATGACGCCCTTTGTTGAGGCCGCAGCTCAGGCGTTGACAGAGGCTTGCGCCGACCTGCGTGGGGCTCTCAATTGAACGGCCCGGCATTCAACACCATTCCCCAACTGATCGAAGCCATCGGCGCCGGGCAGATGGTGGTGATCACCGACGACGAGCACAACGGCGAAGGCTCGTTGCTGATGGCCGCCGAACAGGCCGGGGCCGAGGCGGTCACCTTCATGGCGGTGCAGGCCCGCGGGCTGATCTGCCTGGCGCTCACCGAGCAACGTTGCCGCGCGCTGGGGCTGGATTTGATGGTGCCCAACTCCCGGGCGCAGCATGGCGTGGGCTTTACCCGTTCGATCGAAGCGGCGACCGGGGTGTCCACCGGCATTTCCGCGGCGGACCGCGCGCGCTCGATCCAGGTCGCGGTCGATCCGGCCAGCGGCCCGGCGGACCTGGTGCAGCCTGGGCATATCTTTCCGGTGCAGGCCTTGCCCGGTGGGGTGATGCAGCGGGCCGGGCACGTCGAGGCCGCGTGCGACCTGACCCGCCTGGCCGGGCGGCAACCGGCGGCGACCCTGGTGGGGATTCTCAACGAAGACGGCGAACTGGCCCGTGGTGCCGAGCTGCATGAGTTCGCCCAGCGGCATGGCCTGCGCATCGGCGCCATTGCCGACCTGATCCACTACCGCATCCTCCACGAAGGCACGATCGAGCGCGGCGGCGAATACCCGTTGCAGACCCGCCATGGCGAGTTTCAGGTGACGACCTATCAGGACACCTACCAGGGCGCGTTGCACCTGGCGCTGGTCAAGGGCCGCATCGACAGCACGCAGCCGGTGCTGGTGCGGGTCCAGGGTCTGGAAACCCTGCGTGACGTGCTGGGGTGCGAAGGCGAGGGCGGGGCGCAGCAATGGACCCTGGAGCGTTCGCTGGCGAGCATTGCGGCAGCGGGCAGTGGTGTGCTGGTGTTGCTGGCACAAAAGGAAACTGCCGAAAGTGTGCTTGAACAACTGCGCCAGCGCAGCGGCGGCAAGCCTCGTACACCGCATTTCCCGCAACGCACCCTGGGCATCGGCGCGCAGATCCTGCGCGACCAGAACGTGCGCAAGATGCGCCTGATGAGCTCACCGGTGCCGTACAAGGCGGTGTCGGGGTTTGATCTGGAAGTGACGGAGTTTGTGCCGTTTCAACCGTGACTTGAATTGACATCCACCTGTGGCGAGGGAGCTTGCTCCCGTTCGGCTGCGCAGCAGTCGTAAAATCTTACGGCCGCTTTGCGCCCGAGCGGGAGCAAGCTCCCTCGCCACAGGTTTGTATAGTCCACAGGATCCGCCCTGGCTTAAGGCTTGATGCCCTGCAATATCTTTTTCGCCTGATCCTGCATTGCCTGCGGCGCGGTCATGTTGCCGTCGATCACGGTGATCACGGCATGGCCTTGCCACAGTTGATAGGCATCGGCCTTTTGCTGGGCTTCGGTCGGGGTCGACGGCGCGGCCAGGTTGACGTGGACGACGCCGTCGGCGCCGCGCTGTGAGGTGAAGTTCACCCGGTCCCAGTTGCCGATCGGCGCGAAGCTCACGCCTTTGACTGCTTCGGGTTTGAGCGGCGGGTAGTTGAGGTTCAGGCCGCTGACGCCGGGCAAGCCGAGTACGTTCAGCTCACAGTGTTGTTTCTGCGCAGTGCAGGCGTTTTGCGCTTCGGCGCCGGCCGCGCTCGCTTGCTCGATGACTTTCACGGCAAACTTCGCCGTGTCGTCCATCGCCCCGAGGGTCTTGCGATAGCCGGCCTGCTGGTCGCGGATGATCAGGTCCATGTCGATGGCCGTCGACACCGCCACCGCCGGAATCCCTTTGAACATCGCACGCACGGCGGCGTTGAGGGTGCCGGACATCTGCGTCAGCGGGCCGACGTTTTCGCCGAAGTTGCTCCCCGAGACCACCAGGTCAGGGCGGTTGTCCTTGAGGATCACATCAAGCCCGACGTTCACCGCATCCACCGGCGTACCGATGGCGGACGTCTTGCCCGCCGGCGCCGTGTAGCCCTCGGGCGGGCCGACGCAGAATTTGCCCGGCGCCAGCTCCGTCACCGCCAGGGCCTGGCCGGGTACGACCACGCTGGCGGCGCTGATGCCGCTGCTGTCGTTCAGCGGGCCGACCAGGGTCACCTGGTGCCCGGCGGCGCTCAGGGCGCGGTACATCGCATCGATGCCGGGGGCGCGGCAGCCGTCGTCGTTGGTCAGCAGGATGTTCAGGGCGTTGGCCTGCAGCGACAGGCCGACGCTGGCCATGGCGATCACGCCAGTAAGCAGTTTGTGCATGGGATGATTTCCGTGAAAAAGGCAGATCGAAAAAAGCACAACGCCCCGACCGAATGAATCGGTCGGGGCGCAGCGAGTTTAGCGGGTACCGAGTTTGCGCAGGTTGCCAGGGGTGAATTCGTCGTCGGTGAAGTTGCTGGCGTTGAGTTTGGCCGGTTTCTGATCGATTAGCATGCGGTCCACCAGGTAAGAGCCGGCGATCAGGTCATGATAGATGCCGAGGCGAGCGTGGTAGCGCTGCATCTCGTAGGCATAGATCGAGGTCTGCATGTTGGTGCGCCACAGTTGGCCACGGCTGTCGTAGTTGTCGGCGAGGGTAGCGGCCCAGGTGTCTTCGTCCAGGTACAGCACACGCTTGGCGTACACGTGGCGGGCACCTTCCTTGAGGTTCGCCTGCAGGACCCACACGCGGTGTTTCTCGTAGCGCATGTACTGCGGATCGATGTGGCCGGTGGTGGAGAGGATCTGATCGGTGCTCACGCTCGGATCGTCGATCTTGTAGTTGTGGTACGGGATGTAGATTTCTTTCTTGCCAACGATGGTCCAGTTGTAGCGATCCGGCGCACCGTTGAACAGGCGGTCTTCGTCATACACGCGGAAGCCACCGGCGCCGGTCGGCGAGTCGTAACCCACGGTGGGTGCGCGACGTACCCGGCGTTGGCCCGGGCTGTACTGCCAGGCCTGACGCGGCGAGGCGGTAGGGTTGATGAACTCGTGGCCGACCACGATCTCGCCTTTCTTGCGCACTGGTTCCAGGGTGGTGATCAAAAAGTTGGTGAGCACACCGTTGGCGGTTTCCGGGGTTTTGTCCGGGTTGGACCAGATCGAGAAGATCTTGTAGTTGACCTCTTCGATCACCCGTTCCTTGTTCGAGTACACCACGGCCTGACGATAGTTGGCCTCCTCGGCGGCGGCACGGCCGGCGAGGGTGTGGTTGAACATCAGCTCGCTGCCGTTCTTCGGAATCGGGAAGGGCGAGCCGGCCCAGGCGTTCCTGGTGTCGTTGTTGTCGTTGTCCAGTTCGGCGGTGACCGCGTTTTTCTTCACCGCCTCGACCAGGCGCGGATCGACGCGGAAGTCACGGTGGCTCGGATAGACCGGGATCTTGAACGTATCCGGGTAACGCTTGAGCAACGCCTTCTGGCCATCGGTGAGGTTATCGGCGTATTTGTCCATGTTCTTCGAATCGATCACGAACAGCGGTTTTTCCGAAGCGTACGGGTCCGGGTACGGGCTGCCGGGACCGTCGAATTTCAGACCCGGCGGCAGGCCGAGCCATTTGCCCGACCAGGCCGGAATGCTGCCGTCGGCGTTGCCGGCTTTCTCGGCGCCCATCGGGGTCAGGTCCTGGCCCAGGCGCGCGGCTTCTTCGGGGCTGACCTTGGCGTAGGCCATGCCGCTGCCGAGCAGGCCGACGGTCAGTGCCGTACTCAATAATGTTTGGGTGAATCTGGACATGCTGTGCTCCTCCGACAGGGGAATCAGAACCGGTACTTGAAGTTGAGCGCGACGTTGTCGCGGTCGGCCAACGGGGCGTTGTTGGCGTTGCCCAGGTAGGCGTTGTAGCGGGCCTCGACGGTGAAGTTGCCGAGGTAGCGCCACGAGCTGCCGATGCTCGCGCGGTCGTCGCCCTGGCCCGAGTTGATCGAACCGACCATGGCGCTGTCATGTTGGGCGGCGGTGCTGTAGGTGACCGGCAACGACATGTCCCAGCCACTGAACACGTTGTTGTAGTCAAAGCTGACCTGCACCGTGTAGCCCCAGGCATCGCGGTCATAGACCAGGCTGTCGGTGCCCGGCAGGCTGAAGCCTGGCGCCACGGTGACGGGGGCGGACTTGTCGTTGCTGAGCACGGTGTTGTAGACCACCTCGCCGGTCAGCGTGGTGTTGTCGGCGAACGAGGTCGGGCCGACCACGTAGATCGCCGATGTCTGCGCCTGCAGGGTTTCGCCGCGCACCGGGCTTGAGAAACCGTTGTCGACCATCACCGGTGTGCCGTCGCGGTAGCTGACTTCACCGGCCCAGCTGACATCACCGAGGACGGTGGCGAAGCTGGCGCCGAACAGGTCGATGTTGTCGAAGTAACGCACCTGGTAACGGCCCAGGGTGGTGGCGAAATCCAGCGACGGGGTCTTGTCGTGATACCGCGAGTAGTAGAGGCCGAACTCGGTGTTGTTCAGCGACTCGGCGGCATAGGTCAGTGCCACGCCGTACTGGCCGCTTTCGCTCGGCTTGTCGTCCTTCTGGCGGACGAGGAAACCGCTGGCGTCGTTGTAGCCGCCCTCGTCGATGTAGTCGGTGGTGGAGAAGTAACTGCCGACACCGAACAGCTCGGTCTTCTCCCACTTGTACTGGTAGTACGCCTGAATGCCGAGGCTTTCAGTCAGGGCGAACTGGGTGAACAGTTGGCCTACCGGCAGGAGGATTTCCTTGACTTCGACGCCAGGGGTGGTCGACTTGGTCGCGTCCACCGGACTCTGCGCCGCGGAAATACCGGGATAGAACAGGCTCTCACCCCAGCTCACCACCTGATTACCCAGGCGCGCGTTGAAGGCGTGGCCGCTCAGGTCCCAGGTGCCGTAGGCGTAGTAATCGAGCATGCGCAATTCATTGCGGTGCTGGTCGATGGTGTCCTGGGAGAAACGGTCGGACTTGCTGCAATGGCCGCCGGCGAAGCAGTTCGAGGTGCCGGTGGTGTTGTCGTTGTCCTGATCGTAGACGTTATCGTAGAAGCCCGTCGCCCGGACAAACACGCCGTAGTCGTCTTGCCACTTGATGTTGGCTTCGGTGAGGAAGCCGCTGCGGTTGTTGATCAGGCTGCCTTTGTCGAACGCGTTGTCGCCATCGTTGCCGTTGGCGTTGGCCGTCAGCTTGTGATCGCGGGCTTCGGTCCGCCACGCCAGGCTGTAGGTCAGCGTGGTGTCCCAGTCGACGCTCAAATTTTCGTTGGGCTGAAAGCTCATCGCGTTAGCGTGAGCGCTCAGTCCGCCAGCCAGCATCAACAGAACATGCTGTATGCGAATGTGCTGTGTTGGTGGGGCGATTATTGTTTTTATCATGTCGTCCTCATGCCCAGGTCAGACCTGCCCGACCTGCATTTCAGGGGGGTGGTGGGTACTGGGGGCGACTATGGAGTCACGACTTGCGCGCAACATCGTCCAAGCGGACTAAGCGATTTGCACGGGACGACAACGTTGCGTAGGCGCTGCGTAGGAGCTGTCGAGTGCAACGAGGCTGCGATCTTTTAACTCATCAACGCCAAATCAAAGATCGCAGCCTTCGGCAGCTCCTACAGGCCGGTGGCGTTCTTTAGTCCGCTTGGACGATGAATACCCGACGCGCGCGGCGAACAATCCCGAGACCGACTGCACCGGGCGAAGATCCGGCGGTGGCGGTTTCTGCCTGATGGGCGCTGAACAAGGGTGATCGCATGAACGCTGCCGGGATCAAATGGGACGAGTGCTGTGACGTACTGGTGATTGGCTCTGGAGCCGGGGGCATGACCGCTGCGTTGCGCGCCCATGACCTGGGCCTGAATGCGCTGCTGATCGAGAAAAGCGGCGAATATGGCGGCACCTCGGCGGTGTCCGGCGGGGGGATCTGGATACCCGACAATCACCGGATCAAGGCCATTGGCGGGAGTGATTCGGCGGCCGAAGCGATCGCCTATATCCGCGCGGTGACTCACGGCGAAATCGATGACGGGCGCATTGAAGCCTACGTCGAATATGGTCGTGAAATGGTCGAATACCTCGAGCAACAGACCCGCGTGCGTTTCGAGGCGCAACCCCGTTACGCCGATTACTACCCGGAAGTCGAGGGCGGCAAACCGGGCTATCGTTCGATGGACCCGCAACCCTTTGATGCCGCCGAACTGGGCGAAGAATTCCTGCGTATGCGCGCGCCGTCCCCCGGCACGCTGATGATGGGGCGCATGGCGATGACCATGAAAGAAGCGCAGGTGCTGCTGTGCCGCGGCCCCGGCTGGTTGCGCCTGACCCTGAAGGTGATGTGGCGCTACTGGCGTGACCGCACGGGGCGACGCCTGTCCCGCCGCGATCGTTACCTGACTCTGGGCAATGCGCTGATTGGCGCCTTGCGCTGTTCGCTGCAGGATCGCGGCAAGTCGTTGTGGCTCAACTGTGCCCTCGAAGAACTGATGCTGGTTGGCGATCGGGTGGGCGGGGCGCGGGTCAATCGCAACGGTCAGGTGCTCAACGTCAAGGCACGCTACGGCGTGATCGTTGCCGCCGGCGGTTTCGAGCGCAACCAGGCGATGCGCGAGCAGTATTTGCCGCAACCGTCACAATCGGTCTGGAGTGCCACGCCGCCGAACAACACCGGCGATGGCATTCGCGCCGGCCAGGCCATCGGTGCGCGCACGGCGTTGATGGATCACAGTTGGTGGGCGCCGACTACCCATGTCCGCGGTGAAGAAAAACAGCGCGCGCTGTTCGTCGAACGGACCCTGCCGGGGTGTGTGATGGTCAACTCGGCGGGCGAACGTTTCGTCAACGAAGCGGCGCCCTACACCGACATCGTTTATGCGATGTACGCCAATAACCGCGAAGGCGCGGTGAGCGTGCCGTGCTGGATGGTGTTCGACGCCGAGTTTCGCCGCAAGTATCCCTGCGGCGCGCTGTTGCCGGGCTATGCCCAGCGTGACTGGCAGTTGCCTGAGCACCTGCGCGATTACTTCCACAAGGCGTCGAGCCTTGAAGAACTGGCCACGAAAATCGGCGTCGACGGGGCAGGGCTGGCGCGCACCGTGCAGCGCTTCAACGGCATGGCCGTGCAAGGCGTCGACGAAGATTTCCACAAGGGCGAGTCGTTGTTCGACCGCTACTACGGCGACCCGAGCGTGCAACCCAATCCGTGCCTGGCGCCGCTGCTCAAGGGGCCGTTCTATGCGGTGCGCATCGACGCCGGGGACATCGGCACCAAGGGCGGTCTGCTGACCGACGTGCATGCGCGGGTCCTGCATGAAGACGGACAACCCATCGAGGGCCTGTACGCCATCGGCAACAGCGCCGCCTCGATGATGGGCCGCACCTATCCCGGTGCCGGTTCGACCATCGGCCCGGCCATGACCTTCGGTTACCTGGCGGCCAATCACATCAAGCGCCACAGCGAAACCGCCGTGGCCAAGACCTTGTACGGGAGCGTCGAATGAAACAGCCTCAGATTGCCGTAGTGACCGGTGCCAGTCGCGGTGTCGGCCAGGGCATTGCCCTGGCCCTGGGCGCGGCGGGGATGACGGTGTATGTCACCGGCCGTGCGCCGGAGCAGGGTGGCTCGAATCTGTATGGCCATGCTTTGCGCGGTTCGCTGCAAGACACGGCGGCGGCGATCACAGCCGCCGGCGGTCGCGGCATCGCGGTGGTCTGTGATCATGCCGATGACTCGCAGGTTCAGGCGCTGTTTGCCCAAGTCGAAAAGGACTGCGGGCGTCTTGATCTGCTGGTGAACAATGCGGCGTTCATCCATGACCAGTTGATCGAACCGGGACCGTTCTGGGCCAAGCCTGTGGAGCTGGTGCGCATTCTGGATGTGGGGCTGCGGTCGGCGTACGTCGCCAGTTATTACGCGGCGCCGCTTTTGCTGAAAAGTGCCCGGGGGCTGATCTGTTTTACCTCGTCATTCGGCGCCGGTTGCTACATGCACGGCCCGGCGTATGGCGCGCAGAAGGCCGGGGTCGACAAGCTGGCGGCGGACATGGCGATCGATTTCGAAGGGCAGGGCGTGGCGGCATTGTCCTTGTGGCTCGGCCCGCAACTGACCGAGCGCACGAAGATTGCCGGCGAGCAGCATGGCGAGCAGTACCAGGCGTTCCTGGCCCACGCCGAAACCCCTCAGTTCAATGGCCGGGTAATCCATGCCTTGCTCAATGATGCGCGGTTGATGGCGTTATCGGGGCAGACTTTGATCACCGCCGAGATTGCGCCCGGGTACGGCATCAGCGAAGCCGAAGGCCGCCAGCCACCGTCACACCGTGGCATGCTCGGTGATCCGCGTCGACAGCATCCGGCTCGGGTGGTGTGAATCCATCATCCTGACACCTGTGGGAGCGGGCTTGCCCGCGATGACGGTACATGAGGCGACATGGATGTCGGATGTGCTGGCCTCATCGCTGGCAAGCCAGCTCCCACAGATTTTTGGGGTGTACTTGTCATTAGCGTGCAACCCAAAACCCTGTGGGAGCGGGCTTGCCCGCGATGACGGTATATGAGGCGACATGGATGTCGGATGTGCTGGCCTCATCGCTGGCAAGCCAGCTCCTACAGTAAATGGTATTTGCTGTAGATGTAGCGGTCAGCTCACCGGCTGTTCAGCCCACTCACGCAACACATTCTTGGTCACTTTCCCCGCCGCATTGATCGGCATGCTCTGCAGTACCTGCACGCGGCGTGGCACTTTGTAGTTGGCCATCTGTTCACGGCACCAGGCGAGGAAGCTTGTCTGTTCGATTTGCGCGCCCGGCGCGGGCAAGAGGAAGGCCATCGCCACTTCACCCATGCGTTCGTCGGGTATGCCGATCACCGCCGCCTGGGCGATACCGGGATAGGTCAGCAGGCATTGCTCGATCTCCGCCGGGTACACGTTGAAACCACCGGTGATGAACATGTCCTTGAGACGGTCGGTGATGCGCAGGTAGCCCTGCTCATCGAGCATGCCGATGTCGCCGGTGTGCAGCCAGCCGTCAGCGTCGAGTACCTCCTGGCTGGCCTGGGGATTGTTGAAGTAGCCCTGCATCAGGTTGTAGCCACGAATCTGCACCTCTCCAGGAACATTTGCCGGCTGGCTGCGCCCATTGTTGCCGACACAACGCACTTCCACGCCGGGCATCGCGCGGCCGCTGGTGTTGGCGACCTGCTCGGCGGAGTCACCGGAGCGGCAGATCGTCGCGAAGCCGCAGACCTCCGTCAGGCCATAGGCCGTGACGATGGTGGCGAAGCCCAGTTCGTCGCGCATGCGGTGGATCATCTCCACCGGAATCGCTGCCGCACCGGTCACCGCCACCCGCAATGAACTCAGGTCGAATTGATCCCGTTGCGGATGGGCGAGCAACGACTGATACAGCGTCGGCGGCCCCGGCAGTACGGTGATGCGTTCGCGCTGTACGCATTCGAGCACCGCCTGCACGTCGAACACCTGCTGCGGCACGATGGTGCAGCCGTGCATCAGCGCCGCCAGCCAGCCGGCCTTGTAGCCGAAAGAGTGGAAAAACGGATTAACGATCAGGTAACGGTCACCTTCGCGCAAGCCGACGATGTCGCTCCAGTCCCGCACGATGCGCAGGTTCTGACCATGACTGGTCATCACGCCCTTGGGTTTGCCGGTGGTGCCCGAGGTGAACAGCAGGTCGGACAGGGCTTGCGGGCCAACGTTTTGTTCGCGGGTGCGCAGGGCCAGTTGCGGCACATCTGCCGCCAGGTCCATGAACTGCTCCCAGGCCAGGGTGCCTGTCTTGGCGCTACGCAGGCTGACGATGTGGCGCAGGTCGGGCAGGTCTTCGCCGGCCAGCATGCCGGGGTAGTCCGCGCCGAGGAACTCACCGATGGCGAACAGCACGCAGGTGCCGCTTTCGCGCAGGATATAACCGGCCTCGCTGCCCTTCATGCGGGTATTGAGCGGCACCAGGGCGGCGCCGACACTCTGCAGGGCGCCGGCGGCGACTATCCATTCCCACACATTGGGTGCCCAGATCGCCACCCGGTCTCCGGCCTGGACATCCAGCGCGAGCAAGGCGCGGGCGGCTTGCCGGCGCAACTGGTCGAGCTGGCGATAGCTGATCCGATGGCCCGCGTCCTCGATGGCCGGGCGGTCGCCGAAAGCCTGGGCGACGTTGGCGAACAATTGAGCGATGGTCAGTGCGGTGGCGACAGGCGGCATGGGGCCTCCCCGGTTAGAAGACAGTGGCGAAGTAAAAAGGGAGCAGGCCGGGCAGGGCGCCCGGCCGTATGATGAATTACTGGGCGGGCGGGGCGAAACGGCGGCCGGCGGAGAAACCCCCGTCCACGGCGATCATCTGGCCGCTGACAAAGGATGCTTCGTCCGAGGCCAGGAACAGCGCGACGTTGGCCACTTCTTCCGGTTGCCCGGAGCGGCTGAGCATGTGCTGCGAGGCGAAGAAGGCGTGGAACGCGTCGTTGTCACGCACCATGCTGGTCATCGGCGTCTCGATCAGGCCCGGGCACAGACCGTTGACGCGCACGTTGGCGTGACCGTAATCGATGGCCATCGAGCGGGTCAGCTGGTTGATGCCGCCTTTGGAGACGTTGTAGGCGACGTTGCCGTCGCAGCCTTGCAAACCGAAGATCGATCCGACGTTGATGATCGATCCACTGCGTTGCGCCACCATCGATTCCAGCGCGTACTTGCTGGTGAGCATGCTGCCGGTCAGGTTGATGTCCATCACCCGTTGCCAGTTGGCGGTGGTGGTCTGGGTCACGCTGCCCTGGTCGGCGACGCCGGCGGCGTTGACCAGCACGTCGATGCGCCCGAAGTGATTGATGACTTCTTGCATGACCTGCTGCACCTGCGCTTCATTGCGCACATCCAGGGTCATGAACAGGCCGGGAAAATCCGCAGGCGCCGTGCCGATGTCCAGCCCGACAACCTGCGCGCCCTCAGCGGCGAAGCGGCGCACGCAGGCCAGACCGATCCCCGAAGCGCCGCCGGTCACCACCGCGACCTTATTCTGCAAACGAGCCATAACTGCACCTCTTTATTGTTGTGGGCTAATGCTGTGGCCGAGTCTAACCGCAGACTGGGCCTGAGTGATCGTCCGTTGGGACTAAGGTGACAGAGCATCTCTTTCAACAGGGTCCGTGGATGCATTCCCCCTGTAGGAGCTGCCGCAGGCTGCGATCTTTTGATCTTGATTCTAAAAAATCAAAAGATCGCAGCCTGCGGCAGCTCCTACAGGAGGACGCGTACGCTTAATCCGGGAATTTCAGGCGCACCCGGGCGCCGGTCGGGCGGCTCTGGCAGGCCAGCGTCCAGCCATCGGCCAGTTCCTTGGGCGTGAGCACATCATTGCGCGCCAACTGCACCTCACCTTCCTTGACCACGCACATGCACGCCCCGCAAAAACCTTCCTCGCAGGACGACGGCACATCCAGGCCGGCGGCCTTGCAACTTTGCAGCAGGGTATCGCCGGGCTGGCAGGCAATTTCGTGCTGCTCGCCATCGAGCTCGACGATCAGCGCTTCACACTGCGAAGCCATCGCAGCCTCGCGGGCGAGGGCTTCTTCGGCAAGCAGTTCATCGGGGTCCGGCGGCGACACGAAGCGCTCGACATGGATGCGCTCGGCCGCTTCGCCCAGGGCCAGCAGCGAGCGCTCCACGGTGTCCATGAACGGCCCCGGCCCGCAGATGAAGTAATCCCCTCCGGCCGATCCGCGCAGCAGATGACGGACCTGCTGGTCCGTCAGGAAACCCTGCACCGAATCGAGGACGTGCACCACGTGCAGCTGATCAGGATGCGCCTTGATCAACCGGCACAGCTCGTCCTTGAAAATCACCGAGGCTTCATCGCGGTTGGCGTAGATCAACTTGACCGGCCGCCGGCTGCCGTGAAGCACGGACTTGAGGATGGAAAACACCGGCGTGATGCCCGAACCGCCGCCAAACAACACCAGCGGTCTGTCGCTGTCTTCGGCCTGCGGGTCCAGGCAGAACAGCCCCGCTGGCGGCAGCACTTGCAGCCAGTCGCCGACCCGAACTTCGTTCATCCAGTTCGACACCCGGCCACCGTCGACCCGTTTCACCGTGACCTTGGGCAGCGCGTCCACCAGGGGCGAGCTGGCCATGGAGTAGCAGCGGGTCAACACTTTGCCGGCCAAGGGCACGCGAAAACTCAGGAACTGGCCCGGTTTGTAGCGAAAGCGCTCACGCAGGACGGGCGGGATGTCCAGCACCAACGAGCGCGCGTCGGCGGTCTCGACGATCACCGCGCACACTTGCAATGAGACGCTTGCCGTCGTGTGGTCGGCCGGGGTCAGGTTCTGTTGTTGCGTGCCCATGTTCACCTCGACCTCAGAGCCCGCTGATCAGTTGCGCGTTGTCGACGCGGATCTCGGCGCCGTTGACGAAGCGCGACTCATCGGCGGCGAGAAACAGCACCACGTTGGCAATGTCCCGTGGCGCCGCCATACGGTTCATCGGATCCTGATCGAGGGCCTCCTGGGGGATCGCCTGACCACCGGCCAGGGCCTGGGTCATTGGCGTGTTCACGCCATCGGGGTGCACGCTGTTGCAGCGGATGCGATAGCCCTGTTGTTTGCAGTGCAGGGCAATGGAGCGGGTCATCGCTGCCACGGCGCCTTTGGAGGCCGAGTACGCGCAGAACATCGGCATCGCGCCCAGGGCCGCCACCGACGACATGTTGATGATCGAACCGCCGCCGGTTTCCTTCATCGCCTGGATGGCGTATTTGCAGCCGAGGAAATAGCCGTCGCCGTTGATCTTCTGCACCTTCTGCCACAGCTCCAGGGTGGTGTCTTCGATGCTGCCCAGGGCGAGGATCGCGGCGTTGTTGACCAGCACGTCGAGGCGGCCGAAGTGTTCGACGGTGGTTTTGACCACGTGTTGCCAGTCGCTTTCGCTGGCGATGTCGTGGCGGATGAACAGCGCGTTGGCGCCGATTTCGGCGGCGACCTGGCGGCCGGCTTCTTCGTTGAGGTCGGTCAGCACCACTTTGGCGCCTTCGCGGGCCAGCAGCATTGCGTCTTCGCGACCGATGCCGCTGGCGGCGCCGGTGATGATGCAGACTTTGCCTTCTACACGTTGCATTGTTGTTCTCCTGATCGTGCGGTTTGAAGTGCGAATTGGTCGGCCACGTGGGCGGCAGCCCGGCGACCGGAATAAATGCAGTCGGCCAGGGACAGGCCGGAGACATACAGGTTGGAAGCGACCCCGACGGCGTTGCGGCCGGCGCTGTAGAGGTTGTCGATGGGGGCGCCGGTGTGGTCCAGCACCCGGCCGCTGCGCTCGCAGACTTTCAGCCCGCCAAGGGTGATCACCGGGCAGGGGAACAGCTTGCTGTCGAAGGACAGGTCGAGGGCGTACCACGGACCCTGGTCGAGGTCGGCAAGCATCGCTGCGGATTTACCGAACTCGTCGGCGACTTCCCCCCGCGCGGCGCGGGAGTAGCGTTCGAGGCTCTGGCGCAGCCGTTCCGCCGGCAGATCGCAGCGCTTGGCCAGACCCGCCAGGCTGTTGCTGCGTCTGGCGTTGAACAGCAAATTGAGCAGCACCGGCAGGCGCTGGAAATTCCACACCTTGCCCGGGCCAACCTGACTCAAGGCTTCGCGCACCAGCGCCCGGTTGAGAATCAGCATGGCCCGGCCACCCTGTTCTTCGACCATGGCATGGCCGAGGGTGGCGCCGTAGATCTCTTCGTTGGCATAACGTTGCCCGCGCGCGTTGACAATCAGGCCACGGGCCCAGGCCAGCGGCGGATTGATGAAACGCCAGGCGCTGACCTTGTCCATCCGCGCCACGCTGCCGCCGGCGCTCTGGCCCAGGGCGATGCCGCTGCCATTGCAGCCGGTGGCGCCCAGGGGCAGGCCGGCGAGGTACTGCGGCGCGTGCTGGCGCACCAGTTGGCGATTGAAAATGAAACCGCCGCTGCTCAGCAGCACGCCCTGTTCGGCACGAATCAACTGGCGTATGGCGTTGGTCTGTTCGATGCGGCGCTGGCGTGCGCGCAAGCGGTCGGCGAGGGCCGGGGCATACATGTGGATGGCGCTGGCCCAGCGCGACAGGCGCGCATGCTGGCGGGCGGCCTTGCTGCCGGCCGGCAACTGCCAGGCTTCAACGCCGAGCACCTTGTCATCGAGGTCGAGCACCAGCCGCCGCACTTCGCACTGGCTGCGCAGACGGGTGCCGTGGCGCAGGGCACTGGCCTTGAGCGGAGCGAACAGGCTCGCACCGGACATGCCCGGGCCTTTGGTGCGGTGGCCTCGAGGCGCCGGTTTGGCGCTGGCGGCATAGGCCGGCACGGCTTCGTTGCCGGAATAATAGAGGTAGTACTGATCGCTCGGGTACGAGGTTTTATGCGGCGGCACGCTGGCTTCGAAGGCCACGCCCTGGCGCTCCAGCCAGGCCAGTTGTTCGGCGCTGCCGTCGCAGAACTCACGCAGGGTGGGGTGGCTGACGGCCTCGCCGACTTCCTGGCGCAGGTAGTCGAACATGGCTTCGCGGGTATCGTCGTAGCCAGCCTGACGCTGATAGGGCGTGCCGCCGCCGGCATACACCACACCACCGCTGAGCGAGGTGGCGCCGCCACCGGCGAAACGGTCCAGGGCCAGCACGGCCAGGCCGCGGCTGCTGGCTTCGATGGCAGCACAGGCGCCCGCGCCGCCGAAGCCGACGATCAGCAGGTCGCAGCGGTCATCCCAGGGCAACTGGTCGGCGCTGCTCACGCGCAACGGGGTCAAGCCGTTCGGGCTTTCCATAGTCGGGCTCAGCCTGCTGCAGCCAGGGAAGGGGTCGGTTTGGCGGTAGTGGTGTAGCTGCCGTCCAGGTACACCAGCGGGGTGATGGTGTCGGTGGTGTGGATCTGCAGGATGCGGCCGATGAAGACGGTGTGGGTGCCGTAGCTGAAATGACCGTCCTGGCGGCAGAGGATCGCCGATTGTGCATCGCCCAGGTACGGAATGCCGCCGGGGCTGGTCAGCCAGTTGCCGCGGTCGAAACGCGCTTCACCCTTGATCGCGCCGCTGCACAGGTTGGCGAGGTCCTGCTGGTCGACGCCGAGGATGTTCACGCAGAAGTCGGCACCGGTAGCCAGCGCGGCGTGGGGGGAAGCGGTCTTGTTGACGCAGATCAGCAGCGACGGCGGTTCGGTGCTCAGCGAGTCGACGGCGGTAGCGGCCATGGCGAAACGTTCGGAGCCGTTGCTGGTGCTGATAATGGTGACTGACTTGGCCAGGCGGCGCATGGCCTGGAGCATGTCGGCTTTGAGATTGACGTCGTTCATCGCACTGGGCCTTTTGTTGTTGGGGTGGAGTGCGATGGATTCTTGCTCTGGTGCCTAGCGTAAACATCGTCCGAGGGGACTAGGCTGACGCGGCCTGTCGGCTGGCATTTTTCTCGAATGGACCGGCCTCATCGCTGGCAAGCCAGCTCCTACAAGGGGCGGAGGTGTACACAGATTTTGCGTCCGGCACAGACCCACTGTAGGAGCTGCTTGCCAGCGAAGACGGTCGATCAGTCGACAGTGATGTTGAATGTGCCGGCCTCTTCGCCGGCAAGCCGGCTCCTACAGTTTTGCGGTGTCGCACACACAATTTGGTCACACCCACGATCCCGTGTAGGAGCTGGCTTGCCAGCGAAGACGGTCGATCAGTCGACAGTGATGTTGAATGTGCCGGCCTCTTCGCCGGCAAGCCGGCTCCTACAGTTTTGCGGTGTCGCACACACAATTTGGTCACACCCATGATCCCGTGTAGGAGCTGGCTTGCCAGCGAAGACGATTTGTCAGGCAAAGCAATTCTCCAGTCTTACATGGTCCGTTTGAGGGATGCCCGCGCTGTTCTCCATTGCTTGAATGCCAGCGTAGGGGCGCAACACCGGCCCCGCTGCACGCGCGCCCCGGCGGATGGGGTGAACCAAGGAGAACAATAAAAATGCTCAATCAAGACCTGATTCGCCAGCGTCTGAGCCAACGTGCCCGCGAGTTGGTGCCGATCCTGCGTGAGCGCGCCCTGAACGCCGCGCAGGCCGGCCAGTTGCCTGAAGAAACCCTCAAGGACTTCCAGGACGCCGGGTTCTTTCGCATCCTCCAGCCGTCGCGCTGGGAAGGCTATGAACTGGAACCCAAGGACTTCTTCGACGTACAGATGACCCTCGCCGAGGGCTGCATGTCGTCGGCCTGGGTGCTCGGTGTCGTGGCGATCCATAACTGGCAGCTGGCGCTGTTCGACGACCGCGCCGCGCAGGACGTCTGGGGCGCCGACTCCAGCGTGCTGATCTCGTCTTCCTATATGCCGGTGGGCAAGGTCGAACGGGTCGAGGGCGGTTTCAAGCTGAGCGGGCGCTGGGGTTTTTCCTCGGGCAGCAAGCACTGCGACTGGGTCTTCCTTGGCGCGCTGGTGCCGCCGGCAGAGGCGGGCGGGGCGCCGGACTACCGGACCTTCCTGGTGCCGCGCAGCGACTACCAGATTCTCGACAACTGGAACGTCATGGGCCTGGAAGCCACCGGCTCCCACGACATCCTCGTGGAAAACGCCTTTGTGCCGGAGTACCGCACCCATCGCGCCTTCGACGGCTTCATGCAGAACAGCCCGGGCAACGCGGTCAACACCGCGCCGCTGTTTCGCCTGCCGTTCGGGCAGATCTTCGTGCGTGCCGTGTCGTCCTCGGCCATCGGTGCCTTGCAGGGCGCGGTGGATCAATTCGTCGAGCACAACCGGGCGCGGGTCGGCGTCAATGACGGGCGCAAGATGGTCCAGGACCCGGCCGCGCAATCGTCGCTGGCCAACGCCATGGTCTGCGTCGACGAGTGCAAGACCGTGCTGCATCGCAACTTCGCGCTGATGCTGGAACGTGCGCAGAAGGGCGAGCCGTTGAGCATGCCCGAGCGGGTGAAGATGCGTTACGACTCGGCACTGGTGGCCGACAAGTGCGCCAAGGCCGTGGGCGACCTGATGTTCAACAGCGGCGCTTCGACCATCTTCCGCAGCCACCCGATCAACCGTGCGTTCCGCGACATCCATACCGGTCGCGCCCACGTCGCCAACAGCCCGGCCAAGTACGCCTGGAACCTCGGCGGCGTGAGCATGGGTCAGGACAGCAACGACTTTTTCCTCTGACCTGCCTCACCAAATCAGCTAGTCCGTTTGCGTGATTCGAGCGCCCCGCCGATGCCCGAGCATTGGCGCTAAGGCGAGGTCTACGGCGCCGACTGCGCATCCAAATAAGCACAAGGATCAACCATGAAATTTTCCCTGATTTACGAAGCCCAGACGGTGGACTCCAGCCGTGAAGGCGACCGCAAGATTTTCCAGGACACCGTCGACCAGGCCGTCCTCGCCGACAAGCTGGGCTTCGACACCTTCTGGTGCGTTGAGCACACGGCGCTGAGCAACTACTCGCACATGTCCGCCCCGGAAACCATGCTGGCCTTCGTCGCCGGCAAGACCGAACGCATCGGCATCGGCCACGGCGTGGTCTGCCTGCCGCCGGCGATGAACCACCCGGTGAAAGTCGCCGAGCGCATCGCCACCCTCGACCTGCTGTCCAAGGGCCGTGTGCACTTCGGCGTTGGCAAGGGCGGTACCCAGCAAGAGGCCGGCACCTTCGGCTACGACCTGGCGACCCTGCAGCCGCAGATCGACGAGATGATGTACCTGATCCCGAAAATGTTCGTGCAGGACGAGATCGAGCACAACGGCGACTTCGTGCAGATCCCCAAGCGCCCGATCCATCCAAAGCCGTACCAGGACCCGCACCCGCCGATGTACCTGGCGTGCACCAATACCGAGTCGCTGAAGAATGCTGGCGGTCGCGGCATGGGCGCCCTGGTGCTGGGCTTCGGTGGCCCGGAAGAAATCGCCAAGAAGGTCGAGGTGTACCACGAGGCCTGGGACAACCGCGATGAGAAGAAGCAAGTGGGCTTCCGTCCCAACCGTCACATCGCCGCACTGTGCCCGGCCATCGTGCTGGACGACAACGAAGAAGCACGCCGCATCGGTATCCGTGGCCAGCGCTACTTCATGGAGTCGCTGGGCTACTGGTACGGCGGTGGCGAGCGTCCGGACCCGGAGAAGTGGAAGGACGACACCTTCGTCGATGGCAACGGCCAGAGCGTGATCAAGTCGCGCTTCGCTTCGGAAGAAGTCAGCGTCGATTTCTCCGATCCGACCATGGCGATGATGAATCCTAACCATGCCTACGGCACGGTTGAGGATTGCATTGGTTATGTGCAGCGGCTGATCGATGCCGGGGCTGATGAGATTCTGTTTATCTGCCAGATGGGCACGGTGCCGCAGTGGGCGCAGTTGGAGACGCTGAAGAATATTGGCGAGAAGGTGATTCCGCATTTTCGTAAGGGTTGAAGAACAGCCCGCTCACGCCTCATTACCTGTGGGAGCTGGCTTGCCAGCGATGAGGGCTTCACATTCAACATCTCTGTTGGCTGACACACCGCCATCGCGGGCAAGCCCGCTCCTACAGTTTGATCGTATTCCAGGCCCGGCATGAGCATCTGGCCAATATTCCAACGGGTCTCCAAGGCCCGTTTTTTATGTCCGCACAAACAACCGACCCCCCTGCAGGAGCTGCCGAAGGCTGCGATCTTTTGATTTTGGTCTAGCCGAAATACCAACAAACAAGATCAAAAGATCGCAGCCTTCGGCAGCTCCTACGGGGTGTTTGTGAGGGGTGTTTAATGCCTGTCGGAATTACTTCTTGAAAGCTACATCGCCTTGCGTAGCTGCCTACAGCTACGCCAGAATCCGCCGGCTAGTGCGCCTTGGACTACCTCGGTACCTTGATTCCCGTCGCTGACTTCCAGTGATCGGGTTTAGTAGCCCGTGGCTTAATCCTAGACGTACGACGCATCAATCAGGTCATGTGCCTGTACTTTGATGGTGGCTGTACGCAGGGCGCCCTTGGGCGCGCCGGCTTCTTGGATTCCCCGGTCTACTAACCTGCGTACAGCTGCCACCCCTTCTTTTAGTAGAGAAGTGGTTTCCAGCCCACATCAGGAATCCACGCTATGTTCAAGGTCACACCCAATCCCCCGGACACCGATCCGACATCCGCTTACGAAAACCCCGCTTGCCGCTTCCCCTCAACCGCCGACATCAAAGCCACGCCCCGAACCATCAGCACACTGTTCACCGTCGACCCCGATGCCACAACCGAAACCCTGTTGGTCTATCTGGTCGAAACCCTGGCCTCGGTAGACGTCATGGTCCACTACCTGGTCGATCGCCTGGAGGGTTCATCGCGCAATGTGCTGCTGGGCATTTCCAACAGCGTGATGCTCGCCGAAATCACTGCAAACCGCGTACTCGATCAACTCGATCCGCCCGCATAAACCCGCAACACCGCCGATCCCCGTAGGAGCTGCCGAAGGCTGCGATCTTTTGATTTTGGTCTGGCCGAAATACCAACAAACAAGATCAAAAGATCGCAGCCTGCGGCAGCTCCTACGGGGATTGCGCTTCGGCGGTTTTGCGCTAGTCCCATTGGACGATGTTGCCCCTCCCCGAACCCGTTTGAATAGGCCCTACCTGAAGTCTCCCCCGGCACCCGCCGAAGGGCGGCGCCGCCTGAGTAAAACGAGGAGTGCATCCATGGATATCCGTGGTCTGGGTTACGTCACCCTGTTATCCAGCGACCTGGCGCAATGGCGTCACTACGCAAGCCAGGTGCTGGGCATGATGGTCATCGGCGAAGATGACGGCGAGCACCTGTACCTGAAGATGGACGAGCGTCATTACCGCATCCTGGTGCAGAAAAACGCCGACAACGGCTTCGGTGCCTGCGGCTGGGAAGTGGCCGGCAAAGCGGCGCTGGAGCAGGCGGTCAGCGAGTTACAGCAGGCTGACGTGCAAGTGACCCGTGGCACCGCGGCCGAGGCCGAAGTGCGCAAGGTCCAGGAACTGGTGCACTTCAGTGATCCGGATGGCAATCGCCATGAAATTTTCTGGGGGCCGCTGCTGGACTTCGCCCGCTTCGTTTCTCCGGTGGGCGTGAAGGGCTTTGTCACCAACGAACTGGGCATGGGCCACGTGGTATTGCCGGCACCCGCCTTCGAACGTTGCCGGGATTTCTACGAACAGGTGATGGGTTTTGGCTTGTCGGACCTGATGAAAGTCCGTTTCACCCCGGACCCGGCCGAGCCGCAAAAGCGCATTCACTTCCTGCACTGCAACAACGGCCGTCACCACTCACTGGCGATTTTCGAGTGCCCGATGCCCCACGGCTGCGTGCACATGATGGTCGAGGTCAACGCGCTGGACGAAGTCGGCCGTGCCCTGGATCGCGTGCACGGCAACGGCGTGAAGCTGTCGGCGACCCTCGGCCAGCACACCAATGACCAGATGATCTCTTTCTATATCAAGACCCCGTCCGGGTTTGACCTCGAGTACGGCTGCGACGGCCTGGTGGTCGACTGGGACCGCCACACGCCGTTCGAAAGCACCGTGGTCAGCCACTGGGGCCACGACTTCAGTGTCGGTCGCCAATGAGGAACATGACGTTGAACAAGCAAATGACTACCGCCGAGATCGTCAGCCAGCTGCGCGATGGCATGACCATCGGTATCGGCGGCTGGGGCCCGCGCCGCAAACCCATGGCGCTGGTGCGCGAGATTCTGCGCTCGGACCTCAAGGACCTGACTGTGGTTGCCTACGGCGGTGCCGACGTCGGCATGCTGTGCGCGGCGGGCAAGGTCAAGAAGCTGGTGTTCGCCTTCGTGTCCCTGGATTTCATTCCCCTGGAGCCGTACTTCCGCAAGGCACGCCAGGAAGCGGCAATCGACGTGATGGAAATCGATGAAGGCATGCTCCTGCTCGGCTTGCGCGCCGCGGCGATGAAGGTGCCGTTTATTCCGACTGCGGTCGGCCTGGGCACCGATGTGCTGCGCCACAACCGCCAGATCAAATTGATCGCCTCGCCTTACGCCGATGGCAAGGACTGGGTCGCCATGCCGGCGCTCAAGCTCGACGCGGCGCTGGTCCATGTCGACCGTGCCGATGCGCGCGGCGTGTGCCAGATCAGCGGGCCGGATCACTACATGGACGACCTGTTCGTGCGCGCCGCGACCCACAGCTACGTGACCTGCGACGAACTGGTCGACAGCGACTACTTCCACCAGGACAGCAGCCGTGCCCATCAGGTGTTCTGGGAACGCAACCTGACCACGGGCGTCGCCCACGTGCCGGGCGGGGCGCACCCGTCGTCCTGTGCGCCGCTGTACGGCTTCGATGTCGCCCACTTCAAGGCCTACAACGCCACGGTCCAGGCGGCTGACGGCTGGGAAGGTTACGTGCGCGACTACGTCGACTGCAGCCACGAACAGTATCTGGAAAAGGTCGGCGGCCTGGCTGCGATCCACCAACTGCCACTGCCGATTTTCTAAGGAACCTTGCGATGAGCACTACTGATTACAGCCTCGCCGAGTTGATGGTCTGCGCGGCCTCCGAAGCCTGGCGCGAAGACGGCGAGGTGTTGGCCTCCGGCATCGGCGTGATCCCGCGCCTGGCGGCATCCCTGGCCATGCTGACCAGCAACCCGAACCTGCTGATGACTGACTCCGAGGCCTACATGGTCGCCGAGCCGGTGCCGTTGGGCGCGCGCAACGGCTACGAGCCCAAGCGTGACAGCTGGATGGGTTTCTCGCGGATTTTCGACAACGTCTGGGGCGGCAAGCGCCATGCGCTGGTCGGCCCGACCCAGATCGACCGCTTTGGCCAGGCCAACATTTCCTGCATCGGCGACTACGCCAAGCCCAAGGCGCAGATGCTCGGCGTGCGCGGTTTTCCCGGCAACTCGATCAGCCATGCCAACTCCTTTTGCGTGCCCAGCCATAACCGCCGGGTGTTCGTCGAAGGCGAGGTGGATATGGTCGCGTCCGTCGGCTACAACCCGGCGCGCCTGGCCCGTGGCTGGTCGCTGGACGACATCGATGTGCGCCTGATCATCACCGACCTCTGCGTCCTGGATTTCCAGGGACCGCTGCGGCAAATGCGCATCCGCTCGCTGCACCCCGGCGTGACCGTGGCGCAAGTGCAGGACAACACCGGCTTTGCACTGCATGTGCCGGATGACTGCCCGATCACGGCGGCGCCGACCCCTGAGCAGCTGCAACTGATCCAGCGCCTGGACCCGCACAACCTGCGGGCCCTGCAACTCAAAGACAACCCGCCAGGCCAACGCTGAGCAACGCGTTGCGGAGAAAAGTGATGGCTGAAGATAACGATAAGAATCAGGCCGACGTGGTGCTGTACGAAGTGCAGGGCGCGGTGGCGCTGGTCACCATGAACCGCCCCGAGTACCACAACGCGCAGAACTCGCAGATGACCTATGCGCTGGACGCGGCGTTTCGCCGGGCCTGCGACGACGATGAAGTGAAGGTCATCATCCTGCGTGGCGCCGGCAAGCATTTCTCCGCCGGGCACGACATCGGCACCCCGGGCCGTGACGTCGACAAGAGCTTCGAGCGCGCAAGCCTGTGGTATGACCATGTGAACAAACCGGGCGGCGAGTTTCTCTATGCCCGGGAGCAGGAGGTCTACCTGGGCATGTGCCGGCGCTGGCGCGAAATGCCCAAACCGACCATCGCCATGGTCCAGGGCGCATGCATCGCCGGCGGCCTGATGCTGGCCTGGGTCTGCGACCTGATCGTCGCCAGCGAGGACGCGTACTTCGCCGACCCGGTGGTGCGCATGGGCATTCCCGGCGTCGAGTATTTCGCGCACGTCCACGAATTGAATCCGCGCATCGCCAAGGAATTTTTGTTCCTCGGCGAACGCATGCCGGCCCCGCGTGCCTATCAGATGGGCATGCTCAACCGCGTAGTGCCCCGCGACGAGCTGGAGCAACAGACCCTCGACATCGCCGGGCGCATCGCGCAGATGCCGCGCCTGGGCCTGCAGTTGAGCAAGCAGGCGGTGAACAACGCCGAAGACCTGATGGGCAAGCGCGCGACCATGGACATGGTGTTCGGCCTGCATCACTTCGCCCATGCCCACAATGAACTGGTGTCCGGTGACCGCCTCGGCGGCTACGACGCCAGGGCCATGGCCAGTTCCCAGCGCAAATCGGGCGAGGCGTGAGCATGGCGATTTCGTTGGATACCCGTTTGACGCAGTTGCTGGGCTGTCGCTATCCGATCATCCAGACCGCCATGGGCTGGGTCGCCGATCCGAAACTGGTGGCGGCCACCGGCAATGCCGGTGGCTTCGGTTTTCTCGCCGGGGCGACCATCGAGCCGCATTTGATGGAAGCGGCCATCGTTGAAACCCGGCGCCTGACGGATCAGCCGTTCGGGGTGAATTTCCACATGTACCAGGCCAATGCCGGCGACATTGTCGAACTGGTGCTCAAGCACAAGGTGCGGGCGGTCAGCTACAGCCGGTCACCGGGCAAGCAGATGATCGGCCGCCTGAAAGATGCCGGCGTGGTCTGTATCCCCACCGTGGGCGCACTCAAGCACGCGCAGAAAGCCGTGGAAATGGGCGCCGATGCGGTGACCGTGCAGGGCGGCGAGGGCGGCGGGCACACCGGTTCCGTGCCAACCGCCTTGCTCCTCGATCAGGTGGTCAACGCGGTGTCGGTGCCGGTAGTGGCGGCGGGCGGGTTCAAGGACGGCAAGGGCCTGGTTTCGGCCCTGGCCTACGGTGCCGAAGGCATCGCCATGGGCACGCGTTTTCTGATGTGCGCCGACAGCCCGGTGCCGCAGACCACGCTGTTGCGTTATCTGGCGGTCAAGGACCCGGCGGCGATCATCATCAGCCGTGCCATCGACGGCATGCCGCAACGGATGATCCGCAACGAATTGCTCAACCAGCTGGAAACCAGCGGCGGTCTCAAGCGCCTGTTGCTGGCGGTGCGCAGTGGCCTGGCCTACCGCCGTCACACCGGCGTGAGCTTGAGCCAGTTGCTGGGCAGCGCGCTGAAGATGCGCGGCGCCGCAGAGCTGACTGCCGCGCAAAGCATCATGGCCGCCAACGCGCCGATGGTGATCCAGAAAGCCATGGTCGACGGACGCCCGGCCGAGGGCGTACTGCCCGCCGGACAGATCGCCGCGTCCATCGACAGTTTGCCCAGTTGCGCCCAATTGATTGAACAGATCGTCCGCGACGCTGAAGCGCGCCTGGGCGAGCTGTGCCGCCGTGTGTCGTGAAGGGGCCCTGCATTGTGAAGGAAGCAACCATGAAAACATTTAGCGTGAATATCGATAACGGCATCGCCGAACTGGTCTTCGACCGGCCGCCGGTCAATGCCTTCAACAGCCAGGGCTGGGCTGACATCGCCAGCGCCATCGAGGGGCTGGGCTGTGACAGCGAAGTACGGGTCATTGTGATCCGTGCCGAAGGTCGCGGCTTCTGCGCCGGGGTCGACATCAAGGAACTGGCCGCCGACGGCAACCTGATTGTGGCGGTGAACAAGGGTAACTACGACAGCTTCAAGGCCATCCACCGCAACCCGAAACCGGTGATCGTCGCGGTGCACGGCTTTGTGTTGGGGGGTGGCATTGGCATCTGCGGCGCCGCCGACATCATTGTCGCGTCCGAGTGCGCCACCTTTGGCGTGCCGGAAGTCGATCGCGGTGCCATGGGCGGCGGCGCGCATTTGCAGCGCCTGTTCCCGGTGCAGAAAGTCCGTCACATGTACTTCACCGGCGAGCCGATCGACGCCGCCGAAGCGTACCGACTGGGCGCGGTGGAGCGGGTGGTCAGGCGCGAAGACTTGCGCGACGCCGCGTTGCAGATCGCCCGCACCATCGCCGCCAAGAGTCCGGGCATGATCAGCCTGGCCAAGGAAGCGCTGACCGGCATCGAAGACGGCAACCTCGAAGACAAATACCGCTGGGAGCAGGGCTTCACTCTCGAAGCCTACCGCTCACTGGACTCCCAGGAAGCACGCGACTCGTTCGTCGAGAAACGCGATGCCCGATTCAACGGCTGAAGGCATATTCATGGACTTGACCTATACCCCGGCCCAGCAGGCCTTTCGCGTCGAGGCGCGGACCTGGCTGACAGCCAATGTACCGAGTGAACCGCTGCAATCGTTCGACACCGAACAGGGTTTTGCCCAGCATCGCGCCTGGGAGGCCAAGCTCAACGAAGGCCGCTGGGGCATGGTCACCTGGCCGACCGATCTGGGCGGGCGTGGCTGCGACCTGATCGAGTGGTTGATTTTCGAAGAGGAATACTACCGTTCCGGGGCGCCGGCCCGGGTCAACCAGAACGGTATCTTTCTGCTCGGCCCGACCCTGATGGAGTACGGCAGCGATGAGCAGAAAGCGCGCTTCCTGCCGCGCATGGCCACAGGGCAAGACATCTGGGCCCAGGGCTGGTCGGAGCCGGGCGCCGGTTCCGACATGGCGGCGATTCGCTCGAAAGCCGAGCGAGTGGGCGATCACTACGTGATCAACGGCCAGAAAACCTGGTCGACCCGCGCCGTGTGGGCCGACTGGGTGTTTGGCATTTTTCGCACCGATCCGCAGTCACAGCGTCATCATGGCCTGACCTTCATCCTGCTGCCGCTGGATACGCCAGGCATTACCGTGCGGCCGATCCCGCAGCTCAACGGCTTGCCGGGTTTTGCCGAGATCTTCTTCGACGACGTCAAGGTGCCGGTGGAGAACGCCCTCGGTGGCGAAGGCATGGGCTGGCACGTGGCAATGTCCACCGCCGGTTTCGAGCGCGGATTGCTGCTGCGTTCACCGGCACGGTTTCAGGAGACTGCGCGGCGTCTGGTTGCGCTGTACCAGGCCAACCGCGAGCAGGCCGACCGCGACCCGGCCATCGGTGAGGCGGTGATGCGCGCCTGGCTCGATGCCGAAGCCTACACCCTGAGCACCTACATGACCGCCTCGCAACTGGTGCAGGGCGGCAAGATCGGGCCGGAGTCGTCGACCAACAAGATCTTCTGGTCGGAGCTCGACCAGCGCATGCACGACACCGCCCTGAGCATTCTCGGCCTGCGTGGCGAGTTGTTGCCCGAGGCGCCGGCCGCCGGCGACGTCGGTTACTGGCTGGAAGGTTTCCTGTTTGCCCAGGCCGGGCCGATCTACGCCGGCACCAACGAGATCCAGCGCAACATCATTGCCGAACGCATGCTCGGCATGCCGCGTGCCTGAGGAATAGACCATGGACTTTAGTTTCAGCCGCGACCAACTGCTGTTTCAGGACAACGTCAGAAGTTTTCTGATCAATGAAGTCACCCCCGAGCGCATTCGCGAACTGTGGCAGGGCGAGAGCGGGCGCAGTGACACGCTATGGGCACAGCTTGTGGAACTCGGATTGACCGCGTTGACCGTGCCCGAGGCCCAGGATGGCATGGGCATGAATGAGCTCGATTTCATTCTGATCGCCCAGGAATGCGGTTACGCCGGACTGCCCGAGCCGTTGGTGGAAACCATGCTGGTGGGCGTGCCATTGCTGGCGGCCCTCGATGAGCAACACGCGGTGCTCAAGCAACACTGGCTGACGCGGGTCGCCGAGGGGCGTGCGCGGTTGGCGGTTGCCGAATCGGGAAATCCGCTGGTCAGTGATGCCCATGTGGCCGACCTGCTGTTGCTGGCCCATGGCGATGAGGTGCATGCCCTGGAGCGTGATGCCGTCGGCCTGACCCGCAATGAGTCGGTGGATCCGAGCCGCCAGCTGTTCCAGGTCGAGTGGACGCCAACCCCCGCCACTTGCGTGGCCAGCGGTGAACAAGGACGGCGTTTGTGGGCCGCCGCGTTCAACCGTGGTGCCCTCGCCAGCGCCGCGCAGTTGCTCGGGCTGGCCAAGCGCATGGTCGACCTGGCCGTGGACTACACCTTCGAGCGCAAGCAGTTCGGCAAGCCGGTCGGCTCGTTTCAGGCGGTCAAGCATCTGATGGCCAACGTCGCGGTGCAGATCGAGTTCGCCAAGGGCCCGCTGTATCGCGCCGCCTATGCGCTGGCCGAACAGCAGGCGGGGCAGGACCTGCTGGTGTCCCACGCCAAGCTGGCGACGGCGGAAGCGGCGCTGCTGGCGGCGAAGAACAGCATCCAGGCCCATGGCGCCATGGGGTACACCTGGGAGGTTGATTTGCACCTGTTCATGAAACGCGCCTGGGCGCTGGACAAGGTCTGGGGCGATCGCGGGCTGCACAAGGGACGGATTCGCGCCGCGTTGTTCGATGGCGAGCCCGCACTGGGTGCCGGTAGCACCTTCTGATCAACGGGTATCGAACCTGTAGGAGCCGGCTTGCTGGCGATGGCGATTTCAAGGACGCCATCGCTGGCAAGCCAGCTCCCACAAAAAACAGTTCGCACAGGATTGATAGAGATTGACCCCTGTAGGAGCCGGCTTGCT
>Ga0160472_100375_pt1 | contig 38306 bp, 29 predicted proteins | sample HID1973M_E11MG_FD_108267 | JGI IMG/M metagenome (GOLD analysis project Ga0160472, IMG submission 108267) | Enriched mosquito-associated microbial communities from UW Madison campus, WI, USA - HID1973M_E11 MG | ecosystem: Host-associated > Arthropoda: Insects > Digestive system > Unclassified ... | reverse complement strand
GTTCGTGCAGGGCGAATTGGGAAAACACGGGTGCTACCTCGAAGAAATACAAAAAATCAGCTGCATAGGGTACCGGTTTCGAGCGCTCAGGCCGAGTTTCTTTATACAAAAGGCAGTAAACATCGGCTTTTTTGTTGCCAGTCTTGACTTCAAGCGCAATACAAAACGGCTTAAATGCTTTAATCGTCCCGTCATGTCTTACAGAAGAATCGATTCGTCCATGGATATCAATCAGCTCTGGCTCTACGTCCAAGACCTCTGGGGCGCCCTCGACCAGCACCCGCGGGTGTATTCCAGCCTGGCCCTGTTGCTCTTGCTGCTGGTCGCGTTGACCCTCGGTCGGGTGGCACGCTACCTCATGGTACACGGGGCGAAAATACTGGCCCGCCAGCCGGCCCTGCACTGGGTTGAAGATTGCCTGAACAACAAGGTGTTCCATCGCCTGGCGCAAATCGTCCCCTCACTGGTGATTCAGTTCGGCCTGCGCCTGGTGCCGGAACTGAGCAAGACCGCGCTGAACTTCCTCGGCAATGTCGCGCTGGCGTTCACCTTCCTGTTCCTGATGCTGACAATCAGTGCCCTGCTCAGCACTCTGCTGGATATCTATGCCCGCACCGAGCATGCCCGCACTCGCTCGATCAAGGGCTACGTACAGCTGTTCAAGATGGTGATGTACGTGCTGGGCACGATCATCATTGTCGCCACGCTGATCGACCGCTCGCCGCTGTTGCTGCTGTCGGGTCTGGGTGCCATGTCGGCGGTGATCATTCTGGTCTACAAGGACACCCTGCTGTCATTCGTGGCCAGCGTGCAATTGACCAGCAACGACATGCTGCGGGTCGGCGACTGGATCGAGATGCCGCAAGTCGGCGCCGATGGCGATGTGGTCGACATCACCCTGCACACGGTGAAAGTGCAGAATTTTGATAAGACCATCGTGTCGATTCCGACCTGGCGGCTGATGTCCGAATCGTTCAAGAACTGGCGTGGCATGCAGGCCAGTGGCGGGCGCCGGATCAAGCGCAGCCTGTTCATCGACGCCAGCGGCGTGCGTTTCCTGCGCGACGATGAAGAGCTGAAACTGTCCCAGGTGCACCTGCTCACCGATTACATGGGCCGCAAACAGGCCGAGCTCAAGGCCTGGAACGAAGCCCAGGGCAATGTCGCAGCCCTGTCGGCCAACCGCCGGCGGATGACCAACATCGGCACCTTCCGCGCCTATGCGCTGGCCTATCTGAAGAGCCACCCGGGCATCCAGCCGAACATGACCTGCATGGTCCGCCAGATGCAGACCACGGCCCAGGGCATTCCGCTGGAGATCTACTGCTTCACCCGCACCACGGCGTGGGCGGATTACGAGCGCATCCAGGGGGATATTTTCGACTACCTGCTGGCGGTGCTGCCGGAGTTCGGCCTGAGCCTGTACCAGCAGCCCAGTGGCACCGATCTGCGCTCCGGGCTGCTGCCGGCGGTGTTGGGTGCAAGCCACATTCCCGAGGCGCAGACGCACCTGATGTGACCCCACCAATCCCCCGTAGGAGCTGCCGCAGGCTGCGATCTTTTAATCTTGAAATCCAAAGATCGCAGGCTGCGCCAGCTCCTACAGAGGCTCTGCGATCTAATCGAGAGATCGCGGCCTTCGGCAGCTCCTACACAGTGATTGCGTTGCGCCTGACGCCCAACCGGCTGATCCACACCGCCAGCAGAATCACCGCGCCCCCCAGAAACAACCTCCCCAAAGGCTCATGCTGATTCCAGATCAGCAGGTTCAGCAACAACCCCACCGGCACATGCAGGTTGTTCATCACCGCCAGCGTGCCACCATTGACCAGGCACGCACCCTTGTTCCACCAGTACAGACCCAAAGCGGTCGAGACCAGGCCGAGGAACAGCAGCACACCCCATTGCAGCGGCGCCTCGGGCAGGAAGTTGCTTTTGCCGAACAACAGGAACGCCGGCAGCACCACGGCCAGCGCGCCCAGGTAGAAGTAACCAAAACGCCGGTAATGCGGCAGGTCGCTCGGATGGTGAGCCACCAGGTGCTTGTACATCACCTGCCCGGCGGCATAGGTGAAGTTGGCCAGTTGCAGCAGTAAAAAGCCCATGAGGAAATCCGGGCTGATGCGGTCATAACGAATCACCGCAGCGCCCAGTACCGCCACCAGCGCCGCGACCAATGCCCATGGATTGAAGCGCCGGTTCAGGGCGTCTTCGATCAGGGTCACGTGCAAAGGCGTGAGGATGGTGAACAGCAGGACTTCCGGCACCGTCAGCACGCGAAAACTCAGGTACAGACAGACATAAGTGACCCCGAACTGTAGGGCGCCGATCAGCAGCATGCTGCGCATGAACGCCGGTTCCACCGAGCGCCAGCGCGTCAGCGGAATGAACACCAGCCCCGCCAGCAGCACGCGCACCAGCACCGCGAAGTAACTGTCGACATGCCCGGCCAGGTACTCGCCGATCAGACTGAAGGAAAACGCCTGGATCAGCGTGACAAAAAGTAGATAGCCCATGATCGCCTCATTTCGAATGGCGGCGAAGATAACGGGTTTTGCGCGTTACCGCCAAACACATCCCCCTGTCGGAGCGGGCTTGCCCGCGATGGCGGTGTGTCAGGCAATTATTCATCAACTGACACGACGTCATCGCGGGCAAGCCCGCTCCTACAGGGGGTTGCGTGATGCGCTGCAACTCCGGACAAAAAAAAGCCCGATCTCGCCAAGGCGTCCAATCGGGCTACAACACTTGCGAGCAACAAGTGCAAAGGGAGGTTCGATGCGCGTACAAGCTTAAGGGGTTGTACCCGGTCAATAGACCATTATGGGATTACCCGGGGATTAACGGCTCAGGCGACCTCCGCCAGCCGGGCGTTCGCCTGGTTCAGGCCTTTCTCCTGAAAGTCGCCGCCCAGGTTCATGCCTTCGGCGTGAATGAAGGTCACGTCATGGATGCCGATGAAGCCCATGACCTGGCGCAGGTAGGGTTCCTGGTGATCCGCCGGGCTGCCGGCGTAGATCCCGCCGCGAGCGGTCAGCACATAGGCACGCTTGCCACTGAGCAAGCCCTGCGGTCCGGTTTCGGTGTACTTGAACGTCACGCCGGCGCGCAGCACATGGTCGAGCCAGGCTTTCAGGGTGCTGGGGATCGCGAAGTTGTACATGGGCGCGGCCATGACCAGCACATCGGCAGCGAGCAATTCGTCGGTCAGCTGGTTGGAGCGTTCCAGAGAAATATGCTCGATTTCGCTGCGCTGTTCAGCCGGCTTCATCCAGCCGCCCAGCAAGTTGATGTCCAGGTGCGGGACCGGATTGACGGCCAGGTCACGGACAGTGATGTGGTCAGTCGGGTGAGCGGCTTTCCACTGATTGATGAAGGTCTGGGTCAGTTGACGGGACACCGAGTCTTGCTGACGGGCACTGCTTTCGATGATCAGAACGCGGGACATGGGATGTAGCCTCCATCTGAGAATGCTGTAGGTCGATGGAGTGAAGGTTAAACAGAGTCATATCGATGAAAAAGCGCAAATAACTGCTATAACCCATCAATAAATTCGTTTATAAGCTCAATACGCGCTACCTGTAGGAGCGAGCATGCTCGCGATGGACGTCAACGATAACGCTGGATACCTGACACCCCGCGCAAATCTCAGGTTCATCGTCGGAACGCCGCCCGGAGCGCTCGCTCCTACAGGGTCAGGAGCAGGGACAGCGAGCGATGTTATTTCGGCGTGCAGCTCAGCTCGATACGCAGCTTGATGATGTTGCGGCTGAATTTGGCGGTGGCGTTTTTGTGTTTGCCGGCCGGTACGTCGATCTTGCGCGTGCGGGGCGCTTCCGGACCATTGCTGAACACCGCCTTGCAGGTGGCATCGACATCGCCGTAGTTGGCCACCCGAATGGTGCCAATGTCTGAGTCCGTGTCGAAGGTCTCGTAGTCGATCTTCATGCCATTGAGGTCTTTTTTCACATCGATCGGGTAAGCAAACGCCGTCAACGGCAAGATCGCCAGCAACACACAACAGATTTTCTTCATTCAGCAGCCTCCATTAAGGGCTGCCAGCTTAGGACAAGAGGAGCTCAACATGAAAGCGCCCCGCGTGACCCTTGATCAATGGCGCACGCTGCAGGCCGTGGTCGACCACGGCGGTTTCGCCCAGGCCGCCGAGGCACTGCACCGGTCGCAGTCGTCGGTCAGCTACACCGTGGCGCGCATGCAGGACCAGCTCGGCGTGCCGCTGCTGCGCATCGACGGGCGCAAGGCGGTGCTGACCGAAGCCGGCGGCGTGTTGCTGCGCCGCTCCCGGCAACTGGTCAAGCAAGCCAGCCAGCTCGAAGACCTCGCCCACCATATGGAGCAAGGCTGGGAAGCCGAAGTGCGCCTGGTGGTCGACGCCGCGTACCCCAGCGCCCGCCTCGTCCGCGCCCTGACCGCCTTCATGCCGCAAAGCCGCGGCTGCCGCGTACGCCTGCGCGAAGAGGTATTGTCGGGGGTGGAGGAAGTCCTGCTCGAAGGCGTCGCCGACCTGGCCATCACCGGTTTCAGCATCCCGGGTTACCTGGGCGCCGAATTGAGCGATGTCGAATTCGTCGCCGTCGCCCACCCCGACCATCCGCTGCATCGGCTGAACCGTCAGTTGAATTTCCAGGACCTGGAAAACCACATGCAGGTGGTCATCCGCGATTCCGGCCGCCAGCAACCACGGGACGTCGGCTGGCTCGGTGCCGAGCAACGCTGGACCGTCGGCAGCCTCGCCACGGCCGCGACCTTTGTCGGCAGTGGCCTGGGCTTCGCCTGGCTGCCGCGGCACATGATCGAACGGGAAATCAAGGAAGGTACGCTCAAGCTGCTACCTTTGGATCAGGGCGGCAGCCGCAACCCGAATTTCTACCTGTACGCCAACAAGGAAAAGCCCCTCGGTCCGGCGACGCAAATTCTCGTCGACCTGCTGCGCACCTTCGACACCGCACCGCTGGACGCACCCTTTGCCGCCCCTGAACAAGCCTGACATGGAGTGATTGCATGGCCTATTTCGAACACGAAGGTTGCAACCTGCACTATGAGGAATACGGCCACGGCACGCCGCTGCTGCTGGTCCACGGACTCGGGTCCAGCACCCTGGACTGGGAAAAGCAGATCCCTGCGCTGGCCAGCCGCTACCGGGTGATCGTCCCGGATGTACGCGGCCATGGTCGCTCCGACAAACCCCGGGAACGCTACAGCATCGCCGGTTTCAGCGCCGACCTCGTCGCGCTGATGGAACACCTGAACCTCGCACCGGCCCATTACGTCGGCCTGTCCATGGGCGGCATGATCGGCTTTCAACTGGGCGTGGATCAGCCGCAACTGCTCAAGAGCCTGTGCATCGTCAACAGTGCCCCCGAGGTCAAGTTGCGCAGTCGCGACGATTACTGGCAATGGTTCAAGCGCTGGAGCCTGATGCGTGTGCTCAGCCTGGGCACCATCGGCAAGGCCCTGGGCGGCAAGCTGTTCCCGAAACCCGAGCAGGCCGCACTAAGACAAAAAATGGCCGAACGCTGGGCAAAAAACGACAAACATGCTTATCTCGCCAGCTTCGACGCCATTGTTGGCTGGGGTGTCCAGGAACGACTTTCCCGGGTGACCTGTCCAACCCTGATCGTCAGCGCCGACCGTGACTACACCCCGGTGGCACTGAAGGAAAACTACGTAAAACTGCTGCCTGATGCGCGGCTGGCGGTGATTGCCGATTCGCGCCACGCCACACCACTGGACCAGCCGGAAGACTTCAACCAGACACTGCTGGATTTTCTCACGGCAGTCGACACCACCACTCAGGATCACTGACCCATGCTGAAAAAAATTGCCCTCGCCGCCGGTACCGTTCTGTTTGCCGCCAACCTGATGGCCGCGACCCCGGAAAAGGCGCCGCACGTTCTGCTGGAAACCACCAACGGCCAGATCGAAATCGAACTGGACCCGGTCAAGGCGCCGATCAGTACCAAGAACTTTCTTCAGTACGTTGACAGCGGCTTCTACAACAACACGATTTTCCACCGTGTGATCCCGGGTTTCATGGTCCAGGGCGGCGGTTTCACCCAACAGATGTCGCAGAAAGAAACCAAGGCGCCGATCAAGAACGAGCACAACAACGGGCTGGTCAACGTCCGTGGCACCCTGTCCATGGCCCGCACCTCCGATCCCCACTCGGCCACCAGCCAGTTCTTCATCAACGTCAAGGACAACGACTTCCTCGACCAGGGTGACGGCTATGCGGTGTTCGGCAAAGTGGTCAAGGGCATGGACGTGGTCGACATCATCGTCAATTCACCAACCACCGTGCGCAGCGGCATGAAAGACGTGCCGGCGGACCCGGTGTTCATCAAGTCGGCCAAGCGCATCGACTGAGACTAAGCTGGACAAGGATGTCCGAGCCGTTGCCGGTGCTGCCGGCAACGCTCAAACCGCTGAAAGGAGAGCCCGCACGCGGGCAAAAAAACGATGCTTTATCGCCGCTTTGAAAAACTGATCGACATCTTCCGTGAAGCGCCGACGCCGATGCCGCCGGATCGGGTCTTGCCGTTTTTCACCTATTACCTCAAGCAGGTCTGGCCGAGTTTTGCCGCCCTGCTGTTCGTCGGCCTGGTCGGCGCTCTGATCGAGGTCGCGCTGTTCAGCTACCTGAGCCGCATCATCGATCTGGCCCAGGGCACCCCGAACGTCGAGATCTTCAAGGAACACGGCGTCGAACTGGCCTGGATGGCGGTGGTTGCACTCGTGCTGCGCCCGGTGTTCGTCGGCCTGCACGACCTGCTGGTGCACCAGACCCTGAGCCCCAGCATGACCAGCATGATCCGCTGGCAGAACCACAGTTACGTGCTCAAGCAGAGCCTGAATTTTTTCCAGAACGATTTCGCCGGGCGAATCGCCCAGCGCATCATGCAAACCGGCAACTCCTTGCGCGATTCCGCGGTGCAAGCGGTGGATGCCCTGTGGCACGTGCTGATCTACGCCATCAGTTCGCTGGTGCTGTTCGCCGAGGCCGACTGGCGCCTGATGATCCCGCTACTGTGCTGGATCGCCGCGTTCATCGGCTCTCTCTATTACTTCGTGCCGCGGGTCAAGGAGCGCTCGGTGGTGTCTTCGGACGCGCGCTCCAAACTCATGGGGCGGATTGTCGACGGCTACACCAACATCACCACCCTGAAGCTGTTCGCCCACACCAACTCCGAGCAGCAATACGCCCGCGAAGCCATCAAGGAGCAGACCGAGAAAGCCCAACTGGCCGGCCGTGTCGTGACCAGCATGGACGTGGTCATCACCAGCATCAACGGCCTGCTGATCGTCTGCACCACCGGCCTGGCCCTGTGGCTGTGGACGCAGTCACTGATCAGCGTCGGCGCGATCGCCCTGGCCACTGGCCTGGTGATCCGCATCGTCAACATGTCCGGCTGGATCATGTGGGTGGTGACCGGGATCTTCGAGAACATCGGCATGGTCCAGGACGGCCTGCAGACCATCTCTCAACCGATCGGCGTGACCGACCGCGACCAGGCCAAGCCCCTGAGCGTGGCCCGCGGCGAAGTGCGCTTCGAGCACGTGGATTTCCACTACGGCAAGCAGAGCGGAATCATCGGCGACCTCAACCTGACCATCCAGCCTGGTGAAAAGATCGGTCTGATCGGACCGTCCGGCGCGGGTAAATCGACTCTGGTCAACCTGCTCCTGCGCCTGTACGACGTCGAGGCTGGACGCATCCTCATCGATGGCCAGAACATCGCCGAGGTCAGCCAGGAAAGCCTGCGCGCGCGCATCGGCATGATCACCCAGGACACTTCGCTGCTGCATCGATCGATCCGCGACAACCTGCTGTACGGCAAGCCCGATGCCACCGATGCCGAGCTCTGGGAAGCGGTGCACAAGGCCAAGGCGGACGGCTTCATTCCGTCGCTGTCGGATGCCGAAGGCCGCAGCGGATTCGATGCCCATGTCGGCGAGCGCGGGGTGAAGCTGTCCGGCGGTCAGCGCCAGCGCATCGCCATCGCCCGTGTGCTGCTCAAGGACGCGCCGATCCTGATCATGGACGAGGCTACTTCGGCGCTGGATTCGGAGGTCGAAGCGGCCATCCAGGAAAGCCTCGAGACCCTGATGCAGGGCAAAACCGTGATCGCCATCGCCCACCGCCTCTCGACCATCGCGCGCATGGACCGGCTGGTGGTCCTGGAAAACGGCCAGATCGCCGAAACCGGCACTCACGCCCAACTGCTGGCCCATGGCGGCTTGTATGCGCGGCTGTGGCAGCACCAGACCGGTGGGTTTGTCGGGATCGATTGATCCTGGATCAACAACTCCCCTTGTAGGAGCGGGCTTGCCCGCGAAGGGGTCGTCAAACTCAACATCCATGTTGGCTGACACTTCGCCTTCGCGGGCAAGCCCGCTCCTACAAGGGTTTCCTCGCCAATTACAAACATCGCCGCATTCCCCGAAAATTTGAACTTTGCAAAAATCCTGCTGTACTCATCGAGGGTTCTGGAGGTGGTTCTGCAGTCCATCTGCTGGATGCATGCGGCAGCAAACTCTCGAAAGGACACGCGCTTATGTCTCTGTTCAAACGTTCCGCTACTGAATTGGTGGGTACTTTCTGGCTGGTGTTGGGTGGTTGCGGCAGTGCGGTGCTGGCCGCCGCGTTCCCGGATGTCGGCATCGGCCTGCTCGGCGTATCCCTGGCGTTCGGCCTGACGGTGCTGACCATGGCGTTCGCCATCGGCCACATCTCCGGTTGTCATCTCAACCCTGCAGTCTCCCTGGGACTGGTGGTCGGCGGGCGTTTTCCTGCCAGTGAATTGCCGGCCTACATCATTGCCCAAGTGATTGGCGGGGTGATTGCAGCCGCCCTCCTGTATTTCATTGCCAGCGGCAAACCCGGCTTCGAATTGGCCGCGGGCCTGGCCTCCAACGGCTACGGCGAACACTCGCCGGGCGGCTACTCGATGGCAGCGGGGTTTGTCTGTGAACTGGTGATGACCGCCATGTTCATCCTGATCATCCTCGGCGCCACCGATAAACGTGCGCCAGCGGGCCTGGCGCCGATCGCCATTGGCCTGGCGTTGACGCTGATCCACCTGATCTCGATCCCGGTCACCAATACCTCGGTCAACCCGGCGCGCAGTACCGGACCTGCGCTGATCGTCGGCGGCTGGGCGATCCAGCAACTGTGGATGTTCTGGATCGCGCCGCTGCTCGGCGCAGTGGTCGGCGGTGTGCTGTATCGCTGGCTGGGCAAGGAAGAAGCCTGATCGTGCCCTGCGAAGATCAGCCTTGCCGGTAAGGCAAGGCGGTCTTCGCTTCCTGGGCATACGCCAGCACCCCCACCCGCTCCTGCTGCAAAAAGTCCTTCACGGCGGCTTTCAAACCCGGATGGCGCAAGTAATGCCAGGAATGGGTAATAACCGGCTCGAACCCGCGAATCAGCTTGTGCTCGCCCTGGGCCCCGGCGTCGAAACGCTGGAAACCGTTGGCGATGGCGTAATCCATGCCCTGATAGAAGCAAGTCTCGAAATGCAGGCGATCGAACTCCGCCAGGCATCCCCAGTAACGTCCGTAGAAACTGTCGCCCCCCACCAGACTGAAAGCCATCGCTACCGGTCGTGACCCTTGCCGGGCCAGCACCACGCGAATCGCCTCGGGCATGCGCTCGGCCAACAGGCTGAAGAACTCCCGCGTCAGGTACGGCGCCTGGCGACGCACCGCGTAGGTATTGGCGTAGCAGGCGTAGACGAAATCCCACTGCGCTTCATCCAGCTCCCGGCCTTCCAGCCATTCGAACTCGAATCCCTGCCCCGCCACTAGCTCACGTTCCTTGCGCATCTGTTTGCGCTTGCGGGAGCTGAGCGCATCGAGGAAATCCTGAAAGTCCCGATAACCACGATTCTGCCAGTGGTACTGGCAGCCGATGCGCTGCAGCCAGCCGGGCTGTTCGCTCAGGGCGGCATCGGTGAACGGGTCGGTGAAATTGATGTGCGCGCTGCCCAGCCCTTCGATTTCCAGATAGCCCGGCAGGCTGTGCAGCAACTCGAATCCATCTTCTACCGTCGCCGCCAGCAGGCGCGGCCCGCTGACCGGACTGAACGGCACGGCGGTGAGCAGCTTTGGGTAGTAATCGATACCGGCACGCTCGCAAGCATCGGCCCAGGCGTGATCGAACACGTATTCGCCATAGGAATGCCATTTTCGGTAACTCGGCAGCGCAGCGATCAAGCGATCGCCCTCCTTGTGGAGCAAATGCTCGGGCTGCCAGCCGGTGTGGGGGCCGACACTGCCACTGTCTTCCAGCGCGCTGAGAAACCCGTGGCGCAGAAACGGCTGGTTTTCGGGTACCAGGGCGTCCCAGGTGGCCGGGGCGATTTCGGACAGACTGTGCAGGCGTTGCAACGGCATCACCGTTCTCTCTTCATGACAGGAAAGCCCCGCGAGTATCGCTTATCGCCCCCGCATTGCACACGGGCAATGCGCTGGCAGCGCTCTAACTCAATCGTTCAGGACGTCTTTGTATCGTCATCGACTTGCCATCACATTGCCACCTCACTGTCATAATCCATCGCGATACTGGCGCCTGTTTTTAGAGCGCCGGGTTATACCCGGTCACTGTTTTCCGTCCCTTATGGCGGTTGTGTCCTGGATGGCCCAGTCATCCTTTCTCATCTTCGGAGATTGATATGCGTCTTGCTTCCACGAAAACTGCGGCGGCCCTGTGTGGCGGTCTGTTGCTGGCCATGAGTGTTCCGGCCAGTGCCGCAGTCGACGCCAAACTGCTCGACATGCTCAAGGCTAACGGTTCGATTACCAACGCGCAGTACAGCGAATTGCAAGCCGAGCTGGCCAGGGATCAGAAAGACCAGCAGATCGCCCGTCAGGCTCAACAAGAGACCAACGAGCAAATCGCGGCCACCGCCAAGAAAACCGACACTCTGAGCGCCTTCGACCAGAAGCTGGCCTGGGCCGCCAAGACCCAGTTCAAGGGTGATGTACGTTTCCGTCAAGAGACCGTGCACAACGATGGCGTGCCGAACAACAAGGACCAGGACCGCCAGCGCATCCGTGCCCGCCTGGGCGCCTACACCGAGATCAACTCGCAAGTCGACACCGGTATCCGTATCGCCACCGGCAGCAACGACGATGCCCGCTCGACCAACCAGGACTTGAACAACTACTTCGACAAGAAGTCGATCTGGCTGGACCAGGGCTACATCGACTACCACCCGGACGCCATCAAGAACCTGCACCTGGTGGGCGGCAAGATGCCACAGCAATGGGTGAGCATGGGCGACATCATCTGGGACAGCGACATCAACCCGGAAGGTCTGGCCGTCACCTACAAATACCCGCTGAGCGGCAGCACCGAACTGTTCGGCAGCGCCGGTCACTACACCCTCAAGGACAACGTCGACGGCGAAGGCGTGCAGTTCAAGCATGACCTGCGTCTGTACGCTGGCCAGTTGGGCGGTCGTTTCGCGCTCACCGACAACCTGAAGCTGACCCTGGGCGGCAGCCTCTACGCCTACGACAACGATGACAGCAGTGCCTGCCCGACCACCGGCACCGTCACTGCGCCGTGCGCACTGGCCGTCAACGGCAACAGCCCGGGCGAGCAGTTCAAGCTGTATGAAGGTTTTGGTCAGCTGGACATCGGCGGCCTGTCGGTACCGCTGTCGGTCTATGGTCAAATCGTCAACAACGACGATGCCAGCAACGACCAGGACACAGGCTGGCTGGCGGGTGTGAAGTCCAAGTTCTACGGCTTCAACGTCGACTACAACTACCGCGACGTGCAGCGTAACGCGGTGGTGGGTGCCTTCACCGACTCCGACTTCGCCAACGGCTACACCGGTTCGCGCGGCAGCAAGCTGAAAGTAAGCTACGAACTGGACAAGAACTTCTCCCTGGGCGCCACCTACTTCATGGCCACCTCGGACCAGACCAACGCCAGCCTCAACAAGAAAGATTCCGACATCAACACCCTGCAACTGGATGCCGAAGCGAAGTTCTGATTTACCCGCAGCACCGCTACATGACCCGGTCAAGGAAGCCCGGGTTGACCCCACAGCCTGGCGTTGGTCTATCGGTCCCCATCATCCTCCGATAGGTCAGTGTCGGGCTGTTTCTATTTGCGATCTTTTCGGCCACCGCCAATATCAGCGCTTGCGCAGCAACACGCTACCAATCGAATAACCCGCACCAAACGAACTCAGCACCGCCAGCGAACCGGCCGCCAGGTCGTCCTGGTTCTTGTGGAACGCGATCACGGAACCGGCGGAACTGGTGTTGGCATAGGTGTCGAGAATCACCGGGGCTTCCTGTTCGGTGGCGTCGCGGCCGAGCAGCTTCTTGACGATCAGGTGGTTCATGCTGAGGTTGGCCTGGTGCAGCCAGAAGCGCTTCACGTCGCCGACGTTCAGCTGGTTCTCTTCCAGGTGCGCGGCGATCAGTTCGGCCACCATCGGGCAGACTTCCTTGAACACCTTGCGGCCTTCCTGCACGAACAGCTTGTCCTTGGCGCCGATGCCCTCTTCCGCCGCGCGGTTGAGGAAGCCGAAGTTGTTGCGGATGTTGTTGGAGAACTTGGTCAGCAGCTTAGTGCTGACGATGTCGAACTGGTGCCTGGAAGTGGCCAGGTCGGCGCGCTCGACGATCACCGCGGTGGCGGCATCGCCGAAGATGAAGTGGCTGTCGCGGTCACGGAAGTTCAGGTGGCCGGTGCAGACTTCCGGGTTGACCATCAGTACTGCCCGGGCCTGGCCCAGTTGCACGCTGTTGGCGGCGGTCTGGATGCCGAAGGTCGCCGAGGAGCAGGCCACGTTCATGTCAAAACCGAAACCCTGGATGCCCAGCGCTTCCTGCACTTCGATGGCAATGGCCGGATAAGCGCGCTGCAGATTGGAACAGGCGACGATCACGCCGTCGATGTCGGCAGCGGTCTTGCCGGCGCGCTGCAAGGCTTGTTCGGCAGCACCGATGGCCATCTGGCAGAGCACCGACCATTCGTCGTTCGAGCGCTCAGGCAGCCGCGGCGCCATGCGCTGCGGGTCGAGAATGCCTTCCTTGTCCATGACGAAGCGGCTTTTGATGCCGGAAGCTTTTTCAATGAAAGCGGCGCTGGATTCGGTCAGGGCCTGGACTTCACCGCGCGCGATGGCGTCAGCGTTGTCGGCGTTGAATTGCGTGACGTAAGCATTGAAAGACTGCACCAGCTCTTCGTTGGAAATGCTGTTGGCCGGGGTGTACAGGCCGGTGCCGCTGATGACGACGTTATGCATGGTCGTGTCTCTAATCTGTTCAGGCAGAAAGCATTGGCACCGACGTACCAATACGCAAGGGGTCTGTTCCCGTCCGGGGGACCTGGCATCGCTTATGCCGACCTGCCCGCAGCCGCGAAGGCTCAAAACCGCGGGTGACGGTATTTATAGGCGCGAAGTTTGCCATAAATGCGGGATTTTGGCGCCTGTTTGCTTTTTGCTCGATGCCACAGATCCCCCGTAGGAGCTGCCGCAGGCTGCGATCTTTTGATCTTTTCTTTTAAAAAGCAAAATCAAAAGATCGCAGCCTGCGGCAGCTCCTACTGAGGCAGGCCGAGGATCAGGTACAGAGGCCGGCCAGCGATCAGGGCTCGACCTGGCTCCACTGCTTGTTCAGGCGCTTGTCGGAAATCGGTACCTTGGTCCCCAACTGCTGGGCAAACAGCGACACCCGGTACTCCTCCAGCCACCAGCGATACAGCTCCAGCTGCGGATCGCGCTTGCCTTCCTGGGCGTGCTTGCCGGCGCGGGCCTGGTATTGCGTCCACAGACCCGACAACTCGCCACTCCAGACCCGGTCGCGCTGCACCTGAGCGCCGATTTTCTCGAAACGCTGCTCAACCGCCTTCAGGTAGCGCGGCAACTCCTTGAGCCATTGCATCGGCGTTTCCCGGACAAAGCCCGGGTAGACCAGATGGCTCAACTGCTGCTTGATGTCGTTCAAGGCCACGGCTTGCGCCAGGTCAATCTTGCCCTTGAAGCGTTTTTGCAGGCCATGCCAGAGTTTGAGGATTTCCAGGGTCAGCTTCGCCACCCGCTCGGCGTGCTCGGTCCAGGCGCCGCGCTTGCGCTCGGCCAGCGACGCCAGGCCGGCGCCGTCCCGGGGCAACGGGTCTTCGCCGTCGAGAATGCAGCTGTCGAGGCTGGCCAGCAGAATATCTTCCACCAGCGCATCGACACGCCCCATGTCGCGGTACAGCAGACCCAGTTCGGTCAGCCCCGGCAATTTGCTGCGCAGGAACCTGGCCGGCTCGGCCAACTGCTGCAGCAACAGGCGCTGCAAGGCGCGGCGATGCTGGAACTCGGCTTCGGCCGGCGTCGAGAAGCGCCCTTCCTTGACCGTGCCCGCCTCCTCCACCAAAGCCGGATACACCGTCATCGACAGCCCGGCGATCTTCTGCTGAGTCTTTTCGGCGACAGCGGCGAACACTTTCGGCTCGACCGGTTGCTGGCTTTTCGCGGTTTGCGGCACCGCCAATGCGGCCTGGCTGGCTTCGGCAAAACGCGCGGTCAGCTCGGCGAGGTCGCGGCCTTCGCCGAGGAACTTGCCCTGGGCGTCGACAATTTCCAGGTTCATGCGCAGATGGCTTTCGACCTGCTGCGCCGCTTCCGCCCAGGCTTCATCACTGACCCGGGCGCCGGTCATGCGCAGCAACTCGCGCCCCAGCGCCTGGGGCAGCGAGCCCTCGGCGAAGGTCATGCGTTGCAAGGCCGCCTTGACGAAGTCCGGCACCGGCACGAAATTCTTGCGCAAGGCCTTGGGCAGGTTGCGCACCAGGGCAATGCACTTGGCCTCGATCAACCCCGGCACCAGCCATTCCAGACGTTCCGGCGGCAACATCGGCAGCAGTGGCGCCGGCACGCGCAGGGTCACGCCGTCGCGCGGGTGGTTTGGTTCGAAGTGGTAGCTCAAGGCCAATTCCAGATCGCCGATGTGCAGCGTGTCCGGGTAATGCTGGGCAGTGACTTCGCTGGCTTCGCGGGCCAGGACGTCTTCCTCGCGCATGATCAGCAACTGCGCGTCTTTCTGGCTGTTGATCCGGTACCAGCTGTCGAAGGTCGCCGTCTGATGGATCTCCGCCGGCAACCGCGCGTCGTAGAAGGCGAACAAGGTTTCTTCGTCGGCGAGAATGTCGCGACGGCGGGCCTTGGCCTCCAGTTCGTCGAGTTGCTCCAGCAGCTGTTTATTGGCGGTCAGGCACTTGGCCTTGGACTGGATCTCGCCACGTACCAGGGCTTCGCGGATAAACAGTTCGCGGGACACCACCGGGTCGACCGGGCCGTAATGCACCGGCCGGCGACCGACCACGATCAGGCCGAACAGGGTGATCTGCTCGAACGCCACCACCTGGCCGCGCTTCTTCTCCCAATGGGGCTCGAAGTGATTTTTCTTGATCAGGTGGCCAGCCAGCGGCTCGATCCAGTCGGCGTCGATCTTGGCGACCATGCGTGCGTAAAGCTTGGTGGTCTCCACCAGTTCGGCGGTCATCAGCCACTGCGGGCGTTTTTTGCCGATGCCCGACGAGGGGTGAATCCAGAAGCGCCGCTGGCGCGCACCGAGGTAATCGCCGTCTTCGGTTTTCTGGCCGATCTGGCTCAGCAGGCCCACCAATACCGCCTTGTGCAGTTTCGGGTAGTCCGCCGGTTCCTTGTTCAGGCTCAGCTGCATGTCGCGGCAGATCAGGCTCAGCTGGCGATGGGAGTCACGCCACTCACGCAGGCGCAGGTAGTTCAGGAAATTCTTGCGACACCAGTTGCGCAACGGGTTGGCGGTCAGGGCCTGGCGCTGCTCCTCGAAACCCCGCCACAGATTGACCAGCCCGGCAAAGTCCGAGTCGGCGTCTTTCCACTGGGCGTGGGCCTGGTCCGCCGCCTGCTGACGCTCCGGCGGACGCTCGCGAGGGTCCTGGATCGACATGGCGCTGGCGACGATCAGCACTTCCTGCAGGCTGCCGAGCTTGGCCGCTTCCAGGAGCATGCGGCCCATGCGCGGGTCCACCGGCAAGCGCGCCAACTGGCGGCCGAGGGGGGTCAGCTGGCTGTTGCGGTCCACCGCCGAGAGTTCTTGCAGCAGGTTGTAACCGTCGCTGATGGCCTTGCCATCCGGCGGCTCGATGAACGGGAACGCGCTGACCTCGCCGAGGCGCAGGTGCAGCATCTGCAAAATCACCGCTGCAAGGTTGGTGCGCAGGATTTCCGGATCGGTGAATTCCGGGCGCCCGAGGAAATCTTCCTCGCTGTACAGGCGCACGCAAATGCCCGGCTCGACCCGCCCGCAGCGGCCTTTACGCTGGTTGGCGCTGGCCTGGGAAATCGCTTCGATGGGCAGACGCTGGACCTTGGCGCGGTAGCTGTAGCGGCTGATGCGCGCGGTGCCGCTGTCGATCACATAGCGGATGCCCGGCACGGTCAGCGAGGTTTCCGCGACGTTGGTCGCCAGCACCACACGGCGTCCGGGGTGCGACTGGAAAATCCGCTGCTGTTCGGCCGGCGACAGGCGCGCGTACAGCGGCAGGATCTCGGTGTGCTTGAGCTGGGCCTTGCGCAGCATGTCGGCGGCGTCGCGGATCTCCCGTTCGCCCGGCAGGAACACCAGCACGTCACCGGGGCTGCGGCGCTCGCTGCGCTCAAAGGCGGCGATTTCGTCGAGGGTGGCGAGGATCGCCTGATCCACGGTCAGGTCATCCTCGACGCGGTTGCCCTCTTCGTCCTGCTCCAGGGTCAGCGGGCGATACCAGGTCTCCACCGGGAAGGTGCGGCCGGACACTTCGACAATCGGCGCGTCGTCGAAGTGCTTGGAGAAGCGTTCCAGGTCGATGGTCGCCGAGGTGATGATGACTTTCAGGTCCGGGCGGCGCGGCAGCAAGGTTTTCAGGTAACCGAGCAGGAAGTCGATGTTGAGGCTGCGTTCGTGGGCCTCGTCGACGATGATGGTGTCGTAGCGTTCCAGATAGCGATCGTTCTGGGTTTCCGCCAGCAGGATGCCGTCGGTCATCAGCTTGATCAGGGTGTTGGAATCGCTCTGGTCCTCGAAGCGCACCTGATAGCCGACCAATGCGCCCAGCGGCGTGCCCAGTTCTTCAGCTACGCGGCTGGCGACACTGCGCGCGGCGATTCGACGCGGCTGGGTGTGGCCGATCAAACCGTGCTGGCCGCGGCCGATTTCCAGGCAGATCTTCGGCAACTGAGTGGTTTTGCCCGAGCCGGTTTCACCGGCAATGATCAGCACCTGATGCTTTTGCAGCGCCGCCTTGATTTCGTCGCGCTTGGCGGCGATCGGCAGGCTGTCGTCGTAACGAATCACCGGCAGGCTGGCGCGGCGGGCCAGCACTTGCTCACAGGACGCCTGCATCCGCGCCACCCACTGGGCCAGCTTGGCCTCGTCAGGTTTCTTGCGCAGCTCAAGCAGCTGCCGCCGCAACCGGTGGCGGTCGGCGAGCATGGCGTGATCGAGGTTTTTCAGCAGTTTGTCGATGGAGGGCGATTCGTCGGTCATCGGGTAGGCAGTTCGGTCGTTTAGTGGCGCAGATTGCCGATTGTCGCAGATTTGGCATGCAATGCGGGTGTTCGGGATTGGCGCCACTGTAGGAGCTGCCGAAGGCTGCGATCTTTTGATCTTGTTTTTCAGGCACGTCGAAAAGATCAAGGTCAAAAGATCGCAGCCTTCGGCAGCTCCTACAGGGGGGTTACTCGCTGTCGAGGCCCTTACGCCGATAAGGAAACACATCAATCACCTTCCCCGCCCGAATTGCCTCCTGCAGTCCTTTCCAGTAATCAGCGTTGTACAGCTCCCCATGCAGCTGATCAAACAACTTGCGCTGCCCCGAATCGGCAAACAGAAATGGCGGAAACTCCTCGGGAAACACGTCCAGCGGACCAATCGAATACCACGGCTCCGATGCCATCTCATCCTCCGGCGTACGCGGCTGCGGGATGTGGCGGAAGTTGGCCTCGGTGAGAAAACAAATCTCGTCGTAATCGTAAAACACCACCCGGCCATGACGGGTGACGCCAAAGTTCTTCAGCAGCATGTCACCGGGAAAGATGTTCGCCGCCGCCAGTTGCTTGATCGCCAGGCCGTAATCCTCCAGTGCCTCGTGCACCTGGGCCGGGTTGGCGTTTTCCAGGTAGAGGTTCAGCGGGGTCATGCGCCGTTCGGTCCAGCAGTGGCGGATCAGCACCGTGTCGTTTTCCACCGACACGGTGGACGGAGCCACCTCAAGCAATTCCGCCAGGCACGCCGGGTCGAACTTGCCCAACGGAAAACGGAAGTCGGCGAACTCCTGGGTGTCGGCCATGCGCCCGACGCGATCAACGCTTTTGACCAGGCGGTACTTCTCGATCACCGTGGCGCGGTCGACGTTTTTCGATGGCGAGAAACGGTCCTTGATGATTTTGAACACCGTGTTGAAACCCGGCAGGGTAAACACGCTCATGACCATGCCGCGCACGCCGGGGGCCATGATGAACTGGTCGTCGGTGTTGGCCAGGTGGTTGATCAGCGCGCGGTAGAATTCCGATTTGCCGTGCTTGTAGAAGCCGATGGAGGTGTACAGCTCGGCAATGTGCTTGCCCGGCAGGATGCGTTTGAGGAAGCCGATGAACTCCGCCGGCACCGGTACATCCACCATGAAATACGAGCGGGTGAAGGAGAAGATGATCGACACGTCCGCCTCGTCGGTGATTAGCGCATCGATCTGGATCCCGCGACCCTCGCGGTGCAGTAGGGGGATCACCAGCGGCCACTGTTCATCGGTGGTGTAGATGCGCCCCACCAGGTAAGCGCCCTTGTTGCGGTAGAGCACCGAGGAAAACAGCTCGACGCTCAGCTCCGGGTCCTTGCACACCCAGTCCGGCAGGTTCTCGCGCAGTTGCGCTTCGAGGCGGCGCAGGTCGCCCGGCAGATCGGCGTACTCCTCGCTGAAGCGGTAGTCGGCGAAGATGCTCGCCAGCATCGCCGACAACTGCCCCTGGGGCTTGTAGGTACGGGTCTGGGCCGCGCGGGCACGGCGCAGGCTCGGCCGGGTGGTGTGGATGAACATACAGCCGTCGCTGATCAGGTCATGGCTGAACAGCCCGCAGAAGATCGAGTTGTACCAGGTTTCCGACAGCTCATCGTCGAAGCGCAGGTCGATCAGGCTGATGTAGGCGCTCTTGACCAGCGGCCAGCAGCTGACGTCGAGGGTGTCGGCATCGAACGCCGTGCGCAGGCGCGCCACGGTTTCGGCGACCTTTTCTTCGTACAGGTTGATCCGCGCCGCCGACGCCGATTGCGTCTCCTGCCACTGCGCCTGCTCGAAGCGGGCCCGGGCGCCGTCGGTGATCTGGCGGAAGTGCTCGCGGTAATCGTCGAAGCCATCGAGGATCATTCGGGCGATATCGGCGGCTGGCCATTGCTGCGGCATGGTGAGACCTCTGCGGGAATTCGAGAGCCCTGAGCTTAGCCAGTGAACACGGTGCAGGAGAAGCGTAATTTTGCGGGTGAATTAATTGCCCGGTTGGCGGTTGCTATCGCTCACACACTCAGCAACACTTTCGCCCCTTCAACACGGAAGGAAGGCGCTGTGAACCCCGTCGATATATTTCGCTTACTGTCCCTGGCGGCCATTTGGGGTGCGAGCTTTCTGTTCATGCGCATCATCGCCCCGGTGATTGGCAGCATTCCTACCGCTTTTTTCCGCGTCTCGATCGCCGCCGCCGGACTGCTGGTGATTCTCGGCCTGATGCGCATCAGCTGGGATTTCAAGGGCAAGCTCAAGACCGTGATGCTGCTCGGGGTGATCAACTCCGGCATCCCGGCGACGCTCTACTCGGTTGCGGCGCAGGTGCTGCCGGCCGGTTACTCATCGATTTTCAATGCCACAACCCCCTTGATGGGCGTGTTGATCGGTGGGCTGTTTTTCCATGAGCGGTTGACTGGCGCCAAGCTTGGCGGCGTTTTCCTGGGGCTGTTCGGCGTCGGCGTGCTGACCCGCGCCGGTCCGGTGGCGTTCGATATGGAATTGCTGATGGGCGCTGTTGCGTGCCTGCTCGCGACCACCTGCTACGGATTTGCCGGCTTTCTGGCGCGACGCTGGCTCGATCAGGCCGGCGGCCTCGACAGTCGTTTGTCGGCACTGGGCAGCATGCTCGGCGCGACGTTGTGCCTGCTGCCGCTGTTCGGCTACAGCGTCATCACTCAGCCACCGGCGAACTGGGGCGGCTGGAGTGTGTGGCTGTCGTTGCTGGGGTTGGGTCTTGGCTGCACGGCGTTTGCGTACATCATTTACTTCCGGCTGCTGAGTTCGATCGGTCCGGTGAAGTCGATGACCACGACCTTTTTGATCCCGCTGTTCGGGGTGTTGTGGGGGGCGCTGTTTCTCGATGAGCCGCTGTCGATGGCGCATGTGTATGGCGGGGTGTTGATTGCGCTGGCGTTGTGGATGGTGTTGAAGCCGGCTGCGGTGAAGGTGGCTGCGGTCGCAAATCGGTAATTCTGTGGTGTTGCTGATGACGCCATCGCTGGCAAGCCAGCTCCCACAGGTTTGGCGGTGTACATAAATTTTGTGTACGACTCGGACCCTGTGGGAGCGGGCTTGCCCGCGAAGGCGGTCTCTCAGACAGCAAAAATCACCAGGCCTGGTCACTGACCTCGCCATCCACCAACCGCCGAATCCCCAACGGATTGCCGTTCTGCAACGCCTCGGGCAACAACCCGTCCGGATAATTCTGCAAGCACACCGGCCGCAAAAAGCGCTCGATCGCCAGCGTCCCCACCGAGGTCCCCCGGGAATCCGAAGTCGCCGGATACGGCCCGCCATGGACCATGGCGTCGCACACCTCGACCCCGGTCGGATAGCCGTTGAGCAGAATCCGCCCGACCTTCTCCTGCAGCCTCTCGGCCAGCCAGCGGTATTCCAGCAGTTCTGCAGGCTCGCCGATCAGCGTGGCCGTCAATTGCCCGCGCAGGCCGTGCAAGGCGGCGGCCAACTGCGCCTGGTCCTCCACTTCGATGACGATGGTGGTCGGCCCGAACACTTCTTCCTGCAGCAATGCATCGCCCTCGAGCAACAGGCTGACATCGGCTTTGAACACCTGCGCGTGTGCCTGGCCGCCCTGCTGCGGCTTGCCCGCCAGGTGCGTCAGGCCCGGGTGCTCATGCAACTCGCTCAAGCCGCGGCTATAGCTGTCCAGCGTGCCAGCGTTGAGCATGGTTTGCGGCGGCTGCTGGTTCATGCTTGCGCAAAAGGTTTCCAGGAAGGTGCTGAACTGCGGTGAACGCAGGCCGATGACCAGGCCGGGGTTGGTGCAGAACTGGCCGCAGCCCAGGGTCACGGAACCGGCCAGTTGCGCGGCGATCTGTTCGCCGCGCACAGCCAGGGCCTCGGGCAGCAGGAACACCGGGTTGATGCTCGACATCTCGGCGAACACCGGGATCGGTTGCGGCCGGGTTGCCGCCATCTGGCTCAGGGCATTGCCGCCCTTGAGCGATCCGGTGAAACCCACGGCCTGGATCGCCGCATGCTTGACCAGCCACTCGCCGACGCCGCCGCCATAGATCATGTTGAACACGCCAGCCGGCATCTCGGTGCGTTCGGCGGCACGGATGATCGCGTCCGCCACCCGTTCGGCGGTCGCCATGTGCCCGCTGTGGGCCTTGAACACCACCGGGCAACCGGCGGCCAGCGCCGACGCGGTGTCGCCGCCGGCGGTGGAAAAGGCCAGGGGAAAGTTGCTCGCACCGAACACCGCCACAGGTCCCAGGGCGATGCGGTACTGGCGCAGGTCCGGGCGTGGCAACGGCTGGCGGTCGGGCAATGCGCGGTCGATGCGTGCGCCGTAGAAGTCGCCGCGGCGCAGGACCTTGGCGAACAGGCGCAACTGGCCACTGGTACGGCCACGCTCGCCCTGGATGCGCCCGGCGGGCAATGCGGTTTCACGGCACACGGTGGCGACGAAGTCGTCGCCCAACCCGTCAATTTCGTCGGCGATGGCATCGAGGAACCGGGCGCGTTTTTCTGCGCTGAGGTGGCGGTAGATCGGGTAGGCGGCTGCGGCGGCCTGGGCGGCGGCGTCCACTTCGGCTTCGGTGGCCTGGAAGAAGGAGCCAGGCAGGGGTTCACCCGTTGTGGCGTCGAGGCTTTGCAGTTGGATGGAGCCGTTGGCGCTGCGCTGGCCGGCGATGTAGTTGTGTCCGAGAGGTTTGGTCATGATGTGTTTCCTGATCGTTTATCAAGAAAAGGGAATGCACATTGTAGGAGCCGGCTTGCTGGCGATGGCGTCCGCAAGGACAGCGCAAGGCTTGGAGGCCTCATCGCTGGCAAGCCAGCGCCTACAAGGTCGCCGGTGTTCCCGATCCTTTGTTTTTAGAGCGTGCGGACTTGTCCGATGGCCAGCGGCTGCTCGCTTTCACCGATGCCATTGACCAGGGGCGCGCCGAACTCGTCGAGGCTGATCTGGAAGCGGTCCCCCGGGCGGGTTTTCACGCCGTCGGCGAACGACAGCGTGGCGGTGCCGAAGTAGTGCACGTGGACATCGCCCGGACGCAGAAACTGCGCGTACTTGAAGTGATGGAATTCGAGGTTGGCGAGACTGTGGCACATGTTGTCCTCGCCGCTGAGGAACTCCTTCTCCCAGATCGTTTCGCCGTCGCGTTTGATCCGGCTGGTGCCGACCAGGTGCCGGGGCAATTCACCGACGCGCAACTCCGGTCCGTAGGAGCAGTAGCGCAGTTTCGAATGGGCCAGGTACAGGTAGTTGCGCCGTTCCATCACATGGTCGGAAAACTCATTGCCCAAAGCGTAACCGAGGCGGTACGGCTGGCCGTCATCGCCGATCACGTAGAGCCCGGTCAGCTCCGGTTCCTCACCGGCGTCTTCGGCGAAGGGCGGCACCGGGAAGTCCGCGCCGGGGCGCACGACGATGCTGCCGTCGCCCTTGTAGAACCATTCCGGTTGCGCACCGACCTGCCCGGCGGCGGGCTTGCCGCCTTCAAGGCCCCATTTGAAGATGCGCATGGTGTCGGTCATGCCGGCTTCGACTGCCCCGTCCTGCTGGTGCATTTTGTCCCGGGTGGCGGCGCTGCCCAGGTGCGTCAGGCCGGTGCCGCTGATCAGACAATGGGCCGGGTCGTCGTGGTCCAGTGGCGGCAAGACCCTGCCCTGCTGCAACAGATCCGCGTATTGCGGGCCAGGTTCGCTGCCGCGCAGGGCGGCTTCCTCTTGCAGGCTACGGCGGGCGCGGATCGCCGCGAGTGCCAGTTCGCGGGTGCTGCGAGTCTCGCGCAGCACCTGGACCTGGGCCCCTTCGACGAGCCCGACCTGGCGCTCGCCGGCTGTGTTTTCAAATTGAATCAGGCGCATGACAGCTCTCCGGTCAGTCAGGGTGGGCGCCGCGTGTGGCGGCGCCTGTTGGCGGCATCACTCGATGATGTTGAAGTCGCTCAGGTACTCATCGGAGATTTCCAGGCCCAGGCCCGGCTTGTGGTCGTCGAGCTGGATGTAGCCATTGACCGGCTGCGGCTCGCCCTTGAACACGTAGTAGAAGAGTTCGTTGCCAACCTCGACGTCGAACACCGGGAAGAACTCGGCCATGGGTGAGGCGGTGGTCGACATGGTCAGGTGGTAGTTGTGCATCTGCCCCGCGTGGGGGATGACCGGCACCGACCAGGCTTCGGCCATGGCGTTGATCTTGCGCGCGGCGGTGATGCCGCCGACGCGGTTGGTGTCGTACTGGATCACGTCGACTGCACGGCGCTCCAGCAAGTCCTTGAAGCCGTAGGAAGTGAATTCGTGCTCGCCGCCGGAGATCGGCATGATCCCCATCTTCTTCAGCTCGATGTAGCCTTCGATGTCGTCGGCGATCACCGGCTCCTCCAGCCAGCGTGGTTCGAACTCGGCCAGTTTCGGCAACATGCGCCGGGCGTATTCGAGGGTCCAGCCCATGTAGCACTCGAGCATGATGTCGACGTCGGGGCCGGCCAGTTCACGCAGCGCACGCACTTGTTCGATGTTGCGGCGCATGCCCGCCGGGCCGTCTTTGGGGCCGTAGCCGAAGCGCATTTTCAGCGCGGTGAAACCCTGGTTCAGATAGCCCTGGGCTTCTTCGAGGAACAGGTCGAGGTTGTCGTTGGCGTAGAGCTTGGAGGCGTAGGTCCAGATCTTTTCCTTGGTGCGCCCGCCGAGCAGCTTGAACACTGGCTTGTTGACCGCCTTGCCCATGATGTCCCAGATCGCAATGTCGATCGCCGAGATCGCCGCCATGCCGATGCCCTTGCGGCCCCAGGCGTGGCTCTGGCGGTACATCTTCTGCCAGATGTATTCGTTGTCGAACGGGTCTTCGCCGATGGCGATGGGGGCGAGGTAAGTGTCGATGATTTCCTTGGCCACCCGTGGCGCCAGGGCGCAGTTGCCGATACCGACCAGGCCGGTATCGGTCTCGACTTCCACCACCAGCCAGCCGTGGAAGCGGAACGAACCCATGGCGTCGCCGCGTTCGAAGAGGATGTCACTGGCATTGGTGCAAAAGTGCGCCTGGGGTGGAACCACTTTGCCTTTCCACTCGAAAACGCGGGTACGGATCGCTTTGATTTTCATGAATACAGTTCCTTGGGCTGTCGGCTTCTTGTCATTGTTCTGTCGAGTGCCCGGAGCGATTTGCTGGACGTGCTCCGGCAGGCGATGAGCCGACTTTAGCCAGCGCCCGGGGGCGGCGGATAATCACTTATGCGTATCCGGCGATAACCTCAAGTGATCGCAAAAAGCGTTTGTTGCGTAGATATCGTTATCAGCCACACACAAACAACTGTAGGAGCGAGCCTGCTCGCGATAGCGGCCGGACAGTCACTGCAAAAGTGTCTGTTCTGCCGTCATCGCGAGCAGGCTCGCTCCTACAGGGGATATATGTTGCTGTTGAAATCCGGGGTCAGTGGCGATTGCCACCCATCCGGCAGGCAATCTCGAACGCCTGGCGAATCGCGCCGGGATTGGCCTTGCCCTGGCCGGCGATGTCGAAGGCGGTGCCGTGGGCCGGGGTGGTGATCGGGATCGGCAAGCCGCCCTGCACCGTCACGCCGCGGGAGAAGCCCATCAGCTTGATCGCGATCTGGCCCTGGTCGTGGTACATGGTCACCACCGCGTCGAAGGCACTGGCATCGCCCTGGACCTTGAGGAAGATGGTGTCTGCAGGATAAGGCCCGTCTGCCGCAATGCCTCTGGCCTGTGCCGCACGGACGGCCGGGCCGATGATGTCGAGCTCCTCGCGCCCGAACGAACCATTGTCGCCGTTGTGCGGGTTCAAGCCGCACACGCCGATGCGCGGCTTCTCCAGGCCGTTGCGCTTGAGCGCGGTGTCGATCAGTTCGATGGCTTCGACGACGCGCTTTTCATTGAGCATTCCAGGCACATCGGCCAGGGCTACGTGGGAGGTCACCCGCGACGTCCACAGATTATCGAGCACGTTGAATTCGCAGAACGGACCGTGGAAATCCAGCAACTCGGCGAACCAGTGCAGCTCGTCGCTGTGGGCCATGCCGGCCATGTGTAGCGAAGTCTTGTTCAGCGGGCCGAACAGCACCGCGTCGGTGGTGCCCGCTTCGGTCAGGCGCAAGGCCTGTTCCAGGGTGTCGAGGCTGAAGCGACCGCCGACGACACTGGCTTCGCTACGTGGGAACTCACCGATGGCGTCGCCACGAAAATCATAGAAAAGCGGCGTGTCATCGACGAATTCAAGACGCTCCAGCGACTCGACACGGCGATAGGGAAACTCCATGCCGGCGATGCGCATGCCGCGACGCATCTCCGCCTCGTCGGCAATCAGGATCACATGGGCCTGGCTACGCACTTCGGGCTCGCCCAGCAGCCGGGCAATCAGTTCCGGGCCGATGCCCGCCGGGTCGCCAAGGACCATCGCGATGGTAGGTTTGCTCATGCTTCACTCCTCAAGGGTTCAGGCCGCGCCCGGTCGATGGCGCAAGGCTCGCAGCGATAGACGCGCTGCGCATTGCTGTAGAAAAGTCGTTCCTGATCGGCCATTGGCAGATCGGCGACGATGTGTTTAAAACCGCTGTAGATGTCGTCGAACGAGCCGCACAGGCTGTCCACCGGAAAGTTGCTGGCGAACATTGCCCGTGCGCTGCCGAACATGGCGATCACCTCGCGCACGATCCAGGCATTGTCCTTGGCGCGCCAGCGTTGGCCGCCCTGCCCCAGCCCGGAAATCTTCACCTGCACGTTCGGCCATTGCGCCAGCCGCGCCATGGCCTGGCGCCAGCTCGCCAGGCCTTCGGCGCTGCGGTCATTGGGCAAGCCGGCGTGGTTGAGAATCAGAGTGATGCCGGGAAAATCCCGGGCCAGGCGTTCGGCCTCGTGCAGGTTCCACCAGGGCGTCTGCAAGTCGAAATGCAGGCCCAGACCCTCAAGGGCGGCGTAACTGCGGCGCCAGTGTTCGTCGCTCATCAGGCTGCGCATATGCCCTACCTGCGAGGGCACGGTCGGTCCGCCGGGTTTGTGCCGCACACTGCGCACATGCTTGAAGCGCGCCTGTTCATTGAGTACGTCGATCGCGTCGGGATGATCGAGCCAGGCCTGGGCCACGACGGCATTCGGCACGCCGTAGCGGGCCGCCAGTTGCTCGATGAAACGGGTTTCGCCAATCGGGTCCGCGGGGTTCCATTCGGTTTCGACGTACACCGTTTGCACGACCTTGTGCGGGCTCGCGTCGGCGAAATAGTCCTCGGGAAAATACCGCCGCTTGATCGCGCTGTAGTCACCGTAGCGAAACGGAATGTTGGCCTCGGGGGCGAGCCATGGATGGTCGTTGATGGTCGGATCCCAGAAGTGATGATGGGCGTCGATGATCGGGCCGTCCCACAAAACATTAGCCATGGCGCACCTCATCGAGGCTGATGAACAGGGTGGCAAACACAAACACTGCCGAACACACCGCAAAGAAGCCCAGCACCGGCGCAAAGCCGCCGGCCGCTTGCAGAATCACCCCCACCAGAATCGGCACGGCAATGCCGCCGGTGCTGCCGGCCATGTTCATCACGCCGCCGATCAGGCCGACCCGCGCCGGGGCTGCCAGCAACGCCGGGAAGCTCCAGTAGAGGCTGCCCCACATGAGGAAAAATGCGGTCATGGCCAACAGCGCCACCGCCGCAAAAGGATTGCTCAGGGTCGGCAGCATCAGGAAGGCGCCGAGGGCCACCAGGCCGGAAAATGCCAGCAGGCTCTTGACCGCCACACCGCGGCTGACCCCTTTGCGGATCAAGCCGTCGCAGAGGAAACCGCCGGTCAACGAGCCCAGTGCGCCACAGATGAAGATCACAAAAGTCGCCGCGCCAATGCCCTTGATATCAAAGCCGCGGGCCTGGGCCAGGTAGCTCGGCCCCCAGGTCAGCAGACCGAAGTACACCATCGCCCAACTGGCCCGGCCGATCAGCAGGCCGCTCAGTGAACGGGCGGCGATACCCAGGCCTTTGACCGGTATCCGCGCCGCCTCCGCCGCCGGAGTGGCGCGGCCGACGTTGATCTTCTCCAGTTCCGCTTCATTAACCTGCGGGTGACTGGCTGGGTCATCCCGCAGATAACGCCGCGCCAGCCAGGCCAGTACCAGGGTGGCGATACCGGCGATCACGAAGGCCAGGCGCCAGGAGTCCAGCGAAGCGATCAAATAGGCAATGATCAACCCGCCCAGGGCAACGCCCAAGGGGCTGCCGCTGTCCATCAGCACCGCGCCGCGACTGCGCTCGCTCGGCGCCAGCCACAGGGAAATCAGCTTGCCGCCCGAGGGAAACAACGGCGCCTCGGCGGCCCCGAGCGCCACCCGGGCGAACAACAGCGACAGCCCCCCGGTGGCGAACGCCGCCAGCACCTGGAACGTCCCCCACAACCCGGTGGACCAGCTGATGACCCGGTGCGGGCCGAAGCGATCGATCAACCAGCCGCCGGGAATCTGCAACAGGGCATAGGCCCAGAAGAAGCTGCTGAGGATCAGCCCTTGCAGGCTCGGCGACAGGGAGAACTCATGGGCGATGGTGGGCATCGCGATGGACAGCGAGACCCGGTCGATCAGGTTGACCATGGTCAGGGCGAAGATGATCGCGAAGATCCGCCAGCGCACGCTGCTGGCTTTTGCGGTGTCAGCCTGTGCGCTCGCCACGGGTTGCAGACCCGCGGCGGGAAGGATCAGGGAAGCACTGGTGCGAGCCATGGTGCGTACCTCGTTTTATTATTTTTGTGGGAACAGCAGCGCCGCTTCGTGACGACGTTTGCGAGCACTATCGAAGGCCCGGTGATAACCGTCTAATCAAAACTTGAAATCGGGTGATAGCCTCGGGTTATGTCATGCCCGGCTTTCAACGAGCTTTCAGCGTGAACACGCATTCTGTCCTGAACCTGGACCTGCACCCGTACCTGCACCTGCACCTGCACATGCACATGCACCTGTAGGAGCGAGCATGCTCGCGATGGTCGTCAACGATGACGCTGGGTGTCTGAAGCCCCGTTGCGTCCTGGAGTCCATCGCGAGCGTGCTCGCTCCTACAGAAAGCCAGAAACAACAGAAACGGCAGATAAGCCGGAGAAGCGGGTGAGGTATAACCCCAGGCTATCGGTGTATGTATTGTTTTGACTAGACGCGGCGGCCACCTGTTCCCACACTCGGGCCAAGGCTTGCGGCTTTACCGCCAGGACAAGCCACTCATAACAATTACAAGAACACAAAACGAGGCTCTTCCATCATGCGAAATGCATTCGTCCGCCGCACCTCCCGTCTGTTTCTCGGCTGCACCCTGATCGCCGCCAGCGCCCTTCCCGCCCTTGCCCACGCCTGGCAACCGGACAAAAACGTCGAGATCGTCGTCGCCGGCGGCCCCGGCGGCGGTACCGACCAGCTCGGCCGGCTGATCCAGTCGATCATCACCACCCACAAGCTGCTCGAGGTCAATACCATCGTCCTCAACAAAGGTGGCGGCAACGGCGCCGAAGCCTTTCTCGACATGAAGATGAACAAGGGCGATGCGGAAAAACTGGTGATCGGCACCAACAACATCTACCTGCTGCCCCTGGTGTCCAAGCTTGGCTACCAATGGCAGGAGCTGACCCCGATTGCCGCTGTGGCCGAAGATGACTTCATCCTCTGGAGCTACAAGGACGCGCCGTGGAAAGACGCCAAAGGCTTCTACGAAGCGGTCAAGGCCGACCCGTCGAAGCTGCGCATGGGCGGCAGCCAGTCCAAGGACGTCGACCAGACCCTGACCCTGCTGCTCAACCAGACCAACAACAGCAAGCTGGTGTACATCCCGTTCAAGAGCGGCAGCGAGGCCGCCACCCAACTGGCCGGCAAGCACATCGCCGCCAACGTCAACAACCCCAGCGAAAGCATCAGCCAGTGGCGTGGGGATCAGGTCGAGCCGCTGTGCGTGTTCAGTAAAGAACGCATGGGCTATACCGAAAAAGTCGCCGGCGACAAATCCTGGGCCGACGTGCCGACCTGCCACGAACAGGGCCTGGGCATCGATCAGTACCGCTTCCCGCGCACCGTGTTCATGCCCGGTGACGTCACTGCCGAGCAGCGCGCGTTCTATGTCGACCTGATGCGCAAAGTCACCCAGACCGACGAGTTCAAAGCCTACGTCAAGCAGAATGCTTTGGTGCCGACCTTCCTCGAAGGCGAACCGCTGACCGCCTACATCGAACAGGACACCGCCCGCGTCACGCCGGTGTTCAAAGAAGCCGGCTGGCTGAAAAACTGACGTTGCCGTGGCCGCCCCTCTGCGGGCGGCTGCTTTCTGCTGGAGGTGTTTCATGTCCCAATCTTCGGATTCACCGGCGCTGGTCGGCACCCGCTGGGTCGAACTCGGGCTGGCGTTGTTCACCGCCCTGATCGGCGTGGTGGTGATGTACGGCAGCATCGAACAAGGCATCGGCTGGGGCGACGCCGGCCCCGAACCAGGTTACTTCCCCTTCTACATCGGCCTGATGCTGAGTGCCGCGAGCGTGGCCAACGGCATTCTTACCCTGGTGCGCTGGCATGCCCTGAGCGTGGCCTTTGTCAGCCGCAGTGCGTTCAGGCAAGTGCTGTCGGTGTTCATCCCGATTGCCCTGTTCGTCGGCGCCATGCCTTTGACCGGTATCTATGTCGCGTCGGCCTGTTTCATCGCCTGGTTCATGTGGCGTGACAAGGTCCGCGTCAAACCCTATGGCAAGTGGATGATCGGCAGCGTGTCCCTCGGCGCGGTGCTTGCCAGCTACCTGATTTTCGCCTTGTGGTTCAAGGTGCCGCTGGATGCCGGACCGATGGGCGACTGGATTGCCCTGGCCGGGAGGTCTTTGAAATGAGCGAGTTCGATTCCCTGCTGCAAGGCATGAACCTGATCCTGACTCCGGGCCATATCGGCCTGATGGTGATCGGAGTACTGCTGGGCATTCTGGTCGGCGTGCTGCCGGGCCTGGGCGCCCCCAATGGCGTGGCGCTGCTGCTGCCACTGACGTTCACCATGTCGCCGGTATCGGCGATCATTCTGTTGTCGTGCATGTATTGGGGCGCGCTGTTCGGCGGCTCGATCACCTCGATCCTGTTCAACATACCCGGCGAGCCCTCATCGGTGGCGACCACCTTCGACGGCTACCCGATGGCCCGCGAAGGCCGTGCCGCCGAAGCCCTGACCGCCGCGTTCAGCTCGGCGCTGATCGGTGCCCTGTGCGGGGTGTTGCTGCTGACCTTCCTGTCGACAAAAATTGCCGCCTTCGCCATGTCTTTCAGTTCACCGGAATTCTTCGCGGTGTACCTGTTGGCGTTCTGCACCTTCATCGGCATGAGCAAGAACCCGCCACTGAAAACCGTGGTGGCGATGATGATCGGTTTCGCCATGGCCGCGGTCGGCATGGACACCGTGTCCGGCAACCTGCGCCTGACCTTCGACCAACCGACCCTGATGACCGGCATCAGCTTCGAAGTGGCAGTGATCGGCCTGTTCGGCATCGGCGAAATTCTCTGCACTGTCGAAGAAGGCCTGGTGTTCCGTGGCGAGCATGCGCGCATTACGCCCATGGTGATCCTGCGCACCTGGGCGAAACTGCCGCGCTACTGGTGGACCATTGTGCGCAGCACCCTGGTCGGTTGCTGGATGGGCATCACCCCGGGCGGGCCGACCGCTGCTTCGTTCATGAGCTACAGCCTGGCGCGGCGCTTCTCGAAGAATCGCGACAACTTCGGCAAGGGTGAAATCGAAGGGGTGATCGCCCCGGAAACCGCCGACCACGCGGCCGGCACCAGTGCCCTGCTGCCGATGCTGACCCTGGGCATTCCCGGCTCGGCCACGGCGGCGGTGATGCTCGGTGGCCTGATGATCTGGGGCCTGCACCCGGGGCCGACGCTGTTCGTCGAGCAGCACGATTTTGTCTGGGGCCTGATCGCCAGCATGTACCTGGGCAACGTCGTCAGCCTGATCGTGGTGCTGGCCACCGTGCCGTTGTTCGCGTCGATCCTGCGCATCCCGTTCTCGATCATCGCGCCGATCATCATCATGGTCTGCGCCATCGGTGCCTACTCGGTGCACAACTCGTTCTTCGACGTGGTGCTGATGCTCGGCTTCGGCGCGCTGGGTTATCTGTTCAAGAAGCTCGGCTACCCGATTGCGCCGCTGGTGTTGGCGGCCGTACTTGGCGACAAGGCCGAAGACGCCTTCCGCCAGTCGATGCTGTTTTCCGATGGCCACCTGGGGATTTTCTGGTCCAACCCACTGGTGGGCAGCCTGACCACGGCCGCCCTGCTGATGCTGTTCTGGCCGCTGATTTCCAGGGCGCTGCAATCGCTGCTCGGCCTGCGCAAATCCCACGTCGCCAAAACCAAATCGGTGCTGTGACACGGCAATGCTGGCAACGCCTGACATTTGTTGTCAGGCTTGCCGCAGTCCTTTTTTGCGAGCGCGGCCGATGAACCGAATTCCTGATGCCAACGTCATTCACAGCCGACTGCGTCTGCGCCAACTGCGGCTGATGCTGGCGCTGCAGGAATTCGGCTCGCTGCGTCGCGCCGCCGACCACATCGGCATGACCCAACCCGCCGCAACCAAAATGCTCCACGAGGCGGAAGACCTGCTGGGCGTCGAACTGTTCGAGCGCCTGCCCCGGGGCATGCGTTCCACGCCGTTTGGCGAGACGGTCATCTACTACGCGCGCATGGTCTTCGCCGAACTCAGCGGCATGCGTGAAGAACTGGTCGCCCTGCAATCGGGCAACCTCGGCCGGGTCGCGGTCGGCGCCATTCCCGCCCTCGCCTCGGGCCTGCTCACGCGCACCATCGCCACCCTCAAACAAAGCCACCCACGCCTGTCCATGAGCATTCAGGTCGACACCAGCGACGTGCTGGTCCAGGCGCTGCTGCAGGATCAACTGGATATTGTGCTTGGAAGAATTCCCGCAGGAGCCCGGGCCGAAGAGCTGCTGTTCGACAGCCTCGGCGAAGAAGCCCTGTGCGTGATTTCCGGCGCGAACAATCCCCTGGCCAAAGCCACGCAACTGAGCTGGGCGGAACTGCAGAACATGACGTGGGTGCTGCAACAACAACCCAGCCCGATGCGCGCGATCATCAATCAGGTATTCCACAACGCCCGGGTCGACATTCCGAGCAGCATCGTCGAAACCACGTCGATCATGACCTTGCTCTCGTTGATCCAGCAGACCGACATGCTCGGCGTGACGCCGCTGTCGGTGGTCGAGGACTATCCGGGGCGCGACTTGCTCGCGGTATTGCCGATCAAATTCGAAGCGCGACTGCCGCCGTACGGGCTGATCACCCGGCGCCATCGCATTCAGTCCTCGGCGATGCAGGCGTTCATGAATTCGGTGCGGGCCGAGCACGCACTGGCCAAGTAAAAAGCCCCCCTGTAGGAGCTGCCGAGTGCAACGAGGCTGCGATCTTTTGATCTTGCTTTTAAAAGGTCAAAAGATCGCAGCCTCGTTGCACTCGGCAGCTCCTACAGGAAATGCGTTTACGCGGTTTTACGGAACACGAACACCAGCCCGACAATAATCAGAAACATGCCGAGAATGCTCAACATCGCCAGGCGGTTGCCGAAAATCAGGTAGTCCATCACCGCCGTCACCGCCGGCACCAGGTAGAACAGGCTGGTGACGTTCACCAGGTTGCCCCGGGCGATCAGGCGGTACAGCAGCAAGGTCGCCAGCACCGACACCACCAGGCCCATCCACAGCACCGGCACGATGAAGCCGCTGCTGTGCTCGAAGTGAAACGGCTGGAACGGCACGAAGATCCCGCACAGCAGCAACCCGGCGAGGTACTGCACCGGCAGCGTGCCGAGGGGATTGTCGGTGATGCGCTTCTGCATGATCGAGCCGAAGGTCATGCTCGCCAGCGCCAGCAGACCGAACAGCATCCCCGCCAGCGACATGCCGGCCAGTCCGATGCCCTGATACACCACCATGATCAGGCCGGCCAGCCCCAGGGCCAGGCCGAACATCCGGCTCCAGGAGCGCTGCCGCTCCATCAGCACCACGGTGAGGATCGGCTGCACACCCATGATGGTCGCCATCACTCCGGGCGTGACTTTCAGGTCGAGGGCCAGCAGGTAGAAAATCTGATAGGCCCCCAACAGCACCACGCCCGTGGCCATCGCATAAAGCATCGGCTTGCCGCCCTTGGGCAACTTCAGCTTGAGCAACGGCACCAGCAGCACCAGGCCGCCCAGGGCGATGGCGAAGCGAAACAGCAGAAAGGCAAAGGGTGATGCGTGGGCCAGGCCCCATTTGGAGAAGATCGCTCCGCTGCTCCACAGCAGAACGAACAGGCTCGTGGACGCCGCCGCGAGCGCGGACTTTTTCGAAAGGACAAACATGAAGACCACCTGTAGTCAGGCAATAAGCCAACTCAGCCGAAGCTGAAATCCAGTAGTTTTTTTCTGGCGGGCGACAGGGTCAGCAGAAAACGCTGATCAGCCCGAAACGCCAACGCCCGGCGGTGATACGACTGCGCACACCGGCGTGCTACTGACAGGTGGAGGGTAATGACTGATCTGCACCGGCTGCTGATTCCCGCACGGCACGACGCCAGCGTTGACCGCTGAATCGACTACCGCGTTGATGAGGGATGCAGGCATGGGGCTGATCTTTTCTGGCTGGAGAAAAAAGGCAAATCAGGAGATTTGCCTGCGCCGACTATAACCAGCGCAGGATAGCGATTGCAATGAGTTGAGCAGGAAAAAACGCTCCTTTCTCTTTCCGTGACTGTCGTCTGTTACCAGCAGGAGACAACAGGTCATTTGAGCGTTTTCTGAAAGCGGTTATCAGCCAAACAACCAGTATCCCAACAGCGTCAGCACGACCACCGCCAACACTGGCCGCAGCACGCGATATGCCTTGGGATGGCGCCGCTTCCACTGTTTAACCAGGCCACTGAAACGGTCACTGGAATTCTTGCTCCAGGCATAGGCCCGGTTGATCCCGCCCACCCGCTCATCGTCAAGATTCTGCGGCGCCGTGGCGCGTCCCAGCCAACCGCTGATGCTGCGGTTGATACGGGTCATGATGCGATTGCTCAGCGGCCGTTCGACATCGCAGAACAGGATCACCCGGGTCATCTCGGTTTCGTTCTTGACCCAATGCACATAGGTCTCGTCGAACATCACGTCTTCGCCATCGCGCCAGGCATAGACCTGGCCGTCGACAAAGATGCGGCAATCGTCGGAGTTGGGGGTCGACAACCCAAGGTGATAGCGCAGGGAACCGGCGAACGGATCACGGTGCGGGTTCAGATGACTGCCGCCGGGCAAGAGCGCAAACATGGCGCCCTTGACGTTGGGAATGCCGCTGAGTAGCGCCACGGTGTTCGGGCACAACACTTCGGCTGATGGAAGCGGTTTGTCGTACCACTTGAGGTAGAAGCGCTTCCAGCCTTTCTTGAAGAACGACCCGAACCCGGCGTCGTTGTTCTTCTCGGCAGCGCGGATATACCCCTCGTCGAACAAGTGCATCGCCTCATCGCGAATGATCTGCCAGTTGTCCTTGAGCACGTCCAGTTCCGGAAACCGGTTGCGATCCACATAGGGTTTGGATGGCACGCCGGAAAACAGATACATCAAGGCGTTGTAGGGTGCGAAAAGCGCCGAATGGTTGACGAACTGACGTAAAACCGGCAATCGCGCCTTTCCGCGCAAATGCACATAGAGGGTGCTGCCGAGAAACAGCAGCAACAACGACGCCTTCGCGACAACAGCAGAGATCATCCACAACTCCTTGTATTCAGCAACGTTTCACCATGCCATTTGCCCGACATGATCGTCGGCATGATAAACACTGTCGACGATATGAAAAACCCACGTTTTTCAATATTCAATATTAAGAATTACGTAACAAAGCACTTCTTAACATGGAGCTGCTGAACCAGAGCTGACTACAAATCAGCCCCGTTTCCCTGCCTGCACCCGCTCTTTACGCCTGATTTTCTTTTTCGGTAAACAAATCACTGAACAGCATGCTCGACAGGTAACGCTCACCGGAGTCCGGCAAGATGACCACGATGGTCTTGCCTTGCATTTCCGGGGTCTCTGCCAGGCGAACCGCCACTGCCATCGCCGCGCCACAGGAAATGCCGCACAGAATGCCTTCCTCCTGCATCAAGCGCAGGGCCATGGCCTTGGACTCGTCGTCGCTGACCAGCTCCACCCGGTCAACCATCGACAGATCGAGGTTCTTCGGCACAAAACCGGCACCGATGCCCTGGATCTTGTGCGGGCTTGGCTTGATTTCCTCGCCGGCCAGCGACTGGCTGATCACCGGCGAGGACACCGGCTCCACCGCCACTGAGATGATCGGTTTGCCACAGGTATTCTTGATATACCGCGACACACCGGTAATGGTTCCGCCGGTTCCCACGCCCGCCACCAGTACGTCGACCGCACCGTCGGTATCGTTCCAGATTTCCGGGCCGGTGGTCTTTTCATGAATGGCCGGGTTGGCCGGGTTATCGAACTGCGCCGGCATAAAGTAGCTGGACGGATCGCTGGCCACGATTTCACCGGCCTTTTCGATCGAGCCTTTCATGCCCTTGGCCGGCTCGGTCAGCACCAGTTCGGCGCCGAGGGCCTTGAGCACCTTGCGACGCTCGATGCTCATCGACGAAGGCATGGTCAACATCAGCTTGTAACCGCGGGCGGCGGCGACGAAAGCCAGGCCGATACCGGTGTTGCCGGAGGTCGGCTCGACAATGGTCATGCCCGGCTTGAGTCGGCCGCTGCTTTCGGCGTCCCAGATCATGTTCGCGCCGATACGGCATTTAACCGAATAACCCGGGTTGCGCCCTTCGATCTTGGCCAGGATGGTCACACCGCGCGGGGCGATACGGTTGATCTGCACCAGCGGCGTGTTGCCGATGGAATGGGCGTTGTCAGCGAAAATGCGGCTCATGACAGGGTCCTTAACGACATCATTCAAAATAGGGCATCAAGGTAAGCCTCTTGCCAGCGGGCGTCCAGTCAGGCGAACGTCCGGTTGTCTGCGTAGTCAATGGCTTTACATCGCCAGAGATTTACCACCATGAAACGTCGATACCGCTGGCCGCTATGGACACTGGCGGGCCTGGTTGCAGTGCTCATCGCCCTGCACTTCGCCCTGCCCTACCTGGTGCGCGACTACCTCAACGACAGGCTGGCGGACATGGGCGACTATCGCGGGCATATCGTCGACGTCGATCTGGCCCTGTGGCGCGGTGCCTACAAGATCAATGGCCTGAAAATCACCAAGGTCAACGGCAAGGTGCCAGTGCCCTTTGTCGACGCGCCGTTGATCGATCTGTCTGTCAGTTGGCACTCCCTCTGGTACGACCACGCGGTCGTGGCCCAAGTGCAATTTTTCAATCCCGAAGTGAACTTCGTCGATGGCGGCGCCAACAAGAAAAACTCCCAGACCGGTCAGGGCACCGATTGGCGCGCACAGCTTGGCAAACTCTTGCCCATCACCCTGGATGAGGTGCGGATCAACGACGGCAAGATCAGTTTCCGCAACTTCAACTCCAAGCCGCCGGTGAACATGAATGCCACCAACATCGACGCGAGCATTTTCAACCTGACCAACGTCGTCGACAAAGAAGGCAAGCGCGACGCCCGTTTCGACGGCAAAGCCTTGCTGCTGGGGCATGCGCCGCTGGAAGCCACGGCCACCTTCGATCCCCTGAGCAACTTCGAAGAATTCGAGTTCCGCCTGCGCGCCAAGGACATCGAACTCAAGCGCATGAACGACTTCGCCGGCGCCTACGGCAAGTTCGATTTCAATGCCGGCCATGGCGACGTGGTCATCGAGGCTAAAGCGACCAAGGGTCAGCTCACCGGCTATATCAAGCCCCTGCTGCGCGATGTCGACGTGTTCAATTGGCAACAGGACGTTGAAAACAAGGACAAAGGGCTGTTTCGTTCGATTTGGGAGGCCCTTGTCGGGGGAACCGAGACGGTGCTGAAAAATCAGGGGAAGAACCAGTTTGCCACGCGGGTGGAACTCAAAGGCAGTGTGCACCAGCAAGATATCAGCGCGTTCCAGGCATTTTTGCAGATTTTACGTAATGGATTCGTCCAGGCCTTCAATGCCCGTTACGAACGACCCAAGCCGGAGGCGGGATAAGTCAGGAAGTGACGTTCCATTCAGAGACTGAATAAGCTGTCTGCGTTCACAGTCGACCGGACGGCGCGTTATAGTCACGCCTGACATTTTTATTGCGCAGCGCCCTGCCTCGTTGAGGTCGGCATTATCGTTCGAGGATTTGCAGATGAAGTTCGAAGGCACCCAGGCCTACGTCGCCACCGATGACCTGAAGCTGGCAGTCAATGCCGCCATTACCCTGGAGCGGCCATTGCTGGTCAAGGGCGAACCAGGCACCGGCAAGACCATGCTCGCCGAGCAACTGGCCGAATCCTTTGGCGCCAAGCTGATCACCTGGCACATCAAGTCCACCACCAAGGCCCATCAGGGCCTGTACGAGTACGACGCGGTGAGCCGCCTGCGTGACTCGCAACTGGGCAACGAAAAAGTCCACGACGTTCGCAATTACCTGAAAAAGGGCAAGCTCTGGGAGGCTTTCGAGGCCGAGGAGCGGGTGATCCTGCTGATCGACGAAATCGACAAGGCCGACATCGAGTTCCCTAACGACCTGCTGCAAGAACTCGACAAGATGGAGTTCTACGTTTACGAAATCGACGAGACGATCAAGGCCAAGAAACGCCCGATCATCATTATTACTTCCAACAATGAGAAAGAGCTGCCGGATGCG
>Ga0160472_100373_pt1 | contig 38383 bp, 28 predicted proteins | sample HID1973M_E11MG_FD_108267 | JGI IMG/M metagenome (GOLD analysis project Ga0160472, IMG submission 108267) | Enriched mosquito-associated microbial communities from UW Madison campus, WI, USA - HID1973M_E11 MG | ecosystem: Host-associated > Arthropoda: Insects > Digestive system > Unclassified ... | reverse complement strand
TTTCATTGGAATATCCTTTTCTGGTTATGAGGTCAGTAATTGATTGCCCCGGTGTGGCGGCAATCCAGTATCGTCTGCACTCACCTGAAGCGGCTACTGTCAAACTTGACAGTTTTCAATGATCTATTTATGGCTTTGCTACAGGGGGCAGGCGAGCGCCCCGCAGACTCTGGATGACTGGAAGCAATAGAAAACCCGGAAGCAGAGGCGGTCTCGGGGTATGTTTTAGCGCCGAGTATCGAGGTGTTCTGGCGGGTGGCGGGGGATCATGATTTGAAACCGTTGAAGGCTTCCGGGTTTACCCATGAGCAGCATTTGGCGGCTGCGGCGAGTCGGGTGGCTGCATTTTTACAGTGAGATTGTGGGCGATAGACAGGTACCCTTCGCTGGCAAGCCAGCTCCTACAGAATCGGGGGCGGTCCGGTTGCTCCGGGCCATCGCCATCCTTTGCAGGCGCTGGCTTGCCAGCGAAGGCGATCTTTCAGCCGCCGCTGGGCCAACGGTGCCACCGCCTTCGCCAGCAAGCCGGCTCCCTCAAAGGCATTGGTCGTGAGCAGGGCCATCGATGAGCAATACCGGGCTACTGGTCATCAAGGTCCGGATAGAGGACTTTGCCTATTATCCAAGGTTCTACAATGTCGCAATGCACTGTTCGAAGAAATGAACCCCATTCGCTTCGGTTATGGGCATCCGGGCCAGTAATGGTCAGAAGCAGATACTCATCCCGAAAGGGGTCATAGGCATAGATCAGCCAGAAGTCATTGTCAGCATCATTAACCAGTGCAGTACGGTAATACTGACGATTGATTTTTGCCCAGCGAGCTTGTGTCGACTGTGTGCTGGCGAGGTGGATGTGGTGCATGTCGCGCAGGTCGAGTCGTTCGTCCCGCCCGAAAATGGCGGGTAACTCATTGCAGATTTTGTAGTTGTAAAAGTGTGCGGCAAAATTTTGCCAGTTGCCGATGCGTTCAAAAAGCGCAGAAATCTTGACGGATGGCATCCAGGCCTACTTTGTAACGGGTAGCCTGCCGTTGATTACAAACTGATCGAACACTTTCTGCCCATCACGCGCGGCTTGTCGAACGTCCAGGAAGGTCAGTTCACTGCGCACTTCCTTTTTGTTGGGTTTGTCCGGCTTTCGAGTGGTGGCCATCGGAGCCTCCGAAGGATATGTATTCATGTCGACCAGCTTATGTGAATAATTTTTGATCGGCAAACGATAGGGGCTTGTGCTGAGACGGACAAGTCGGCGGATTCTGGCCTGATTGTAGGCATCGGTACATGAATACGTAGTCCTGAAAAATCTCTGGAGTGCCTGGGCACCCTTGATTTCAATTGGCATAAAAAAACCCGGAAGCTCTCGCCCTCCGGGTTTTGCGCCTCACATACTCAATCAGCGATTAAACCGCTCCACCAACGAATACTGGGTATTCGCTGTCTTCGTCAGCTCTTCACTCAACAAGGCCGAGTTCTGCGCCTGTTCTGAAGTCTGGTCGGCCAGGTCGGAGATGTTGCTGATGTTGCGGCTGATTTCTTCGGCCACGGCACTTTGCTCTTCTGTCGCGGCGGCGATCTGGGTGGTCATGTCGGTGATGTTGGCTACCGCTTCGCTGATCCCCACCAGCGCCTGATCCGCTTCCAGTACCCGCGCCACACCTTCCTCGGCCTGGCGGTGTCCGGCTTCCATGGTTTGCACGGCGGTGCCGGCGGTTTGCTGGAGCTTGGCGATCAGGGCGTGGATCTGCCCGGTCGACTCGCTGGTGCGTTGCGCCAACTGGCGGACTTCGTCGGCCACCACGGCAAAGCCACGGCCCATTTCGCCGGCCCGGGCCGCTTCGATGGCGGCGTTCAGCGCCAGCAGGTTGGTCTGGTCGGCGATGCCTTTGATCACGTCGACCACACCGCCGATTTCATTGCTGTCCTTGGCCAGTTGCGTCACGGTCGCGCCGGTTTCACCCACCACCACCGACAGGCGCTGGATGGCTTCGCGGGTTTCCCCGGCGATGTCACGCCCGCGACCGGTCAGGCGATTGGCCTCCTGGGTCGCATCGGCAGTGCGCTGCACGTGGCTGGCAACTTCCTGGGTGGTCGCAGCCATCTGGTTGACGGCGGTGGCGACCTGCTCGGTCTCGACGCGCTGGCGCTCCAGGCCGCTGGAGCTTTTGTGCGCCAGGGCATCGGATTGCCGGGCCTGGTCGGTCAGGTGCTCGGCGGTGTCCTGCAGGCGGGTCAGGCAGGTTTTCAGGCGGGCTTCCTGGCTGAGGATCGACATTTCAAGTCGCGCCTGGGCGCCGCGGCTGTCGGTGTACATCTGCGCGATCAGCGGGTCGGAGGTGGTCTGCTCGGCCAGGCGCAGCAAACGCTTGAGACCACGCTGTTGCCAGTTCAGGCCCAACAGACCCAGCGGCACCGAGAGGCCGGCCGCCAGGGCAAAACCCCAGTGAGAGTTCAGCGTCGCCCCGATCATGAAGCTCAGCTGGCTGACCAGAATGAATGGCAGCCAGTCCTGCAGCACCGGCAGCCATTTATCGCTGGATGGAATGGCCGACTTGCCCTGGTTGATGCGTTGGTAGAGCGCTTCGGCGCGGCGGATCTGCTCGGCGGTGGGTTTGACCCGCACCGACTCGTAACCGGTCACCTGTTTGCCTTCGAAGATCGGCGTCACGTAGGCGTTGACCCAGTAATGGTCACCGCTCTTGCAGCGATTCTTGACGATGCCCATCCATGGCAAGCCCTGTTTCAGCGTGTCCCACATGTGCGCGAAGACCGCGGCCGGCACGTCGGGATGACGCACCAGGTTGTGCGGTGCACGGATCAGTTCCTCACGGGAAAACCCGCTGATGTCGACAAAATCGTCGTTGCAGTAGGTGATCATGCCCTTGGCATCGGTGGTGGAAATCAACCGTTGCTGGGCCGGAAAGGTCCGTTCGCGTTGGGTAACTGGCTGGTTGTTGCGCATGGCTGGTTCAATCCGTGAGGCTTTGACGGGTTGTCGGCCGCAGCGCGCTGATATTGAATTTATTTTTTTCGATGGGCGCCGGACGGCGAGTCAAACGGGAAAAACGACGACGGGTTCTGTGTAACGGCTTGTAAGGGTTTTCCTACAGGTGCGCTCAGCGTATGATTTTGCGCCCCGCAATCAGTGCTCCCATGGCGAGCCCTGAGCGTCAATGCCGGGTAAAAAAGTGCTCCTAATAATAAATACAGAGTTACTACTCAACTGAATTCAGCAAGTTTCTCAGCGTCTGTCGCACGCCCGGAGCGTGCGGCACAACCATCGCATGAGGCGATGGCGGTACCGCTGGGAATATAAGATGGTGGAAAAGTCATGCGTACAAAAGTTGCAATTATCGGGGCTTCGTTCCGTTTCCCCGGCTCCACATCCGCAACTTTTTGGCAGAATCTGCTGGAAGGGCATGACTTCATCACCCAGGTCGATCCTTCCCGCTGGTCCCGCGACGCGTTTTTCCATCCCGACAAGGCCAATCCGGGCACGTCCTACACCCTGGCCGCCGGTACGCTGGGCGACATTTCCACTTTCGACGCCGGCTTCTTCAGCATTTCTCCGCGGGAAGCGGCGATCATGGACCCGCAGCAGCGCCTGTTGCTGGAACTGGGCTGGGAAGTCTTCGAAAACGCCGGGGTAAAACCGTCGAGCCTGCGCGGCAGCAATTGCGGGGTGTACCTGGGCATCGCCAGCACCGACTATGCCTATCGCCTGTCCCATGACCTGTCACTGGTGGATGCCTCGACCGCCACGGGCAACACCTTCAGTATTGCCGCCAACCGCCTGTCCTACTTCTATGACCTGCACGGCCCGAGCATGGCCGTCGATACCGCCTGTTCCTCCTCGCTGGTGGCGTTCCACCAGGCCTGCCAGGCCATTCAAAGCGGTGATATCGACCAGGCACTGGCCGGCGGCATCAGCCTGCACTTGCACCCGTTCGGCTTCCTGATCTTCTCCAAGGCCTCGATGCTGTCGCGAAAGGGCCGCTGCAACGTGTTCGATGAAGCCGGGGACGGCTACGTGCGCTCCGAAGGGGCAGGGCTGTTCTACCTCAAGGATTACGACAAGGCCGTGGCCGACGGCAACCAGATCCTCGCGGTGGTCGCCGGCAGTGCGGTCAATACGGACGGGCGCAAATCCGGCCTGACCGTACCCAGCGCCGATGCCCAGGCTGCGTTGATGACCCGGGCCTACGCCAGCGCCGGGATTTCGCCGGCCGACATCGATTATCTGGAAGCCCACGGCACCGGCACGCCAGTGGGCGACCCCATTGAAAGCCGCGCCATCGGCCTGGCACTGGGCCAGGTTCGCGGGGCTGACAAGCCCCTGCTGATCGGTTCGGTGAAAAGCAACATCGGTCACCTCGAAGCCGCATCCGGCGTGGCCGGGTTGATGAAGGCCCTGTATTGCGTGACCGAACGCCAGGTGCCGGCCACCATCGGCATCAAGAACCTCAATCCGCGCATTCCCTTTGCCGAACTGAACCTCAACGTCGCTACCCGCAACCACTCGCTCAAGCCGAGCGGCACCCTGGTTGTCGGGGTCAACTCGTTCGGCTTCGGCGGCGCCAACGCCCACGTCATCCTGCAAAGCCATACCCCGGACCCGCTGCCAGGCGCCGGCGAGACAACCTGCGGGCCGGTACCGCTGATGGTCACGGCCAAGGAAGGCGCCGGGCTGACGGCGATGGCTCATAACATCGCGCAGTACCTGGACGACCATGCCGCCAGCAGCCTGTACGACGTGGCCTATCAGGCCATGATGCGCCGCGACCTGCACCCGCAGCGCGTGGTCGTATTTGGCAGCGATCGTCAGCAAAGTGCCCAGGCGCTGCTGGATTTCGCCCTAGAACCGGCTGTACCGGCGCTCAACGTCGTGGTCGAAAGCGGCCGCGCGCTGGATCAGGCCAAAGGCCCGGTGTTCGTCTTCTCCGGTAACGGTTCGCAGTGGCAAGGGATGGGCAAGGCCTTGCTCGCCGAGCCGGTGTTCCACGCGGCGGTCAGTGAAATCGACGCAGTCTTCCAGCCGCTGGCCGGTTATTCGCTGATCGCCGAGCTGGCGGGCGAATACGGACAGGACCGCTATCACCTGACGGAACTGGCCCAGCCGGCGCTGTTCGCGTTGCAAGTGGGCGTCACGCGCATGCTCGAAAGCCAGGGCGTGAAGCCCCAGGCCGTGATCGGCCACAGCGTTGGCGAAGTGGCCGCCGCCTGGGCCTGTGGCGCCTTGACCCTGGGGGATGCCACCCGGGTGATCTACCACCGCAGTCGCCTGCAGGGGCTGACCGCCGGCTGCGGGCAGATGTCCGCCGTCGGCCTGTCCGGCAGCGACACGGCGGCTCTGTTGCAGGAGCTGGGGCTGGACGACGTGGTCGTCGCCAGCGACAACAGCTTCAAGGGCGCCACCGTGGCCGGCTCCGTGGCGGGTCTGGAACGCCTGGAACAGGTTCTGACCGAGCGCCAAGTGTTCGTGCGCCGTCTCGCCCTGGACTACGCCTTCCATTCCCCGGCGATGAACGTCATCGGCGAGCGCGTGGTCGAGGCATTGCGCGACATCGTGCCGCGCGCCAGCCAGATCCCGATGTACTCCACGGTCGTCGGCGGCCTGCTCGACGGCGAGCGTCTGGACGCCGAGTACTGGTGGCAGAACATCCGTTTCCCGGTGTTGTTCCAGTCCGCCAGCGAGTCCCTGTGCGAGCAGGGCTACAACGTCTTCGTCGAAGTCGGCCCGCACCCGATCCTGCGCGGCTATGTGACCGACGCCCTGACGGCGCGTGACCAACCGGGCGTGGTGATCACCACGCTCAAGCGCAATGACGATGCACCGCAACCGATCACCCGCGCCGTGGCCAAGGTCTTGATCAGTGGCGCCGGGACCGATCTTGCGTGCCTGTTCCCGAGCACCGGCCAGTTCGTGCGCCTGCCCAACTATGCATGGCAGCGCGAGCGCCACTGGCATGGCGACACGCCGGAGTCGAGCCGGGCGCTGTACCTCGAGCGCCTGCATCCGTTGTTGGGGCATGCGGTACCCGGGCATGAACTGACTTGGGACAACCACCTGGACACGCAGTTGTTCCCGTCCCTGGCCGATCACAAGGTCGGCGATGCGGTGCTGTTCCCGGGCGCCGGTTTCACCGAGCTGGTGCTGGCGGCTGCGCAGTGCTACCAGCCGGGGGCTTTCGTCGACATCGAAGAGCTGGAGATCCACAGCCCGCTGGTGCTGCATGCCGACTCCAACAAGCGCGTGCGCGTGCAGATCGACAGCAGCGACGGCACGGTGTCCATTGCCTCGCGCAGCACCTCCCAGGAAGAACCCTGGGTCCGCCACGTGGTCGCCCGCCTGCCGGGGGAGGCCCGCGGGGTATTGCTGGGCGAGCAGGCACCGACGCTGCCCGCGCGTACCGCGGATTTTACCGGCGTGGAACATGTTCAGCTGACCCGAGCGGTCGGCCTCAACTACGGCCCGGCCTACCAGGCCATCGAAGCCGGCTGGATCGACGGTGGGCAGGTGCTGGCGCAGCTCAGCGTGCCCGCCGAAATCACCTGCGAACTGGCCACCTTGCACCTGCACCCGGCGTTGCTGGACAGTGCGTTCCAGCTGATTACCCAACTGCTCGCCCACGATCCGCAGGCGCGCAACGGGCTGGCGTTCATCCCGGTGAAACTGGGCCGGATCAACTTTGCCGCGGGCAGCCCACCACCGTGTCTGGCCCAGGTGCGCCTGGTCCGTCGCTCGGAACATTCGCTGCTGGCCGACTTCACCCTGTACGACGCCCAGGGGCACGCCGTGGTGTGCATCAAGGACGCGCGTTTCCGCGCGGTCAAATTGCACAAGGACCGCAGCGGCGATTTGAAGCTGGTGGATTTCGCCGGCGTGGCAAAACCTTATCCACAGGCCGCCCGTGCCGTGGCGCCAACTGTTTCGCCGTTGCGCGATGCCCTCGCGCAGCGCCTGGCGGCCGTCGCCGACGAGCCGACGCTGCTGCGTTACAGTGAAGAAGTCGATCCACTGCTCGACAGCCTTTGCGGCAGCTTCCTGCTGGAAGCGATCGAGTCCCTTGGCGGCCGACTCAGCGCCGGGCAACGGGCCGCGTGGCAGGTCGAGGCCCAAGGCGTATCGGTCTATCTGGAGCATCTGCTGGAGCAGGCACTGGACGACGGCAGCCTCACCGCCAGCGGCGACGGCTGGCAGGTGGTCGATCAGGGCGAGCGTCCGGCTGCGCAGGACATCTGGCAGGAGCTGTTCCGCAGCTATCCCGAACACTTCCAGATCATTCACTCGGTAGGGCGCATCGGTCTCCATCTGAGGGAACTGCTCAGCGGCGCGATGACGATCGACGCCCTGTTGCCCCGCGAGACGTCGCCGGCGCACCTGTCCCGTCAGGTCCTCGGGGCCAGCGGTTACCACGCGGTGCTCGAAGCACTCAAACAGCACATCGCACAACGCCTGGCGGTATTGCCGGCGGGTCAACGCCTGCGCATTCTCGAGCTCGGCTTCGGCGGCGCGCCCTTCGCCGCGCAGCTCTGTGCGCAGCTGGATTTCGACCGGGTCGACTACCAGTACAGCGCCGACGACCTGGATCCGGCCAGCTTGCTGCAGGCCGAGTTCCCGGACCTGCGCCTGATCGGCCTGAGCGACGCCGCACAATTGCCAGAACTGCCGGGCAACCACTTCGACCTGGTGCTGGTCGCCAGTGACCTGGCGCCACTGCAAGCCCTCAGCGAAGGCCTGCGTTTCAGTGCCGCCCGGTTGTCGGCAGGGGGGCAACTGATGTTGCTGGCCCAGCATCCGGCGCGCTGGGCGGACTTCGTGTTCGGTGCACAAGCCACCTGGTGGCTGACCGGCAATGGCCAGACGCGCCTGTCGGTGCAGCAGCGTCCGGGCTTCTGGCAACAGGAACTGCGCCGTCATGGCTTGAGCGTCGATGAGGCGCTGGAACTGACACCGGCGCTGTCCAGCGGCAGCTATGTGCTGGCGGCGGTGGCCGCCGGCGCGGCGGTCTGCGAGTCGCAGCCGCTGCCTGCCCGGCGCTGGTTGCTGGTGGCCGACGAACAGGGCCCGGAAAGCGCCTTCGCCGGGCAACTGGCCGCTGCCCTGCGCGAGCACGGGCAAAGCGTTGACTGGCTGCTGCCGGCTCCGGCGGCGGACATGGCCCGGCAACTGCGCGAGGCCTCGGCACCGCAGCACCTGCTGATGCTCAGCGGGCTGTTCGCCACGCAAGGGCTGGACGACCAGAACGCCCGGTGCATGCTCGCCGCACACCTGAGCCAGGCCTGTGAGCAGGCGGGCATCAGTGCCGATTGCTGGCTGCTGACCCGCGGCGCTGCGGTGCACCTGCTGCCGTGCGCCGAACAGCTCGCCGGTGACTTGGCGTCCCTCGGCGATGCGGCCCTGTGGGGCTTTGGCCGCACCCTGGCCAACGAGGCGGTGGGTTGCCGCGTGCGCCTGCTGGACCTTGCCGCCGGGGCAGGCGTCGAGGCCTTGCTGCCGGCGTTGCTCCATGTCGATGACGAAACCGAACTGGCGATCAGTGCCGCGGGCGATCGTTACGTGGCCCGCCTGCGGGTGCGTCCGGATCATCTGGACAGTGCCAGCGACCGGCAGCGCCCGGCCCAGGTCAGCCTGGGTTTCGAATTGCCGGGCCAGTTGCGCAACCTGCGCTGGGAAGCCCATGAGCCGCTGGTGCCGGCCGGCGATGAACTGGACATTGAAGTCCGTGCCACCGGCCTCAACTTCCGCGACGTCATGTATGCCCTCGGCCTGTTGTCGGACGAAGCCATCGAGAACGGCTTCTCTGGCCCCACCCTGGGCTTCGAGTTTGCCGGTGTCGTGCACGGCAAGGGCGCTCTGGTCGAAGGTGACTTCCAGCCGGGCGATCGCGTGGTCGGCTTCGGTCCGTCGAGCTTCGCCAACCGCCTGGTGACCAATGCCAATGCCGTGGCGCGGATCCCCGAAGGCATGTCCTTCGAAGCGGCGGCGACCATTCCGAGCACCTTCTTCACCGTGTACTACGCGCTGCATTACCTGGCGCGCCTGGAACCGGGCGAGAAAGTCCTCATTCACGGCGCCGCGGGCGGTGTCGGGATTGCCGCGATCCAGATCGCCCAATGGTGTGGAGCCGAGATCTACGCCACCGCCGGCAGCGACGAAAAACGCGACTTCCTGCGCCTGCTCGGGGTCGAGCATGTGTTCGACTCGCGTTCGCTGGCCTTTGCCGACGAAATCCTCGCCATCACTGGCGGGCGTGGCGTCGACGTGGTGCTCAATTCGCTGGCGGGCGAGGCGATCAATCGCAACCTGCAAGTGCTCAAGCCGTTCGGGCGTTTCCTGGAACTGGGCAAGCGCGATTTCTACCAGAACACCAAGATTGGCCTGCGACCGTTCCGCAATAACATCAGCTACTTCGGCATCGACGCCGACCAGTTGATGAGCGAGCGCCCGGACCTGACCCGGCGCCTGTTCGGCGACATGATGCAGTTGTTCCGCGAAGGCATTCTCAGCCCGCTGCCGTACCGCGAGTTCGATGCCAACGACGTCGTTGAATCCTTCCGCTACATGCAGCAGGCGCGGCAGATCGGCAAGATCGTCGTCACCTACCGCACGCCGATCCAGCAGGTGTTCAGCGCGCCGGTGGCCCAGGCGCAGAGCCTGCAACTGGATGCCGACGGCACCTACCTGGTCACCGGCGGCCTCAGCGGTTTCGGCCTGCGCACCGCGCAGTGGCTGGTGGACAAAGGCGCTCGTCGCCTGGCCTTGCTGGGCCGTCGCGGCGCCGCCACCGAAGAGGCACAACCGGCGCTGGCAGCCTGGCGCGAGCAGGGCATCGAGGTCCAGGCACTGGCCTGCGACATCACCGACAGGGCCCAGTTGCGCAGCGTCCTGGCGAGCGTTCAAGCCTCGGCACCGTTGCGCGGCATCGTGCACGCGGCCACCGTGTTTGAAGACGGGCTGATCCGCAACCTCACCGGTGAGCAACTGCAGCGGGTCCTCGAACCCAAGGCGATGGGCGCACAGTATTTGCACGAACTGACCGCGCACCTGGCGCTGGATTTCTTCGTGCTGTTCTCCTCGGCGACCACCCTGTTCGGCAACCCGGGGCAGGCCAGCTATGTGGCGGCCAACCATTGGCTCGAAGCCCTGGCCCGCCATCGTCTGCTGCAAGGTCTGCCGGCCACCGCGGTGCTCTGGGGGGCGATTGACGACGCCGGATTCCTGGCTCGCAACCAGGACATCAAGGACGCCCTGCAAAGTCGCATGGGTGGCGCGGCCCTGCAGTCGCAAGCCGCCCTCGATACCCTGGAGAACCTGCTGCTGCAGCAACGTTCCGGGCTGGGTGTACTGGAACTCGACTGGAAAGCCCTGTCGCGCTTCCTGCCGGCGGCGGGTTCGGCAAAATTCCTCGAGCTGGCGCGCCTGCACGGCGGCGAGCAGGAAGAAGAAAGCAACGTCGACGACATCCAGCGCCTGTTGCAGGAAATGAACGACGAGGAGCTCACCGATCTGTTCGGCGAAATGCTCAAGCAGGAGATCAGCGAGATCCTGCGCATGCCCACCAGCAAGCTCGACAGCAGCCGACCGCTCCAGGAACTGGGGCTGGATTCGCTGATGAGCGTGGAACTGGTGGTGGCGGTCGAAGAGCGCTTCGGGATTCGCCTGCCGGTGATGGAGCTGAGCGAAACCTCGAGCATCGCCAAATTGACCGTGCGCATCCTCGAGCTGCTGCGTGGCAGCCAGGACGCCGAAGGGGCGCCAGTGGCCGAAGACAACCTGCAGGCCCGCGCTGCCGAGTCGATGGCGCGCCATGGTGTTTCCGAAGCCGAACTGGCCCAAGTCAGCCCGGGGCACGGCAGCCCGGACACCCAACTTTCCCGCTTGATTAACTGACCACTGACTATGACCTCGAAAAGTTCACCAGGGCTTGGCGCTTCGATGAAAGACAAGCTGATCCAGCAAGCCCTGGAGCGGCGCCAGCGGCAGACCGGCGACAGCACGCCGCCGGCCTCGCTGGCGGACGTCAACCGCAATGCGCGCGCGGTGCCGGAGCAGTTTTACCGCTTCGACCAGCACCCCGGCTATCAGCAACTGCGGATCATGCACGATGGCGCGGCGCGTTTTGGCCTGGCCAATCCGTTCTTCAAGTTGCATGACAACCTGGCCGGCGCCGAGACGTCGATCCAGGGTCAGCGCTACGTGAACTTCGCCAGCTACAACTACCTGGGTTACTCCGGCCACCCGGCGGTGACTGCGGCGGCCAAGGCGGCCATCGATCATTACGGCACCTCGGTGTCGGCCAGTCGCCTGGTGTCCGGCGACCGGCCGATCCATCGCGAGCTGGAAGCCGAGCTGGCGCGTCTGTACGAAGTGGACGACGCGGTGACCTTTGTCAGCGGGCATGCCACCAACGTCACCACCATTGGCTACCTGTTCGGCCCGCGGGACCTGGTGATCCACGACGAACTGATCCACAACAGCGTGCTGCAGGGGATTCAGTTGTCCGGCGCGCGTCGCCTGAGTTTTCCACACAATGACTGGGAAGCCCTCGACCGCCTGCTTGGCGATCAGCGCCAGCATTTCGAACGGGTGCTGGTGGTGCTTGAAGGCATCTACAGCATGGACGGCGATTACCCGGACCTGCCGCGTTTCGTCGAACTCAAGCAGCGCCACAAGGTGTTTCTCATGGTCGACGAGGCCCATTCCCTGGGGGTCATGGGCGCCAACGGCAAGGGCATTCGCGAGCACTTCGGCCTGGCCGGCACCGACGTCGACATCTGGATGGGCACCCTGAGCAAGACCCTGGCCAGTTGCGGCGGGTACATTGCGGGTGAGTCGGCACTGATCGAGCACCTGAAATTCATGGCACCGGGGTTTCTCTACAGCGTCGGCATGCCCGCCGCGGTGGCGGCAGCGGCCCTCGCCGCGGTGCGTTGCATGGCCGGTGACGCCGAGCGCGTGGCAACCTTGCAGGCGCGCGGCCAGCAATTTCTCGCCCTGGCCCGCGAAGCAGGGCTGGACACCGGCACCAGCACCGGGCTTGCCGTGATTCCGGTGATCACCGGCAGTTCGCTCAAGGCCACGCAATTGTCCGGCGCCCTGGCAAAACGCGGCATCAATGCCCAACCGATCCTGCACCCGGCCGTCCCGGAAAAAGCCGCGCGTGTGCGCTTTTTTGTCTCCTGCCTGCACACCCCCGAACACATCGCCGACACCGTCGCTATCGTCGCGCAGGAACTGCAAAAGCTCTAACACTGCCCGCGGCGGCAACTACCCCTGTAGGAGCGAGCACGCTCGCGAAAAACCCGAGAGCGCCACGGGCATGCAGACTGCCCGCGTCATCGTTGACGACCATCGCGAGCATGCTCGCTCCTACAGTAATGCGCGTCATGAACGACCCAGCCCTCACCTGTAGGAGCGAGCACGCTCGCGAAAAACCCGAGAGCGCCACGGGCATCCAGACTGCCCGCATCATCGTTGACGACCATCGCGAGCATGCTCGCTCCTACAGACGTTTGCGTTGGCGCCGCCTCAGAACATCCCCTTCAAATACCGGCGAACCTGTCGATAGCGTGCCCAGCTCTCGAGCACACCAACCGGCGGTCGGTCCTGGTGCGTGAGGGCCTGTTGCGGGCTGCAGGGCAGGCCGCGGATCTGGGCCAAAGGCTGTTCAATGCCGCACGGTAACTGCAACGCATCCAGGCGGATACGCCATAGCTCCACGCCATGGACCAGGGCGCGAGATTGCAGGTCGTGATCTTCACTGGCATGCCACACCAACAGCTTGCCCGTATCGCGGGCCACCGCCGGGATCAGCCCGGCGCTGTCGCGGGCGAACGTCAACTGCCCCCAACGACTATTGAGCAACCTGCGCAGCGCCGTACGCTCGCGCCGAGGCACACCGACCACCGTCACGCTACCGGCAAACAGACTGTCCTGGTACTTTTGCCGGGCCAGTTGCCGGGCCACGGTCATCACATCGCAGCGCTGGTCGGTCAATGGGTCGACATACCGGCAATAGCGGATATACGCCGCTGCCACCAGTTGCACCAGGGTCGGCTGCGCCTGGCGACGGGGCAGGGGCAGGCGGTCATCGGTCAAACCCCAGCCGGCATAGAAAGGCAGGCCGAAACAGGTCACCGGCACCCCCTGGATCAAGGCTTCAAGCCCGGCCTGGCTGGTGCCGACATACACCCGCCGCGCCCGGCGCGCCAGGGACGCCCAGGACACATGACGACTTTCCAGCGCAATGCCCCGGGCAAGCGCCGCCTCCAGCAGGCAACTTTTCTTGTGGCCATTGACGCAGTCCGGGTGAATCCGCACCTGCACATCCGCGTCGGGATTTTCCGCCAGGGCCGCGTCGAGCATGCGAATAAAGTCCGCTTCACACAACCCGCCACCCGGAATCGAAAAATCACCATAAGTCTGATCCACCACCAGCACCAACGGCCGATCCCGCCCCAGCGGATCGTCATCGCTCAAGTCCGGGGCATTGTTGTACTTGCCGATGCCACTGCTGCGCATCAGGTCAATCAACTCGCGCGCGGTATCGAGATCCGCAACGCTAAGGCTCTGCGGCGTCTGCAGAATATTTTCCAGCAGCGATGGCCGATCGGCCAGATAGTGGATACCGATCGGATCGACCACCATCGACATCGGCGTATCGCCTTCCACCCCCAGGGACGAAGAACGCAAAAAACCGTCCTCCAGCGCGACATACGGAATGCCCCAGCGCTTGCACAGGACCCGGGCATGGTCGGAAGAACGTTTATAGCCGATCCCGGCAATCGCCTTCAGCCCCGCCGGCCGCTGACGACCGCGGCGCCACAGCCAGTGCGGCGATCCTTCCGGGTCGAGAAATTCATTCAGGTGAAAGACCTTCCACATCACCCATTGCGACATGATGCCCACCCAGCCGGGGCCTTCCACCAGGGATTCAAGGACGACGGGGCGATTCATTTCACGGGCACTCATGGACGGGACGACAAGGTGTGGCGCAGGTTGATGACGGCAGGAATCGGCATCAGGCGGCTGAGCCAGCGCAGGGTGCGTACCGCCACGAAACCGTGATGGGCATAGAACGCCTGGGCGGCCAGATTTTTCACCTGCACCTCCAGCTCGACCTTTTCATGGCCGCCGTCCACGGCCTGCTTGAACAGCGCCTGCAACAAGGCGCTGGCGACGCCCTGGCGGCGAGCGACTTTGCGCACGCGCAAGCCGTACAGGTAAAAGCCGTAGTACCACTCGCGGCATTCGCTGATCATGAACAGCCCGTAACGCAGCCTGCCGCCGCAGCGGCCGAACTCACGCACGAAAGGCGCAAGGCCAGGTGAAAACGGCCCGCGTCGATGGTGTTTGAACGCGGCGTAACCGACGGCGCCTTCACTGCGATAGGCAATCAACACGCGGTCCCAGTTGATCCCGTCCGCCAACAGGCGATGACGGCAATCTTCGTCGCCAAGGATGAACGCCAGCGAGCCGCGCCCCGAGGTGACCCAGCGCGCAATCGCAGGCTCGCGCTCAGGCGAACTGGACGCGAGGATGACCTGCACGGGCTCACGCTGCATCGCGCGCCGGCACCAGATGATCGATAAACGCCTTCGCCAGGTGCTCGACACCCAGGTCCGCGGGCGTGTTGGCGCTGCGCGCGGTATTGGACCAGATGAAGTACTCGGTATCGCCTTGCGGTTCACCCAGGGCGGCATAGACGTCAGGCAGGATCGGCACGTGGTCACCGAAAAAACACAGCCCGGTCGGGGTACCACGCGCCAGCAAGTGCTCGCGCAACTGGCCGAGCATCCGGTCCGCATTGCCCAGGTGGCGAACGTACGGGGCGAGGTCGCGCAGGCCGGCAGTCAAGGGGCGGTCGAACCATAAGGCGAGATCGGCCGCCGCGACGCTTTCAAGGTGCAAGGGACCGTGGTTTTCCATGGTGATGGCGTGAATGAACAACGGCTGCGTACGGCCCGGGGCATCGAGCAGTTCGCTGATCTTGTCGGCCACGGCGCAGTCACCGATAAACGGCCCGGCCTTCTGCTGCTCGGTGAAGCTGCGCACGTCGATGAACTCGTCGAAGCCCAGCGCCGGCAACACCTTGTCGCGGCCGTAGAAACTGCCCACATAAGGGTGCACGCACACCGTGCGGTAGCCACGGGCCTTGAGTTCCAGGGCGATACTGGCAACGCCCTGGCGCGCCAGGTGGCGATAAGGGTTGAAACGGTGGACGCCAAGCTGGTCGACCTTGATGCCGGTCAGGAAGGCGAACTCGGTACGCACCGTGTTGGCACCCCAGGCCGCCACCTGCAAGCGGCCCTGGGCCAGGGCTTCACCGCGCAAGGTGTCGAACTGGCTGAGGACCTGCTCACGGATGCCGGGCCACATCTGGCGCGCATCGAAAAACGATTCGCTCTGCACCGATACCAGGTCCGCCAGGGGGGCATCGGCCATGGGGCGTGCCGCCTCGCCAAGGAACGGCGAGTTCAGCGAGGCCAAGGCCACGGGGCGTCGTGCGGCAAAAAAGTACGTCCACAAACTGGCGGCCAGGCCCCAGCGACCCAGATCGAGGCTGGCATCAAAGGTGGCTGGCAAGGGCTGACGCCCACCGAGCCAAAGCAGCCCCACGCCGCCCAGCAAAGTCGCCGTCGCCACGACCGGGGCGTTGGCACCGACCGGCTCGAAATACAGGCCGCAGCCCAGGTAAATGACAAACAGCAGCGCCAGGCCGATGGCCTTGCCGATGCCGAAGAACGGCAGGTACAGGCGCGGGTAGCGCACCGCATCGCTGAAGTACTCGAAGTCGGCGCAGACAAAGGGTTCGCGCAGCGAATGGTATTTCGCGTTGCTGACCAGCACGATCAACAGCCACAGCGCCAACACATTCACCGCGCTGAACCAGGCGCGGCCGGTGATCAAGTACAACAAGCCAACGGCCAATACCCAGGCGCCGGCGTGCAGCAGCCAGGCGCGCAGCGGACGTTGCCAGCCGGGGCGCGGCACCAGGAGCATTTCAAAGGCACAGGAGAGGCCAAAACCGAGCACCACCACCAGACAGAACGCACTACTCAACACATCAGGCACCGTAATCCAGCCACCGCAAAATGATCGACGACAACCGTGGCGGAATCACCCCCAACGCCCAGCAGCCCAGGTTCAGCGGGAACGGAAAACTGATCCGCGGCTGGTTCTTCGCCAGCCCGCGCTGAATCTTTCGCGCCGCTTTGTCCGGGGTCCACAGCAGCGGTTTGGGGCCGGGCATTTCGAAACACATCTTCGATTCGACGTAGCCGGGCATGATCACGTTGATGCGCACCCCGTCCACCGCCACCAGGTCGCGCATGGCTTCGCCGTAAGCCTTGATCGCCGCCTTGCTGGCGCTGTAGCTCGGGGTGGCGGGCAGTCCGCGCCAACCGGCCAGGGAACTGAACAGGGCGATCTGCCCGGACTTGCGCGCGCGCATGAACGGCAACGCGGCCTGCACCGTGGCGAGGGCCGCCAGCACATTGATTTCGATCAGCGCCTGGGACAGCTCCCAGACTTCGCCTTCACCGTTGTCACCGGTGGACGTATTGACCCCGGCACCGACGATGATCAGGTCCGGCGCCTCGCTCACGCTGATCTCGGCGATCCAGCGGCGCAGAGCCTCCAGGTCCTGGACGTCGAGGGGCTGCAGCAACACCCGGGCACCGAGGGCGCGGCATTGTTCGGCCATTTCTTCCAGGCGGTCGAGGCGCCGGCCTTGCAGGATCAGGGTCACGCCCGGCGCCGCATAAGCGGGCGCCAGGGCGCCACCGATGCCGCCCGTGGCACCGGTGATGAGAATGCAGCGTGGAGACTTGTGCAGCGTCATAGGTACTGTTCGATCTTCGAGGTTTTCGCCATCAACACTTCCAGGGAGTTGTTCACCGCCATGTCGATCCCGCAGCGTGTGTAAAAGCCGCCGTTGACCTGCGTGGTGTGAATCACCGTGCTGCGAAAGCGTTGAAAAAGCGTGGAATCAGGGGGTTCCGGGTGATCCCAGAACGCGTCGAGGCCGTGCTGGTGGGTCAGCCCCTTGAGGTTGTAGATCGGGTCGCTGAGGGCGATGGTCGGCACGTTGTGCATCAGCGACGAGCCGCCCACGGTGCTGTTGACCGTGACCACCCCGGCGACATGGGACAGCAGCGTCGGCATGTGCCCGCTCTCGAGAAACTCCACGCGGTCGGCGATGCCCAGCTTGTGGGCAATGCGTCGGGTGATCCGGTGGTAGTTGATGATGCCCGGGGTCAGCGGATGGTTCTTCACCACCAGCCGCGCATCGCTGCCGGCATGGCGGGCGAACGAGCCCATCACGTGCTTGAGCACATCCTTCATATGCTTGAACGGCGAGTGGTCGCGGATCTGCGCATCGCTGTCCAGTTGCAGGGGCAGCAGGAAGGTGCGGTGACGGTTGCGCGCCACCTCACTGATCACCTCGGAATCGCGACCCTTGGCATTCAGCAGGCGGATGCCCTGGCGAATGTAGCCCGCATACTCCACGGCCGCGTTAAACGGCGCGTGAGTCTTGTAATGGGGGAACACCACTTTGTTCAACGCGCCGCCGACGTGATACATCACATCGTGCAAGGCCCGGGAAGCGAAGGACAGGCGGAACGCGTTGCCATTGTGATAACGCGGGATGTACTTGCCCACTTCGCGATACCACTCCGGATCGCGGGGCAACAGCGAATGGTTGTTCACGCCATTGCGCTCAAGGGTGATCCAGTAGGGCCGGAAGTAGCCTTCCTCGAACACATGCACCCGAATGCCCAGGCGCTTGGCCAGCTCCACCGCCGGCTGATGCACCGGACGGCAGTCGCCGAACAGCACGACGTCGGTGATGTGGTCGGCCTTGAAGCACTGACTGTAGAAATCCATCAACTGCTCGGGACGCGACGAGTAAAACACGCGCGCACCGCGGCCGTAGAGCGTGTCGCCCATGTTGAAACTGACTGACTTGACCTGCTGCCCTTCCGCCCGCAGCGCCTGCACCAGGCGCGCGAAAAACGGCGAACTGACGCCCTGCAGAAACAGGAACGAGTTGCGCGGCTTGACCGGTACCGGGCGCAGGGAACGCTGCAGGGGAACTACGATTTTCTGAGGAGTGGACTCAAAACCGTAAGGAGCAAACGCTGGATTATCTCGCGCCATGTTGGACTTCTTCCTTGCGTAGGTACTTCATCCCAGTTCTGTATCTCAATCAAAGTGCGTTCTGGAGTCGTGAATTTTCGTGTGATGCGGCTGACATAAGTCGGGTAGCGGATCAGCGTCGCCGCCACCAGCTCATCCAGGCTCAGGCGCCGGGTACGGCGCGCCTGCACCTGCGGGCTCAGGTCGCGGTCGCGGGTCAAACCCCAACCGGCATAAAACGGCTGGCCATAAGTGGTCACCGGCACCCCGCGCAACAGCGCCTCGAAGCCCGATTGCGAGGTCAGCACATGCACCTCGTCGACCTCGGACAACAACTCGTGGAAAGGCACATCGCCCACCACCTGGTTGCACCAGTCGCTGGTGCGGTCTTCGTCTTCACCGGCCTCGCGCGTGCCGGCCAATACTTCCGGGTGCGGCTTGTACAGCAGCCACGCCAGCGGATGGCGCTCGCGCACCGCCTTGAGCAAATCAATGTTGCGCCGGATGCGGTGCGCGCCGTAGCGAATCGACGCATCGGACTCGACCTGCCCCGGCACCAGAATCACCTGCTCCACACCGGCAGGGCGTTTCCACGTGCTGCCCGGCAAGTTGTACTTGGTCACCCCACCCACACAGATCGCCTCGCGCAGCGACGCCGCCCGCTGCAATAAATCTGCGGAGCAGGGTTCGTGTTGCAAGAGGTGTTCCAGGCGGGAAGGGCGGGTGGCGTCGTAGTAGATGCCGAGGTCGTCGAAGACCCAGGAGAGTGGGCGGGTTTTCTTCGCGCCCAGGCCTACGGAGCGGAGGAAGCCGTCTTCTACGCGGCCGAGGTGGCTGGCATGGTTCTGCTGTGCCAGCGCCAGGTCGTGCTGACAGCCCCAGCTGATCACCGCTGCGGGTGTTTTCGAGCGCCTGGACGGCGCGGTAAAGTCAGTGGTTGAACCGCCGAAGAAGTCTTCCACCAACGGTTGCTTCCACCTGCTGAAGCCCACCATGTGCAGGCTATGCGGCAAGCGACTGCGCATCCGCCGCTGCAAGCCCAACCACGCCAACACAGTCTCGGCCTGGCACGGCGTACCGGTCTCCGGGTCGACATAACGCGGGTAATCCACCAGCGCCGCGTGCACCAGTTGCTCCAGACTCACCGGCTGACGTCGCGCGGGGGCGGGCAGGGCGTCCACGGTCAATCCCCAGCCTGCATAGAAGGGCATGCCAAAAGTGTGCACCGGCACGTTCCACAACAGGGCATCGAAGCCCAGTTGCGAGGTCATCACGTACACCGCCTGAACGGTTGATAGCAGCTCCGCTGGATGGACGTTATCGCTGAGCACATGCACCCGCGGATGCTTGCGCAACGCCGCCAGATCAAAATGTCCCTGCTTGCGCCCGGCCACTACGTCCGGGTGCACCTTCACCACCACCGTGCTCTGCGGAAATTCACGCAGGGCGGCCTCGAGCATGCGTTCGAAATCGGCGGTGCTGGCGCCTTGAAGCGAAGCATCGCCACGGGTTTGATCAGCGACCAGCACACTGGGCTGCGGTAGCTCACAAGTCTCGATTCGCGCAGCGTTGTACTTCGACACTCGCTCTTCACACCAGCTTGCCTGCAAGGCGTGAGCACGGGCGTGCTGCGCTTGGGTCAGCGGCTGTGCAATTAATTGTTCAAGGCGCGAAGGCGTACTGGCGTCGTAATAGATACCCAGCGGATCGACGATCAGCGACAACGGCGGCTCATCAGCGCCCAAACCCACGGAGCGCAAAAAGCCGTCTTCCACGGTGATCACCGGCAAACCCGCCTCGCCAGCTGCCGCCTGGGCGCGCAGCGCACTGGGCTTGCGCCCCCAGGCCAGCACATCATCGGCCTCGCCAATGTCGCGCAGCGTCCCGCACTGCAACCGATATTCAGGCAGCAGGGCAGGGAGGGTGGGAATCTGTTGCGCGCCCTTGGACAGAATCAGCAAAGAGCGACGCGCGGGAGCAACATTGTCCATAAAAAACAGCGGATATCCGTAACGGGCGCACTCTCTGCTCAGGCTCGCGCTTGTGTGTCGGCCTGAGGCAATGCTGGAAAAATGGTGGCGCGATGATAATACAAACTATGTGTAACAAGGCACAAAACTGATGGGATTATGATGAAATTTTCACAAAAATCGCCGCTTCGATAAACACAAAACGGCAATGGCGAAAACATCCGATGAGCGGATATTCCGCACCCTGAAAACGCCATTGACAAGTCAATGCCTATCGCGACATCTCTCACGATTCCCCAACAAAAACCGAACTCACAAACTCCCGCATCCCCCCCTGTAGGAGCTGGCTTGCCAGCGAAGGCGTCCTTACCCCCACCCATTTCCTACAACCTCACCCAAACCCCAAAGAAACGTCCCACAACCCTTTCAGGTTGTCCCTCGGAACCCGCGTCACTAGCCTTTGTCCGCCGCTGCAACATCAGCGGCCAGGCCTGGAACCCTGGTGAGAAACGGCTCGATAAACGTCAGCATTAGATGGAGCTCTATCATGCCCAAATACTCCCCAAGCAACATGTTCCTCATCACACCAGGCATCGACACCGAAACCCTGCTGGCCCATGCCTGTGAGTCGCTGAGGTCCGCCAGTGTAATGGCCAGTGATTTCGCAACATTTGTTGATGGGCCACAGCGCAGCATGCTGCTGGGCATCCAGCAAGTGATCATGCTGGCCGACCTGGCCGTCAACCGAGCGCTCGACAACCTCGACCCGCAAAGCTAATTACTAGCTCACAGCTCACCGCTCCCCCTTGTAGGAGCTGGCTTGCCAGCGAAGGCGCCCTCAACTCAATCACCACCCCAAAGGGCGCCAACCTACCGCTCCACACCCAACGGCAAACTCAACAAATACTCATATTTTTCATGCAACAGCTCCAGCTTGCCCCGTCGCTGATAATCAGCAATGGTCTTGGGCCGCAGGAAGTGCCAAAGCGAATTCTGCAGAAAAAAGTAATCCAGATTGCGCACAGCCTCATGCCGGTCGAACCGAGGATCGAGTGCCTCCAGATAGGTCGCGAGAAACTCGGCCCGCACCGCGACAAAGCGCTCCATATCGCTGCGCCGGAACACCGCGCTCAAATAGGAACCGCCGTCGAACCCCACACGGCCGACCTTGAACTCGCTCCAGTCGATCATTTGCAGACCCTGGGGTGAAAGGAAGAAATTCTTGCGCAGGTAATCCATATGACAAAAACAGCGCTGGCTGTTTTTCGCCTGTCTGGCGGCGCGGTGCAACATCGGCCGCAACGCCCGTAGTCGACCGGACAAACCGGCAAAACGCTCATCCTCTCGGGCGAGTTCGTCAAGCGTGTGCAAGTAGCGCTCGAAATTGAACCGTGACCGCAGGAGGTACCAGGGCCGAAAAAAGTCCATGGTCCAGAACTTTGGCGCCTGCCACTTGGTAGTCAGTGCCAAATGGCGATTGGACAGCGTTTCGATTTCGGCGATGCCCGGCGCCACAGTCTTGGCGATAGCCGACATTCGTGGGGGGCGGCCTTGAACGAAACTGGTAAAAATCAGGCTTTCCCATGGCGTCTCAATCACGCCCAGACATGTTGGATGCTTGAAATGAACGCTATCGCCCAGCACGTTACGCTCACGGTAGAAGCGCGACTCCAGGCTGGTAATGAAGAGAAGCTTGCGAATCGACTTCTCGATCACATCCAGCGTGGCGCCGGTGGCGAGATCGGTCAGCCGATGATGGCGCACGTAATTGACGAACGAGGCATTGGACGCAAGGTCGGTGGTGACAATGCTGAATCCGTCGGCCCGATACCCTGCAAGGATAAAACTCAAGCGTGTATCGAGGGTGGCGCGGTGAAACCAGTAGGCAAGCTTGCCGCTGGTGGGTGCTGCGGTGTTCGATTTGATACCCATGCATTCCAACTGTAAACAACCATCTGGTTCTTGACCTGACACATCAGTGAAGGGTGGCGCAATCCTTGCCCACTGCTGCAACAGTTGTTCAAAAGAGGCGGATAGTACGGATTCTGGCAATCGATTGCCAATTATGTGGCCTTTGAGAACCTGCTTCTGAAAAACTTCCGAAATTTCCTATAGACGGCAGGATTTCTACATTTCCTCAGGATGGCCGAGCCGTTACCATACGCGCCTTGAAAATCAAGGAGCGATAAGATCCCTTATGAATCACCTTCCCATTGCAAAAGAAGCCCTCTGTGCCCAAGCTCAAGCCATCAGTCAGTTGGCGGAACGCCTGGACGGCGAATTCCAGCGTGCGGTGGAGCTGATCCTCGCGTGTAAAGGCCGCACCGTCGTCTGTGGCATGGGCAAATCCGGCCTGATCGGGCAAAAAATGGTCGCGACTTTCGCCTCCACCGGCACACCGAGTTTCTTCCTGCACCCGGCAGAAGCCTTCCACGGCGACCTCGGCATGCTCAAGCCGATCGACGTGCTGATCCTGATCAGCTACAGCGGTGAGACGGAAGAACTGATCAAGCTGATTCCGAGCCTGAAATCGTTTGGCAACAAAATCATCGCCATGACCGGCAACGGGAAGTCGACCTTGGCCAAGCATGCGGATATCTGGCTGGACATCTCCGTTGAGCGAGAAGTGTGCCCAAACAACCTGGCACCGACCACCTCCACCCTGGCAACCATGGCCATGGGTGATGCCCTGGCCGTAGCATTGATCGAAGCCATCCAATTTAAACCAATGGACTTCGCTCGCTACCACCCCGGTGGCAGCTTGGGCCGTAAGCTGCTGACTCGTGTCAGCGATGTCATGCATTCGCCGGCTCCAATCGTCACGCCGGATACCAGTTTCCACGACTGTCTGATGGTGATGACCCAAAGCCGTATGGGGCTAACCGTGGTAATTGACCAAAACAAGCTTGTTGGTATCGTAACCGACGGAGACCTACGCCGAGCATTGTTGGAAAATGAAGGAGTGGTACGTGAAAATGTAGCAAATTTCATGACCGCCAATCCGCACACCATCAAGGCTGATGCGCAATTGTCAGAAGCCGAAGTTTACATGCTTGAAAACAAGATCCGTGCGCTGGCTGTCACCGCCAAAGACAGCGATGTCGTAGTCGGTGTAGTCGAAATTTTCGACTGATTACTCTCCGCACATACGACTATGATTTGATCTCCATTAATTGGATTTGGAACATCAGTTTGGGGGGCGCGAGCGATCTATTGTGGATACCCACTACCGTATTTTCATGTAGTGCGTCTTCTTTTCATGGCGAGAATATTAGTGACGCCCTAGATCGCCGCGAAAATATCAGTACCGACTTAGGAAATCAGGGCTAGGTCTGTTGCCGGAAACAGCGGGTAATTAACCTATTATGAAAAAATTCGATAAAAAATTCGTTGAAAAAAAACTTTAGGCTTTCTAAGGAAGTACGGGTTTCAGGTTTTTAAATTTGTACTGGTTTTCTGCATCGATGTTCGAGGATAGAAAAAAAGCGAACTGTTTTATATTAGTAGTTAATTTAAAAAAATAAATTGAACCCGCCCAAGTATAGGGGTGCGCAATAAATGAAGATTGCAACGTTTGGATCGTGTCTATCAAGGTATATTGGAAATAATTACACGTATTTATTTGGCGGGAAAATTGTATCTTCCGTCTATCACAATAGGTCCGATATATTTGTAGAAAGGTTCATAGATAAAGTAGCAGGCCAACTAACTCATCACGATATTGCGGATAAACTTGTCGCGCAAAAAATAGATACGCCGATTGAAAGTAAAGCTGAAGTTATACTTTCTAATCAATATGCCGACAGTATAGGTAAACACAGGCTGAATAATGGCGTGCAATTTATCGATCTATTGGAGAGTAAGAAGGTTGATCTTGTTATTTTAGATAACTACATGGATCTTGGCGCAAAATTAATGTCAGTTGACGGTACAATGCCTGGCTCAAAGTGGTTCATTCGGCCAAATGACCTTAAAGATCCATCGGCTTGCCGACCAGGAAGTTTTTTGCCGCCCGAGCAGGGTGTGCAATCGATGCTGACATTAATAAAGCAAATTCAGCTAATGGTGCCAAAAGCAAAAGTTGTATTCTGTAACTTTCCACATAATACCTATCACGCTTTTCCTGAGCGTGTGGAAAGAACAAGACAGTATGAAAAAATTATCAGTTCGAAAGCTGATGGGTCGTTTGCTCTTATTCCATCCATTGCTGTGCCGGAAAGATTTCAGACCCACGAAAAGCAACATTTCAAAAAAGAAATGTACTGTGGTTATGCCGGAATTATCAGGTCATTAGATTTGGTTGGTATAAAGTAAGGCTGGATAGAGTGGTAATTGCAAGATATGCCAAATGGGTCCGGATGTATCATCTGATATAGAAAAGTACTAAGTATTAAGTTGGCTGATAATTCAAGCTCTGTTGATTGGTTTGTTGCGTTATTGCATATTTTACCTTTTTTGACCAGCAACACAAATTTGGATGTAGTATAGATAAGCGTCTCGATTGTGTTGTTGTCACTTTTTGCAAGTTGTTATGTGGGTGCATTAACTAGAAGAGGGATTCGGACGATGGGGGAAGGTTGTACGGCGAAGAATATTTACCTCCGTAGTGGTTTGCTTTTTTTTCTATTTATTATTTCAGTGGCGGCATCAAGTTTTGTGATCGCAATTGAGGGAATAGAAAATCCACAATGCAAGCTGCCAAAGAATGGGCGTATTGATGGGGTGGTAGAGTTAAATGCCAATTGTACCTATTTTGGTTCCATTGTCATCACTGAAAGTAATACTAGTTTGAATTGTATGGGGAGTACGTTAGACGGCGAAAGTGAGAGAAGGTACGGTATTCTTATTACTGGAAAAGGCAGGGAAATCAAAAATGTTAGTGTTAAGAATTGTAATGTAGAGAATTTCACTGGTGTTGGAGTAATGGTTGCGTCGGGCATTAAGTTTGAGCGAGATGGCAGTCGAGATAAGTACTACATAAACGCACCAAAGGAAATTACACTGAGTAACCTGAAGGTCGACAATAATCTTCGTGGTGGAGTTACATTCAATGCGTATGTAACTGATTCAGTTCTACAAGATTCTGTTGTCACTAATACCAACGCAGCCGGCGTATATTTGAGTCAAAGTTCACGCGGTATTAGCATTAAAAACAATATCATTCAAAAAAATGGATGGCGTAGTAAGCCTGGGGGATGGAGAGAAGGCTTGGCAATCGATTCATCTGCGGGAAATAAAATTATTAACAATAGGTTCATAGAGAATGCTGCAGGCGGAATATTTCTTTATAAAAACTGTGGTGAGAACTACAGTAAAGGTCGTTCAGTAATTCGATGGCAGCCAAGTAGCGATAATATTATAGAAGATAATGTTTTTAAGAGCGAAAAAATAGGCGTTTGGGTAGCGTCACGACAGAGTAAAGACTTAAGTAAGTCTGATTGCGGTGATCCTTCTGTGGACAAGCAGGGGCGATACTATAAAGATTATTCAGACAGAAATTTAATTCGTGGTAATTATTTTTGTGGCGTAAAGGTGGCAGTTCGGATCGAAGGCAATAATAACCAAATGCAATATAATATTATTGATAAGGCAACCAAGAACTGGATAGTGGAGCCGTTTAAGAGCAAGCCAAAGCCAGATGGAGAATTGACATTTGGTAACCAAGATATAAGTAATAAGTTTCAAGAGTGCAATATATAGCTTCGACTAAATTAATATGAGTCGATCACCGGATACTTTAGTGATCGGCCCAGATAAAATTTACTGTGCCATTTTTGCCATCACTGATGCATACCCAGTAGCGGTCCCAAGGACTTCTGCTTTGCCTTGGGCTATGAGAATCGCATCAGCGACTTCTCTAAACGCACCTGTTCCACCCTTCGATTCTAAAACCTTGGACGCATGTTGTTTGACGTACTCAGGGGCGTCTGCAACAGCAAAAGACATACCACAAGCGGTGAAAGCAGGTAGGTCGATTGAGTCATCGCCAATGCAAGCAGTTTCTAAACGACTAACACCAGCTATAGTCATAATTTGCTCGCAAGCGGCCTTTTTATCTTTGACACCAAACAGACAAAGACTAATACCTAAATCTACTGTGCGCTTGCGTAACGTGGCAGAGTCTCTACCGGAGAGCACAGCAACCTGAATTCCATTTTCTTCTAGCATCCGCATACCCAAGCCGTCACGAACGTGAAAACGCTTCAAACACTCACCGGTCGCGTCGTAGTAGATACCACCATCAGTCAATACGCCATCTACGTCAGTAATAACAAGTTTTATGTCCGATAGCTTGGGCTTTATTGAAAGGTCGATACCACTAAATATCGATCTTACCAGTGCTAGGCATTCAGGTGTATCAACTCCTGGGCCTGTTGGCTCCACAATCCATGCCTTAATCTGTAACCCTGCAGCAATAAGGCGCAACTGCTCAAGCTTTTCGATCCTTTCCATCATAGGCTGCGGAAGTTTTGTATAAGAGGCAAGTACCTCACGTTGATATGCATAAACTCCTACGTGTTTCAAATACGTAGTAGGTATTGGATCTCTAGAGTATGGAATTGGGGCTCGACTGAAATATAAGGCGTTTCCGTCATTTCCTAATACAACTTTTACTGTGTTTGGGTTTTTTGACTCTTCGGCATCAATAGGATGGCATAATGTACCTACTTGTACTTTGTCGTCATTCAGCATTCCTTCGATCAATACGGCTATATCTTTTGGGCGAACAAGCGGTTCATCACCTTGTAAGTTTACATATATGTCAGCTTCAATCTGATCCATTACTTCAGCTAATCGATCCGTTCCTGACAGATGCTCCGGTGAGGTCATGACGTATTGACCGCCGAACTGGCGTACGACTTTGGCTATCCGCTCATCGTCCGTTGCGACGATTACGTAAGAAACACTTTTTACTTCTTTGGCACGTTCATAGACGTGCTGAATCATTGGCTTCCCTGCAATATCGGCAAGAGGTTTCCCTGGTAGGCGCGTAGACTCATAGCGTGCGGGAATAATGATGGCGACTTTTTTGTCCTGACGCATGTTGGATCCGTTGTGTAATGAATCTTTGAAGATATTAGCTGAGCGTTAAGCTAGATTGTTCAACTCGGAGATATTTCTATTCTTGTACAGTTCAAAGGTTGTAATTGATTTTTTGATATTAACAACTCAAGCGTGTCTAAGGTAGAGAATATATCGGCCATATCTAGATCTGGAATTTGGCTTTTTCTGAGATCATAGTTGAACCACTTAATAGCTTTAAGTCTAGCTATCGTTTGTTCATCGAATCTTGAACGAATGAGCTTTCCAGGAACTCCTCCTACTATCGAATATTCTGAAACGTCTTTTGTAATAACTGAGCCAGCCCCGATGATTGCGCCATCTCCGATATTTACTCCCCGTTTGATAGTCACATTTCTGCCAATCCAAACGTCGTTTCCAATGGTGACTCGTTGGTTGTTGGATTCCAAAGCCGGCTTTCGCATCCAGTCTAAATATTCAGGACAGTCTTTGAAGGGGCCGTGATTCGCGAATGAAAATAAATGGCTGGAAATTCTATCTGTTGGGTGGTTGGTCGGACCGGAGATAAAGTTGTTGGCTATTGAGCAGAATCGGCCAATGTCCGTATTGTAGATTTCAGAGTTTTTTCCGATGTATGACAAGTATCCTATGCTGCACTGACCTTTAATCATTGCGTGAAAACTGATCGGAGGCTCAGCGATAAGACGGCCCTTGATGTTATTCGGGTTGTATTTAATCCCGTTTTTTGGATATTCACTCATGGGTGTCTCCGAAGGCTTGCCCGTACAGGACAAGCCGAGTAGAAAAATACTTATAAATCGATTAATTAATTTCCAGACGGGGGAAAGATTTCACCAAGTCATCCAAGGCTTTGATTTGCATCAGGAATGCTTCCAGTTTTTCCAACGGTAGTGCGCTTGGGCCATCGCATTTTGCTTCATTTGGATTTGGGTGCGCTTCTAGGAATAAACCGGCCAATCCTACGCCCATACCAGCTCGGGCGAGTTCAATCACCTGTTCACGGCGACCACCGGAAGCTGCCCCAGATGGATCGCGCTGCTGCAAGGCGTGGGTGACATCGAAAATTATCGGCAGGTTCTCGCAGGTGCGTTTCATCACACCAAAACCTAGCATGTCCACCACAAGATTGTCATAGCCTAGACAAGTACCACGGTCACAAAGGATAAGTTGTTCGTTACCAGCTTCCTTAAACTTGTGCACAATGTTTTGCACCTGCGAGGGGCTGAGAAATTGTGGCTTTTTTATGTTGATAGGCTTACCTGTCTTGGCAAGTGCCATTACAAGGTCGGTCTGGCGAGCGAGAAAGGCTGGCAATTGGATCACATCAACCACTTCGGCTACTGGGTCTGCTTGGAAAATCTCGTGCACGTCAGTAATCACGGGTACACCAAATTCCGCTTTTACATCTTGGAAAATTCGCAACCCTTCATCCATGCCTGGCCCACGGTATGAGTGGATCGAGGAACGGTTTGCTTTATCGAAGCTGGCCTTGAATACATAGGGGATACCCAGCTTTTCAGTGACGCGCACGTACTCGGCGCAGGCTTTCATAGCCAGATCGCGGGATTCGAGTACGTTAATGCCACCGAAGAGAACGAAGGGCTTGGTGTTATCAACTTTAATGTTTCCCGCTACAGCTATCATGTTATTTCCTTATTGCACATATATATATGGGGCATGATTGAACCTTTCAAGGTTCACTTGCTAAGAGTTTAAGCAAAAAAACAGAAACTTTTAGAAAAAAGGCGCCCGATCGTTGAGTCAAGCGCCCTTTAATTTTATAAGTTGTCTCGATTAAGGACTATGTAGTCTACGATCTCTTCTACTTCAACGGTTTTTTCTTGTTGAGGATCGTAGTAGCGGCTGCTTTCTATATACGAGTAGAAAAATATTTCCTCTATTGACCTAGTATTTGTACGGGTGGTCAAACTTTGGTAGTCATGGGTTTGGCCCCATCCAGAGTAAAAGGGCACGCCGTAGCAATTTACTTTTTTTCCGGCCATAAGAGCTTCAAAGCCCATGCCCGAAGTCATAACGTAAACTTCATCTACTAAGTCAAATAATGCATAGGGGTTAACGTCGAATAATATTGGGTGCACGTTATCCATATATTTGGTGAATGCAAGTTTTTCGTTGCTGAAATAGCTTGATTTTCCACCCTTGATCGCGTCCGGATGCTGCTTGATCAATATGTCGCAGTCTGGATGATTCTTTAATGCATCATGCAGCATCTTGTCGAAAAGTGCCTCACTTCCTAGGCCTGATTCTATGGATTGATCACCGTAACGTTGATCAATCAACATTACTTTTTTGCGTTCAGGACTGCCAATGGTTAGTTTAACGTCTGGCGCGTGATTGTATTTGGAAACGCGGTGTTTTACGATTTTGTTTATAGCTAGGCGCGCACGCTCTTTTTGAGATGAACTAAGTTCAGCGTCAGATTGGAGCATCCTTTCTAGGCGCGAAATTCGTGTTGCATCATAATAAGATGTAGTGTCATCGAGAATAATTGAAAGCCCAGGTTCCTTGGAAAGCCCGATATCAATAGATCGGATGAACCCGTCTTCAATGTAAGCAACAGGGCGCCCAAGTTCTGAGGCGATTTCGCGTTGCCGTTTTTTGTTGGTGGTCTCTGTAATTCCCCACTGAAAGAAAACTTCAACAGAAGCTGCTGCTTTGATATCGAAATTTGCAGGGGCAGTACTAACGGCCGTTCTAGCATTCAGCATAGGCATCAGATACCGCTGAACGGATCCTAGAGTTGCAACACTGGAAGGTATCGCGATTACGTCCAACGGTTCTCGATTGAAGAGTCGGTCGATGGCACTCTCACGGATGGATATCGAAGAATTTGTCGCTATCTCAACAAGTTTAGATTTAATTCGATCTGCGGCGATACCATCAAAGGTACCAATTCCGAACATATTTGCCGCCCATTTCATTCCTTCATTTGAAGGTTGCCATTCATCACGAAGCAGTGCGGGCAGTTCCTGCTCTAGTCTTTGTTTGTCTTCAACTGCCGGTATACCGGCGTTCGACCAAATCTGGTTGAATTCAACATACTTTAATGACAGCGCCGGCCTATCCATAAGAATAGCTTCGAATAGCATGGTGCTATTGATGGATGTAACTAGGTCAGAGTGAAATAATGCTTCCTCGGGGGACACCAAGTAGCACTGACCATCATCAATTGCTGCATCAGAAGACAATACCAATCGACTACGCAAAGGCGCGCCTAAGATATCTTCTTTATTTGGTGGGAGTCGCACTATAAGTTGTGCATTGCAGCTAGGGAGCAGATCAAGGAGGTCGGTAATAGCTGCGCGCTGAGCTATACGTGCTGCCTTTTGGTCAAGTTGAGAGTCCAAGGGTTGCGAAGCAAATAATATGATTTTTTTGTTTTCGTTTAAACCAAACAGTCGGCAGAGTTGAGCGCGAGTTAGTTGGGCTTTATAGTTAATGTGAGTATCAAACTTGGGGGCGCCAACAGCCTCAAATCGTTCGGTTGGATAGCCTCGCTCGCTGAAAATTTCCTGTTGCATGCCGCCCCAGCCAAGAACAATGTCTGCAACAGGTACAGAAGCATAGGAATTAACATCCCAGTAATATTTTTCCCGATCTACGAAGACGGACTCGTGAGGAATAAGTATTCTCGGAATATGAAGCTCTTCACACACTCCGGCGATAAGACGCATTACTGGCGACCAATCAAAAGTAAAAACCACCCCTTTGATTTTTCCGCGTAGTGGCACGAGACGATTTATTATCATTTTTCGATATAGTGCGGGGTCGGTGCGAGAAAAACTAAGAACAGCTTGTCGTACGCCATTTCCATCAATATTTTTTATAAAATCTAGAGGGGCAAATGCGTAATTTTCATTTTGAGATATTTTCTCAATAAGCGCGTCGCCGTGCCCGGCAATCCAGGGAGTATAAAGGAACAGTGGTTTAGAGGTTGCCAGCGCTGACTTAAGCTCAGACCCAGGCCTAGGGTTAAACCAATCAGGTAACCCACTTTCTGCCGACTTCTGTGGGCGAATCGCCGTAGCTTTCGATTTGGGAGCAGTAGGTATGGAAGTCTTTGCTACAGATTTCATAATCTTTGATTGGGGTGATTTCGGTAGCGGGCTCTTCACTTGCACTTCTGGAAATGAGCTCATCTCTTTGGCGATTTCAGAAATCACACTTTCGATTGTCGACGAACTGCCGTCCACCGCATTGAAGTATCGTGGATACAAAAGATATGAGCCGGCAAAAATTTCTATTGCCGATAGTTTGCGCGTTCGCCGAGGGTTCGGCTGGCGGTCATCTGTGAGTCCCCATCCAGAGTAGAACGGACATCCTAGTGTTGTTACTTTTATTCCGCGAAGTAATGCTTCAAATCCACCAAGAGAAGTCAGTGTATAAACGTGATCAACTTCATGAAAAGATTGTGGGAGTGAAACATTGGAGGAGATAACAAGGCAAATGTTTTTAACGTCTGCTGGATTTGATTGAGCAGGACGGTTGCCGGCTAGCACGTCTGGGTGCGGTTTGTAGATTATTTGTGCATCGGGGTTTTCTTTAAGCGCTAGTTTGACCAAATCATTGTTGGTCATTTTTGTGTCGCAACCTAGAATAATTGAAGCATCGTCTTCGACTTGCCCAATAACTAGTACCCGCTTTTTGGTTTTCTTTCCAAATAGCATCTGAATATCAGTTTGTGTTGCATTGTTATATTTGCTAACACCTGCGCTAAGCATACGCTCCAATGCTGTTTTTGCATTCGCCATGAGCTCAGCGTCGCTTTCAAAATTATACTCACTCAGAAGTATTTCAAGATCTGACGGCTGTCGCGCATCAAAATAAGGTGTCCGGGTATCCATTGTCAGAGAGAGCGGCGGAGTTTTTTGGGCGCCCAAACCCACAGAGCGAATGAACCCATCCTCGACATAGACAATTTTTGTTTGGTTTTTTTTTGCAAAATCAAATATAAAATCGGGGGCCTTGAAGCCCCAGATGAAGATTTCTGAATTGGCGTTGGAAGTGATCTTTTTTTTCCAGACTGCCTCAAATTCTTGTTTTGATATATTTTTATCTAGAAAGTGCAAATTTCGGTCGGGGAAATACTTGCGTAAGTATTGTTTCCACGTGCTAAATCCAACCACATAAACAGCAGCTGAATTTTTTTTATTTTTGCTCGATAGCCCTTTAAGAAAGCTAGCAGGTGACAGCAGTAGGTTGTTGAGCGAACCCATTTAAAAACTCTCTTTTCAAATTTTTTAAGCGGGTCGAGCCAGGCTCTGACTCGACTGCAAATTGAGGTTTTGTTGGTTATGTCTTTTTATTACAAGCCATTAACTGTTCGCCCAAGAACTAAAGTCTGTACAATCGGAGAGATAATTTTTTGCCATTCATATACTGCCGCATTAGTCACATAAATCGTGTCATCTGGTTTTACGACAATTTGACGGGCATAAAATATGGCAGCAGGGTCGCGCATGTCTAAGCGCAGTACCGTTGGTTTTTTCTGATTTTCATCTAAGCGGAATACAAATACGCCTTCAGGGTTAGCGTTCGACTCTTTCAGTCCACCAACGCTTCCCAATGCGTCCAACAAGTTTGTATTTTGAGAAGGAAGGTCTTTTAATCCAGGCTCGTTCACTGCACCCATTGCCACAAAGCGCTGACGGGCACGATCTAATACAATTTCAGAGTTGGGGCGTAGAACCATGTTGTTGCCAGCTAGTACGTCTTCGTAATTAAACTGCTGAACCTGGTCGCCAGTGCGGACGGTAACGTTGGCCAGATGGGGTTCCATAACTGGGCCGCCTGCCTGATTGACGGCATCTAGCAGAGTCAAAGGTCCTTGCAATGTGCTAAAGCGTCCAGGGGATTTGACCGCGCCTGCAACTAAAACAGAGCCCGAAAGATCGCCCACCAATTCAACATGGGTTTGTACGTCGGTGGTTACGCCTTTCAGTTGTTTTCTAATCATATCCTCAACTTGGTTGAGGGTCATGCCAGCGACAAAGTGACGACCAACGTAAGGCAGGGAGATCATGCCCTGGTCATCGATACGGGTTTTGAGCTGAGTGCCACCAGTCGATAGTGGGGCGAACAATGCTGAGCCCTCTGGTGCATTGTCAGTGATCAATATATTAAGTACGTCGCCAGCCATCAGGTGTGCTGACGGAGCAATTGGCTTGGCGATGCTGGACCGCAGCGGCCGTTCTGCTCCACGTATGTAGGGGGCGATGGTGTTGGCGTTGATCTCTACCAGATTGTAAGCAGCGTTTTGGCTCTTGCTTTCGATATCACCCTTGTAAGGGCCGGCGCCGGACAAGGTGCCACCGCACCCCGCCAACGTCAGGGTCACCAGCATCAAACCCGCAACAGCGCTGTTTCGCATGCTCACGTTCAGGGGGCGAAGGGGCAGGGCAGTAATGGATTTAATCACGATGATCCTCGATCGATGCAATTAGGAAGCGGGTGATGCCGTAGAGCAGCAGCAGGGCCAGGAAGATGGTTGCCAGGTTGTAGAGGCGCTCAGGATAGATGGCCATCTGCGGGGTGTTCGGGCTGACCACGGTGACCAGGGTGCGGATTTTCTTGCTGGCTTCGATACGGGCGTTGTCCAGTGCGGCAACGGCGGTCTTGTAGGTTTCTTCGGCGATGCCGGCGTCCAGGGTCAACTGCTGAAAGCGCGAGGCAACGACGTTGAGCTGGGCGCCATCCGGGGCGGACACGAGCAGGCGTTTTTCGGCATTCAACTGTTCGCGAATGGCGTCGACGCGCTGCTGTTGCTGCTTGACCTGTGGTGAGTCCGAGCGAAGCTTGTAGAGCATCTGGGTGAGCACGGCACGCTCTTTTGAGTGCTCGGCTTCCAAGGTGTCAATGATGCTGGCGCGACCCATGGCCGAGCTCTTGCCGTCCAGAACCTTGTTGCGGTTCTGGAAGGTCAGCAGCTCTTCCTTGCGCTGGGTGTAGTTCTTCTTTGCGCCTTCCAGTTCGCCTTGGGCGAAGCGCATCTGCTCGCGGGCGATGCTGTGGGAGACTTCGTTGACGAAGTGTTCGCTGGCTTCGAGGATGACATTGACCATCTGCTCGGCCAATTCCGGGCTGAAGGCCTGGACTTCGACTTTAAGCAGGCCGGTGGTCTCATCGTAGTGGGCGGTGACCATGCGCTGGTAGTACTCGAGCAGGTCCTCGCGCTGTGTGTCTGCAGCCAGCCAGAAGAATGGGTCGTTGCGTTGCTTGCTGTATTGCTCGACCCAGTGCAGGCGGTCTTCCAGCAGTTGCATCATGTCCATCGACACGATGTATTCGCGCAGGTACAAGGTCTCTTCGCGAGAGGCCGGGTTAGCGCCGCTGAGCAGCATACCCAGGCCGGGCATTTGCGCGGCAGGGTTGTTGCCCTCCTGGCGCACCACCACTTGTGCGGAGCTGACGTAGCGGTCCGCGGCAAAAAAACTGTAGTAGACGATGGCCAATACCATTGGTACCAGGATCAGTCCCAGCGTCAGGCGCCAGCCCTTGAATTTACCCGTACTGCTCATATGCACACGCATCCTTGAAAATGAAACATTCACGCCTTGGTCAGACGATCAGGTGTTGTAGGCCTTGATGCCTTCGTCGACATCGTCATAGATCTGCACTCCGCCATCGCGCACCAACAGCACGACGTCACAGAGCTTCTTGATTTCGGGCATGCTGTGGGAAACCAGCACCACCTTGGATTTCTGCAGGCGTTCTTCGAATACTTCGGCGCACTTGCGCTTGAAGTGCGCGTCACCCACCGACATCACTTCGTCGATCAGGTAGTAGTCGAAGTCAAAGGCCATGCTCAGGCCGAAGGCCAGGCGCGAGCGCATGCCGGAGGAGTAGGTCTTCACCGGCTCGTCGATCCAGCTGCCGATTTCGGCAAAGTCTTCGACGTAGGCAACTTTCTGGCGCATGGCGTCACCGACTGCGCCATAGACGCGGCTGACGAACTTGACGTTTTCGCGGCCGGTCATGCTGCTCTGGAAGCCGCCGGACAACCCCACGGGCCAGGAAATGCTCTTGTCGGTGGCAATGGTGCCGGAGTCGGGTACGTCGGCGCTGCCCAGCAGGCGCACCAGCGTCGATTTGCCCGCGCCATTGCGACCAATAAGACCGATATTCTTTCCGGCGGGGATCTTCAGCGACAGGTCGCGAAAAACGTAGCGACGCCCTTTTGGGGTCAGGTACGACTTGGTGATGTTTTTAAGCTCGAACACGGGAAGCCTGCGGTTAGCCGTTCTTGGTGGAGATCAAATGCAGTCGACGAACCCGGTAAGTGCCGAGCGATACGAATAGCAAAATCAGAGTGAAAGCGATCACGTATTCAAGAGAAACGCCATCGACGGGCACGTAGTACGGGAAGATCTCGGCGCGGATCAACTCCAGTAGATGCAGGAATGGGTTGAGCAGCAGCAGAGGCAACATGGCCTGTGGCAAATAGGCCGCGGGGATCAGCACACCGGAAATGAAATACAGCGGAAAAAACATCATGCGGATGAAGAGTTTGCTGCCGGGAATGGCATGGGCAATCAGCGATAGCAGCACACCCAGGCCAAAGGCAAACAGCAGGCCGAGCAAGATGGTCAGCAACCATTGGATCGGTGACCTTATGGACATGTCGAACCCGTACCAGGCGAAACCAAACACCAGTAAGGCGTAGACGGTAGCGGAGATACTGAATTCTACTAAGACGCGAGCGATGAAAGTGTCGAGCGGTTTGATTTGCTTATAGGCAAACAGTGATCGGTTTTCCTTGGGACTGTCCATCAGGCGTAACGCGGTGTTGCGAAAGAGCAAGAAGGGCGCAAGGCCCACGAACACGAAAATTGGATACTCGAGACCAGTTACTGTCCGGCCGCGTAACAAGGAAAACAGCACACTCAGAATCAGCAGGTGGCAGATGGGTTCCAACAGCATCCACACCGCGCCCATGCGACTGACACCTATGCGCGCGCGTGCTTCACGCAACACCAGGGCGAAAATAACGGATTTTTTGATCTGCAGGGGGGAGCGAGGCTTGAGCATTGTCTACCGCACAGCACAACGGCGCGATTAAACGCGTTGCTTGAATTCAATTTCAGAGGACTATCTGCCTTGGTTGGCCAGATGGCTTCCATTCGTGGGGCGGGAGGGTAATCGCTGCGGCTGACAGGAGTCAAGCCGCTTAGTTCCCTACCGATAATCGGCTGTTTCGGCCAGGGTGTAGGTCATTTTGTTGGAAGTGATCGACTGGCCAGGGATGGTGTTTTCCAGCGAAAGGCAGGGGTTCAGGGGGCTAGCATCGGATAGCTGAACAATCCGAAGTGCAGCAGGTTCAAACCGAAGTGAGTAGCAATAGCAGCCGCCAATCCACCGAATCGATAGGCCAGCCCGTACCCGGCGCCTGCCAGTGTCGCCAGCAATACCCATTCCCAACCGGCTCCCCAATGAGCCAGCCCGAATAATAAAGAAGCGATCAGCAGGGCAAGGTGTTCGCCGTAAGGTCGATGCCGCAAGTATCGGCTCAGGCCGCCTTGCAGGTAGCCGCGGAACAACGCTTCTTCGACCAGTGTCACCAGCAGCAGGTTGTTGTTGACCCACAGCCATGCCTGCGGTGGCCATTTCGGTGACCACTCGACGATGCCCAGTAGCCATGCGCCTCCCAGCGTTGCGACTGCCGTCAGGCTCAGGGTCAGGGCGCCTGCTATCAGCGCTTGTGCCGAGGCGTGGCGGCCGATGATCCATGGGCATACGAGTAACAGCCAGAAGCCAATCAGCGGCTTGTCCAGGTTGAGGTTCATCGAGAAGGGGACGGCGTTCTCGGTGAAGCGTTCCTGGTCGATCATCCGGGCGTTATGAAATCCGGGCCACCAATGGAGTGCCAAGGCGAGGGCCAGGAGGATGAACAGGGCATGGCCGAGGTAGGGGGCATAACGAAAGCGCTGTTGTCGAGCGGCGTATCCGGCAAGTCCCAGGAGGATGATTGCCACGATCGCCTTGGCAGTCAGGTAGCCGTAGGTGAGTGCGAGTACGTAACCGGCGGAAAGCAATGTCAGGTACGGCCAGGGCAGTACGAGCATGGGGTCATCCTGTTGACGGGTGAAACTACCTTTAGTGGGGCATTTAGGCAGATTTACCCGTGAGCCAGCAAGAAAGGCGCCGGGTTTTTTCCATAACATGGTCTGTGTAGAGCTGTGGCTGTGACTATGTTTACAGGTGCCTGACATTTATATGGAAGGCGCGATGCCGATTCTCCTGACCCAGGGAACGCACATGACTACTTGGCCTTTGATTAGCGTGATGTTGTTGATGCTGTTGCCGTTGATGGTTCTGGCTACATCGATACAAGGTTGGGTTCAGCATTTCAAGACGGAAGGCGACATTGAGTATTAGTTGCGGGCGGGTGAAGTGCCTGGTCTTTCCATAGCGCGATTGATGAGCACAGGGATGTGGCGTTGCCCCTCGTCGGGGGAAGTCGGGATGGCGGGTATGTGATTGGTTTTGGTTTTGTAGGAGCCGGCTTGTTGGCGAAGGCGGTTTTGAGTCTTGTAGTGGATTCAAGGGACGCTTCGCTGGCAAGCCAGCTCCTACAGGTGTAGGTGGTGGGTTGGTTGGTGTGGGTGTGTCAGATGCTCCGCCTTCGCTGGCAAGCCAGCTCCTACAGGGGGCGGTGGCGGGGCGTTTGACGTGTGGTGTCAGGTGCTCCGCCTTCGCTGGCAAGCCAGCTCCTACAGGGGGCGGTGGCGGGGCGTTTGACGTGTGGTGTCAGATGCTCCGCCTTCGTCGGCGAGCCGGCTCCTACACGGGGTGGGGGGCTGGGGTGGCGATGAGTTGTCTTAGGACGTAGTGCAAAATCCCTCCTGATTTGAAGTATTCCACTTCGTTGAGTGTGTCGATGCGGCACAGCACGTCGATTTTTTCGCTGCTGCCGTTTTCTCGCGTGATGACCAGGGTGAGGTTCATGCGCGGGGTCAGTTCGACGCCGCTCAGGCCGAGGATGGCCAGGGTTTCTGTGCCCTTGAGGTTGAGGCTCTTGCGGTTCTGGTCGAGTTTGAATTGCAGCGGCAGCACGCCCATGCCCACCAGGTTGGAGCGGTGAATTCGTTCGAAGCTTTCGGCGATGACGGCTTTGACGCCTAGCAGGTTGGTGCCTTTGGCGGCCCAGTCGCGGCTCGAGCCGGTGCCGTATTCCTGGCCGGCGATGACCACCAGCGGTGTGCCGGTG
>Ga0160472_100371_pt1 | contig 38656 bp, 37 predicted proteins | sample HID1973M_E11MG_FD_108267 | JGI IMG/M metagenome (GOLD analysis project Ga0160472, IMG submission 108267) | Enriched mosquito-associated microbial communities from UW Madison campus, WI, USA - HID1973M_E11 MG | ecosystem: Host-associated > Arthropoda: Insects > Digestive system > Unclassified ... | reverse complement strand
GCGCTTGCCCAGCTTCTCGGTCAGCACCTTCCAGCCGTCCCAGTCGCCTTCGGCCATGCCGTCCTCGATCGAGACGATCGGGAACTTGTCGCACAGGTTGGCCAGGTAGTCGGCAAACTGGGTCGACGTCAGCTTCAGGCCTTCGCCTTCCAGCTGGTAGACGTCTTCGGCCTCGTGGTAGAACTCGCTGGCGGCGCAGTCCAGCGCCAGCAGCACGTCGTCGCCCATGCGGTAGCCGGCCTTCTCGACGGCCTGGACGATGGTGTTCAGGCATTCCTCGTTGGTCGAGAAATTCGGGGCGAAGCCGCCCTCGTCACCCACGGCGGTCGACATGCCGCGGTCGGCCAGGATCTTCTTCAGCGCGTGGAAGACTTCGGCGCCGCAGCGCAGGGCTTCGCGGAAGCTCTTCGCCGACACCGGCATGATCATGAATTCCTGGATATCCAGGCTGTTGTTGGCGTGCGCGCCACCGTTGACGATGTTCATCATCGGCACCGGCATCTGCATGGCGCCCGAACCGCCGAAGTAGCGGTACAGCGGCAGGCCGGCTTCCTCGGCGGCGGCCTTGGCCACGGCCATCGACACGGCCAGCATGGCGTTGGCGCCCAGGCGGCTCTTGTTCTCGGTGCCGTCCAGGTCGATCAGGGTGCGGTCCAGGAACGCCTGCTCGGAGGCATCCAGGCCCATGATGGCTTCGGAGATTTCGGTGTTGATATGCTCGACGGCCTTCAGCACGCCCTTGCCCAGGTAGCGGCCCTTGTCGCCGTCACGCAGTTCGATGGCTTCGCGCGAGCCGGTGGACGCGCCCGACGGCACGGCGGCACGGCCCATCACGCCCGACTCGAGCAGCACGTCGCACTCGACGGTGGGGTTGCCGCGCGAGTCCAGGACTTCGCGACCGATGATATCTACGATTGCACTCATGGTTCCTCTCTGACTGTTGAATCTTCTGAAGCTTGCCGAAGCTGTGTGTAGGCGATGTGTCGACGCGCGCAGGACCGGCCTTCCGGCAGGATGGCGCCGCTCAGATGCCTTCCGTCACGATCATGTTCATCACGGCCGCGCCCGCGCGGGAACGGCGGGCGGCGAGGTATTCCTCGCTGTCGTAGAACTTGCGGGCGGCAGTCACGCTGGGAAATTTCAGCACGACCACGCGGGTCGGCGCCCAGTCGCCCTCGAGCTGGCCGGGATCGCCGCCACGCACCAGCACTTCCGCGCCGTGGACGTCGATCGCCCTGCTCGAAAGCACTTTGTAATGCTCGTACTGCTGCGGGTCCGTCACGTCGACGTAGGCGATGATATAGCCGGCGGCCATGCTCTATCTCCGAATGTTTTGTCTTGTCTGTCGATACGATTCGTCTTGCTGTCTTTCTCCCCTCTCCCGCTTGCGGGAGAGGGGCCGGGGGAGAGGGTTTCCCGCGTATCGAGCGGACCCGGCGGTTTGCGAACGGCCGCCGCCCTCTCCCCCGCCCCTCTCCCATGCATGGGAGAGGGGAGAAAACCGCCCACGCGTCAGGCGCAGGCGGGCCAGCCGAAGTTGTCCTCGAGGAAGCCGGCGCGCTTGGTCAGCACGTCGAGGTCCTTCAGGACAGCCAGCAGTTCCTTCATGCGCGACAGCGGCACGGCGTTGGGGCCGTCCGACATCGCCTTGCTCGGGTCCGGGTGCGTCTCCATGAAGAGACCGGCAATGCCCACCGCCACGGCGGCGCGCGCCAGTACCGGCACGAATTCGCGCTGGCCGCCCGAACTGGTGCCCTGCCCGCCCGGCAACTGCACCGAGTGGGTGGCGTCGAACACGACCGGCGCTCCCGTCTCGCGCATGATCGCGAGCGAGCGCATGTCGGACACGAGGTTGTTATAGCCGAACGACACGCCGCGTTCGCAGGCCATGAACACGTCGTCGGGCAGCCCCGCCTCGCGGGCGGCATCGCGTGCCTTGTCGATCACGTTCTTCATGTCGCCCGGCGCCAGGAACTGGCCCTTCTTGATGTTGACCGGCTTGCCGCTCTGCGCGCAGGCGCGGATGAAGTCGGTCTGGCGGCACAGGAAGGCGGGCGTCTGCAGCACGTCCACCACGGCGGCGACGGGCTTGATCTCGTCGATCTCGTGGATGTCCGTCAGCACCGGCACGCCGATCTCGCGCTTCACCGTCGCCAGGATCTCGAGCCCCTTCTCCATGCCCAGCCCGCGGAAGGACCTGCCCGACGAGCGGTTGGCCTTGTCGAAGGACGACTTGTAGATGAAGGGGATGCCCAGCGCGCCGGTGATGGCCTTGAGCTCGCCGGCGGTGTCGAGCGCCATCTGCTCGGACTCGATCACGCACGGACCGGCGATCAGGAAGAACGGCTGGTCGAGGCCGGCCTCGAATCCGCAGAGTTTCATGCTGTCTCTCCTGCTGCCGCTCAGGCGCCCTTGCCGTGACGCTGCTGGCTGGCCAGCGCTGCTTCGACGTATGCCTTGAACAGCGGGTGGCTCGCCCGCGGCGTGGAGGTGAATTCCGGGTGGAACTGCACGCCGACGAACCACGGGTGCATGGACTCGGGGAGTTCCATCATCTCGGGCAGGTTCTCGGTGGGCGTGCGGGCCGAAATCACCATGCCGGCGCCTTCCAGCTGCGGCACGTAGTGGTTGTTGACCTCGTAGCGATGGCGGTGGCGCTCGTTGACTTCCGGACCGTAGATCTGCGCGGCCTTGGTGCCCGGGTTCACGGGCACGCGCTGCGCGCCCAGGCGCATGGTGCCGCCCATGTCGGAATCGGCCGAACGCTGCTCGACCTTGCCTTCGCGGTCCACCCACTCGGTGATCAGCGCGACCACCGGGTGTTCGGTTTCGAGGTTGAATTCGGTCGAGTTGGCGTCGGTCATGCCGGCCAGGTGGCGGGCGATCTCGATCACGGCCAGCTGCATGCCGAGGCAGATGCCCAGGTACGGCACCTTGTTCTCGCGGGCGTACTGGATCGCGCGGATCTTGCCTTCCGTGCCGCGCTTGCCGAAGCCGCCCGGGACGAGGATGGCGTCCAGCGGGGCCAGCACTTCGAGATGGCCCGACTCCAGTTCTTCGGAGTCGATGTATTCGATGTTGACGCGGGTGGAGGTATGCATGCCCGCGTGGCGCAGCGCCTCGATCAGCGACTTGTACGACTCGGTCAGGTCGACGTACTTGCCAACCATGCCGATCGTGATCTCGTGCTCGGGGTTTTCCTGCGCGTTCACCAGGCGCTGCCACATCGACAGGTCCGCCGGCTTCGGGTCCAGACGCAGCTCTTCGCAGATCAGGCGGTCGAGGCCCTGCTCGTTGAGCATCTGCGGGATCTTGTAGATGCTGTCGGCATCCCACACCGAAATCACGGCGTCTTGCGGGATGTTGGCGAACAGCGAGATCTTGGCGCGCTCGTCGTCCGGGATCGGGCGGTCGGCGCGGCACAGCAGCGCGGTCGGCGAAATGCCGATTTCACGCAGCTTCTGCACCGAGTGCTGGGTCGGCTTGGTCTTCAGCTCGCCGGCGCTGGCGATGAACGGCACCAGCGTCAGGTGGATGAACGCGCACTGGTTGCGGCCCAGGCGCAGGCTCATCTGGCGGGCGGCCTCGAGGAACGGCAGCGATTCGATGTCACCCACCGTACCGCCGATTTCCACCAGCGCCACGTCGGCCTTGCCGTCGTGCGAGGCGGCCGCGCCGCGCTCCACGAAGGCCTGGATCTCGTTGGTGATGTGGGGAATGACCTGCACGGTCTTGCCGAGGTACTCGCCGCGGCGTTCCTTGCGGATCACGGATTCGTAGATCTGGCCGGTCGTGAAGTTGTTGGACTTCCGCATCTTGGCCGACACGAATCGCTCGTAGTGCCCGAGGTCCAGGTCGGTCTCCGCCCCATCTTCCGTGACGAACACCTCGCCATGCTGGAAGGGGCTCATCGTGCCGGGATCGACGTTGATGTAGGGGTCGAGCTTGAGGAGGGTGACTTTGAGGCCGCGCGACTCAAGAATGGCCGCGAGCGAGGCAGCAGCGATGCCCTTGCCGAGGGAAGAGACTACGCCACCGGTGACGAAGACGAATTTGGTCATAACCGAGCTTGCCGGGGAAATCGGGATTATACATGAGACCCCCGGCCGTCGTCGGGCCGCCGCCGGGAAAAAGAGGGGTAATGGCCGCCATTTCCTGCGGCCGCTCCCGTCGATCCGGTGCGGTTTATTGCTCGACCCGTGCCCGCTCAGCGCGCCTCGCGACGCATTTCACCAATCAGGTCCCGCACCAGCGCCGCCGTTTCGAGCGGGCGCTCCATCGGATACAGGTGCCCGCCCTCGATGGAGCGGAAGCGCTCGCCCACGAGCTTGCGCGTGGCCGACAGCCCGGCCATGCGCATCTCTTCCGAGCGCGTGCCGGCGATGAACCCCACCGGCACCGGCGCGCCGCGCTCCACCTTGCGGCCGAGACCGGCCGGCAGCGTGCGGTAGATGCGGTATTCGACCTCGCGATCGAACCGCAGCCGGCGCTCGTCGTCCTTGCCGGTAGGCTCGGTGCCATGCAGCGTGTAGTCGCGCAGCACCTCCTCGTCCCACGCGGCGAAGTTGGGCTTGCCGCTGAAATGCTTCCACACGGCCTCCGCGTCGGGCCAGGTCGTGCGGCGGTTCCTGGTCACGCCAGCCGGGCTGGCGTACTCGTCCAGCCCGAAAATCTGCATGTTCTTCAGCGCCGACGCGCGCCAGCCGGCAATGATCGGCGAATCGAGCATCACCACGCCGCGCACCCATTCCGGGCGGCGCAGCGCGGCCATCAGCGACAGGAAGCCGCCCAGCGAATGCCCCACCAGCCACACCGGCTCGCGGTAGTGGCGCTCCATCGATGCGAGCAACTGCTCGACCAGGAACGGCCAGCCGCGTGTGACCGGATAGGCCGGCTCGTGGCCGTAGCGCTCGATGGCGTGCAGGTCGAAGTCGCCCTCCAGCGCAGAGAACAGCTTGCGGTAGGTGGTGACCGGGAAGCCATTGGCGTGCGAAAAGTGGATGATGTCGCGCATGGCCGCCGTCACTCGTCGTGCGGGTCGAGCCGTGCCGCGCGCACGGGCTGGCCCCAGCGGTCGGGCTCGTCGGCGGGACGCGCGAGCGGGAATTCGGCCGGCTTGCCGACATCCCATTCAGGGTCGTGGATCTCGCCGAAGACCTGGCGCAGGCGCAGGCCCCAGGTGTCGCGGATCATGCGGAAGTAGGCGTTGCGCTCGTCGATATTGACGAAGTGCGTGACGGCCAGCGAGCCTGTCTGGTAGACCAGCAGGTCCAGCGGCAGTCCCACCGAGATATTCGACTTGAGCGTGGAGTCCATCGAGATCAGCGCGCACTTGGCGGCCTCGCCCAGCGGCATCGACGGGCGCACCACGCGGTCGAGGATCGGCTTGCCGTACTTGGCCTCGCCGATCTGGAAGAAGCAGTTCTCGGGCGTGGCCTCGACGAAGTTGCCGGCCGCGTAGACGTGGAACAGGCGTGGGCGCTCCTTGCCGATCTGGCCGCCGAACAGGAGGCTGACGTTGAAGTCGATGCCGGCGTCGCGCATCGCGTTCGCGTCGCGCCGGTGTACCTGGCGCACGGCTTCGCCGACGATGGAGGCCGCCTCGAACATGTCGCGGGCGGTCCACAGGGAATGCTTCGCATCCCGGTTCTCGGCCAGGATCTGCTTCACCGACTGGCTGACGGCAAGGTTGCCGGCCGTCAGCAACACCATCACGCGATCGCCGGACTCCTCGAACACGGTCATCTTGCGGGCGGTGGAAATGGCGTCGACGCCGGCGTTGGTACGGGAGTCGGAGAGGAAGACCAGGCCGGCGTCGAGCCGCATGCCTACACAGTACGTCATGGTGGTGTGATCGAGTTCTTGTCGTGCCGCCGGACGGTCACGCGGGCATGCGGCCGTTCGGCGAGCCGGACCCTTAACGGCCGGGGGCGGATATTCTGCCTGCATTCTAGCCCCGTGCGGGCGTCAGAAAGCGGGGAGTATGCTGACGATCACCTCCAATGTCTCCGCCGCCCCGCCCTCGCGAATGCCCCGGACCGGTGCGGCGGCCTGGTAGTCGCGCCCCACGGCGAGGCGCACATGACGGTGATCGGTCACACATTGGTGCGTGACGTCGACGCTGCACCAGGTCTCCCGCCCCACGACGAGGCAGACATCGGCCCAGGCGTGGCTGGCCATCTCGGTGGCGGCAGGATCATAGAAATAGCCGCTGACGTAGCGCGCCGGAATGCCGAAGGCGCGGCAGCTGGCAACCATCACCTGCGCCTGGTCCTGGCAGACGCCCAGCCCGAGGCCGAAGGCCTGGGCGGCGCTGGTGCCCACGTCGGTGGTACTGGCCGTGTATCGCACCCGCGCGCAGATCGCCCCGGCCAGCGCCAGCAGCGCCGGCACGTCGGCTCCGCCCGCCAGGTACGGCGCGGCGAAGCTGCGCATGTCTTCCGGCGCCGTGGTGAGCGGCGTTGCGCACAGGTAGTACAGCGGCGACACCAGCGCCTCGCCCGGCGCGGCGCGCTCGCGAAAGATGCCGCCCGCGCCCGAGCCATCCGCTTCCACCTGCCCGGTCGCCGTGATGTCGATGACGTCGGCCCCGGTCACGGTGAAACTGTGCACGACGTTGCCGAAGCCGTCACGGGCCCTGGACAGCTTGCCGGGGACATGCACTTCCCAGTTGTGAACCGATTGCAGGGGGCCGGACCGCGGCGTCAGCCGGATCTCGTTGACGCTGCGCCGCAGGGGCTCGGAATAGCGATAGATGGTGTGGTGGCGGATGTTGTATTTCACGATGGGGCCGCGCGCCGCTCCCGCTATGCCGCCAGCAGCGGCACGAGGAAGTCCCGGCTGATGCCATTGCCCAGGTCCCCGATGCGCTCCAGGAAGCTCGTCAGGTAGGCATGCAGGCCGACGGCAAGAATGTCGTCGATGCGCGCGTATTTGAGGTCGGCGTGCAGTTTACCAGCCTGCCGCTCCGTCTCCGACGACTGCTGGTTGCGTACCAGCGCGAGGATGTCGACCACCTCGCCCAGGCTCGACACCAGCGAACGCGGCATGTCGGGCCGCAGGATCAGCAGTTCCGCCACGCGCTGCGGCGTGACCAGCGTGCGGTAGATCTTGCGGTAGACCTCGAATCCCGACACCGAGCGCAGCACGGCCACCCAGTGATAGAAGTCGTGCTGCTCGCGCGACGACTGGTTCTCGTCCGGGCCGCCGGCCGCCTGGAACTTCACGTCGACGATGCGGGCGGTGTTGTCGGCGCGCTCGAGGAAGGTGCCCAGCCGCATGAAATGGAAGGCATCGTCCTTCAGCATGGTGCCGAACTGTACGCCCCGCGCGAGATGCGAGCGGAACTTGACCCACTCGAAGAAGCTTGACGGGTCCGCCTGCAGCCCGCCGTCGGCAATCAGGCGCTGGACATCGAGCCAGGTGGTGTTGATGGTCTCCCAGACCTCGGTCGTCAGCGAGCCGCGCACGGCGCGGGCGTTCTCGCGGGCGGCGCGCAGGCAGCTCATGATCGATGACGGGTTGGTCATGTCGCGCACCATGAAGTCGATCACGTCGTCGCGCGACAGCAAGCCGTACTTCTGGTCGAAGACCTCGGTGAGATCGGAAATATCGAGCATGGCCCACCAGCCCTGCTCGGCAACCTCGGCGGACTGCGGCAGCAGCGAGGTCTGGTAGTTGACGTCGAGCATGCGCGCGGTGTTCTCGGCGCGCTCGGTGTAGCGGGCCATCCAGAAAAGGTGGTCGGCGGTGCGGCTCAGCATGTCAGTCCTCGTCGGGAATATGCGGGGATCGGATTCGTCGGGATCGTCGGGTCGAGGGGCTCAGCGTTCCAGCACCCAGGTGTCCTTGGTGCCCCCGCCCTGCGAGGAATTCACCACCAGCGAGCCTTCGCGCAAGGCCACCCGCGTGAGGCCGCCAGGCACCATGCGGACCTCGCGACCCGACAGCACGAAAGGCCGCAGGTCGATGTGGCGCGGCGCGATGCCCGCTTCCACGTAGGTCGGACAGGTGGACAGCGCCAGCGTCGGCTGCGCGATGTATTGCGCGGGGCGCGACTTCACGACTTCCCGGAAGGTCTCGATCTCCTGCTTCGTGGCCGCGGGGCCGACCAGCATGCCGTAGCCGCCCGCACCGTGGGTCTCCTTGACCACGAGGTCTTCCATGTGGTCGAGCACGTACTGCAGGTCGTCGGGCCGGCGGCACATATAGGTCGGCACGTTCTGCAGCAGCGGCTCCTCGCCCAGGTAGAAGCGGATCATCTCCGGCACGTAGGGGTAGATCGACTTGTCGTCGGCCACGCCGGTGCCGATGGCGTTGCAGATGGTCACGTTGCCGGCGCGGTAGACCGACAGCAGCCCGGCGGCGCCGAGCGCGGAGTCATGGCGGAAGACCAGCGGGTCGAGGAAGTCGTCGTCGACGCGGCGGTAGATCACGTCGATGCGCTGCGGGCCCTGCGTGGTGCGCATGTAGAGGTGGGCGTCCTCGACGAAGAGGTCGGTGCCCTCCACCATCTCGATGCCCATCTGCTGCGCGAGGAAGGCATGCTCGAAGTAGGCCGAGTTGTACATGCCCGGCGTGAGCACCACCACGGTCGGATCGGCCACGGCCGCCGGGGCGACGCCGCGCAGCATGTCGAGCAGCAGGTCGGGATAGTGGGCGACCGGGGCCACCCGGTTGCGCGCGAACAGTTCGGGGAACAGCCGCATCATCATGCGACGGTTCTCCAGCATGTACGACACGCCGGACGGCACCCGCAGGTTGTCCTCCAGCACGTAGAACTCGCCCTCGCCGGCGCGCACCACGTCGATGCCCGCGATATTGGCGTAGACGCCGTGCGGTACGTCGACCCCCAGCATCTCGGGCCGGTACTGCGCGTTCTCGTAGACCTGTTCGGGTGGAATCACGCCTGCACGGATGATGTCCTGCCCGTGGTAAATGTCATGGAGAAAGCGGTTCAGCGCCGACACCCGCTGGCGCAACCCCTTCTCCAGCGTGGCCCATTCGCTCGCCGGGAAGATGCGCGGGATGACGTCGAACGGGATGGTCCGCTCCGTGCCGCTGTTGCTTTCGTCCTTGTCGCCGTAGACGGCGAAGGTGATCCCCACCCGCCGGAAGATCATGTCGGCCTCGGCCCGCTTGTTGGCCATGACCGGTTCCGGCTGGCGCGCGAGCCAGTCCGAGAAGTGTCGGTAGTGCGGCCGCACCGTGCCTGAAGGCAACGGCTGCCCCGCCCTGATGATCGCGCTTTCCCGCCCTGCTTCCTGATGCTCCAGCATCTCGTCGAAAAACCGCGCCAGCATGATGACTGTTCCTCCCTTTACCGGGGCCTGAGGCCCGCTTTCAGCATATGCGTGGCAAGCGAAGGTGCAAAGTTGCGGTCTTGTGCCCATCTCGGCCATTCTGGCCGGTCGCTGCCACTCGAAACACCCGGAAACGAACCTAGCAAGATGCTTGCCAGCGCGCGGGAAGCGCGCCGGCCAAAACCTGGGACAGCCTTGGTGGAGGTCAGCGCGCGGCGGCGACCCCCTTGGCGTCGAGGATAGCCTGTACGAGCGCCTCCGGGCTCTGGTGGATGTCGAGCACGAGCGCGTCGCGCGGCTCCTCCAGCGCCTCGAACTGGCTCTGCAGCAGCGCGGGGTTGAAGAAGTGATCGGTGCGCGACGACAGGCGGCTGCCGATCAGCGCGGCGTCGCCCTTCAGGTAGACGAAGGTCACGCCACCGTCGGGCGGGGCCAGGCGGTCGCGATAGGCTTGCCGCAGCGCGGAGCAGGTGAAGACGTGGGTGCGGCCTTCGGCCCGGGCCGCGTCGATGGCGGCGCGCATGGCGGCCAGCCACGGCCAGCGGTCTTCGTCGGTGAGCGGGATGCCGGCGTGCATCTTGGCCTTGTTGGCCGGGCTGTGGAACTCGTCGGCGTCATGGAAGGCGCAACCCAGGCGCCGTGCCAGCATCTCGCCGATGGTGGACTTGCCGCTGCCGGATACGCCCATCAGGATATAGATCATGTCTGCTCCGTCGATCTTGAAGTCGGATGGTGTGGCCATCCTTGTCGGTGTTGACTGCCGCGCGCCGGGAGGGAATGAGGGACGGCTGCGGCAGTATCCCCGGCGGCTGCGGCCTTGCGTCGCGTGCGGCCTGCCGGGGAGAAACCGGGATACTCGGGGTTCGGTAGCCCGCCTATTGTGCGACGGGCGCCGCCGTTTGCCCAGCGTCGGCCTCGGACAGGTCCAGCGCGCTGCCGCCCAGCTCCGCCGCACGGGCATGACGGCGGAACAGGCCGAAGAGGCCGCGCCCGACACTGAAGTGCGTAAAGTCGTCGAGCGGCGCCGGCGCCGGCTCGCGCGCCGCGAAGCCGGCCTCGTCACCCAACCATTGGAGGGTGCCGGCCACCGCATCGACGCGGATGACATCGCCATCCCGTACGCGCGCCAGCGGTCCGCCGGCGAGCGCCTCGGGGCCGACGTGGATCACGGCCGGCACCTTGCCCGACGCGCCCGACATGCGCCCGTCGGTCACCAGCGCCACACGGAACCCGGCGTCCTGCAGCACGCCCAGCGGCGGCGTCAGGCGGTGCAGCTCGGGCATGCCGTTGGCATTCGGCCCCTGGAAGCGCACCACCGCCACCACGTCGCGATGCAGCTCGCCCGCCTCGAAGGCCGCCTGCAGTGCCTCCTGCGAGTCGAACACGCGGGCGGGGGCCTCGATCACGCGGTGCTCCGGCGCGACTGCCGATACCTTGATCACACCGCGCCCCAGGTTGCCCTGCATCAGCCGCACGCCGCCCTCATTGGAGAAGGGCTGCGCGGCGGTGGCGATCACCTCCGCGTCGCCACTCTCGGCCGGACCGTCGCGCCACCGCAGCACGCCCGCTTCCAGCACGGGCTCCTGCGTATAACGCGACAGGCCCGGACCGGCTACCGTCTGCACGTCCTCGTGCAGCAGGCCGGCGCCCAGCAGTTGCGCAATCACGAAGCCCACGCCGCCCGCCGCATGGAAGTGGTTCACGTCGGCCGAGCCATTCGGATAGACCCGCGCCAGCAGCGGCGTGATGCGCGACAGCCGGTCGAAGTCGTCCCAGTCGATGACAATGCCCGCCGCCCGCGCCATCGCCACGAGGTGGATGGTGTGGTTGGTGGACCCGCCGGTCGCCAGCAGGCCGACCATGCCGTTGACCACGGCACGCTCGTCCACCACCTTCGCCATCGGCAGGTACTCGCCGCCGCGCGCCGACAACGCCAGCGCGCGCTGCGCGGCGGCGGCCGTCAGCGCGTCCCGCAGGCTGGTGTCCGGATGCACGAAGGCCGCGCCCGGCAGGTGCAGGCCCATGATTTCCATCAGGAACTGGTTGCTGTTGGCGGTGCCGTAGAAGGTGCAGGTGCCGGCGCCGTGATACGCCTCGCACTCGGCTTCGAGCAGCGCATCGCGCCCGACCTGCCCGGTTGCGTACAGCTGCCGCACGCGCGCCTTCTCCTTGTTCGACAGCCCGGTGGCCATCGGCCCGGCCGGCACGAACACCACCGGCAGGTGCCCGAACTGCAGCGCGCCCATCACCAGCCCGGGCACGATCTTGTCGCACACGCCGAGCATCACCGCCGCGTCGAACGTGTTGTGCGACAGCGCGACGGCCGTGCTCATGGCGATGGTGTCGCGCGAGAACAGCGACAGCTCCATGCCGGGATTGCCCTGCGTGATGCCGTCGCACATCGCCGGCACGCCGCCCGCCACCTGCGCCACCGCGCCCACGGCGCGCGCGGCCTCGCGGATCACGCCCGGATAGCGTTCGTAGGGCTGGTGGGCCGACAGCATGTCGTTGTATGCGGTAACGATGCCGAGATTGGCGGCATGCTCGACGCGCAGCTTGAACTTGTCCGGCGCCGGCAAGGCCGCAAAGCCGTGGGCCAGGTTGGCGCACGACAGTCCGCGCACCGGGCCGAGTTCCTGCTGGGCGCGCGCGCAGCGGGCCAGGTAGGCGGCGCGGCTGGCCTGGCTGCGGCGGACGATGCGATCGGTGACGGCGGCGACTTCTGCGTGGACGGGATGGGCGGGGGAAGCCATGGCACGGGGTCCGGTGGTTTGGGGAGAATGCTTGTAGATTTTCTACATTATAACCACGGGAATCAGTCGAGCCAAACTGCTCTTTGTGCACAAATCTTCGAGATTTGGCTGTCATAGGGTATCTCCCGATCTGTATGGCGGGATGAAATCTTGTGAATCCAGACTTCTCGCAATGTAGAATCTCTACATATCACCAACCAGCCGACACCCTACGGCAACCGCCATGCGCGACCGAATCCTCGCCGTCTACGACACCCTCCGCCCTTCCGAACGCCGCCTGGCCGACTACGTGGCCCGCCACGGCGCCAGCGTGATCCGCCTGTCGATGCCGGAACTGGCCGAGCGCGCCGGCGTGTCGCAGCCGACCATCGCCCGCTTCTGCGCGGCGCTCGGCTACGACGGCTTCCGCGAGTTCAAGCTGCAGTTCGCGCAGAACGTGGGCGGTGGCACCCCCTTCGTGCATCAGGACGTGAAGGCCGACGACCGCCCCGCCGACATCGCCGGCAAGGTCTTCGACCGCACCATCGCCACGCTGATGAGCGTGCGCAACGCGCTGTCGGCCGACCAGATCGAGCACGGCATCAAGCTGCTCTCCTCGGCACGGCGCATCGAGTTCTACGGCTGCGGCAACTCGGGCATCGTCGCGCTCGACATCCAGCACAAGTTCTTCCGCCTCGGCATCCCGACCACGGCCTACTCGGACCCGCACGTCTTCAGCATGTCGGCGGCGCTGCTCGGTCCGGGCGACGTCGCCGTGCTGGTGTCGAACAGCGGCCGCACCTGGGACATGCTGACCGCCGCCACCCTCGCCCGCGCCGGCGGCGCCAGCGTGCTGGCGCTGACGCACAGCGGCTCGCCGCTGGCCGCGCTGGCCGACGTCTGCGTGTTCTCCGACGTCGAGGAGGACAGCGAGGTCTATACCCCGATGACGTCGCGCATCAGCCATCTCGTGCTCGGCGACGTGCTGGCGGCCGGTGTGGCACTGGAACGCGCCGACATCATCGCGGCCCGATTGCAGCGCGCCAAGGCGCACCTGCGCGAACGGCGGATTGCCGGCGCGGAGCCTGGGCTGCCGGGCCTCGCCGAAGCCGCCGAAGCCGCCGATGTGGCACCAGCCCCGCGGCGCGGCAAGACCGGCGGGCGCGGCCGCGTGCGGCCGGGCAAGCAGCCGGCCTGATCAATCCGGCGGGGCGCGCGCCCGCCAATAGCGCGGACGCACCTCACGGAACGCCGACAGCGTGTAGCCGGCACCGTCGGTTTCCATCGTCACCATGCCGTCGAGGTCGGTGCGGTAGCGGTCGATGCCTTCGCGCGCATAGCGCCGCCACACGTCCGCGCGCGGATGGCGGTAGCGGTTCGCGTAGCCGACCTGGAAGACCGCGGCCTCGGGCGCCACGGCGAGCAGGAATTCACGGCTGGACGAGGTGCCGCTGCCGTGATGCGGCACGACGAGGACGTCGGCGCGCAGGCTATCGGGCGCCGTGCGGATCAGGGCAGCTTCCTCGGCCTTGCCGATGTCGCCCGTCAGCAGTAGCGTCCGGTGTGCTGTCGCGACGCGCAACACGCAACTGCGCGCATTGCTCCCGACAGCTTCGTTTTGCGACGCGGCTGCCGGTGGATGCAACACATCGAATCGCACGCCATCCCATTCCCATTGCTGGCCCGCGACGCAGGCCTGCCAGTCGCCATCACCGAGCAGAGGGTGGCCTGCCGGCGCGCTGCCCTGCAGGCTTGCCACGGGCAGCGCGGCGAGGATGTCGAGCGCACCGCCCGCATGGTCGGCATCCTCGTGGCTGATCATCACGAGATCGAGCCGCCCCACCCCGACGCCGCGCAGGTGCGGCACCACCACGCGCGCGCCGGCGCTCGCTCCCGGCACGCGCCCGGCCGGACCACTGTCGTAGAGCAAGGCGCGCGATTGCGTTTCGACCAGCACGGCCGTGCCCTGCCCCACGTCGAGCATGGCGGCGCGGAATTCGCCGTGCCGCACCGGCTCGCGCCCCGAGAACACCAGCGGCAGCAGGCAGAGCGCGCCATGCAGGCGGGTTCGCCGGCCAAAGACGCGCGGCACGAACCAGAAAGGCAGGCCCAGCACGGCGAGGCCGAGCGCCATCGGACCCGGCCGCGCCGATTGCCACACCGCCCAGTCTGGCGCCGCCAGCCACGCCAGCGGCACGGCCAGCCAGGTCATCACCGCATGGGCGACTGCCAGCGCCGGCGCCGCCAGCCAATGCGGCGCCACCGCGCCCAGCAGCGCCAGCGGCGTCACCACGAAGCTGACCACCGGGATCGCCAGCGCATTCGCCAGTGGCGACACCACCGAGACCTGCTGGAACAGCAACAGCGTGGCCGGCACCAGTCCGATCGTCACGGCCCACTGCGTGCGCGCTGCGTTGGCCAGTGCATTGAGCACGCGGCCCCGCCAGCCCCCGGCCGGAGACGCCGGCCCGCGCTGCGCCATCAGGAAGATCGCCGCCACGGCCCCGAACGAGAGCCAGAAGCCCGCCGACAGCACCGCCCACGGGTCCAGCGCCACGGCTGCGAACGCCGCCCAGCCCAGCACCAGCGACGGCGGCGGCGCGCGCCCGCTCCACGTCGCCAGCGCCGCAACCATCAGCATCGCCAGCGTGCGCTGCGCGGGCACCTGCATGCCGGCCAGCAGTCCGTAAGCGCAGGCAGTCACGACCATCGCAACCAGCGCAGCCTTGCGCGCCGGCAACCGGAGCGGCAGCGGCCGCCGCAGGCGATGCCCAAACCCCAGCGAATGCCGCCACAGCCAGTACACCAGTCCGCCGGCCAGTCCCGCCACGAGCCCGATATGCAGGCCGGAGATGGCGACGAGATGTCCGGTCCCGGTCCGCGCGAAGAGCCGCCAGTCCTCGGCGCGAATGCCACGCTGGTCGCCAATGGCCAGCGCCACCAGCACGGCGCCGAAGCGGGCGTCGCCAGGCAGGGCGGCGTACATGCGGTCACGGATCGCCGCGCGGGCGGCTTCGACACGCCAACCAAACCGGGTCGATGCGGGAAGCGCCGGGCCGTCGCGAACGGCGGCGACGTGGCCCGTCGCGCCATAGCCGTGCGCCAGCAGCCAGTAGGCGTAGTCCAGCCCATGCGGATTGGCCAGCCCGCGTGGCCGCCGCAGGCGAACGTCGAAGGTGTAGCGCTGGCCGGGGCGCAAGTCGGTGGGTGCCTCGCGCCAGCTCAACAGGATGCGCGCCGGCAACGGCTCGGCGCCGCGTTCGACGTCGAAGGCAAACCGCATACCGGGAGTGGTCCCCGCAGGCAGCCACGCGACCACGCCGGTCACGTCGACCTGCGCGCCCTCCAGCGTCGCCGGCAGCCACGCCGCCATGCGCAGGTCGGCACGCCATCCCGCCCATGCGAAACCGCACGCGAACGCAAGTCCGGCGGCAAGCAGGCGTGCGGCAGTCGTCGGAGGCCGCGCGACGACAATCGCCAGCAACACGGCAGCGGCAGCGCCGCCCACGGCGAACCATCCGCCCGGCGGCAAGCCCGCCTGCTGCTGCAACGTCCAGCATCCCGCCACGAAAGCCAGCAACAGCACGCGCAAGCCATCCTCCCCCTATCATCGACAGGCAATGTTGTACCGCCGATGCACAGGGGAAAACTTGTCCGGCCGTTTCCGGAAGGTGTCAGTTTGTTGCGGGGAGGGAGGGCGGCGCCATCTGCGCGGCAAAGGCGCCGAGGCGGGGCATGGCCGCCACGGCATTGCGCCACGTGGCATGCGCAAGGGTGTGCGTGTCGATGCCACGCAGTTCGCGCACCACCCGCGCCACACCAGCCACTTCGGCGGGCGTGTTGCGGACGTTGCGCTGCTCGCCGAACTGCCCGTCCGTGAGCCACGCAGGGGCGATGTCGGGCGCGTCGGTCTCGAGCACGATGGCGTCCAGCGGCAGGCTCGCCGCGAGGCGGCGGATCTGCCTCGCCCGGTCGAACGTCACGTTGCCGCCGAAGCCGAGCTTCAGGCCCTGCTCGACAAAGCGCTGCGCCTGCACCTCGCTGCCGTTGAACGCATGCGCGATGCCGCGCGTCACGCCAACGCGCCGCAGCGGGGCGAACACCTGGTCCTGCGACTTGCGCACATGCAGCAGCACCGGCAAATCGAACTCGCGGGCGATCTTCAGTTGCTCGACGTAGAGCCAGGTCTGGTGGTCCGCATCGAGCGTCCTGACGAAGAAGTCGAGGCCGATCTCGCCGATGCCGACGAAGCGCGGGTCGTCCATCGACGCCGCCACTTCACGGCGCAGCGTGTCGAGGTCGGCCTGCCCTGCGGTGATGGAGCAAAGCGGGTGGATGCCGAGCGCATAGACGCAGCGGGCATCCGCATGCGCCAGCCGGCGCACGGCGTCGAAATTCCACGCCGCCACCGCCGGCAGCACGATCCCCGTCACCCCTGCCTGCGTCGCCGCGTCGAGCACGGCGTTGCGGTCGGCATCGAAGTCGCTGGCGTCGAGGTGGCAGTGGGTGTCGATCCACATGGGGCGGGATCAGCGCTCGCGGTGCAGGTGGCCGTCGCGCAGGCGCAGCACGCGGTCGCAGCGGCCTGCAAGGTCGAGGTCGTGGGTGACGATGATGAAACTGGTGCCGAGCGTGCGCGACAGTTCAAGCATCAGGTCGTAGACGCCGCCGGCGGTGTGGTCGTCGAGGTTGCCGGTCGGCTCGTCGGCGAGCACGCAGGCCGGTTGGCCGACCAGTGCCCGGGCGACCGCCACGCGCTGGCGCTCCCCGCCCGACAACTCGCCCGGCCGGTGCTTCGACCGCTGGCCCAGCCCCACCCGCTCCAGCATCGCCTGCGCAGCGTCGCGCGACTGGTGCTGGTTGAGGCCGCGAATGCGCATGGGCATGGCGACGTTGTCCAGCGCCGTGAATTCCGGCAGCAGGTGGTGGAACTGGTAGACGAAGCCGAGCGAGCGGTTGCGGACCTCGTTGCGCTCGCGCTCGCGGAGTGCCGTGAACGGCTGGCCGAGCAGCGCCACGCGGCCCGAGTCGGGCGCGTCGAGGCCGCCCAGCAGATGCAGCAGCGTGCTCTTGCCCGAGCCCGACGCGCCGACGATGGCGATCTTCTCGCCGGCGTCCACGCGCACGTCGACCCCGCGCAGCACGTCCACGTCGAGCCCGCCCTGGCGGAACCGCTTGGAGATGCCTTCGGCCACCAGCACCGGCGTGCCGGTCGGAACGCCCGTATTGCCAATCGTCGCCGGGGCGCCCGCCTGGTCGTGCAGCATGACTTCACTCATAGCGCAGGGCCTCCGCCGGGTTGACGCGGGCGGCGCGCCAGCTGGGGTAGATGGTGGCGAGCGTCGCCAGAACGAAGGAAATGATGCCGATGGTGGCGATGTCGTTCATGCGCGGGTCGGAGGGAAGTTCGCTGATGAAATAGATGTCGCGCGGCAGGAACTGCACGTGCAGCACCCGCTCGATGAAGGGCACGATCACGTCGATGTTCAGGGCGATCAGCGAGCCGCCGGCCACGCCGAGCACCGTGCCGATAAAGCCGATGGCCACGCCCTGCACGATGAAGATCTTCATGATCGAGCCTGGCTGCGCGCCCATCGTGCGCAGGATGGCGATGTCTGCCTGCTTGTCGGTGACGGTCATCACCAGCGTGGAGACGAGGTTGAACGCCGCCACGGCGATGATCAGCGTCAGGATGATGAACATCATGCGCTTCTCGGTCTGCACCGCCGCGAACCAGTTGCGGTTCTGGCGCGACCAGTCGCGCAGGTAGAGGTCGCCCGACAGCGTGCCGGCCAGTTCCTGCGCCACCTGCGGCGCGCGCTGCATGTCGGTCAGCTTGAGGCGCACGCCCGAGGGGCCGTCGAGGCGGAACAGCGTCTCGGCGTCCTGCATGTTGACCAGCGCCAGCGCGCTGTCGAATTCGTAGTGGCCCGACGAGAACACGCCCACCACCGTGAACTGCTTCAGCCGCGGCAGCACGCCGGCCGGGGTGATGGTGCCCTGCGGGGCGACCAGCGTGACCTTGTCGCCGGGGCGCACGCCCATCGCGGCGGCCAGTTCGCTGCCCAGCGCGATGCCGAAGCCGCCCGGCACCAGCGCGTCCATGCTGCCGGTCCGGAACTGCTGGCCGATGTCGGAGACCCTGGGCTCCTGCGCCGGGTCCACGCCGCGCAGCAGCACGCCGCGCACGGCGTCCTCGCGTGTCAGCATGGCCTGCGCCGTCACGTAGGGCGCCGCGCCGATGACTTCCTTGTTCTGCTTCGCCTCGGTGGCGGTGCGCTGCCAGTCGGGGATTGTGCCCGGCGCGGTGATCTCGATGTGCGACAGGACCGAGAGCATGCGGTCGCGCACTTCCTTCTGGAAGCCGTTCATGACCGACAGCACCACGATCAGCGCCGCCACGCCCAGCGCGATGCCGAACATGGAAATCATCGAAATGAAAGAAATGAAGGTATTGCGGCTGGCGCGCTTGCTTGCGCGGGTATATCGCCAGCCTATCTGCCACTCGTAGGGAAAGTTCAAGAGGATTCCTGTTGTTTCGGGCGGGCACCGGATCGGGGCATCGCGCGGCATCGCACAGCCTGGGCTACTTCCCAGCCAGTCCGGTCGCATTCCGTCAATACGGCGGAGTCCCGACCGGACAAGGCCTGATATGCCGGATCGCCCACGGCCCAGCCGGAAGTTTACAATCTCGGCCACCATGATGACGCACCTGACCCTGATTGTGCCCTTTTCCGTCCCGCCGGGCGCCGGCGACGACGGCTCGGACGACGTCGTGCCCGGCGCGCTGCTGCGGCAGTTGGAGCTTCCCGCCCTCGGAAAGTTGCTGACCCGTGCCACGCCCGGCCCCCGGGAGCGGCACGACGACCCCTTCCTGCGCAGCCTGCCGCACGAACGCTGGCTGGCCGGCCGCACGGGACTGGACACGACCAGAGTGCCGAGTGCGCCCTATATGAGACTGGCCGACGGCGCCGACGACGACGGCCAGGCCTGGACCTGCCTCCAGCCGGTACACCTGCACGCCGCGCGCGACCACCTCGTGCTGATGCACCCCGACCGCCTGGACATCCGCGCCGCCGAAGCGCATGCCCTGCACGAGGCGATCGGCGAGCTGCTCGCCGAATCCGGCGTCACGCTCGACGCCCCCGGGCCGGTCCGCTGGTACCTCCCCGAAGCCACCTTCGGCCCGCTGGAAGCCACCACGCCGCTGCGCGCCACCGGCCGCAATATCGACATCTGGCTGCAGGACGGCGCGCGCGCACGCGACTGGCGGCGCTTCCAGAACGAGATCCAGATGACGTGGTTCGACCACCCGGTCAACCAGGCGCGCGAGGCGGCCGGCGAGTTCACCGTCAACTCGGTCTGGCTGTACGGCGGCGGCAAGCTGCAGCCGGTGCCGAAGCTGGCCGACACGGTCCTGACCAACGACGCCTTCCTCGCCGGGCTGGCCATCGCCGGCGGTGCGCAGGTGATGCCGCTGCCCGCCTCGTTCGCCGCCGTGGGCAGCCGCGACGGCAGCGTCATGGCCATGCTCGACCAGGCCGCCGAGTCCCATATCTCCGAGGACTGGGGCCTCTGGATCGAGCGCATGCACGCGCTCGATGCCGACTGGTTCGCCCCCGCCCTCGACGCACTCGCCGCCGGCGGCATCGGCGCCATCACGCTGGTACTGGGCGGCGAGAACCACTACGCCGAATTCACCGTCACCCGGGCCGACCTGCGCAAGTTCTGGCGCGGCATCGGCCAGCGCGGCGACTGGCGTGCGCTGCTGTCCGACCTGGCCTTTGCGGCCTGACGACGGCCACGGCCGCCCGCCATCGATATGGAACCCATCAAGACATGACCCGGATCGCCATCCGCCCCTATTCCGACGAACACGCCCGGGCGCTGGCCGCCTCGGGCCTGCATCCCACCCTCGCCCGCATCCTGTCGGCCCGCGGCGTCGCCGCAGCGCGCGACCTGGCGACCGACCTGCCCGAACTGGTGCCACCCACCGCCATGAAGGGCATCGGCCATGCCGCCACCTACCTCGCCGACGCCATCGCCGCCGGCCGGCGCCTGCTGATCGTGGCCGACTACGACTGCGACGGCGCCACCGCCTGCGCGGTCGGCGTGCGCGGGCTGCGGATGCTGGGGGCGAAGGTCGAGTACATCGTGCCGAACCGCTTCGAGTACGGCTACGGCCTGACCCCGGAAATTGTCGCCCTCGCAGCCAGGCAGCATCCGGACGTCATCGTCACGGTCGACAACGGCATCGCCAGCGTGGACGGGGTGGCCGCGGCGAATGCGCTCGGCATCGACGTCGTGGTGACCGACCACCACCTGCCCGGCGCCGAACTGCCCGAGGCCGCCGTGATCGTCAACCCGAACCAGCCCGGCTGCGAATTCCCGAGCAAGAACCTGGCGGGCGTGGGCGTGATGTTCTACGTGCTGCTCGCCCTGCGCGCCGAACTCCGCGAGCGTGGCGTCTTCACCCCGGCGACCCAGCCCCGGTTGGACGCCCTGCTCGACCTCGTCGCCCTCGGCACAGTGGCCGACGTGGTCAAGCTCGACAGCAACAACCGCATCCTCGTCGCCCAAGGGCTGCGGCGCATGCGTGCCGGCCGCATGCACCCTGGCGTGGCCGCGCTCTTCCGCGCCGCCGGCCGCGACGCCACCCGCGCCAATACCTTCGACCTCGGCTTCGGCGTGGGCCCGCGCCTGAACGCGGCCGGGCGGCTGGCCGACATGAGCCTCGGCATCGAATGCCTGCTGACCGACGACGCGAACCGCGCGTGGGACATCGCCCAGGAACTGGACGGCATGAACCGCGAGCGGCGCGATATCGAGGCCGGCATGCAGCAGGAGGCGCTGGCCATCCTCGAACAGCCCATCGACGGCCTGGACCCGGCCTCGCGCCATACGGTCACCGTGTTCAACGACACCTGGCATCAGGGCGTGATCGGCATCGTCGCCTCGCGGCTGAAGGAGAAGTTCCACCGCCCGACCATCACCTTCGCGCCGGGGGACGAAGACACCATCAAGGGCTCGGGCCGCTCGATCCCGGGCTTTCACCTGCGCGACGCGCTCGACCTCGTCTCCAAGCGCCATCCCGGCCTGCTGGTCAAGTTCGGCGGCCACGCCATGGCGGCCGGCCTGACGCTGCGCGCCGGCACGTTCAAGGAGTTCATGGATGCGTTCGAGGCGGTCGGCCGCGAATGGCTGACCGACGACCAGCTCGCCCGCGTGATCGAGACCGACGGCGATATAGAGGACCAGTGCTTCAGCCCCGATTTCGTGACGCTGCTCGACCAGCAGGTCTGGGGCCAGGGCTTCCCGCCGCCCACCTTCTGCGGCGAGTTCGACGTGCTGCGCCAGAGCGTGCTCAAGGGCAAGCACCTGAAGCTGCAACTCGGGCGCGGCAGCCAGCGCTTCGACGCGATCTGGTTCAATCACGCCGAATCGCTGGGGGCCAGCGCGCAAGTGGCCTACCGGCTGGACAACAACACCTTCAACGGGATCACGCGCGTGCAGCTGGTGATCGAGCACGCGCAGTAGGGACAGGGCCCCCGCGCCTCAGGCAAAGAGCAGCGCGGCATAGTTGCGCGCGCTGTGCAGGATGTGCAGTACATCAATGCGCTCGACCGGGTCGCCCACCACGCGGTAGAAGATCTGATAATTGCCGTGCACGCGGTGCCGGATGCCGCGTGCTTCGTAACGCGGCACCAGCGGCCAGGCGAGTGGCAGGTCGGCCAGACTGAGACAGCGTGCGCGCAGCTCCTGCACGAAGGTGAGCGCACGCGCCGGATCGTCGCGTGCGATGTAGTCGGCGATGGCCTCGAGCTCCGCCTCGGCCAGCGGCGCGAGGTGGACCGCAATCGGCCCGGCGCTCATGCGCCGTGCCCGCCGTCCGAATCGCGCGCGCCGGCCCGGTACTTGGCCTCGAGGCGATCGAAGACGGTGTTGGCTTCGCGGCCGCGGCCGGCGTCGGCATCGGCCAGGCTCTGCGCGAGCGTGGCGTCGAGCGCGGCGAGCTGCGCCTCGCGATCCTGGATCAAGCGCACGCCTTCGCGCAGCACTTCGCTCTTGGAGCCGTAACGGCCCAAGGCGACCAACTGCGTCACATAGTGTTCGAGTTGTTGACCGAGGTCGGCACTGATCATGGCGGTCTCCTGGTAACGGACGGCTCAAACGGACCGATCACTCGGCACGCGCGGCGCCGCCCACGCTGCCATGGTATCCGATTTCATAACTGTTATCAAAACCGGCCCCGTCCCCGCTCGCGGGACGGGAACCAGATGTCACCCCCGCGCCGGCAGGTAGCCAGCGGGATCGACCGGCTTGCCGTTGCCGCGCACCTCGAAGTGCAGTTCGCTGGCCGCGCCCATGCGGCCCACCGGCTGCCCGGCCGAGACCGTGTCGCCCTCGCTCACCAGCGGCTGGTCCAGGTTGCCATAGACGGTCAGCCAGTCGTCGCTGTGCTTGATGATGACCAGCATCCCGTAGCCGCGCAGGTTGCCGACGTGGATGGCCCGCCCGGCCGCCGCCGCGCGCACCGTGCCGTTGGCGGCCACGGCGATGCGCAGGCCCTTGTCGGCCGGCGGCCCGAAGCGGCCGGTGACCTTGCCGTCGGCCGGCCACTGCAGCTTCAGCGGCGTGGTCGGCAGGGCGGTGGGTGCGCTGCTGTCCACGCGCGGCGTCTCGGCGACTGTGACGGGGCCGCCGGACGTGGCACCGGTGCCCGCCGTGCCTGTCGCGCCGCCTGGCGGCTTCACCCGCAGCACCTGCCCCACCTCGATGCGGTCCTGGCTCGGCAGGCCGTTCCAGCGGACCAGGTTGCCCACGGTGGTCTTGTTGCGCCGGGCGATGGTGTAGAGCGTGTCGCCCTTCTCCACCCGGTACGAGCCTTCCGGCACCGGCTCGTTGCCCAGCGTGCCGCAGCCGGCGACGGCAAGGGCGACGGCCGACGCCGCCAGCAGGGCCAGCCCGCCACGGCGCAGGCGCCACATTTGGCGCAGATGGCCCAGGTTATCGTTGCTTCCCTTCATGGATCTCCCGCAAGTTGCAAGTCGGACGCTTCAGGCGAACGCCTATTATGACGTGTCCGCATGCCGCGAAGCCGGCAACATGCCTCGGGTTAGCCCCCGATCCGCTATAATTCGAGGTTTTCTACGCGCAGGATCATCATGGAAGCAGAACGCCTCAACGCCATCTCCGGTGCCATCTCCGATCTCCGTTCCCGGACGGAAGATCTACGGGGGTATCTTTGACTACGATGTCAAAGTAGGACGCCTGGAAGAAGTCAACGGCGAGTTGGAAAACCCCGAGGTCTGGAACAACCCCAAGCGGGCCCAGGATCTCGGCAAGGAAAAGAAGGCGCTTGAGGACGTGGTCAACGTCCTGGGCAAGCTGACCGACGACCTCAACGGTGCCGACGAGCTGTTCGAGCTGGCCCGCGAGGAAGGCGACGACGACACGCTCGAAGCCATCGAGGCCGACGTCAAGGGATTCGAGGAAGTCGTGGCCGGCATGGAGTTCCGCCGCATGTTCTCGGGCGAACTCGACGGCGCCAATGCGTTCATCGACATCCAGGCCGGCGCCGGCGGCACCGAAGCGTGCGACTGGGCCTCGATGCTGCTGCGCCAGTACCTCAAGTACTGCGAGCGCAAGGGCTTCAAGGCCGAGGTGCTGGAAGAATCCGAGGGCGACGTGGCCGGCATCAAGAGCGCGACCATCAAGGTCGAGGGCGAATACGCGTTCGGCTACCTGCGCACGGAAACCGGCGTCCACCGCCTGGTGCGCAAGTCGCCGTTCGACTCGTCGGGCGGGCGCCATACGTCGTTCTCGTCGGTGTTCGTCTATCCCGAAGTCGACGATTCGTTCGAGGTCGAGATCAACCCGGCGGACCTGCGCGTGGATACCTATCGCGCATCGGGCGCGGGTGGCCAGCACATCAACAAGACCGATTCGGCCGTGCGGATCACGCACGCTCCGACCGGCATCGTCGTGCAGTGCCAGAACGACCGTTCGCAGCACCGCAACCGTGCCGAGGCCATGTCGATGCTGAAGTCGCGCCTGTACGAGCACGAGATGCGCAAGCGCCAGGCCGAGGCCGACAAGCTCGAGGCCGGCAAGACCGACGTGGGCTGGGGCCACCAGATCCGTTCCTACGTGCTGGACCAGAGCCGCATCAAGGACCTGCGTACCAACGTGGAAATGTCCAACACGCAAAAGGTGCTGGACGGCGACCTGGACCCGTTCATCGAGGCCAGCCTGAAACAGGGACTGTAATGCCGCAATGTCCCCGCCAGCCGGCGGGGACGATCCACCCTGTCGCCACGCCGGCCCCGGCGCGGCGGCCACCAGCGGAAGACCATGAGCGCAGCACCCCACCTCTATTTCATCACCGGCGCCTCGCGCGGCCTCGGCGCGGCGCTCACGCGCGCCCTGCTGTCGCCGGGCAACCGCCTGGTCTGCGTGGCGCGCAGCCGCAACGCGGAACTGGAGCAGGACTTCACCGCCAGCGGCGTGCCGGCGGCCTGGCACCTGCAGGACCTGTCGAACGCCGACGGTGCCGCGCACTGGATGGCGAGCGTGCTGGATGCGGTGGAGGTGGCGCCCGCCAGCGTCACGCTGATCCTGAACGCCGGCGTGGTCGAGCCCATCGCGCCGATCGCCGGCCTGAAGGCGCCGGCGCTGCTGGCGCACCTGTCGACCAACCTCGCCGCGCCGATGACCATGACCGGCGCCTTTCTTGCGCATAGCGAGCGCTTTGCCTGCCCGCGCAAGGTGCTGGCAATCTCGTCGGGCGCGGCACGCCGCCCCATCGAGGGCTGGAGCGCCTATTGCGCTGGCAAGGCGGGGCTCGACATGTTCATGCGCTCGGTCAACACCGAGTACGGCAACACCCCAGCGCCCGCCACGGTGCGCGCCGTGTCGCTGGCCCCTGGCGTGATCGATACCGGCATGCAGACCACCATCCGCGCGGCGGACTTCGCCGGCGTGCAGCGCTTCCGCGACCTGAAGGAGGATGGCCAGCTGGCCACTCCGGAAGCCACCGCACGCCGCATCGTCGACTACTTGCAGCGTCCCGACTTCGGCAACGTCGAACTGGACGACCTGCGCAACTACTCATCCTGACTGCGCGTGCGGCTTTTTTCCGCACGCCCGAAGACGACATCATGACCGAACAGAACCGCGCCCCGGCGGCAGAGACGCCCGCCGTAGACGAGAACAAGATCATCGCGGAACGGCGCGAGAAACTGACCGCGCTGCGCCAGAAGGGCGTGGCGTTCCCCAACGATTTCCGCCCGACCCATCAGGCCGCCGCACTGCACGAGCAGTACGGCGAGACCGACCAGGCCGCGCTGGAAGCGGCGCCCGTCGAAGTGGCCATCGCCGGCCGCATGATGCTCAAGCGCGTGATGGGCAAGGCCAGCTTCGCCACCGTGCAGGACGGCAGCGGCCAGATCCAGTTCTACATCACCCGCGACAAGGTGGGCGAGGACGTCTACGCCGCCTTCAAGCACTGGGACCTCGGCGACATCATCAGCGCCCGCGGCGAACTGTTCCGCACGAACAAGGGCGAACTGTCGGTGCAGGTGCGCGAACTGCGCCTGCTGTCGAAGGCGTTGCGCCCGCTGCCGGACAAGTTCCATGGCTTGGCCGACCAGGAAATGAAATACCGCCAGCGCTACGTCGACCTGATCGTCTCGCCGGAAACCCGCAACACGTTCCGCTCCCGCACCCGGGCCATCTCGTCGCTGCGCCGCCATATGGCCGATGCCGGCTTCATGGAAGTCGAGACCCCGATGCTGCACCCGATCCCGGGCGGCGCGGCAGCCAAGCCCTTCATTACGCACCACAACGCGCTGGACATGCAGATGTTCCTGCGCATCGCGCCGGAGTTGTACCTGAAGCGCCTGGTGGTGGGCGGCTTCGAGCGCGTGTTCGAGATCAACCGCAACTTCCGTAACGAAGGGGTGAGCCCGCGCCACAATCCCGAGTTCACGATGATGGAGTTCTACGCGGCCTACACGGACTACCGCTGGCTGATGGACTTCACCGAGAACCTGATCCGCCAGGCCGCCATCGACGCCAGCGGCAGCGCCACCCTGGTCTACCAGGGCCGTGAGCTGGACCTGGCCAAGCCGTTCCACCGGCTGACGATCACCCAGGCCATCCAGAAATACGCGCCGTCGTACACCGATGCGCAACTGGCCGACGCCGACTTCCTGCGCGCCGAGCTGAAGAAGTTCGGTGTCAACACCAGTGCGCCGCAGTTCCTCAACGCCGGCATCGGCACGCTGCAACTGGTGCTGTTCGAGGAAACCGCCGAGAGCCAGCTCTGGGAGCCGACCTTCATCGTCGACTACCCGGTCGAGGTCTCGCCGCTGGCGCGCGCCTCCGACACGCTGCCCGGCATCACCGAGCGCTTCGAGCTGTTCATCACCGGCCGCGAGATCGCCAACGGCTTCTCGGAGCTGAACGACGCCGAGGACCAGGCCGCCCGCTTCCAGCAGCAGGTGGCGCAGAAGGATGCCGGCGACGAGGAAGCCATGTACTACGACGCCGACTACATCCGCGCGCTCGAGTACGGCATGCCCCCGACCGGCGGCTGCGGCATCGGCATCGACCGCCTGGTCATGCTGCTGACGGACAGCCCGAACATCCGCGACGTCATCCTGTTCCCGCACCTGCGCCGCGAGGACTGAGCGGCAGTCCGAGCGGCATTCTCTCCGCTTTCCTACAAAGGATTACAAGGCCCACCCGACGAGGTGGGCTTTTTCATGGGCGGTGACTATGATGACTTTTGCCCCTGGACCTGGAGACGGCGGATGCCTCCCCCACACCCCAGCCACCGCTGGCGCCGACGACTGCCGAGCCTTGCCGCCATCGCGCTGGCCATGCTGGCCGCGCACGCCGGCGCGCAGGAGGTGGTGGTGCTGGGCGGCATGCACACGAATCCGCCCGTCCCGGGCGAGGACGACCGCAGCAGCGCCTATGCCTATGGCTACCAGCAGAACTTTGCCGAGCACTGGTATGGCACGTACACGTACCTGAACGAAGGCCATCTCGGCGGCCACCATCGCGACGGGCACAGCCTCCAGCTCTGGTGGCGCTACCTGATGCTTGACCGCCGGCTGGCGCTGTCGGTCGGGGCCGGCCCCTACCTCTCGTTCGATACCACCGACCCGCAGCCCGACGGCGGCCACGTCAACCAGCACGACGTCTCCCTGCTCGCCAGCGCGGCGGCCACCTGGTACGTGGGCGGGGCGTGGCTGCTGCAGGCCCGCTTCAACCGGACCCTCTTCGCGTCGGGCTTCCAGTCGAACACGCTGCTGCTGGGGGTGGGCTACCAGCTTGACCGCGGGGATCGCCCCGGACCGTTTCTCGCACCACCGACCGCGTACGAAGCCATCGCCCCGAACGAACTGGACGTCATGCTGGGCGGCAGCATCATCAACAGCTTCGAGCACGACACCGCCTTCGCCGGCGCAGTGGAATACCGGCGACGGCTATGGCGCTACGTCGACGCCACGGTCACCTATCTCGACGAAGGCAGCTCGGCGGTCCTGCGCCGCGCGGGTGTCGCCACCCAGGGCTGGATCACCGGCACCTTCCTCCAGAACCACCTGACCCTCGGCGTCGGCCTCGGACCCTACTACGCCACCAGCCTCATCAACCGGGGCCCGGACCCCGACCCGTCACCCTCGCGCTGGGCCGGGCTGCTGACCCTGTCGGCCAGTTACCGCTTCAACGATCACTGGGCGGCGCGGCTGTCGTGGTACCGGGCGATGACGGGGTACAACCGCGATGCCGATGTCTTCGTGACTGGGGTGGGCTATCGGTTCTGAGGGTAACCCGTCCGCGCGTATGGGACGTAGTCAATAAAAAATCGGCCAAGTTCACGATCGACGCGCTGGTCGACATGCTTGGCCGCATCGGCAAGTCCGTCACGCTGGCCGTGCGCTGAGCACGACCGGCGCCGCATGGCAATTATTCGGACTCTTCGATCCACGCTGCCTGGATCGCCTCCAGGATTTTCTCGCCCGAGCGCTCCGGCAGGTCGGTGAAGCCGTCCAGTTCGAGCACCCACTTGCGCAGGTCGGTAAAGCGGACCTGTTGCGGGTCCACGTCGGGGAACTTGTCGTAGAGGGCGGCGGCGATGTCGTAGGTGTCGGTCCACTTCATGGCGGTCTCCGGGCTCAGTGCCCTTCCTTTGCGTGGTTGATGGTGTATTTGGGGATCTCGACCGTCAGGTCCTCGTCGGCGACGACGGCCTGGCACGACAGCCGCGAGTTGGGCTCCAGGCCCCAGGCCTTGTCGAGCAGGTCTTCTTCCTTTTCTTCCGCCTCGTTGAGCGAATCGAAGCCCTCGCGCACGACGACGTGGCAGGTCGTGCAGGCGCACGACTTCTCGCAGGCGTGTTCGAGTTCGATGCCGTTGGCCAGCAGCGTGTCGAGCACCGTGGTGCCGGGCCTGGCTTCGAGCACGGCGCCGTCGGGGCAGTATTCGACGTGGGGAAGAACGATGATCTGTGGCATGAGTCAGTCCTGATATGCGTCGGGTGCAGCAGCGATCCGGGAAGGCCGGGGATCAGCCAAGCTCCTGCACCTTGCGCCCGGCCAGCGCGCTCTTGATCGAGCGGTCCATGCGGCGGGCGGCGAATTCGTCGGTGCCGCGCGACAGCATGTCGACAGCGGCCTTGATGGCGCGATGGTCTTCGTCGGTAGCGATCCGGCGCACGTCGGCGATCAGCGCCTCGATGGCAGCGCGTTCGTCGGCGGAGAGCAGGTCGCCATCGGTCTCCAGCGCGCGGGTGGTCGCCTCGACCAGACGGTCGGCTTCCACGCGCTCCTCGGCCAGGGCGCGGTTCTTCATGTCGGTCTCGGCCTCGCGGAAGCTCTCCTGCAGCATGCGCGCGATGTCGTCGTCGGCCAGGCCATACGACGGCTTGACCGTGACGGAAGCCTCCACGCCCGAATGCGTCTCGCGCGCGGCAACCGACAGCAGGCCGTCGGCATCGACCTGGTAGGTCACGCGGATACGGGCCGCGCCGGCCACCATCGGCGGGATGCCGCGCAGTTCGAAGCGGGCCAGCGAACGGCAGTCGCTCGCCAGTTCGCGCTCGCCCTGCAGCACGTGGATCGCCATGGCGGTCTGGCCGTCCTTGAAGGTGGTGAACTCCTGCGCGCGCGCCACCGGGATGGTGCTGTTGCGCGGGATGATCTTCTCGACCAGGCCGCCCATGGTTTCGACGCCGAGCGACAGCGGGATCACGTCGAGCAGCAGCCAGTCCTCGCCCGGGGCATGGTTGCCCGCAAGCAGGTTGGCCTGCATGGCGGCGCCGAGCGCCACCACCTTGTCGGGGTCGAGGTTGGTCAGCGGGGTCTGGCCGAAGTGGTCGCCCACGGCCTTGCGGATGCAGGGCATGCGCGTGGCGCCGCCCACCAGTACCACGCCCTTGACCTCGTCCGTGCCCACGCCGGCGTCGCGCAAGGCCTTGCGCACGGGCGACAGGGTCTTCTGCACGAGGTTGGCGGTGATGGCGTCGAAGGTCTCGCCGGTCAGCGTCAGGTGGACGATCTCGCCCGAGCCGAGCACGGCGTCGATCACGGTGGTGTCGGCTTCCGACAGCGCCTCCTTGGCGGCGCGGGCGCGCACCATCAGCAGGCGGGTGTCCTGCGCCGACAACGGCTGCAGGCCGGCCTGCTCGACGACCCAGCACAACAGGCGCTGGTCGAAGTCGTCGCCGCCCAGCGCGGAGTCGCCGCCGGTGGCCATCACCTCGAACACGCCCTTGGTCAGCCTGAGCACCGAGATATCGAAGGTGCCGCCGCCGAGGTCGTACACGGCGTAGACGCCTTCGGAGGCATTGTCGAGCCCGTAGGCGATGGCGGCCGCGGTCGGCTCGTTGAGCAGGCGCAGCACTTCCAGTCCGGCGAGCCGCGCGGCGTCCTTCGTCGCCTGGCGCTGGGCTTCGTCGAAGTAGGCGGGCACCGTGATGACGGCGCCGACGAGATCGTCGCCCAGCGAGTCCTCGGCGCGCTGGCGCAGCGTGGCGAGGATTTCGGCCGACACCTCGACCGGGCTCTTCACGCCCGCCACGGTCTTGATCTGGACCATGCCGGGAGCATCGACGAAGTCATACGGGCTGTGCTCGATATGGGCGACGTCACGCAGGCCGCGGCCCATGAAGCGCTTGACCGAGACGATGGTGTTCTTGGGGTCGCGCACCGCTTCGTCCTGCGCCTTGTAGCCGATGTGCGCCGTGCCGTCGGGCAGGTAGCGCACCACCGACGGCAGCAGCGGGCGGCCGCGCTCGTCGCCCAGCACTTCGGGAATGCTGCTGCGCACCGCGGCCACCAGCGAGTTGGTGGTGCCGAGGTCGATGCCGACGGCCAGCCGGCGTTGATGGGGCGCCGGCGACATGCCGGGTTCGGAAATCTGGAGCAGTGCCATGATGATTCTTTCGTTCTCGCGCGGCACCCGATGCGGGGCCGCGCTGGCGGGGCGCCATTGTGTCACGCCCCGGTCGATCCTGTCGGTCCTACCCTGACTGGCCCGCCTATTCCTCGAGGCGTTCGATGGCCTCGCCGGCGTCGTGCTCGATCTTCTCGATGAACATCAACTGCCGCGCGGCCTCGCTGGCGGCGTCGTTATCGCCCGCGTCGACCAGCTTGCCGAGTGCGACGTGGCGGTCGCGCTTTTCCTTGCGCAGGTCGGCGAGCAGGCCGTCGAGCCGGTCGACGTCACGTTCGTCGGCCGCCTCGTGCAGCGCCTCGCGCCATTCCATCTGCTGCATCAGGAAGGCCGGCGTCATGGCCGTGTTGTTCTCGGCCTGGATGTCGACACCGCGCAGCTTCAGCAGGTAGATGGCGCGCTTGAGCGGCTGGCGCAGGGTCCGGTAGGCCTCGTTGGCGTGCGCAGCCCACTGCATGGCCACGCGGCGCTCGGCGTCGCCGGCCTGGGTGAAGCGGTCCGGATGGGCCTGCGACTGCACGGTCAGGTAGGCGGCATCCAGCGCCGCCTCGTCGACGGTGAACTGCGCAGGCAGGCCGAACAGCGCGAAATAATCGTCTTTCAACTGCTTCCCCAACAAAAAGGAGCGGCCGCGCCGCCCCCTTGCATCATCCCTGCTGCCGCGCCCGGACTCCCTCGGGAGCCCAGTCCGCCGGCGGCTCATGGCGATCGCACTTCAGGCAATCCACCTGCACGCCAAGTTTTGCTGCCCTGCCCTGCACCGTCTGCGTCCACGGCCGCGACTGCCACGGCGGATGGTGCCGCATGTGCTGGCCGTGCCCGCAGGCGAGTTCGGCCACCCAGTCGCCTTCGTCGTCCAGATGGAAGCCGACGATGGGCTGCCTCATGAGACCCGGAGCTGACTCAGATGCGGAACGACTCGCCGCAGCCGCACTCGTCCTTCACGTTGGGGTTGTTGAAACGGAACCCCTCGTTCAGGCCCTCGCGGGCAAAGTCCAGCTCGGTGCCATCGATGTACGGCAGGCTCTTGGCGTCGACGATCACCTTGATGCCGTGCGACTCGAACACCTGGTCCTCCGGCAGCACCTCGTCCACGTACTCAAGCTTGTAGGCGAGGCCGGAGCAGCCGGTAGTCTTCACGCCCAGGCGCAGGCCCACGCCCTTGCCGCGGCGTTCCAGGTAGCGGGCCACGTGCTTCGCGGCCTTCTCGGTCATCGTGATCATCGTGCCAAATCCCTTAAAACGGAGAAAACGCTCAGGCGGCCTTCTGGTCGGCGGCGCCCGGGTGCTTCTTCTTGTAATCCTCGACGGCCGCCTTGATGGCGTCTTCCGCGAGGATCGAGCAGTGGATCTTCACCGGCGGCAGGGCCAGTTCCTCGGCGATCTGGGTGTTCTTGATCTCCAGGGCCTGGTCCACGGTCTTGCCCTTGACCCATTCGGTCACGAGCGAGGACGAGGCGATGGCCGAGCCGCAGCCGTACGTCTTGAACTTGGCGTCTTCGATCACGCCAGCCTCGTTGACCTTGATCTGCAGCTTCATCACGTCGCCGCAGGCCGGCGCGCCGACCATGCCGGTGCCCACTGCGTCATCGTTCTTGTCGAACGAACCGACGTTGCGGGGATTTTCATAGTGGTCGAGAACCTTCGTGCTATATGACATTTGGAGCCTCTTGCGTATCTTTTATGGGGGTCTTTCGGTGTTGCGGCGCTTAGTGAGCCGCCCACTGGATCGAATTCAGGTCGACGCCGTCCTTGAACATTTCCCACAGCGGCGACAGGTCGCGCAGCTTGCCGATCTTGTTCTTCAGCAGTTCGACCGTGTAGTCGATCTCCTGTTCGGTGGTGAAGCGGCCCACCGTGAAGCGGATCGAGCTGTGCGCCAGTTCGTCGTTGCGGCCGAGGGCGCGCAGCACGTACGACGGTTCCAGCGACGCCGAGGTGCAGGCCGAGCCCGACGACACCGCCACATCCTTGATCGCCATGATCAGCGACTCGCCCTCGACGAAGTTGAAGCTGACGTTGAGGTTGTGCGGCACGCGGTGTTCCATGTCGCCGTTGAGGTACACCTCTTCCATGCTCGACAGCCCGTTCCACAGGCGGTCGCGCAGCATGCGGACGCGCTCGTTCTCGGTCGCCATCTCTTCGCGGGCGATGCGGAACGCTTCACCCATGCCGACGATCTGGTGCGTGGCCAGCGTGCCGGAGCGCATGCCGCGCTCGTGGCCGCCGCCGTGCATCTGCGCCTCGATGCGCACGCGCGGCTTGCGGCGGACGTACAGCGCGCCGATGCCCTTCGGGCCGTAGGTCTTGTGGGCCGAGAACGACATCAGGTCGCACTTCAGCGTGTTCAGGTCGATCTTGACCTTGCCGGTGGCCTGGGCGGCGTCGCAGTGGAAGATGATGCCCTTGCTGCGGCAGATCTCGCCGATCTGCTCGACGTCCTGGATCACGCCGGTTTCATTGTTGACCAGCATGACCGAGACGAGGATGGTGTCCGGGCGGAGCGCCGCCTTGAACACGTCCATGTCGAGCAGGCCGTTTTCCTTCACGTCGAGGTAGGTCGCCTCGAAGCCCTGGCGTTCCAGTTCGCGGAAGGTGTCGAGCACGGCCTTGTGCTCGGTCTTGACCGTGATGATGTGCTTGCCCTTGCCGGCGTAGAAGTTGGCGGCACCCTTGATGGCGAGGTTGTCCGACTCGGTCGCGCCCGACGTCCACACGATCTCGCGCGGATCGGCGCCGACCAGCGCGGCCACCTGCTCGCGGGCCTCTTCCACGGCGCGCTCCGCTTCCCAGCCGTAGGCATGGCTGCGCGACGCCGGATTGCCGAACTGCTCGCGCAGGTACGGAATCATCTTGTCCGCCACGCGCGGGTCCACCGGGGTGGTGGCCGAGTAATCCATGTAGATGGGGAAATGTGGGGTGCTCATCGTTTTGACTGCCTCTAAGGGGACGCTCTTCTGTACTTTCGGTACTACGTCGATTCGCTAATGCCAATGCCGCTAATGCCGCTGCTGTCTCGAGTTCACTGGTCGCTTCAGGATTGCGCCAGGCTGAAAACCGAATTCACCATGCGCGCACGCGCCGGCTTCTCCTTCTCCGCCTTGGCCCGGGGAGCGGCCGCCTGCGCCGATTCCTCGCGCATGTCGTGCAAGACGTTGTCCGGCTGGCGGGCGCGCTGCTGCTCGACGAGGTCGCGCAGCGAGACCGAATCCAGGTACTCCACCATCTTCTGGTTCAGCGTCGCCCACAGTTCGTGGGTCATGCAGCGGCCGGAGCCGTCGTCGCCGTGGCAGTTGCCCTTGCCGCCGCACTGGGTGGCATCGAGCGGCTCGTCGACGGCGATGATGATGTCGGCCACCGTCACGTTCTCGGCCTTGCGGGCGAGGCTGTAGCCGCCGCCGGGGCCGCGCACGCTTTCCACGATCTCGTGGCGGCGCAGCTTGCCGAACAGTTGCTCAAGGTACGACAGGGAAATTTTCTGGCGCTGGCTGATGCCCGCGAGCGTGACGGGCCCCTGGTCCTGGCGCATGGCCAGGTCGATCATGGCGGTTACCGCGAAGCGGCCTTTGGTGGTCAGTCTCATGGTCCTGGAGTGCCTGGGGATCGGGGGCGGACAGTGACGCTTGCCTGTGACGCTCGGTTGTGACGCTTAAGAGGGAATACTTGATTGTTTCCGTCAAGTATAAATTTCCCGACTAAATCGGTCAAGTACCCTCGCCGCGCCGCACCAGGATTGGCCCGCATCGAACCGGACGGCCATGCCTGTGGCGGCTCCGGCGGCATTGCGCCGCCGCATGACCCTGCCGGGGGTATTGTCAATCGGCGCCGCTACCGAGGCGAGAACGCAGCATTTCGATTACGCCGTCGCAGGCGTCCTCGACGTAGTCCAGCACGCGCTCGAAGCCGTCGCCTTCGCCGTAGTACGGATCGGGGACTTCGTCGGCCTGGAAGCGGGTGGCAAAACTCATCAGCAAGCGCAACTGCCCGTCGCCGGCCCCGGGATACAGGCGGCGCAGGCCGGCGAGGTTCTCGTGGTCCATCGCCAGGATCAGGTCGAAGCGCTCGAAATCCGCCGGGCAGGCCAGCCGTGCGCGCAGCGCCGACAGGTCGTAGCCGCGCCGCAGCGCATGGCGCTGGCTGCGCGCGTCGGGAGCGCGGCCGATATGGTAGTCGTGCGTGCCGGCCGAATCCAGTTCCACCCGGTCGGCCAGCCCTGCCGCGGCAAGCTTGGCACGCAACACGCCCTCCGCCGTCGGGGAACGGCAGATATTGCCCATGCAGCACATCAGGATGGCGAACTTCTTCATTGGCGCTCCCGGGTCCGAGGGCGCGATTGTAGCGGCCATTGGCCGCGCGCGTGCGGCGGCCCTGCCATCCTGCCGGCGCGCCGCTCAGTTCAGCTGGCGCGCCAGGGCTTCGCCGCGCGCGAAGCCGGCGGCTTCGGCGGTTTCTGCCGACTTGAAGTGATCGGTGATCTGCGCCGTCTCGACCAGCGTCCCGGGTGCACGGATATTGCAGCCGGAGCGACAGACCCGCACCGTGTATTCCCACTCGCTCTGCGAGCGCTGGCGGACCTGAACCTGGATTTCGTGGCTTTCGAAGACCTTCTTCTTCCAATCGGGGATCTGACCCATTACCTCTTCTCCACTTCAGTCTCTCTGGTCACCCTGCACGGCAGCCCGGCTCACGGAAGCCTGGCTGCCAATACGTCGAGCTTGTTGATCGACGGCGCGCTGGCGAACAGGTCCGGCGCCTTCGCCATCAGCGCGGCCGCTACCTTGCCTGCCAGGTGCGCGTCGCGGGAGGCCTCGTCCGGAAAGGCATCGAAGATGCCGAAGGTCGACGGTCCCAGCCGCAGCGCAAACCAGGCCGTGGTGCCCGGCTCCGCCTCGACCAGCGACAGGCCGCCGAGCAGGAATTCCTCGACTTCCTTTTCCTTCCCGGGCTTCGCCTGCAGCGGCACCCATAGTGCGTACTTGACCATGTTGCGTCTCCTTACGTCGGCGGGCTATTGACGTTTTTCACTATAGGCCAGCCGCCGCCGGCGCAACTCAGGTTGTACCCTCGCCGCCACTCGCCCCGAATATCTGCGCCTTGACCTTGGCGAGCTGGTCGCGCACCTTCGCGGCCTCCTCGAATTCCAGGTTTTTCGCGTGGTCGAGCATTAGCTTCTCCAGCCGCTTGATTTCCCTGGCGACCTGCTTCTCGCTCATGTCCTCGTAGCGCGCCCGCTCCTCGGCGGCCTTCAGCTCGGCCCTGACCTCGTCCGGGTCATACACCCCGTCGATGATGTCCTTGATCCGCTTGACCACCCCGCGCGGGGTGATGCCATGCGCCTCGTTATGGGCGATCTGCCTGGCGCGGCGGCGCTCGGTCTCGCCGATGGCCTTCTTCATCGAGTCGGTCATGCGGTCGCCGTACAGGATGGCGGTGCCGTTGACGTTCCGCGCGGCGCGGCCGATGGTCTGGATCAGCGAGCGCTCGGCGCGCAGGAAGCCCTCCTTGTCGGCATCGAGGATGGCCACCAGCGACACCTCGGGAATATCCAGCCCCTCGCGCAGCAGGTTGATGCCGACCAGCACGTCGAAGGTGCCCAGCCGCAGGTCGCGGATGATCTCCACCCGCTCGACGGTGTCGATATCCGAGTGCAGGTAGCGCACCCTGACGCCGTTCTCGGTCAGGAACTCGGTCAGCTGCTCGGCCATGCGCTTGGTCAGCGTGGTCACCAGCACCCGCTCCTGCACCTGTACGCGGAGGTGGATCTCGGACAGCAGGTCGTCTACCTGCGAGCCGGCCGGCCGCACGTGGATCACCGGATCGACCAGCCCGGTCGGCCGCACCACCTGCTCGACCACCTGCCCGGCGTGCTCCTGCTCGTACTGGGCGGGCGTGGCCGAGACGAACATCACCTGCCGCATCTTCCGCTCGAACTCGTCGAACTTGAGCGGCCGGTTGTCCAGGGCCGACGGCAGCCGGAAGCCGTATTCCACCAGCGTGGTCTTGCGCGCCTTGTCGCCGTTGTACATGCCGTTGAGCTGGCCGATCAGCACGTGGGACTCGTCGAGGAACATCAGCGCGTCCGGCGGCAGGTAGTCGACCAGCGTCGGCGGCGGCTCGCCCGGCTGCGCACCCGACAGGTGCCGCGAATAGTTCTCGATGCCCTTGCAGAAGCCGAGCTCGGAAAGCATTTCCAGGTCGAAGCGGGTGCGCTGCTCCAGCCGCTGCGCCTCGACCAGCCTGTTTTCCTTGTAGAAGAAGTCCAGCCGCTCGCGCAGCTCGACCTTGATGTCCTCGATGGCGCGCAGCACCGTGTCGCGCGGCGTCACATAGTGGCTCGACGGGTAGACCACGAAGCGCGGGATCTTCTGGCGCACGCGGCCGGTCAGCGGATCGAAGAACAGCAGCGAGTCGATCTCGTCGTCGAACATGTCCACCCGCACCGCCATCTCGGCGTGCTCGGCCGGGAAGATGTCGATGGTATCGCCCCGCACGCGGAAGGTGCCGCGCTGGAAATCGGCCTCGTTGCGCGTGTATTGCATCGCAATGAGGCGGCCGATCAGGTCGCGCTGGCTGATCTTGTCGCCGGCGCGCAGCGACAGGATCATCTTGTGGTACTCGCTCGGGTTGCCGATACCGTAGATGGCCGACACCGTCGCCACGATGATCGTGTCGCGCCGCTCCAGCAGGCTCTTGGTGGCCGACAGCCGCATCTGCTCGATGTGCTCGTTGATCGACGAGTCCTTCTCGATGAACAGGTCGCGCTGCGGGACGTAGGCCTCGGGCTGGTAGTAGTCGTAGTAGCTGACGAAGTACTCGACGGCGTTGCGCGGGAAGAAGTCGCGGAACTCCGAGTAGAGCTGCGCGGCAAGCGTCTTGTTCGGCGCGAAGACGATGGCCGGCCGGCCCATGCGGGCGATCACGTTGGCCATGGTGAAGGTCTTGCCCGACCCGGTCACCCCCAGCAGCGTCTGGTACGACAGGCCGTCTTCCACGCCTTCCGTCAGTTGGCGGATCGCCTCGGGCTGGTCGCCGGCCGGCGGAAACGGCTGGTAAAGCTGGAAGGGAGACCCCGGAAATGTGACGAATTTGTCTTCGTCGAGGGCCGGGGCGACTTCGGCAAGATTCGTCATGAGTGATGCTTGGGATTAGGGATTACCTTGAGATTTCGGCGGGGTTTCAGCGGGGAACGGGCCGTGGATACGCTAGAATCTTGGGGTTGCGCAGCCCCCGTTCAAGTTGTCCCGGGCGTTTCGCCACACCGCAGTCACAAATCGAACTAAGCATTCTAGCCCTCTGCCTGTCCCAACGCCGACCACGAGATTCCAAATGAGTTTGTTTTCTGCCGTCGAAATGGCCCCCCGCGACCCCATCCTGGGCCTGAACGAAGCGTTCAATGCCGACACCCGCACCACCAAGGTGAACCTGGGCGTTGGCGTGTACTTCACCGACGAAGGGAAAATCCCCCTGCTGCGCGCCGTGCAGGAAGCCGAGAAGGCCCGCCTGACCACCGCCACCCCGCGCGGCTACCTGCCGATCGAGGGCATCGCCGCCTATGACCAGGCCGTGCAGGCCCTGCTCTTCGGCAAGGAATCTCCGCTGATCACGGAAGGCCGCGTTGTGACGGCTCAGGCACTCGGCGGCACCGGCGCGCTGAAGATCGGCGCCGACTTCCTGAAGCGCCTCTACCCGGCCGCCACCGTCGCCATCAGCGACCCGAGCTGGGAAAACCATCGCGCCCTGTTCGAATCCGCCGGCTTCCCGGTGGTCAACTACGCCTACTACGACGCCCCCAGCCACGGCCTGAACTTCGCCGGCATGGTGGAATCGCTGAAGTCGTACCCGGCCAACACCATCGTCGTGCTGCACGCCTGCTGCCATAACCCGACCGGCGTGGACCTGTCTGCCGAACAGTGGAAGCAGGTGGTCGAGATCGTCAGGGACCGCAACCTGATCCCGTTCCTCGACATGGCCTACCAGGGCTTTGCCGACGGCATCGACCCGGATGGCGCGGCCGTGCGCCTGTTCGCCGAATCGGGCCTGCCGTTCTTCGTCTCGAGCTCGTTCTCGAAGAGCTTCTCGCTGTACGGCGAGCGCGTGGGCGCGCTGTCGATCGTCACGACCGGCAAGGACGAAGCCCAGCGCGTGATGTCGCAGGTC